>Ga0326511_10000017_pt1 | contig 126531 bp, 167 predicted proteins | sample 0_2496_0518_D_FD_203701 | JGI IMG/M metagenome (GOLD analysis project Ga0326511, IMG submission 203701) | Bovine rumen microbial communities from UC Davis, California, United States - 0_2496_0518 | ecosystem: Host-associated > Mammals > Digestive system > Stomach > Rumen | place: USA...
TAAAAATTTTGTTTTTTTAATTTTAATGTTAAATTAATTAAATAAAACCATGAAAATAAAATAAATGTACAATTTATTATATCTTTTTTATTAAGATTATCAAATAATTTGTTATTATATTTTTCATAAATTATTATATCATAAACAAGTAATCCTAAAATACTCCCAATTACATAAAATGATATAATGAGCATCCACATATTATTGTAAATATTTTGATAAATTTCTATTTACCAATGTTACATTCAATACTCTTAAATATTTATGATATTGTTCTTTATCTAAAATATAATGACAATTTTTAAGATCAACACTAATATGATTATTAAATGTCTTTACACCATTTTCTTTTTTCTTTTTTAAATAATCTAATGAATAAGTAACATCTTTATGAATACGATAAAACTCTTCATATTGATTATCTTTTAATTGTAAAAATCTATATATTGGTGTAAAATTCATATTATCATACATCATTATTGAATCATTAAAATTCTTGAATTTACTATTATTTAAATCAATTAAACGTACAATTGCTTCATGGTTAATTTTAAAATCATTTGTTGGTGCTGCAACTACACTAAATACATTTGTTAAAACTACGGTTAAAATAATTAAAAATTTCTTCATCGTTTTAATATTATATATTTATTTTTTAAAAAGGTGGTACATTTAACTGTACCATTACAATTATAAAATAATCATTTTAATGAGTGGTATTTAAAAAATTAATAAAAAGAAGTGTAAAATAAACACTTATTTGATGTAAGTCAATTTAATTGATCTAGATTAACTCAATAAAAAATCCTCTACAATTTAATGTAGAGGATATAAAATTCATATAAAAATATTCTTATTTATTAAGATATTTCAATGGATTTTTAAGAATATTTTCAATATCTTTGTATTCTTTCTGACCTTTGATTTCTTCAGCACATCCAAATTTTAATGTTTCTTTAATGAATGCAATCAAATCGGTATCTTTAACAAATTGCCCCATACCTTTAAGGAATGCAATTCGATCTTCATTAGATTCAGGACCAGTCAAATCAAAACTTCCAAGGCACCCATAATTCATTCGAAGTTCATATTCTTTATCATAAGAACTATCAGAAAATCTATATTTTCTATCAAAAGAAAGGTCAAAATCATGACCAAATTTAAAGGTATGTCCCTGGCGTTCCTCATCATTATTTTCAATTCCGATTTCCATTGAAGCACTGTCATAATTGAAATTACAAGTACAAGTCCAATTTTGGCCAAGAACATTCTTAATAGTTTCATTAAGAGAATTACGAATATCTGTAATTCTAGTTTTACGATTTTCAATAATTTCCTTGAGCTTATTTTCGTAATTTATCTTCTCTTCTAAATGTTCTGCCCAGTAATTTTCGGTACTAATTCGAATATATCTCTGATCTAGTGCCATCTCTACAGAATTAATCTTATCTTTAAGGTCTTGTACAGAAAACTCCTTAGACATATAATTAATATCTTTATTTGATGGAATTTCTGGACAAGGATGAGTAGAATCTTCAAGAATATCAAACTTATGTTTCAATGAAAAATACTGATGAATAAGATTAGCTTTCTGTCCCATATTTAATTATTTTTTTAATTACATAATAAATATAGTCAATTAAATAAAAAATTCAATATTATATTAAATTTTCATCTAAATCATATGAAGTTAATTTATAGTAATAACACCATTTACCTACCCATAATTCAAATTCATTTTCTGTATCAGCATAAATTTGATAATTTTCAGGATGAGATTTAATCCATTCACCATTAGTTTTTATAAGACGATCATATGCATCTTTTTGTTTCCTAACATATTCATCAAATTTTTCTTTAGCTTTCTTTGGATCTAATGATATATATGCTGGTTCATTGCCACCAGTTTGTATACCACCTTCTATATCATCAAATTCATAAGCTTTATAAAGTACTACAAATATTTTCCTTTTCATATTAAAACTTATATTCTGTATATATTTCTATTCCATAAGTATTCTCCATTTTATACCACTTATCAGGAATTTTTATTTCCAAATCAACCATAAATACATCACAAAGATTATATTCATCTCTACGGAAATAAACGAATCCTAAAAGTTTTTCATTTATAATATATTCATCTATATAATTATCTGAAGGAAAACTACCACGTTCATTTGTTGTCATTCTATGGATTATCTTAGGACCTAATGAATGACGCATTTTATATTTATCTATAAAATAATCTTTATATTTTTCATGATAATCACTTTGTTCTTCTAATTGAATTGTATATGTTTTTTCAATCATAATTTTATATTAAATTTTACTTTGCTTTTCTAATCATTGTAGGTAATAATTCATTTGTTCTAATAAATCCAAATTTAGAATAAAACATTTCTAAATCAGATATTGTCTTAAGTGTATCTGTATTTTCTTCTCTTTTACAAGGACTACATAATAAAAGAATATTATAATACTTAAATTTTTTTATTAAAAAGTTCATAAGTTTAGTAGCATATCCTTTTCCAACATAATTTGGATAGGTTTCAACTCTAATAATTTTTGCAAATCTATTCCCTTTACAATATTCTTTATACCTAGGATATTCATCATTATTAATTTCAATAATAATTTTACTAACTAATGTAGCTTTATCATCAATTAATTGAATATAATATGTTCCTTCATTAGCTAGAAAAAATCCTTTATCAATATTCCAAAATTGAATTTTCATATTATTCAATAACTTTTATAAATGACCTTGAAAAAATAGCTTTAATATGAGTATACTGGTCAAGTTCAATATCAATATCTTCTTTAATACATTTATCAAGAAATGGTACTCTAAACCTTTCAAAATAATTCAAATCATATTTATAATAAGCAGGAGTATGTTTCATATTCTCTAAAATATCCTGATAGTTAATTGGAAAATAATTCTCATTGCATTCACGTTCCCAATTTACCTTCCAACGATATTTCAAAAGGAAATGATACATATTCCTCTCATACCAAAGCGAACCAAACTTCTCCTCAAAGGTCTTTATCTGGTAATCATATCCAGAACCATGATTATAAATCAACTTGTCATGTAACTCATGTGAGATCTCTTTATCATTTGTTAGAGTATTAGAAGGGCACATATCTCTAATGACAATATAATCAAATGTAGAATTAGTTACCTGATCCCAAAACTCCTTTATAGATTCCTCAGTACCATAAGAATAAACTTCATGAATAACGGAAGAAAGAATTAATACTGTTTTTTGGGGCTGTCCTAATACTCCTGGAAAAATACTGCGCCAATCTGAATAAAAACGTACAGCTGCTTTTGATGGGCCATGATAATTTGAACGAGCCAAATTAATCATTGTTTCTGAAATGTCATACCCAATAAAGAAATCTTTCTCAATATTGCAAATAGAAGTAAGAGCGTTAATCATTGCTCCATCTGCACAACCAAAATCTACAAAACAATAGCCTGTCTCTGATTTGGGAAGTTTATTCAAGAAAAATAATTTGTCCTCCATACCTTTGCTCATCTCCAAATTGTAAGAACCCAAATTCTTAAAGTCTTTTCCAATTTCACACATATGATAATATTTTTGTTACATCTATAAAATAGAAAAACCTTCAGAAAATTCAATTCTGAAGGTTTATTTTTTAGAATAACATTTCATATTTAGATGCTAACACTAAAACTGGTTCTTTTTTCTCAATAATCTTTTTTGTTTCAAGTTTAACACGAATTTTATGAGAGAAATAATCATCTGGCATTTCTGCATGATTTACAACAAATATTGTTCGGTTATTATTATTTGTCAAATTATCATTCAATAAAGTCAACATTGTATTTCTCGAATCACTATCCATATTTGAGAAAAGTTCATCTAAGAAGAAAATATTAAAATCTACATTAGCAATTACATTAGCAATAATACCAAATATAATCCCAATATCTAATGTCTTCTTTTGACCAGTTGATAAATCCGAATAACTTATCTCATTATCATCAAACCAAATATGAGGTTTGAATTCTTGATCATATTCTACATTATATGGTTGATTGAGCTTATTCATATAATACTTAATTGACTTATTAATATGAGGAATAAGAGTATCTAATAATGAATAACGAAGAGTCTTGCTAAATAACTCATTCATATCATTCCATTCCCCAATATCTTTATCGGATTCTCTAATCTTAACTTCTATCTCTTCAATTTTATTTTCTAATTCAGTAATAAGTTCATCATAATTATCATTCAATAATTGTACTGAATCATTATATGATTTAATTTGGGCATCAATTGAACTTATCTTATTTCTAAGTTCATCCATTTTAATATCATATTCATTAATCTTAGAATTATATTCTTTTATTAATTCTTGTTTTTTTGTTTCATACTCTTTCTTTTTTCCCTCATACTCACGATATATAGAAGCATGCTGGTTCATTGTATCTTTATAAGTATTAATATCATTAGGGTCAATATCGTGGCCACATGTAGGGCATTTACCTGACTTGAATGTATTATAATTATCTTTAGCTTGCTTACCTAATGTAGCGGCTTCAACCATTTTATGTTGACATTCTTTAATTAATCCATCGACCTCTTTAACCTTTTCTTCTTTTTCTTTATTTTTTTCTAATTTATTATTCTTATACAGAATTCCAGTATTTATAAGTTGTTGACGTTTCTCGTTAATTTGGTCAATATCAATAGAAGATTTAAGTTGAGATGTTTGTATTAATCTTTTATTTTTTAGGTTTTCTATTTGGTTTCTTGTCTCATTAAGAATAGTATTCAATTGGGTATTTTCTGTTATTTGATATTTACGTTCTATAATAATTTGATCATTATATTCAGTAAAAGTCTTGAACCCAAAAATATCATCTAAGAATTGTCGTGTTTCTCCAGGATTCATATTTGCTAAACTATTCTTGAATGCATTAAAAGATATAATACACATCTTTTCAACTGCTAATCTTGGTACATCATAATATTCTTCTTCTAAAATTTCTTGTGTATCTCTTTTATTAGAAGCGGATAATAATTTTCCATCTATTTTTACTTCTAATGGTGCTGTAAGACTTCTTTTTATATTGATTTCTTTATTCTTAGAAATAATATTCAATTCAACTGAACATTCACTATTCTTTACATGCCAAGAAACTAATGAAGGATTCTTATGCTCTTTTACTTTACCATAAAGACCATATAGAATAGATTCACCAATAGTTGTCTTGCCGGCTCCAATAACCCCAGATAGCTTAATTAAACCTTGTAAATCATTAAAATCTAAATATAATTCTCCATAAATACTTCTAAAATTTCTAATTGTTATATCTTTAATTTTCATTATTGTTCTATCTCTTTTTTATTTTGAATCTTATCTTTAACTATTTCATATTTATCGGTTAAATGCTCAGGGATATTTTCATTAATATATTTATCAATATTAGCATTGAAATAACTTAATTCTAATGTTTCTCCTAATGAATTATCTATAATTTGAATCCTTAAATTATATTGTGCATAATTTGATTTTATTTCTTTGATACGTTCAATATATTTTAGTTGATTAATATTAGTTTTGAATATACAAATTTGAACATAAGCATTATCAAAATCTTCTTCTGTTAAATTAAATATTTCATCATTGAAAAACCTTTTAAATCTTGGCGATACTTTATTTTCAATTTTTTCTACCAATTCATTATCATCTATTAAATACATATGTTTAGTTGTATTAACATCAGAAAAATTAAAAGAAAACATTGAACCTACTTGAATAAGATTTGGGTTATCAAATGTTCTTGCTGTATGAATATGACCAGACCAAACTTTTGCATCACTAAATAATGATGTTCTTGAATAATCCCATTTCATCAAATCATCATGACAAAAAATATTCTTTAATTCTTTTACATTAATTGAATATAATAAATCAGAAAAATGTTGAAAATTCTCAGTATAATACCAAGGAAGATAAAGATTACCATGATTATCATAATAAGGCTCATTATTAATAATTCTAACATTTTGGTGTGCTTGAACAAATTCTTCACCAAATATCAATTCATAAGAATTATATTTATGAAATTCTTCTAATGGGCTATAATAATCATGATTACCCGCAATAAAAAAGAATTCAATTTTAGGATATTTATTTAATAATTCTCTAATAAGATTTTTTAATTCTATACCGACTTGTTGATTTATAGAATAACGTATATCTGTTAAATCTCCTAAAAATACAACTCTATCAATTTCTCTATTATCCAAAACTTCTATAAATTGTGTATTAAAAAAATTTAATTGATTTTCTAACCAAACTATTGAATTAGAACTTGTTCCAAAATGACAATCTCCAATTAAAAGTTGTTTCATTAATTACATATATATATTTAGTTATAATAATATAAAATAGTTAAATAAATGTTAATTTTAAAATAAAAGGTAACCATTCAGATGGTTACCTTGATATTTATTAAAGAAGTATTTTAATCATTCACCAGAATTATTTTGAGATGGTTGTATATTGAAATTAAATGCAATTTCTCGAAGAGTATTAACATGATAATCATCTCCTTTTAATATAACTGATATTTTACATCTTCTTGTTGACCCATCACATAAGTCTTCATGAATATTAATATTTCCAATATTATTACTAAATGATAGTCCTATTTGATCTGTTTGTTCTTGTTCTTGTTCTTCTCCTTCTCCTGTCGAAATATTATATGATAGACATGATATATCATCTAATGTTTTTCCTGAAGGTATTGTTAAAGTTGGTAAATTATTTATTGATTCTATAGGATCATCTAGTACATTATTCCAATGAAAATCATCAAGAGAATATTCTTGTTTATTTACAATTAATGTACAATAATAATCACGATTTGCATATTGATTACCATTACTTGATCTTCCCTTTACTGAAATCTTTATATCATGTTGACCAGAACTATTACAATGATATTTTATGTACATATATGGATCATCAGGGTTACCAAATTGGTGTGGTTCATCATCTCTTGTAATTTCTGTTGTATTTGAAGATACTATTATATCATTATTATTAATATCATCATATATTTTATTGTGATCATAATAAACATAGAAAGTAGCATTAGCGGTACCATTCACCTCATTTATTGATATTGTTGCTAGCTGAGTACAATTACTATTTGTAGGATTAGTATATGAACCATCAATAAATAGAGCTGAATCTTCTAAATTTATTATATTAGCAGAAGAATTAAATAAACCAAATTTAATATTATATTTTAATGGTATATACGTTCCACTATCATTTATATATACTTTATAAGTTAAATATTTAGATCCATTAGGACTTAAATCATTTAAAGTATTTAAAATATTGTGGTATACATCATTATTTTCACTTCCACCATTAAATTGCATAGGAGGATCATCACTATTATCTAATTTAAAATATGGAGTAAAACTAGTATCATTATTTTGATAAGTTACATTTGCTGGTTCTAATATATAATCACTAAAAATAGGACCATTACTACTATTAGTATTAATTACTATATTTATTTGTTCGGTATAATGATCACTATTCCCATTATATGTTTTTGATATACCTTCCCAATTTAAATGATAATAAGAAATTTCATAATTTAAGAATAAATCAGATATTATTGTATTATTTAATGTCCAATCATCAAATATTAACTTATGTAAATAATGATTAACACTATCATTATCATTTTTTAAATTTTCTAAATAAATTTTATTAAATAAATTATTATCTTCATAACCATTTATTGAAAATTCAAATATTTTATTTAATATCTTATTTTTTAAATTATATAATTTATTTTCTAAATTTCCACTATAATAAATTATAATAGATTTAGTATCATTATTATCTTTTATATAAATATCATTATTTTCATTATTTAAATTACTTTTTAATTCAAATAATATATTATTTAATCTAATTTGATATCCAGTTGATGTTGTTTGTTCTCCTCCATTAATAAGTGTTGGAGAATATTGATTATATTGATCTAAATCATTATTAGGATTATTTAAATATTGATATTTAAAATTAGTATTATATTTAATTCCAAAATTCGCATTTGTATATTCATCATTATCATTAATTAATAATTTGAATTTTAAAGTATCTGTACCAAGTGAACCATCATCAAATTTTAAAGATAAACCACTTAAGTCTAAATCATTAACCACAATATCATTTGATTGGTTATTTAGTTTGTGTTTTAACATATTTTGTTTAAAAGTTGTAATAGCTTCATCTTCTAAAGATTCATTAGTTACAGAGATAATATCATATAATAATTGTGAATTATTTGATATTGTATATAATTGTTTTGATAAATAATTATTGCTATTATTTGATTGAGAAATATCTCCACCATTACAACTATAATCATTTTCTATATAACAATATTTATTTTCATTAGCTTTTATTGAAAATCCTATATATAATAGTTTTGGCAAATATTCACTTGAATATGTAATAATTAAATTATTACTATCTATTGTAAGTATAGGATCAATGCCATTACTATTGTCTATACTACCAAGAATATTATTAGTATTAGAATCTTTATTAAATTTAATAGTTTCATGATGAATATATGACCCATTATTTGTATTAATATAAAAATATAAATGCATCAATAATGATTCATCAACATTAGATAATATTTTTTGTATACAATTTGGTACATTAAATTTAATTCCTTTTATTTTATTATTACTAAACCCTTTAATAATATAATTATCCATTTGATAATATTCTGGAGAATTATAATCGTTATCTATATTTGTTTTATTAAGCTTAGTTCCCACCCAATGATTATTATCATCTAAATAACCTAATTCTAAATTTTCTATCAATATTTCTAACATATTAATATTAAGTTCAACCTTTTGAGATTTAATAATTGATGATTGTCCTTGTTGTTGGTTATAATTAATATTAAATGTAAATCCATTATATAATATATTAATAATATTATCAATAATATTATTATTAAATTTTATATTTATTTTTTTATGAACTTGATCATCTGTATTAATACTAATATTTACATCGTTTGTATTAGAACTAAATGAAATTTGGTTAGAATCTTCTATTTTTGAAGATTTTTTGTTCTCTGTATTATATGTATCAAAACTGATAAATGGTATATATAAATTAAATTCTTGATCTATATTTACATCATTATAAATACAATATAAATTTCTAGGATTTATTGTATTAATATCTAAATTATCTATACTATTTACATATATTCTTTCTGTATTATTTGCACGTTTTTCATAATATATATGTTTTGCAAAAGTATTATTATTATAATTACTTATTTCATTTCCAGTAATTAAAATATATCCATATATTGTTCGTTTATCAATATTTAAAGGAATTTGTATTTTTTTATAATAGCTTCCTATTTCTTGTTTTTTATCTGTGATTATCTTTAAAATAGTACCAATATTAACATAATAATTTAATTCATTATTATTGATTTTTTGGGTTACATATTCATCAATCCTAATATCTTGGCCATTATTTTGGATATATTTAGATGTATCTATTATATATTGGCTATCAAATTCATTATCTTCTTCATCTTGATCTATTATGCCATAAATAAATGAATATAACTTTGATTTTATATTATTATCTACATTATTTATAGCAATACCATTATCACTAATATCATAATCATTTATTGTTAATAACTCATAATTATTAATATCATCAGAATTATTAATTATAAATGTATTTACTTGATAATTTATAATTTTATTTTCATTTAATATAACATCTCTAAATCCTCCTAAAGTAATAGTTTCTATAATACCGGAAGTTTCTGATGTATTCAATATATCATTTATATTTAATTCTTGATTAATATTAACATCAATATCATAATTAGTCAATTTATCTTGTTGGAATAATAATGTTTCTGATTTATCATTATCTATTTCAAATATTAATGATATTTCTTGTTTATAGTTTTCGTTATTTTCAACAAAATAATTTGGTAAGAATATTATAGAAATGTTATTTAATGTATGTTGATATAATTCATCATTATTTTCTACAGGTTCAACTATAGTATTATGATCATCATTTTCAAATTCAATACTATATATTTTATTAGAACTATCTATAACTTGTACAGTTTCTGATTCATAATTAAATGAAAGATAATGCAAATTAAATGTTAATGATGTAGTATTATTATTATCTATTGAAACAGTATCTGTTAATGATCCTACAGTATGAATATTATTTAAAGGAATTGAACCATTAACTGCAACAATTTCAATCCACATCTTAAGATTACTATTAAGCATAATCTTAATAGAATCAATTTTTTGTTTAATCTTTAAGTCAACTAAATTATTAATTAAATCTAATAAATCATTATTAAGATATAATATACCATCATTATTTACAGTAATAAATGTACTGTTATTATATTTACCAGATATTGAATCTTGTAAATTATAATTTTCTTTTAAATTTCTATTAACATCTGTTAAAGTATTACTTAATTTAACAACACCTTTTTTATTAAATGTTGCATTACTTAAATTATTTGTATCAACACGAAGATTACCAGAACCATCTAAGTTTTCTGTTTTAATTGTTGAATTATCTATATTAATAAATGCATACCCATATTTATCTGAATAATTTAATCCATTTTTCATATATAATGGGTATGTTAATTGTAATGGTTGTGCATTAAAATCTGTTACAAATATTGCTGGCATATTATTATCTTCATCTTCCCCATTTTCATCTTGTGGAGAACTAATTAAAAGAGTATTAGATAATAATTTTTTTGCTTGTTTTACAATATTTGATGGGGCATTAGTTGTAACTATACTAAAATCTTGCCCATACATCTTTTCAACATCGTATATCTTAGACATTATTAATCAATGGTATATTTATGTTTATCTATTGTTTGTTCATTTTGTTCTAAATTTAAATTACCTTTTAATGAGGTAATAACTTTTGAATTTTCTATTTCAGTCAATTCATTAATTATAGGATAATAAGTATTAATTTTGATTTGCATTTCTATTGTTTTTTGGTTAGGTTCTGGTGAATCAAAATCTATCTTATTTATATTAATATTTGTTTGAACTGGGAATTCTATTGAACATTGAATTTTTTGTCCTAAATAATTTACTTGAAAATATTGTTGGAATACAAGTTTATCTATAAATTCTTGTGCTAATATAATACTTTCATTAAAATTACTTAAAACATATCTTAAGTTCATAGATATTTCCAATGGTAATCTACGTATTTGAGCATTATATCCTTTATATTCATTAGTTTTTGATGATTTACGTTCATATGTTCCTCTTACATATGGATTAGTCAAATCAGAAATAGGTATATTAATATCATTTATCTCACATATGCATCTTGGTAATTTCATATACATTTGATCTTCACCAGTAGTTTCAGACCAATTAAATTCATACCCATTAGATTCAATATACATAATAGCAGAACCAGTATTGAATATAAAATGATTAATAGGCTCATTATACATTAATATAGTTCTATTTAAGAAATTTAGACAACCCTTTATAACTATACTAAAAAATCTTTCATCTCTGGTTGTTAAATCATCAAATTTCGTAATATTCCATGGTCTTAACCATTTATCAATATTGTTATTAATTTGGCCCATCCAAATATTTATTAATTTATATAAAAATAATTTTATATATCTTTATTTTTGAGATATACCTTACATAAAATTCTATAATTTTCTTTATTAATTGTAATATTATTCATATAATCTTCTGAATCAGTAAATATAATATACAATATATTAATTTTTGAAATATTTTGCATATATATTTGCATTTGATATATATTATTTTCTTTATCAATTAAATTAATAGATGAAATTTGACTACTATTTATAACTTTCATTTTTTCATTTAATATTTTAAAAGAAAAATACTTACTATCTTTATTTATATATGATTTAAAATTAATATTAAAATAATTACCTTTATTTGAAGGTTTTATATAATAATCTACATATTCACAATTTTCTTTTTCATTATACATAATTATATAATCATTTGAATTAATAATACTATAATCTGGTATTCTAAATAATGGCCATATATAATTATTATCTGTTTCTTGTTTGTTTTTTGCTTGATATAATTCTATATAATATTTATTGAATTCAAAAAGATCATTATTTGGATTAGAATCTGTATTTCTATTATTATAAGGATTCTTCGTTAAATTAAGAGAATATTGACAAATATCATTTGAATAATTTCCTCTATAGAATTGATTTGTGAATAATCTATTTTGTGTATTATTGGAATAAAATTTATTAATATAACGTTGATATACATCTTGATCAAAATAATTTTCTATCCCAAATAAATATATTGACATATAATCAGATAAACAAGGTGTATAGAAATCACCATTTAATAAACCTGATTTTCTATAATTAAATATATTATTAAAAAATAATTTATGTTTATCTTTTTCCATTATATATGGATTATTTACACTTTTATTATTATTTAATTTAAATTTACATAATGTACCAATATTATGTAAAACCAAAGAATTTAATAATAGTTTTTTAGTATTTAAATCAGATATATTATTTTGATAGTTATATTTATATATTGTTTGATTTGTTTTCTTATATAATAAAGTTAAATTTTTATATTTTAATCTTTGTGGATATATTAAATCTTTAATAACTGGATATGAATCCCCTTCATTAATATTTATATTATTAATATTATTATATTCAATATTATTAGAAGAATAATAAGACATTTTATTGAAGTTTATAAAATTACTTTGTTGATTAAATTCGGTATAATCAATATCATTCATTGGTATAAATATATTATCTATATATTTTGAATCATAATTTAAATATATATCTTTAGAAGTTGGATAAAATTCTAAATTATTATCTATTGCTTTTAAAAGATTATCTCCTATTTGTATTTTATTTATATTAATATGTTTTAAATCTTCATTAATATATTTTGGTAACATCATTATACCTATAGCATCACCATGATTATCATAATTAAAACCATAGTTATAATCATGATATAATTTCTTAAATTGATTATTCATAACATCAATATAACAATTAAATTTATATGTGATATTTTGAATTTCAATTTCTAAATTAAATTTATAATTATTAACATTTAATTTATCTAATTTATAAACTTCTTCATAAACGGATTTTTCAATATTAAAATATAATGATACATTACATTTTTCAGTTAATATATATGGGTGAATTTGTTCTTCATAATTATTTATAATAGATATTGGTTTATGATCATGAATAAAACTTTTTGATTTATTAAAATTAATCTTTGATTTAATATTAGTATTATTTACTTTTATTTTAATATTGTTAATTTTGACAGGACATATAGTTTGATTAAATTTAAAATCTTTATTTATAAGTGTTTCATATTGATATTCTACAGGTAAATCAATAATAAAATAATCATCATCTTTTATAATTATATCTAATCCTTCACTATTATAGTTCAATTTATAATTTTGATTAGATGTTATAAAATTAATTTCTTTACCATCATTATTAGTTATTAGTTCTAAATTATTAATATTGGCTGAATCTCTATATTTTTTAGTCTCTCCAAATAAATTGACATTATCATTATATTTATATATTATATTATTAATTTTATTAACTGTATTATTAATATGATTACAATCATAATTAAATTTATTAACATTAATACTTAATCTATCATTATTTAATATTATATCGTCACCATCAATATTATATAATCCAGGTTTATTTAATGATATATATTTTAATTGGTTTTCATTACTATAAATATATGATATTTTATTTGAATTATAAGCAAATATCGGTTGTTCATTAAATTCTTTTATAGAATTAATAGAATTATTTGTAATATTGAATGTTAATAAATTATTATTGTATGAAAATATTTTATCCGTAATTAAATTATAACTTAATATATGCATATTTTTGTTATTATCAATAAATAAAATATTATTTAATTGATAACTAAATTGGACATCATTAGTTTTAAAAATATTATATATTGTATCAATATCTTCAATATTAAATAATAATGAATTATTTATTAAATAATTTTTATTATTTTCATAAGATAATGTATATGTTAAACTATTAAATGATAGACTTAAATCTAAATCTATATTATTATAAGTTGTAATTTCTAAACCATCTGTTTTAATTGTATTTTCTATTTTCTTCATATAATTTAAAAACAAATAAAATTATTTAGATATGTATATAAATATTCATATAATGTATTTTTATCTTTTAATTCATTAAATTTATAATTACCATATAATTTTGGTTCAATAAAAAAATCATTATATACATTTAATAATAAGTTAGAAGAATTATTTACATATTGTTGAGATATATTATATCTTAGATTAATATCTGGGAATATTGAATAAAATATTAATTTATAAATTTCTCCATCTTTTTGAATTTCATATAAATATAGTTTATCATATCCTAGTATTGATAAATCATTAATATTTGAAATACATGTATCTATTTCTTCTTTGATAGGATAATTATCATCATATATTTTTGAACTAAAGAATTTTTCATTAAGATATTTTGTTGGATAATTATTTAATATAGGAATATATTCCTTATTTAAATTATTTTCATTATATATTTCATTATTATCAATATATAATGGGGCAATATAATAATAATGTAAATTTGGGTTTTTTGTGATTATATTTCTTGAATAAAGTTCATTAAATAAATAATCATTAATTTTTATTTTACATTTTACACATACACATCCTTCTGTTTGAATATCAGGTTTTCCAAATTTATATATCCTAATTAGTGATGGTGATTTTATTGTAATATTTCCACGAGAACCATAATATATTCGATTACAATCACTAATTATTAAATCATCAGTATAAAATAAATTTTTAGTAGAAAGTAAAAAATATGAATTTTCTGAGGTATTAAATGATTCATTAAGACATGATATATTGGTATAACTATGATTAAAAACTTTATTATTTATTGATCTTATACTTAATTCATGTTTTTGAGGAATAACAAAAGTTTGATTTTCTATATAACTATAATAACTAATAATATTATGTTCATCAACAGTTTTTTCAATTTTTTTAATTTTTTCATCTAATAATAAATACGGAGAACCTTGATAAATGACATTTAAACCTGAATTATTAAATATTGTTTTATCAATACCAGATGATATATTTATATGATATGATGTATTTACTGGATATTTAATAATATTTTGTTTATCAATTTGTTTAATTATATTTTGTGATTGATTTTCAGATATATAACTTCCAATATAATTACTTTTAATATTTTCTACATAATATTTATAAACATAATTATATGAAATTTTTGTATTAATATTATTTTCATTAACAATTAATGATGTATTATTATTTCTAAAAAAATCCATATTATATGAATTTATATATGCATGTTCATAATTATTCTTAATATTATATAAATATCCAATTTTTAGTTCAATATTATCTAAATCATTAATATATAATACTTCTTCGTTATCAATTTCTAATAGATTAATCCCTAATGATTTATCTGTATAATATAATTTTGTATTTTCAAATGAAACAGATGATATATAAGCATAACTAATATAATTATTGGGATCTATACAATAATATGTTGAGTCTATATAATTTGTATTTATATAATTATCATTAGTTATATAATCATTATTATATTCATCTATATTTATATAATATGATAATGTATTATATATATTTTCACAATCATAATAAATATTCTTTAATTTATTAAGAGATACAAATAAATCGTATTTAAAATTCTTATTAAGACCTAATATAGCATGATTTCCTTCATAATAATTATTTTCTAAATTTTTAACATTAAAGAAATTTGGATTAATTAAATTAATACCTTTATTTTTTTGTGAAGCATCTTTAATTTTATTAAAATTATAATATAATGTATTATTTAATGAGCAAATATATTCATTATCGATATTAAAATATAACATATGATTATCATAATTAAACCCATTAATTTGATTAATAGTATATGACATTAAATTTATTTTATTATATTCAATGAAATAAAGTGAATTATATGTAATATCTACTAATAACGAATTAATTTGAGATACCTTATCATAATCATAATATTCTGCACTTTGTCTTCCGTTTTTATAATTATTATAACGTTTTATATTTTCAATTATTTGATCATTTGTAATAGATAATTTTGTAGGATTAATTCCATATTGTGATATATATAGTTTTGATAAATCAGATGTAGTATTTTTATAATTAGCATTTGTATCACCTACAGATGACACTAAATATTCAGATTTATTTGATTTTACTTTATCAATAAAACTAAATAATTGACTATTGTTAATTACAATAGTATTTGTATTATCTAATATATCATTTAATACAGTTTGTTTTTTATAAAAATTAATATCCATTTTATTTAAAATTATCTTATTTTATTAATGTATTAGTATTAATTATAACTAAATGACCAGCTTTATTTTGGTTATAATTTTTAATATCAATGTTAATTTCATTCATTTCTTTAATATGAGAATTCTCTTGAGATATTTTATTATATAAACCAAAAATATCATCATAAGAAATATCATTATTATGATTATATATATAATTAAGATATATTAAATTTGTAACTAATTTATATCCATCTTGATTTTCTATTTTAAGTTCATCACGTTTCATTGTATCAAATGACTTATTTAATTCACCTAACTTATATTGTTCAAATATAATATTACTAGATGATTTATTAGTTAATTTAATACTATAGATTTTTTCATTATCATAAATATTTTTATTTAATATTGCACTATAATTAAAATTATTAGGATAATATAATTTCAATTCTTTAGGTTTTAATTGTAATAATGCATGTTGTTTATTAACTAATGATAATGATGGATCTGATATTAATAATGTAACAATATTGTTAGTATTATTATATAAGAATAAATAATCACTAAAAACATAATTATAATAATAAAAATCATCATTTTTATCATCATTTTTAAATATATGAGATTTAATATATTCTATCATATCTAAACCTAAACATATACTTTGTTTAGCACCAACAATAGGAATATTTAAACTATATTTATTTAAATATACAATATTATTTACAATATTATTATTTTTTTCAAAAATAATATTATTTCGATTATACCATACTAAATTTGCAGGCTTTATACTACCTTCATAACTATATTCAAAATAATTATAAGTATTAGGTTCTCCATTATTAGGATTACCATAAAATCCATTAAAATCCTTTAATTTATATTCTTTATATTCTCCATGTTTTGTTAAAATTTTTTCTTCACAAGTATTATTTAATGTATTAACAATATATGTTGTTTGTTCAGTAAAATTAATGTCAGAAAATATTAAATCATTATATATGCCAAAATTATCTATTGTACGATTTATTCTAATAATTGGTTTAAAATAAGTACGATCTTCTTCATTCATTTTATATTCTTCATTAGCTTCTTTTTTGTAAACACTATCATTAGATAAAATACTACAAAAATATGAATTAATTGTAAATAAATGGTAATTATTTAAATTAGGTTTAAATTCATTTTCAATATAATAACAATAAATAGATTCTTCTCCTTCAGTAAATTTTATTTCTTGTTTGTTTATATTACAATTAATATCATTATCAATTAATCTATCTACTCTTAATCCACGATTTTCAACAGTATCATAATCATTAATTCTAATATTTTTACTAATATGATTAATCATATATGACATATCATACATAATATTAAAATATGAATATGCTAAATCTTTGAAAGTATTATATTTATTTTGTAATAAATATGTTGTTTTTGTTCTATAACCATCATATGTTATATAACATGAATAAGTATGATTATCTTGATCCATATATTCTACATAAAATCTATTATTTGATTTATAATAAGTTCCATCAAATAATTTACCAAACCTATCAGAATATGTATATGTATATGATGTTGCATAATTTACTGCTTCTCCATTTACAATATAATAGGTATAATTTCCTTTTATTGGTCCTTTCCAATTCGAATTAAGTTTATTCCAATTATTTATACGCCACCAATAATATGGATCTTTTGCTACATAAAAATTATCAATATTAAAATATGTTGTTTTTTGATTATTCAATAATCCTGACCAAGTCAATGAATAAATACTATAGAAATATTTCTTAGTAATTGTTTGATTTTTATATTTACAACTAAATATTAATACATTATCAGTTGGAACATCTTCTTTAAAATATAATTCTACACAATATATATCAAAGCTTTTAATTGATTGATACTTTGAAATTTGTATATTACAATCTATTGTATTATTCATTTTACAATCAAAATTACTACATGATATAGGTATAGTAACATATAATAAAACTTCTGCTTTATTCTTTTTGAAATTATAATTATTTTCACCGGATCCATATATAGGCATTAATACCATGTGATTATCATATATTGGTACATTATATATTAAATATTGTTTCCAGAAATCATCAGTTTTTGTACATATAGAATTATTAGATGTATCTAAATATGATGGTAATGTAATACCGTTATTTGAATGTATATCTTGTTTACAATCTATATTATTCTCTATATCATAATAGGAATATAGTGTTGTAGTTGTTGATTGTTTTATCTCTATATTATAATTATTAATATTATAAGTATAAAATGATAAATAATCATTATGCAAATCGGTAAAATTATCTCCCTTAGAAATATAATCTTCAATTTCCGGGAATAAAATATTAAAGAAATATTTTGAATTAAATGGGTGTTCAAACCAATTAGAAGGATTAAAGTCTGATGCTTTATTATCATCTAAAATATCAGGTACTTTAAAATTATGAATTGGTGTATTTGGTTCACAATATCTTTCACCTACCATTTGTGATTCAAATGTTAAAATACTATTAATAACAACATCTTCAATTTCTTCATTCAAATTAATTACCATATTATTATTTTCAAATTTATAAAATGGTATAACTGTAAATTTATTAGATATTGGTTTATATGTAATTTCAGCATCTTTATTATTAAAGCACCAAACATTATTCAAATTATTTGTAATATGATAATTATCATTGTTTATTGGAGTAGATGAATATAATGAAGAACTAGCAATAATAGCATCATAAGGTATTTTATAATCAGAATATTCTTCTCCTAATGCATCAATACTATCATTGATTATTTGGATATTTTCCATAGAAATACCTAATTCACCAATAGATGGTAAATAATAATCATCAGAGATATTATTTACAATATTTTTTTTATTCAATTTAAGATATGTTGTATTATCTGCACCAGTCAAATAACCGGTAGCATAATATTCATCACAATACTTATTATTAATTAATTCATTATAAAGTGGGTTTGGTATGATATTTATCAAATTATAAGCATAAGAATAAGAAACATAAATTTTTGAATTAAATGTTAATTTACCTTTTGATATTAAATCATTTAAATTTATTTCAGGTAATTTTTCATTTTCATTAATGACTTCAATATTATTTTGAACAACTTCAATAGCATTATTCTTTTTTTCTAATTTTTCTGATATTACTATATTAGAGACATATGATGTATAAGTAGAAACATTTGATATAGAAGATGAATTAGAATTTTTTTCTAAAGTTCCTCCTACACTAGTTCCTTCAGTAATATGAATATCATCTACTTCTTCAATTGTTTTAAATTTTGCTATCTTAGAATCGTTATATAATGCCATCTTAATTATTAATTATATTTCCTTGTAATGATAATTTAATATCATTAATTTTTGTTTTTTGATTAAATTTAGAACCACCTATATAAGTAATACTAAATTTAATAATATCTTTATATAATGCTTTTAATTCTTTAACTTCAACTACTTCATTAAATATTAATTGTTTTCCTAATTTATTAAAAAGTAAATTTGGTAAAACATATGATTTGCCATCTTTTAAATAAAATGTAATATTACAATAAAAATCATGATAATCATCCCAAATTTTATTATCATCAATATTTATAACAAATGCCTTAACATTAAATTTAAGATAATCACCTGATAATATTATATAATTATAATCCATCGTATATGTATAAGTTTTTTTAATTACACTTTCCCCATTCAAGATATTACCATTTTGATATATTGATAAATAACTATTAACAAATTTATATGTTTCTCCAGAAATTAAAGTAGGATATATATTTATTGAATCAAATGTAAATCTATATGCATTATTTATTTCTAAAAATTTATATAATGTTGTTATATTTGATTTATTTAAAAAATCAGATATTTTGAATTTACCAATAACATAAGGATTAGGATCAGTATAATCAATTAGTTGATATGCAGTTATCTTTATAAATCCATTTTGTAATATATCCTTTTCTTTATCAGTACTAATATCAAAATTAAAAAGTTGTTTACTTAATAACCCAGTTGAATTATAATATTTTACATATATTTTTTTATATATTGCTAAATAATCATTTTCAATTATTTCTATTTTTAAATAACAAATTGATTTATTTAAACATAAATTTTTATCCATATTTAATACAATTATTACATTTTGATAAATATCATTTTTAATAAGTTTATTTATTGTTGGTACAGTATTATTTTCATCATTAATTTGACTAGTATTATCAAATTGAGTAATTGTATATGTTGATGTATATGAAGTATCATTTTCCGATTTAGTATATGTAGATGTTGTATTATCAATAGCTTTATCTCCTTGTTTTCTATAAAAATAAGTATTATCTGGTGTATACACTAATTCATATATTTCTCCACCTATAGAACCAAATCCATTATGGTTAAAAAAATAATTCATTATAATATCATTAGTTGATATTATGTGTGTATGCCAAACTTTAGCATCATTAAATATTTTAGCACCTTCTTCGGATAATTTAGAACCATCAATAACATTAACTGCAACTTGTTTTAACACAGTACATTTATCATATGTACCTATTATTCCTGGGTACAATGGAGAGGTTAATGGAATATATACTTTTTTCCCATCAATTGTTATTGTATTTTTTAATGTATTAGATATAATAGATGTACTATTACTTTTTATTATATTTGTTATATTTGAATTTCCTATATTAAAATTTGGCATTAATAGATATTTATAATATATTTAACTAATATCAATATTTTTAAGAAGACTAATCTTACTTTCCCCATCTGTTATTTTTGTTAATATTTCATCACTAACTTGTATATTAAGAGAATTAATAATAGTGTTATTTGTTTTTATTGTTTTTTCTTTACCAGCAACAACTACTTGATATGTTATATATGATGGTTTATATTTATTTAATTGATCCGGTATTAAATCTGCTCTAATTGTTGAATTTATTTGTTCAGTTGAATTATTTATTAAATGAACTTCATAATCTATTTTTGGATCACTTATTATAAGATGTGTTTTATTTAATACTCCACTAGTTGATGATAATAAAACTTGCCCAGTAATACTTGATTGTATCAAGAAATGAAATTCATTATTATAATGTTGCTTAACTGAAATTGTTATCTTTGTATCAGTTAATATGTCTGAATCCTTACTAATAACATATGTTTCTGTATTATCAGAATTTTCTATAAAATCTGTTGTTATTGTTTCAAGATCTGTAAATAAAATTAATGAACTTTGTGAATTTGTATTATTAGATATATCTTTTTTAGATAATATTTCAAAAAATTCTGATGAATTATTTGATGCCACAGCAAAATTATTTGTAATTGTTTTCTTTAAATTATAACCATATATATATGATGTATTGATTAATCGATTATCTTTTAATTCTAAATTACATAAATAATATTTACTAATATCATTATTGAAATTAATATTAATAATCATATATACATTACCATTAATATATTGTTGAATAGATTGATCAATAATATCAGTAAATATACCATTAGGTGCTATTTTATAATTATCATTATAATTAATCTTAGAACCATCGATATACCAATTTATATTTTGTTTAGATAAAATTGTTTCACTTTCAATCGATGATACTAATATCTTATCATTTAATACATAATAGTTTTCATTAGAATTTAGAGGATTATGAACATTATTTTTCCATTCATCACGTTTAATGGCAATATATCCTTTATTAGAACTTATTATACTTGTACCAATATTTATTTGATCTGTGTCATTGGTTGAATAAATAGGAATAGTATTTAATGCATTTTTTACATACATTATATTATTACTATCATATATATATTGGTTCATATTTCTTTTTAATGGCATGAAACGTGGATCACCATCTTCTAATACATTACTTGCAATAACACAAACCATAGCTGGTGTATTTATAGTACCAGATTTATTTGTTTTATTAAGAGTATATTTTTTCTTTTCTGAATTATAATATAATATATCCCCAACTTCTGCATGCATTGATACATTTAAATCAGCAATACATACTTTATATAAATCTTCTATTTTCTTAATAATATTATTGCATTTATCATAATATTTTTTTATATTTTGTAAATCATGTTTTAATCCATTTGATAATTTTATTTGGTTATTATCAAATACAACAGAACCATTTTCATTAAATGTATTAAAATAATTATTGTTATAGTATATATCATTCTTAATAGATAAAAGTCCTCTATTTAAATAAGATGCTTCTTTAAATGAAGTTGTATCTACATTAATATAATATTTACCATTATATTCTTTTATCTTTAATGTATCATTATCTATTTTTATTTCAAATTTATTATCTTTTATAGATAATCCATTACCTTCTACTATATTATATGTTAATTGTTGAATATTAGTATCAGGATCTATATAATATAATTCATATGATAAGCCTTTATAATAATCAAATCCAATATATGAACCTGGATTAAAATAACTAGATACAACAAATGTATTTGGAGATGTATATTTACTATAATTTTGTACATCTTCAATATTAGGAGTATATAAAATATTAACAGAATTTAATACTCTATTAAACATAAATCATTAAATAATTTTTCTTTATATAAAAATAAAATAATGAATTCATAAAACTTGTCAAAATAGATTTATATTTTTAATAAAACAAATATAAATATAATGAATACATATTTTTGTAATATTAATATGATTAATGAAGAAGTTGAAGATTTTGTAATAGCTAAAAACAAAATTGAGCAGCCTCTTATAGAAGGTGAACAATTAGAAAGAAAAATGTCAATTCAAGAATTCTTAAATTATATAGATTTATCAAAGAATATATTTATGGCTAATGATGAATCTAATATTAGTATACCATTTTCTATTATATACCCATCAAAGGAAAATATTGTAATTATTTATTCATTAGAATCAAAAATTGAAAAATATACTAAATTATTTAAGGATAATTTAGAAAAAATAGATTATAATTTAGAATCTTTAAATAAATTATCACAATTAGAAATTCTTAATGGTATAGTTGCTAATAAACCTTATTATATTATTGATAATAATTTTTATATAGACAAATAAAAGCTAGTACTTGGTACTAGCTTTATTTTTTAATCCCACCATGCTTCAGAATAATCTCTTAATATTTTGAAATATAAATATCTTGCTTTATATTTATAATATTCTTCTGGGTTTGTATCATAAATATCTGTTGCCATATATTCATTTCCTTCGGAATCTATTCCACGGTAAGGAAATCTATCTTTATTCTTGATATTATATGGAATTTTCATAATAATACCTTTTTTAGTATTATCATAATCCCAATAATCTCTAATATTCAATATTATTTCAAGAAGACCAATACATTTTCTTTGATATTTATTTATTTCATTTTCTAATTTTTCATCAGAACAATAACATTTATCATTAAAATATACTTGACTTTTCTTTAACCATTCATATTGTAATCTAAGAAAATAATATTGATCCCATGGATAACAATGAAAACAACAATATGATACAAACTTCCAATGTTGTTTATATTTTCCACATGTTTTCCACCAATGCCTTATATCACCATATATTTTCTTTGGTTTATCTACTGTATAATAAACAATATCATCCCAAATATCAGTTATTTTTTCTTTCCAATTCATTTTTATGTTCTTTCATTCTTTTTATATTTTCATTAAATAATTGTTCAATTTCAGGATATTCAACAATTAAATTGCTAACATATTCAAAAATACCATTAAATATATCAATAGCTACAGATTCTTTAGGAGTACCAATTCCTTTATTAATAGCATTAAATATATCATGTTGAGCATTATCTTTAGATGTTAATGAAAACTTAATATTATGCTTATATTCTTTATCATATCCAAGAATAACTAAATCAATACTCTCTCCTTGAGTCTTCTGATATTCTTCCATCCACTTTTCAATATAATCACCGAGTAATTTTAAACGTGGTGAATCAATGGAATTATCAATAATTTCTTTCTTTACATTCATAATAAATTTATTTAGTTAAACAATAATAACATCATTAAAATCAAACTTATATGTCATTAAATCTTCTATCGAAATATCTTCAGGAAGAATTATATTATTCATTTCAAGACATTCTTCAATTCGTGTATAATCATCTTGTATTGGTTCAATTCCACTTTGTTGGTGTGCAACTTTATCCATATAATCAATAATCATTGATTTATTGTTTGCCTCCCATATTTCTTTAATAATCAATTTTTTATCCATAATTATTCTAAAATTGATTTAGCATATTTTAATGTTACTTTAAATTCTTTAATATCTTCTGAAGGTGTATTATACATTGCTTTAGACATTAAATCTTCCATAATACCTCTAAGACCACGGGCACCAACACCACGTTCAATAGCTTTATCAGCAATATATTCATAAACTTTCTTTTCAAACTTAAGATCAATTCCATCAATCTCAAAAAGTTTCTTATATTGCTTAACTATAGCATTTTTAGGTTCAGTAATAATTTTTACTAAATCTTCTCTATTAAGTTCTTCAGTATATGTAATAACTGGTAAACGACCAAGTATTTCTGGAATAAGACCAAATTTCTTAATATCTTGAACTGTTACATCACACAATGAAGGTTTTTGATTTTCTTTTCTTTTTTCAATTGCACCAAAACCAACCGCATGTCTATTCAAACGCATATCTATTTTCTTCTCTAGCCCATCAAAAGCACCACCACAGATAAATAATATGTTTTTAGTATCAACTTGAATCAAAGGTTGATCAGGATGCTTCCTGCCGCCTTTAGGAGCTACATTACATATCGAACCTTCTAAAAGCTTAAGCAATCCTTGTTGTACACCTTCACCAGATACATCTCTTGTAATTGATGGATTATCACCCTTTCTAGCAATTTTATCTATTTCATCAATAAATATAATTCCCTTTTGTGCCTTTTCAACATCATAATCTGCCGCTTGTAAAAGTCTAGTAATAACTGTATCTACGTCTTCACCAACATATCCTGCCTCAGTAAGAACTGTTGCATCTGCAATACAGAATGGTACATTAAGAAGTTTAGCAATTGTCCTGGCAATAAGTGTCTTACCACTACCAGTTGGACCAAGTAAAAGAATATTACTTTTCTCAATCTCAACTTCATTATCAATATTTGCCGCATTAATTCTTTTATAATGATTATAAACTGCTACGGCAATTCTCTCTTTAGCTTTATCTTGTCCTATGATATATTGATCCAAAAATTCTTTAATTTCTTTTGGTTTTTTCATATCACCAATTGACTCTTTATATATTGGTTTTTTATAATCATTGATGATATTATATACTTGAGAGGCACATTCTTCACAAATATTCCCAAATGTACCATTAACTAAAAGTTTTGTTTGGTTTTCTCCTCTACCACAAAAACTACATTTTTGCATATTATCAAATTTATTTTTAATTAATCTTATATTAAAATAGTTAATCGATGAAACGAGTTAAAACTTATCCTTTTAAGAAATTAATATTAGATCTAGTTGGTAAGAATATACATTTCACTAGTGATTGTGAATTCTTTCCTAATTTCAACGTGAAAGGAAAAGTTATATCATATTATATAAGAACCAACGAAATTGTATTCAAATTAAAAACTAATTATGGAAAAACAATTGATGTTGGTTCTAATATGAAAAATTTAAAATTCGAATTTATCTAATAATTTAAAACATTCTTCCTTTGTTAAATCAGGCTTATCAAAAGATAATTCAAGTAAATTACTAAGAATATCTCTAACTTTTTTAGAAGGTTCTATATGTAAGTAATCTATAATATCTTTACCATTAATAGGTAATACATACTCATAATGGTTAGTTGTATTATCAATATATTTTTCAATATTAGTTAGACATGGCCATAAGATATAAAATACATTACATATATCTTCGAATGTTTCTTTCGTTTTACACTCATATTGTAAGTGACGAATTTTATGTTTATTAATACCTTTTATAAATTCTGGTAAGAATTTATTTGTAAGTTTAATAATATTAATGATTCTATGAATATCATCTTTAGAATACTTCCTATTACTTAAAATAAGTTCTGCATATTGTGGATAAGGATATAATAGCATAACTAATCTAGTATACTTATGTTTCAATAATGGGGATGCCATAATATGATATTGTATATCATAGAATTGTGGATAATGAAATTTATTTTTCACATATCCAAATGGAGACAATATATACTTCATTGCACCAATTCTTTCAAGCATAAATAAACCTTTAATATAATTCTTATCTGAAATAATCTTATCGAATTCAGAAGTTATTCTTTCATCACTAACAATTGTTAATCTATCAACATTATCTTTAAGTGCTTGATATACATGTGGTTTAATATCCCAATCATATCTTGTAGCAAATCGTACACATCTAAGAATACGTAATGGATCATCTTGATATGTAAGGTTTGGGTCACAAGGAGTATTAATTACTTTATTTTCAATATCTTCAATAGAATGGCCACAAACATCTACCAACTTATCTTCTGAGATATTATAATAAAGAGCATTAATTGTCAAATCTCTACGCATACAATCTTCTTTAATTGTACCATAGTCTTGAACAGGATTTCTTGAATTACGATCCGGATATTTCTCACTACGGGTATGCACTACCTCAATTTCAATTTTTGGATAATGCTTCAATTTAAACATAGCAGTACCATACTTTGGATAAGTGATAATACTACCATGTAATTTATTTTGACTATAGAGATATTCAGCAAGTTCAATACCACCATTAGGTAATTCTACTACAATATCAATATCTTTAATTTCATTACCTAATAGTTTATCACGACAACAACCACCAACACAATAAGTTTTACCTTCAAACTTTGTGTTAGTAATTAATTCTCGTAATTCATTAACAATATATTTATAAACATGTAATTTCATAATCAATATTTAACTGTAGTAGCTTTAATGTTTTCTAGTTTATTCATTAACTCTTTATTATTGGCAAACCAACCACTTAATCTCTTTTCACAACTTCTCATTGAAGAAAGTTCAATGTCATTAAAAGTATAGAATTCAATTTTTCTAATATCTCCTATATGATAGAAATTATATTTTTTAATTGTTTGCTTAATAATACTTATTTTGTAAATATCTGTCTTAAAATAGAAATTCATACCAGTAGTTCCACGAACAACACAAAGTATTGCATCATTTTTTCTTCTGGCTAAACATCTTTCAGAATTTGTTGAAAGCTTAGAAACCTTTTGTTCGGTTGAAGTAACATGATTAGCAACTGAATAACCAGATTCTTTTGAAATTCTTTTGGCCTCATTCATAAACCAAATTCCATGGGCATCATATTTATGCCCAGTAACTTTACAACCATTTTTAATGAAATGCTCCGGGTGCCAAGTATAATCAGCAATATGAATCATTTCATGAAGAAGTGTCTGAATTTTAACAACTTCAGGAGAATCATAATAATTAGAAAGAATAATCTCATCAGGAATAATAGTATTATTCTTATAATCATATATAAATGATGCGTAACCCCAAGAATGCTTTGTTCTATTCGTCTTAAACTTAATTGTAGGAAGAGTACCTCTAAAATAGAGCTGATTAAACTTGTTATAATGATTCTCAATCCAATTAACTGTTACGAGCATATTCAAATTATTTAATTACAATAATAAAATAGTAAATTAATAAATAAATTCAATTAATATATAATAAAAAATGGTAAGCCTAAGCCTACCATTCTATCACCTCTATTTTTTGATATCGTTTATTAAGGCCATTCACCAAGTGGCATTTTAAATCCTTTTGCTTCTGGAAAAGCAGGATTTGAATTTGTACAATTACCAGTAACAGCATCTACCCAAATTTGTTCTTTAATATTACCAAAAATCCATTGTGTATTAACAGCTACAGGACCAATAGGATTTCTCAATGTAACATGCTTTGAGTGAACTTTAGGGAAATTAACTGCCATCATTCTATCCCAAGCTTCAGTATACTTAAGCTTAAGAACTTTATCTTCTAATGGGTAGTTTTCAACCCAGAATCCAGCAACAGAGTCTGTAAGTACAGTACCATCATTAAAATGTTGATATTTGTATACCCAAGTATCAAAACCATTTTCTCTTTCTACAACAGTTTGGAATATATTAACAACCATTACTGGATCACTTGTAGCATCATCACTATCCATAAATGTTGGAAGAAGAATATCTGTTTCATACCAACGATAATCACCACCATGATTTACATACATAGCTTGACGGTCTAAAGAGATTGTTTGTTCTACATTTAAAGCAACTGTTGCAGCGGTAGAATCTTTTAATACAACTTCAGTTGAATCTTTTTGAGTTTGAACTGTTCCACTTTGACAACCATTACATGAACTAAGTCCAAGTGCTAATGAAAATATCAAACTCATCATTAACAATGAAAGTTTCTTCATAAAATTAAATTTAAAATATATTTGTTTGATTTAAAATAAAATAATATATTTTAAAAATAGTTAAAATAAAGAAATTTATTTAAAAAAATATCCACCTACTTTCACAAGCAAGTGGATAAAATGTTTAATTTAATTTTTACTTTGCAATTTCAAAATCTAAAATCTCTATTATCAAAATATCATTTTCTACCTTCCATTCATACTTCTTAATAACAATCTTCTTATTCTTAATTCTTTTTGCTTTTCCATTAACAACTGGAAGGTAATAATCAAAACCCCTATAATAATTTTCTTTAACTTCTTGAAAATGGTAGATAATGTCACCATCACAGTAATTACCTTCCCAATCGGGGTTACTTTCAATAAATAAATCTAGTACATTACTAGTATTGAGCTCTGCAATTTTCCTGTTTAATTCTTCTTTACATCTTGCTTCTTCTCTAAGGGATTCAGGGCTCATAAGGTATTCTGATTCGGTTGTACCATTTTCTGTCTTATAACAATATTTACGTATCTCATAACCATTTTCTACCAGAATTTTGCTTACATAGTCCTTATGTTCTGAATCTACCTGGTCCCAATACCACTCGAGATAACTAATATCACTACCAGTAATTTTCTCACCTTTGTACTTTCCAAATCTAAATGTATCTACATTATCCCAAACTTCTTTTTTACTTTCCCATGACTGTGTTTTTCCTCTTAGGTTCTCATCAATAACTGCGTTTGGGTATTTTGAAATTGCTGTCTCCTTATCAAAGGAGATATTCTTAATGTAATTATAACGAGTTACAATATAACTTCTTCCATTTCCCAATGGTCTTGTTTCTTCACTGATTTCCCATAATGTATAATACTTATTTGTAAAACCAATTGCTGTTATTGTACTCATATTATTTATATATTTGTTACATATATAATATAGAAACAATTATAAAAAATTCAATTTATTCGTTAATAATTTCCATATTTGCATTATCAAAAGATTTCTGACTATCTTGAATAACATCTATACCTTCAAATTTTATATCAGCAATATATGTCTTAGGTTGACCATTCTCATCTAATATAACATTGCCCTCTTCATCTTTCTCTTCTTGAATATCAAGTGCCATTTTTGGAGCAAATGCCAACTTAATATTACTATCTAATAAAGCTTGAACATTTTTTCCTTGTGGAGTATCTAAAATAGAAATATTACCAACTAATTCATTTCCTTCAATAGTTAATTCATCTATTTTATGTGAAGCTTCATTTAATGTTACTGGATGACTAATTTCACTAGGACAATTTCCATCGCTAATCCTACCTAATTTGATTTCATTATTCTTTAAATATTCATGAATAGCTTCATTCATTTGAGTACTTTGATATACTCTCCCATTTCGATTAGGAATATCGAAACTCATTATTTTAGCTTTTACTTTCTTCATATTTCTTTTTATAATATTGTATAATTTTCTCTGCAAATTTAGGTTTTAGACAAGATATTATAGTATCATAATCAGTATGCATTTTGTTAACACCATTCTCATCTACATCTTTAAGAATTAATCTACTTGACCAAATATTATTTCTAAATGTTCTTACAATATCTTTATTATATTCATATAAATAAGTTAATAATGCTTCCCAATAAAGATCATTATTTCTACAATATGTATTAGAATAATTAATATAAGAATATAATGGTGCTTCTAAACCTATAATCCACTTTATTTTATTTCTCCAAATGAAACAAATATAAGGAACATTTTCAAAACGAATTTCTCTCCATTTATATTTATATCCACATCTTTCAATATTCAAATAAAACCATTTATTATGTGTTTCAGTTTCAATATAAAAATAGTCACTACCTAAATTGTTTTCATCAACCTTCATTTTATATATTTTCAATAAAGGCTTATAGAAAACTTTACGAGCTTTCCACCAATCAGAATAAATTCTAAATATATTAAAAGTATTTATATAGATAGGTGACCTATAAGTAAAGAAATTACTTACAGGCCAATATATATCTCTATACCAAATCTTTTGAATTAATTTCTTAATATCAATCATAATTAAAAACCTATTTTTTTACATCTTCCCAATACATTATCTCTGCTTGATGGAGCCAACCAGTAATTTTCTTTCCAATATTTTCTTTAGAAACCGATTGTGCTTGTTTACGTTCAGATTTAGTTAAAGCTACCCAACGTTCCATTAATGAAAGATAATCTTTTGGAATATATGATAAAATTGATCTTCCTGTTATTTTATTATTTCTATCAATAATTATTACTCCTTAGTCATATCCATAATCAACTCATTATTTTTGAACTTTTTTTGAAGCCAAGTAGCACCAGTAATCTCAAAGATCTTTGAATCAGATTTCCCAAACAACCAAATGAGATAAATAATATCAATTGTTATCATAAAGAATGCAAATTTCAATGAATTACTTGAAAAAGCAATTGCATTCATCATCATTATAAAGAAAAGGAAAACAAAATTAAAAATCTTTGTCATAATTAATTCTTTTATTAGTTACATAAATAATATAGAAAAAACTCTAGAAAATTCAATTTCTAGAGTTTATTTTTTATAATATTTCACTAAGTTTTTTTAATTCTCCATTATTAGTAATAACCCATGCATATTTAGTATCAATACATGCAAATTTTCTATTTTTATCTATATATGCTTCATCAGGATTATCTTTACTCCATCTAGAATGCCCAAATATTTGATATATATCGGGTATCTCTACTCCTTCATAAAACCATTCTTGTAAATCTTCCCATATACAACTTCCACATTTGTCATCACCACCACGAGCCCAAGAAGCCATCCATAGGTTTGCTTGACCTTGAAAGTTTATCTTCAAATTATTAAGATGTTCCGCATCTGGTTCGAAAGTTTCTAAGAACTTACAATATTCTAATTGATCATCTTTTAATTTATCTTTATGTATTATTTGTGCAGTTTTTCCAACAAATCTTAAATGTTCGAACCATTGTTTAGTAACACCTGCGTGGGTAAATAAGAAATATTTATCATTAATAGTCTTATCAAAAGCAATATTAAACAAATCAAAGTTTTTTAAGAACATATCTTTAATAATGTCATAATTCTTTTCATCAACTCTTGATTTATATGGAGCATCATACCAATAATGCATATCATGATTACCTATTAATAATTTTATACGACTATCATTATTTGCAAATTTTAATATATCATTAAAATTATAAATAGCATCTTTTCTAGTAATATGTTCTAAACTTTCATAAGGATCAACATAATCACCTAAAAACACAATATCTAAATTAGGATATTCTCTTTTAGGAAATTCATTAATCGCATCATACCAAAACCTACGCCCATGTATGTCTGGTAAAACTAATATGTTAACATCTTGTTTATTCATGATTAATCTTATTATCTATATAGTCTATAATATGTCTTACAGTACAATCATATCTAAATAAATCATTATCAATTTGTATATTAAACTCATTTTCTAATGAAATTATAAAAGTTAAAATATCTAAACTATCTAAATATACTTCAGTATATAATTGTCTATCTTCACCATTATTAGGATATTGAGACATCTCTACTTCAAATTCATGTTGATCATAAAACAAATTTGTAAGATATTTATAAACAATTTTCTTTATTTCTTCTCTAGTCATTTAAAATCTTTTTCTAATTCTTTTCTTAAATTATTCAAATCATTCAAATACATTTGCTTTTCTGATGTATTCTTTATATATTCGAGTTCCTTTTTCATTGCTTCATTTTGTTTAAGCAATTCATCTCTTTCTTCTACTGTACATTTTGACATTGATGTAGTAATTAATTCCATTGGAAGTTTATATCCATCCATATCAATTTTAATCTCTTTCTTTTCTCTATTACGAATCTTAAGCTTTCCTTTACATACTAATTCAATAAACTTAACTAACTCATCATTCTTCTTGATTCGTTCTTCAAGAATCTTTACCATTTTCTTCTTACGTTCAGTATAAATACTTAAACGATAATTTACAAAATATTCAATTACTTCTTTTTTATTTTGGAAATATTTAAGTTTATGATTTTCGTCAAGAAGCCAAAACAAATCATCAGGAACTTGTTTTATAAGCTTAAATTTATTAGCAATACGATGACCAGATCTATCTTTCTTCATTTCTATTGCTAATTGTTTCTTTGAGAATGTAATCTCATAATTAACTCCACCATCAGTAGACTTATTCTTCCACATCTTGATATAATCTTCTTCTTTGAATTTACCAAGAAGTTTTTCAAAATCCTCATAAGAAACATCTGCTGGTAAATCAGTAACTACCATTAAATCTTTAGTTTGATTAAGTTTCCATTCACCATAATTATACCAATTGTTCTCTTCAAATCTCCAATTAGCTTTCTTAATACCTCTAATATAAGGGTAAATAGTAGTTGTAATCTTATCCTTCTTATCTGCTCTAGAATTCAACACTTCTTTACATGCATCTATAACATCTAATGGATTATATGCTTGACTATGCATTGAATAACCTACAGCAACACCAATATTATTCTTACATAATATAGTAGGAATAATTGGGAGATATGTCATTGGCTCAACATATTGTCCTTCTTCAAATATATTGTCTAACAAATCATAATCGGTTTTATAAATCAAATCCATATATTTAGAATGCTTCACATAAAGATAACGAGGAGCACCTGCTGAATCCGGGTCTCTTAATGAACCAACCTGAGAGTCAGATTCTAATGGATTTAAGTTATCATTGAAAGATTTACACATGTTAACAATTGTCCCATTCAAAGAAATATCACCATGGGCATATAGGGACACACGCATAGCATCACCCGATAGTGCCAATAGTTTATAAAGTTTTCCATCTTTTGTAGTGCCTGCCAAACTTGCATGCATTATTTTACGTGCACCTGGTTTAAACCCATCAATAACTGAAGGAATAGCACGCTCTTCTAAAACACTGAATGCATAATTAAGATATTCAGTATTTAAAAAATTTGTTATAGTTCTTTTATTTATTTTCTCCATAATTATGAATTCAACATTTGTTTACGAGTTTCTGAATCTCCTTTTGCAAACCATTTTCTAAACATACTATCTGCAGCTTCATCTTTCTTAAAGAATAAGAATTTGGGATCTTGATACATTTCTTTAGACTCTTGATTTGAAAGACCACCAAGACCTTTTGCATATTTATGAGAATAACCTTTAAGTTTCTTTTCGGCTTCTTTAAATTCATCCATATTATAAAACTTTTGGCAATCTTTACCTTTTCTGGAAATAATAATAGGAGATATACTTCTACATACTATATTCTTTTCAAAAAGTTCAGGCCAATTATTAAATAATAGTAACAAAAGACTAGCAATTTTATCACCATCAACATCAGCATCTGTTGAAATAACGATCTTTCCAAAATTCAAATCATCAATATTGAATTCTTTCCCCCATTTCAATCCAAGTATACTTACAATATCATTAAATACTTCATTCTTCATAATTTGTAATGGTGTTTGTCCATAACAATTTGGTGGAACACCTCGCATAACATATCCTGCTTGAATATCCGGATTACGTCCTCCACGGAAACCAGCTTTAGCTGAATCTCCCTCAAATATCCAAAGTTGTCTTTCTGATTTTTTCCTAGATGAACAAGTAATATATTTATCAGGTCTATTTAATCCTTTATTAGATTCACGATTAATTTTACGAAGTGCTCTTTCATCCTCGGCTGCAGATTTTTGCTTATACCAATCACGAACTAATTCTACAATCTCTGATTTAATAATCTTATTTAAGAACTTTTCATTTACTTCCCATTTGATTTTCTCATCTTTCGAAAATTTCTCAATAGGTGTTGTTAGAGTATCTTTTGTTTGTGAATCATATGCGGGATTTGACACATTAATATTTATAAATACAGAATACTTATTATCAACACCACGAGTTGTTAAATCTTTGATCTTATCCTTCTTTGTAATAAAATCTACAATAGCTTGATTAATCTCATTACGTAAAGCACGCATATGAGTTCCTTTTGAACATTCTGCACCATTAACAAAACCAACATCTACAGAACTATCAGGAAATATCCATGCAGTACATAAATTATTCTCAAATGGAATCTTATCTGATATATTTAAAAGATTAGAATAAAGATCAATATATTCATCTAATTTTTTAAACTTCCATTCAATATCTTCTTTACCACAATTAAATATTACTTTAAGTCCAGGATTAGCTGCTGCGGCATCAATACATCTCTTATGAATAATATTAATGAAATCATCATCAAATGTTTTAAGATCAGTATCAAATCTCGAAAAATCTAATTTAAATCTTGTTTGTGTATAATGAGTTTTCTTTCCACATTTGGTAACTTTCAAATCATTATTAAGTTTCTCCATATTGTTTGACCATGAACGGTGAAACTCATTCTTACCATCAGCTGATTCAATTTCAAAATATGTTGAAAAAACATTACATAAAGCAGAACCTACACCATTTGTTCCTATTACATTTCTATCTTCTGTATCATCATAGTTTGAAGATGTTCTTAAACGCCCAAATATAAATTCAGGAACATATATACCTGCTTCTTTATGTTTTACAATAGGTATACCACCATTATCTCTTACAACAATTTCACCATTATCTTTATTAATAGTTACTTTTAATTCTGTAAGACCCATATTATCTTTACGGCGGAATTCATCACAAGAGTTGGAAATAACTTCATCTACAACTTTTAACATAGCAGGAATATAATTAGTGATTTTCATCTCAAATTTTCCTGTTTTTGTATTATATATAAATGAATCTTTTTCTTCAGATTTAATTGAACCAACCCACATACCAGGTCGATTTAATATATGTTGTATTTCTGATAACTCTTGATATTTCTCTTCAATTTTCTTTGCCATATAAACTATTCAAATTAATTCAATATAATTAATATAGTTAATTTAACTACAAAATTAAAGGAGACCTAGGCCTCCTTAAATTCTAAATTTCATCTAATATTGTTGCTAAACCATTATTTCTTGCTGTTAAATAACTTAATACTTCAGATACATTATTATTTACATGATATCCCATATAACTATTCATGTCATCTAGTACTTCTTTAGGATAATTATCTTCACTTAACGATACTAATTGATAATTATATTTGAAATGTTCAAAAATATTATCTTCTGATTTCTTGACTTTATTAAGATATTTCTTAGATGTCATTATATTATGAATATAATTCTTAATCTCATTATCATTATTCAAATCAAGATTAAAATCAATATCTTTAATACTTACTCTAAATGTCTTATTAGATTCAGCATTATTAGATTTCTTGACTATAATTGGAAAAATGTTATCTCCTTTATCACCACGAATAATCTTATCTATAACAATTTCTTTAGGTACAATTTGTGTAATATTCTTACATTTATTCATAATTGACTCAAATATTCTTACATTATATTCTTTAGTCAAATCATTAAAGAAAAATTGTAATGGATCTTCTTCTTGATTATCTTTCTTTTCACAAGTTAATCCTGTTTTATTATTCCAACAAATTGTAAATATCCCATTTTGATCATTTGTATTTACTAATTGTGTCAAATCTTTATCCATTGACCAAATAATTACATTTGTACCTTCTTCATTAAGTTTTGTTGACCAATACCAACACCAATCATCACCTTCAATATTTTGCTTACGACATGTTGTTATTCCATTTTTTTCAAGTAAATCAATAAATTCCTCATAATATTTAAATACTATATCCCAATTAATTATACTTTCATCAAGATGTCTTTGTCCTTTATATTCAATTGGTTGGTCATCATCTTTATGTTCTTCATATAAGAATTGAGGAATTTCAATCTTATTTCTCCATGAACCACCATCAGCAATAAATATTATATTATCTATTGATTGAAATGTATTTAATACCCGATTAATAGATTTTAACATCAATAATTGAAGTTCTTTACAAGTTTCCTCATCAGAACTATATTGATTTGTTAAAACAGACAATCGAGACATTAATAGCCAGTTACCATCAACTATTAATGTTACTTTTGATTGTTTCGACATTTTTTATCTACTATATATTTATAATATTTTAATATAGTAAAATAAAAATTAAATATAAAAAAATATGCTAGAAATCTTTGATTTCTAGCATTACACTCACATTAAGTTAATAAATTACGATTATTCTGCGCAAACTGAATCCGCTACTATAACTTGACCAAGTGTATCAACTACAGCTGAGTCAACTACAGTAGAGTCAACTAAAGTACTATCAACTCCAGCTCCTTCAGCAACTGTACTATTACCTCCACAAGAAGCAAGAACAGTACCAAGGATCATTGCGAACATAACACTAAAAATTGTCTTTTTCATTTGTTTTCTCCTTTACTTTTAATATTTTTTGTTAAACAATATAATTTTTATCTTCTACCACCCATACGACCTCCACCATTATAATTACCTGCATTTGGTCTATGAGTTCCACCACCTACATTTGGTTGTCGAGTGTGAGGTACACCATTATTAGGTCTATGTCCCCTATAATCACCAGGCCTACGATCATATCTTGAACTTGGGCGATGCATATAATTATGTGGATTAGGTCTATAAGCATGTATATGTCTTGGTTCTCTAATTGGATGAATATAAGTATATCTATATCTTGGAATCATAATCCATGTATTATCAAACCAATAATATGGATATGAATTAATATAGTATACTGGGTATGAAACAGTACCAACAACATATACCTCATGATAAGCAACATCTTCCATTGTAGCACATGATGTCATAAAGAAAGATGAAATCATAACAAATAAAGATAAAAATATTTTCTTCATACTTACTTATATACTTATATAAAAAATTTATTAATAATAAACTTTATTTTTTAAAATTAATCATCCATATATCCCTTTGATGACAATTCCCCATATAAAGTTTGTGCATTAGCAATTGCTTCTTGTGCTTGTTTTCTAGCATTTGTTATTGTTTGATTCTTGAACCATTCTGTAGCTACATATCTTACAAATGATTTTTGATCACTAGGAACATTACATATATTTAATGCTTTATCTTCTGGCCAAGCAACTATCTTACCATCAAAACTTGCACCTGCTCCGGCGCTAGCAGCCATATTATCCATATCTTTCTACATTATTTTGTATCATTCTACTCATATTAATAACTAACACACTATAATCCAAATTTATAAAATATGTATGTACTAATGTTTCACCATCAGATTTTAATCCAACTATCCCATAATAAGGATTTTCTCTATTCAATGTTTGATAAATAAATAATTTTCGATATTTATGATTATATTTTTCATTAATATCAAAAATAATACAATTTGTTTTTGATCTTGTAAAATTATCTAATTCAGTTACAATAGGATATTTATGTTGTATATCATTATCACAAAACTTGATATTTCCATAAGTATAATGATTTATCATATCATTAATTCTTGTACCTGTTATTACTCCAAATAAATTAATCAAATCTTTTTCCTTATAATTATCACAATTAATATAAGGCATTTCAAACTTCAATGTATATTCCATATTCAAATTTTTAATTTAGTATAATACCGATAATATATTATTTAATTTATCCACAATATAATTAGTATTATCATTTGTTAATTTTTCTTTAGTTATTAATTCATTTCTAATCCAATTTAAAAATGTTATTCTATTTAATTTTTCTTTATATCTGTCTTTAATTCTATTATAAATATCAATTATAATTTCTTCATTATATACTTTAGTATCTTCATAATCAGATTTCATTGAAATTTTATATAATTCAAACATATATTTTACAATTAATTCATAAACTATATTTATTGAATCAAATTTTGATAAATCTAAATAATCGAAAATATTAATAATATCTTCTGTATATTCTTCATTATCATTTTCATCATATTTAAAATAGAAATATGCTAATTGTAAATGTTTATAAGTATCTAAATTTATTCTATCTAAATACTTTTCAATAAATGATTTATCATTCAATATATTTTTTATTAAATTACTTGTACCATCCCAATAATATAAAAGTGGTACTTTATTAATTATTTTTTGTTGATTTTCATGAAATATATTTATAGATACTAATGAATCTATATACATAAATTTGCTAATTTATATTTTATTATAAAATAGTATATAAAACTATTTAATTCATTTATAATCTTATGTTATCATACAATTATAAAATAGGAAAACAAAATAAAAAATTCAAATAAATTTTATAAAAAATATTTCTATTTTAAAATAAATGTTAAATACCAGAACATAAAATTAATTTTATTGATAAAAAATATTCTAAAATATATTGTACAAAAAATTAATTTTATATTATTATTTAAAGAAAAACAAAAAAATATATAAAGTTATATAATGGGATATAATGAAAATGATATTGAACAACAATTAGAAGGTCAAATTCCTGAAGTTTCTGAAGCTAATATTGAAGTTAAACAAACCGAGCAAAAAGTAGAAGCACCTAAAGAGGAATCAATGATTGGTAAGAAAATTAATGTTGGTTCAATGATGAAAAGAATTGATGATTCTGAATTTGAAAATTTTGGAAATAAAGGTACATCAAGATTAGGACAATCAATACAAGTTAATGCTGATATTAGAGAAGGTTGGATGGAAGTAGATAAAGAACTTATGGGTGAAAGAGCTATGTTCTACCCAGAAGATTGGCAATTTAGAATTCGTCCAGCAACAGTAGAAGCAATTCGTAACTGGTCAACTATTGATGATGAAAATTATAATTCAGTAGATCGTGTATTTAATGAAGTATTGAAATCATGTTTTGCTATTGTTACTGCTAATGGGCCAATTCCTTGGTATAATATCAATGCTTGGGATAGATTCTGGTTTATTCTTTTAATTAGAGAATATACATTCGTAAAAGGAGAAAGTGCAATTGAATATACAGAAGATTGTATTAATTGTGATAATCCTGTTACATTTAAGTTAACATCAGATGCATTACTTTTTGAATTCCCTGATGAAGAAATTATGCCAATGTTTGATAAAACAACACGTAATTGGGTAATTGATCCTACAGAATATGGGTTAGAAATGGATCCAATCAGATTATACTTGCCAACACTTGAAAAGGATATTAATGTTAAACAATGGGCTATTAATCGTATGCAAGAAAATCCAAATAAAGATATAGATCCTGTTCTTATCAAGTTCTTGCCTTGGTTTGTACCAAAGATTTCTAAAGATGATACAATTGCTCAACGTCAAATTAAAGAATTTAAACGTAAGTTTGAATCTTGGGATATTGATACATTTAATTTCATGAATGATGTAATAACAAATGTAATGGTAACACCTGGAACTAAGCTTATTCAAAAATGTCCTACTTGTGGTGAAGAAGTAACTTCACTTATACGATTTCCGAATGGACCAAGCTCTCTATTCGCTATTAAGAGTAAATTTAAAAAATTTGGCAAAAAGTAAACTATATATTTGTAAAGATTGGCATATTCAACCTTCTGAGATAGATAAGCTTCCTTATTATGAATATGAATGGATGATTGAATACATCAATGAAGATTATAAAGAACAAGAAAAACGTTCAAAGGAAGAACAAAAACAATATGATTCAATGAAGAAGGGCATGCCTAATATGAATAATATAATGAAAGGTTATCAACAACCTACATTACCAAAAATTAGTTTACCGAAATTTAATTAAATAAAATGGGTAGCTCTCAGAGCTACCCATATATTTTAGAATATATCTAATGGTTTTGTGAATATATCTTTAATTTTTCCTTTTGTTTTATTCCATTTATCTCCCCAATTAGTTTCATCATAATCTTCTGCAATATTTCCAAGATATTCAGGATTATTAACATTAATCAAACTATCTTGTATAACCATTTCTGAAAAGTCTATCAAACCTTTATATGCTTCATCATCTTTATCAAAAAATGAATTATAAATAGATTTTTGAATAGCCGCTATTCTTTCTTCATTAGTATTTTTATTATTTAGATTAGTATTATATTTTTTATTAATACCTAAATTTAATAAATTTTGGTGTGCTCCTTTAAATTCCCAAGCATTTTTATCATATAATATACCATTTGTACCATAAAGCATTTGAGTCCATTCATTAAAAGTGTGCTTATAACATCTATCATATTTGATTTTTATATATCCTAATCCTTGTTTATTAAATTGTGAATTATTCAAATTACTTGGTACATAACTTTCAAATGATATTGGATCTATTTCACAATTTTTTAAAGTATACATTTGGAAAGATAACATATTATCTACTCCATTATTTGACCCATTAATATTTTTGAAATCAAATGTATTAATTGATGAACCAGCCATTAAACCAGCAATTTTATTAATACCTGATATAGCTTTATTTAATACTGTTGAACCATTATGGCCAAGTTGTCCTATCTTACTTGTTTTAGCAGAAGCTAACATAGCGGTTTGGAAATATTTTATAGGGGCATTCATAATGACTATAGACATATCAAACTTTCTTAAATTTTCCGGTAATATTTCTTTTTGATTTATTTCATCATAACATGCATAACGATACATATCTAATAAAGTATTAAGACGCATATCTATTGAATCACCATTACAAACTAAATCAATTGATTTTTCTTTTGTTAATTCATTTAAATCTAAAGCATTTAATTTATTAGCATTATTAATACCCATAAAAAACCACGGACTTATAGAATTAATATATGAAAGAGTATATGCAAATCTTGCTAAGGCCAACATTCTATCTTGAATTTTTGAATTTGCATAGAAATTACGTATGCCATATAAATATCTCAAAGCCGATGTATTTGGTATTTCATTAGTCATTATTCCACCAAATAACCCTTTTGTATCTTTAAAATTAAAAAATATCTTGAAATAAAACCAACCAGGTTCACCGGCTAAATTATGCACACCCTTTTGCCATAAAGCACGTTCATTAATAAAATCAGCAACACCATATTGTGGAAGAATAAAATCAAGATTTGATACATTTAAATTTTTATTATAAAAATCTTTACCTAATAATGATTTAAAATGATTTTCAAAATTAACTTTGGTAGTTTCATTAATATCAAGTGCAGCAATACTATCTTCATCTTCAGTATATAAATTTCTTTCAATTAATCCTTCATACTTATCCGCCATAATAAAGTGATGTAAATGTATTTTTTAGTTGTGGGTAATAATCTTTATTCTTATCTAATTTATCAAATTTAACAAAGAATTTTTTATTTGTGAATTTATTTTTAAATTGTACTCTACCATTCACATAATCAATAAATTCTACTTCAATATGTTTTTTATCATCATCATTAATTAATAATTCTTTGAATACACTATTATCTTCATATTTATTAAGGTTTTTTACATAGTTTTTATTCCAAAATTGTGATAATTCTTTATTTGTAACATATTGTATTTTATCATTATACATTAATATAGCAGATGATGGTTGTAATATATCATCTTTATTTGGTTGATCAATTATCTTAGTATTTTCTTTATCTATATTATATTCATTACAATATGAAGTAATAGCATCATCGAATAATTTTGAATGTGATTCTTCAGAATTACTATAAATGACATCATAGATATTTAAAGGAATATTATTATTGTATAGTTTCATATTATGATTCCAATACTGGATTATCCAATTTATTTAATGGTTTATTATCAATACTCTTTTTAATTAAATAGAGATATTGTTTAATTTTATGTTCTTCAGTTACATATTCAAATTCCATACTATCAATATAATACATACCAGATAGATATGGATTAAGTTTGCCATCGATTGTTTCTTCTATATCATCATTATTATAGAAAGTTTTAATAACATTAGAATTATATTCTTTAAACATAATATTTACCAATGTTCCTCTTTCTAATCCTAAATTATATCTTTCTAATTCAATTTTTAATCTTTTTGCTCTAATTTTTTCAAAATATCTTTGATTAATCTTTTTCTTTGGTAATATAGGTGTTTCAGAAAATTCTATTCCTAAAAATTCAGTTTTTCCAAATTCATATTCTTTAGAAAAATTTACTCCTTCTGTTGAATTTTCTATTATTTGTAATTGTTCTTGTTCGATTGTATTATCTTCACAAGGAGAAGTCATATACCAATTAGTATTCAATGAACCATTTTCATAGATTTTCTTGTTATCAATAATAGTTTCAAATTTCTTAAAATGTAAGTTTGTATTTGTAGTATCAGTTAAATTATTTGTTAATGTACGTTGGGCTTGGATTGCTTTTGGTTCTGAATTTTCCTCATTAATTACATTTTCTCCTCCATAAACTGTATATATCGTCAATTGTTGTGGTTCTACTTTTTCATTTAATACATAATATACATTTACCATTACAATATATCCAAAAATATCAATCCAAGCATCAAATATAGATTCTTCATCTAACCCACTAAATGATAATTGTTCTTTAATATAATCTATATAAGTCATTGAACTAATTAATCTATAACTTTCATCTTTAACATCTTCACATTTTTTAGTAGAAGCAAAACCTAATTTATTCTCTTTAGCTATTTCAGAAAGCATATTATATGTATTAAGTTTGCCTTTACCAATTTGTTTCATCATATGGGTATTTAAAGACTGCATCTTAAATACCCCATCATAAGCAATATATTCATCATATATCTTAAAATCAGTAATATAGAATAATAAGGATAACTTTTTATAATAACCATTAATTTGGCAAGTAATAACTACATTAATTTCATTATCAAATCCTGGGGTATCACAAATCTTAATGACATTTTCAGTATCTTTTATAGATAAATGTATTGTTGGGAAAAAACTATTATAATAAATAATTACTTGATCTATTTGTGCATCGGTTAAAACAATATTATTTAATCTAACTATTGGAATATTTATAGCATCATCTTTAAGTGAATTATATGTACTATTTGATGATGTTTTGTTTGCATCATCAAATTCTTTCATTACAAATTTTCCTCCAAATTGTGGATCAAACTTTACTTCAGGATCTGTAGGATTATATGGTTCTTTAATAATTTTTATAGTTGCCTCTGTTGCCATATTTAATAGAATACTACTCCAAGTGATTTATCTATAATATAGTTTGTATCTCCAACTAATTGTTGACTTGGACTACGTTTTTCATTTTTTTGTTTTTGTGCACCAATTATATTATTATGTGCAATAAGATTATCATCTTCAATTTTTTCAGTAGTTTTATTTCTACCTTTTCTATCTATAATATAATTTATATATTCCATTGTAGGAATAAATATAATCATATTTTCATTCAATTCAAATGGATTGGAGATACCATTTAACTTACAAATAATATCTCCATATTTATCTTCTCCATAACATGCTAATGATATTAAGTCAGGACGTGCTACATAATATTCATTAACTTGAATAAAATGCCCACGATAACTACCATCGTCAACATAATTTAATGTTTTATATAATAAATCTATACCATTTTCGTTATCAATTTCTATGGATGGTTTATTATTTAACAAATTATAATCTAACATATTATATATTAGTTTTCATAATAAATTTCATAAAATGATAAATTAGATATGAAATCTTCTTCATCATTCTTTAAGAATAATCTTAATTGTAATTCATAAGATTCTTTACATGATGTGTTAGCATTAGGAGCTATAGAAGTAATTGTCCAAACACCATCTTCTAATTTAACTTCATATACATCTTCATATCTAAATTCAAAGAATTCATATTCCTTTTCATTATATGTAACTGTTGAATATAATTCAGGTAATTGATTTCCATTATCTTGTATCTTTTCACGAATGATAGGACAAATAAATGTATTTGTACGAGATGTACCACTAGTTGCACCATTATAATTCTTTGAACCATTGAAATTACCGTGTTGTATATGGTAATACATTATATTGAATGAATCATCATCACCGAAATTACTTAAATATTGTGAATTACTTATTGAATCACCACCAAATTGAAGAGTATAATATGAAGTATTAGTATATATACCTTGTATTTCATTATCTAATATTTCACCAGAAGAATTCAATTTAAACTTATTACAAATAATGTTTTGTATAGCTAATTTATTAATATCTGATAAACGATATATATCATAATCATATAATGTAGAAGAGAATTCAACAACATCATCATTTCTTTCATTTTGTTTAAAGAATATTGGATAAGGTATTAATGCTTGTTTTTTACTTGATTCTGAATCAGGTGGAGTTAACTTTTCAAATATTTGACCACTTTGCAAAGTATTTATATAAGTGTTTTCATAATGACTATTATGATTACTTCCTAATGATGGTCGTGATGTATTTGCAAATATTTCATTAACTATATGTGTATGATAATTATCATCATAATAGAAATAACTTCCGGATGGATATAAATCTACTGCATCAGATGATGGTACTACCTTTATGAAATCTGACAAGTAATATTTAGAATTCTTTGCAACATAAATCCATTTATCTTCAATACCTGAAACACTAATTACGTTTGTTTGTATCTCTGAACGTAATATATTAAATTTCATAACCGCCTCATTAGATTCATAATAATATGGGTTAGACTTTACTGTATTATTAAATAACTTTAATGACATTGTAATTGGGTGATAATTACTTGTATCATTCCAACAATCCATATACATCTTATATTTTGTCTTTTCAACATCATCATTAATATCAGGAACTATTCCACTAGGTATTGTATTTTGTGGTGGGAAGAATGTTGATGAATTAATATATGCATATGCTATTGGTAGATAGTATGTAAACTTAGGAGGATTAACACTATCATAATTTAAATTACATTGTACTGTATATGTAGTTTTACATATATCGATTGGTAAAGTCTTAATGATATAACTCCCTTCATCAAGAACTATTCCACTATTAAAATTATTGTTATTTTCTTCCCAAACATATTCAGATGAATCTTCATTATTATGTGCACAAATATATGTTAATTGGGCATCATCAACTAATTTAATTTTCAATTGTTCATTAATTGATTTATTATCTATTTCAGAAGCAACAGATATTAAATCAAATTCTCCCCATATCGTTTTTCTAAGTTGTTCATCTGTACCTATATTGATATTATCTGGTACTGTATTATTATTTCCATGTAATCTATATTTTCTACTAAATCCATTTAAATTAAAGAAATATAAATGGTTTGTGTAATATTCTACATTATTAACATTTGTGCTCTTAAGAATAACTGGGATAGATGAATTATCATATCTTAATTGTGCAGCAGCAAATCCTCTATTATTCTTAGGTATATATTCTTCAGTATACCAACCACCAAGTAAATTTATAAAATTATATCTTGGGTGATAGGTGAATTCAAAACAAGTATTATTGAATACATTATCATATGATCTTTGTAATTGTAAGTCATCTAATGAAGTAATATCTGAACCAGACATTATTTTACAAAGATTTGGTATTTTACTTAAATCTGAATTATCATATTTTCTAAATGTTTTTTCATATATTTTAGATAATGTGATTTTTTCTGATCCTGAATTATATGTATATTCAATATTACTATAATTAGAATATTCTAATTTAACTGCTTGATATGTATAATAATTTATAGTAGGATTATATATTCTATTAATATTAATAGGAATAACACATTCTGTTGCTTTAACTTTTGATGTTTCGTCAATATGGAATCTTAGATTCAATTTTACTTCTTCTACATCATCGGCTAAAGTATGATTAAATGTGTATGTATTATAAGATGTTAATACTAATTCATTATTATTGATTATATTATTAATTTCTGTATTAACAACATCAGATGATATTGATTGGTTAATTAATTCATCATGGTCAATTGTTACATTTAATCTATATGGATTATCATATTTCATCCATGTATGTTTATATAATCCACTTTTTGCATCTGTTGATGTATAATTATTTTTTTTACTTATAAATGAATCTCTATTAAATTGTTCAAATTTTCTATTAAATAATCCTGAACTTTCAACATCAGTTAATTCATAATATTTACTTGCTTCTTCATTAGTAGTTACATTTTCAGGATGATATAGCATAATATCTTTATATTCATCATCTAATTTTATATCAAGTGGATTACCAGTTGGAGTAGAATCTAATGCAATATATGTTGCATCAAATTTAAAAGTAATATCTTGACTATCAGGAATATTATATCTAAAATAATTATATGCTAATGATGTAGATTGTAATGGGTCATTTTCTGCTTCAATATGTACTAATTCACCATTCTTATCAAATCTTGTAATATCACATGCTAAATTATTATTATTTTTGTAATAATATATTAAGATAGATTTTGAACTAGATGAAAACTTTTTAGAATTAGGTGTTACTACTTCTAATGTAGAGAAAAATTCATCTGTCAATACATAGAATTTAGGTGATATATATGTTTGACCATTGATTGAACTGGTATGAACTTGATCATCTAATGCATTATTATCAAAATCATAGAATTCATATGATGGTAAAGTATTTATATTAGCAATTTTATTCTTTATTTCATCAACATTTGATTTATCTGATCCTTCATAACTATATGCAATAATTATTTTCTTATTAACATTATTGATATAATATATAAAATAAGGATTCTTTATATTATTATCATTTGATAAATTTAATCGTTCAGAATTTAAGAATTCAAGATATAACTTAGAATATTCATTATTAGCAGAATCAGATTTGAAATATGTTTCATTTTTAAATCTTTTATTTTCAAAATCTATTAATTCATTTGCAATAGTATAAACATTACGATCACTAATAAATGTATCAATTCTAGATCCAGGATATATCTTTAATTCATTACCTATTTTATAAGTATATATTTGTTGTAAAGTACCATTAATATTTTGAGAAAGAGTTGATACATATTCCCCAATAAGTTTACTTTGAGGTAATATATTCATCAATATGATATTTTTTCCAGATGTATCAATAATTTTTCTATCAAATGTTAAATTATCTAAATCATCTGCAATTTTATAGAAATTTGTTACGATACCGAAATTATTCTCTATATTATTATTTAATGAAGTATAATATTTAAAAGGATCAAGATATGTAATCATTTTAGTTCTTTCCGTACGGCTAGAATTGATTTGGAAGTCTTGTACAACCAATTGATTAGAACTATGAATTAATACATTATCTGCCACATCTTTTGTAAACCATATTTCTACACCTTCATTAACACTATATTTAAGTTTATATAATTCATTCCAAAGATTATCACAAGCACATAATAAGTAATCTACAACATTCAATAATTCAAAAGCATTATTGATATGAATAGGTTTATCGCCCCATCTACGATTTCTATCAAAACTACCCCAATTAAATTCTCTACTAATAGCTGAATTTGGTAATATTACATTATCAAAATCAATATCTTTAGCAGATATTAATTTATAATTATGTGTACCATTAATATTTGATACCATATCTGGTAATTCTATACCTTTCTTAATATTTGATCTAAAATATGCATATGTTAAATCATCATTAGGGTCAGCATTAACAAATTGATTATGATATTCAGTATCTATACCAATATAGCTACCATTTTCACCATAATCATCTATAATATATTTATTAATAACTCCCTGAATAAATCTTTTTTCTTGTGCATCATAATCTAATTTTTCTTGTTGAGACATAGAATTATATTCAGTAGGGTTACGTCTTTTAAAAGTATTTTCAATACCATATAATTTTGTTAACTCATTACCTGTTGGTTGGTTAAAATATAGTGTATCTATAATATTATATGTGAAATAATTGGTTTGTGACATAAATTATATAAATATTAATTTGCAATATTTTTTTGTTCTTTAATAACACTAATTAAAAAATTTAAACAATTAACTCTGTTTAATAAATAATCTATAGTATTTAATAAATCATAAGTATGATTAATATATGATGTAACACCTCTACCAAATGAATATGTATAACCTGTAGTACATTCTTCTATTTCTAAATTACTATTTTCATCTATACTTAATTGATAATATGAAATCGGCTCATCATAATCATATGAAGGTTGTGCATATTTCAAATAGGCATTTTCAAAATCTATATCTTTAGCAGACATTAATTTATAATTATTCTCATTATAATTAGTATCATATGTGGATAATATAGGATAAAACTTATTAAATAAATTATTAGATCCCATATTTGAATCATAATCATTATCTTCTACATAATAATAAGAATTTGAAATTTTATGAATTCCATTAATTGGTATTATTTTATCAGATAATTCTACACCATTCAGTATACTATTATGATTTATATAATATTGAGCCGCACTATTAACTGTTTGATTATTTTCACGACCCCCATATATGTCTAATATAGAGTTTAATTGATATTTATCTTTAATTATATTATCCATAATTGTATCTTATATTCCAAGTATGTTTACCAATATATCTTTTAGGTGATTGATATAATCTATATACTAAATTATTATGATTAAATTCAATATAATTCCAATTATTATTTTTTATACCATTAAAATAAAAATCCATTTTAATAGAATTATATTTTACTAAAACATAATCATGGGTAAAATAATTGATATATTCATTATCACTTTGCATTTTATATCCAATACCTAAATATTCTATTTCAGTATTATCATCTAAATACATCATATTTGATTCATTATTATCAATGAATAATTTAATACTATCTAATACTGTATTTCCACTAGTATTTAATGAATTATTAAATGATTCATCAGAAAAATCATGATTATCAAATCCTGATACATCAGTTAAATTTATTTGTGTTAGTGCATTAACCTTTTCTGTATTAAATGGTAATATTGTATATCTCCATTTAATTGCATCTACAAATGTATAACTATAAATTATATCTTCACCATGTTTACAAACAAATGTTAAATCTTTAGTTTGATTTGTTAATGGTGCTTCAAAATTTCTTATAATATAAATTAAGTTATTATCATCTTGAACTAAATTATCTGAAAAATCTATAACTTCATCATTAAAATATATAGTTGGTGCTGTATCACCAAATTTTGATTTTTCTAATATATTATTCTTTATAAATGAAAGTTTGACTTCTGCTGAATTATTGATATTAAAATAATTATATATCAGATCAGTGGAATTATTAATATTTTCTCCATTTATATCCTTTCCACCAATAATTTCTAATTTTACATTAGAAATATATGGAGTATTAACTGTATTTAATGATATTGTATATGAATTACTATTTGTTCTTTCAACTTTAATTTCTTTATATTCTTTAAGCCAACCATAGCTATTATATACTTTATCAATTTTATTTTCAGATGTGGTATAACTAAATTCAATATTGAATGTGTTATTACGTAAATCATTTATCTCATTTTCAATATATGAAACAACATTATTATAAGTATTTATTAAATATGTGGCTTTATTAAAATGATTATATGAAGAAAATCCATAACCACTAGCTAAAAACAAGTTATCTAAGAAAATATTATATGAATTTGGAACTAATCCTTGTATGTGTTGATTTGGATCACTATTATCGATAATTGTTAATGCTCCATTAGTTGTAATCTGGGTAGGATTTAAATCAGTTATATAAGCAGATACCGCAACATTATTTTTATTTGCTAAAAAATTTTTCATTTCAATTATCAATATTTTTATTCATTTCCTTCTGGTTGTAATAGATTAATTGTATCAAGATAATTATTTAACGAAGAATAATTATTATTTACAGTTAATTCAATAAGATAACTTTTTGCATCTACAAATAATGAATCCTTCAAATCAAAATATACTGACTTCTTAATAGTAGATATAGGATTAGAATTATCACCTGTTGTATTATTCAAACAATATTCAAATGTTAAAGGTATTGATACATCTTTACCAACATCTATACTCATATAATTATTTGGATTAATATCGGTATTATCTATAATAATATTATTCTTATGTATGATATCTGGGTATAAGAATGCGCCATTGAAATCTTGAATAGTATTATCTAAATAAACTTCACCGGCATTTTTGAAATCAGAGATAATATCATTCTCAGACAAATATATAACTTTATTATTTGTTACATATTTAATATCTTCGAATCTCATCAAATAATTATTACTTCCATCTTTAACATTACTATATTTATAGAAGTTATTTAATGTCTTGTTTGTATAATCAATTTCATTGGCATCCATTAAGTTAGATAATGTATATTCTTCTATCATATATCCATTATCTATTGGTGTATATTTTAAACCTTGCCAAATATTCTTACTTAAATTAATATTGAATCCACCATGTTCTTTATATGGGTATAATATTTGTGAATTATCTTTTGACTTATAATTACTATTATTCTTTCCCCATATTAACATATCATTAATATTTGCTTTATCTTGAATATTTTGTGAATTTTCATTCAAATATATATCTTCTTTAGTAAATGGATTATTTTGACGGAAATATACCCATTGTCCTAAATATTGTGGAGTCATTTTATCATTAACTAAAATAGGAACACGTTCATATTCTCCTATAGTTCTTGCATATGAATCTCTATTATCTTCTATAAGTGTTATATTAGAATTACCAGGGAACATTGTATAGAATTTTACAACATTTTCACCAGTATTCTTAATAATAATTCTCATTGTCTTTTTTATAAATGAGTCTGATATATTAGTATCATTAATATTTATATGATTAACTGAACCTGAGAATAATTCTATAACTTGATTATCAAATTCAAGATATACACTATATTTTTTCTTTATTGATTCATCTAAAATATCTCTATATTTTTCAATATCATTAGACATTTCAGTTAATTTATCTTTAAGTGATAATAAGTTATTTTCTGAAGTATTGAATCCTGAATATATTGATTCTGGCATATGGTAGAATACTTGATTACCAGATATAAACTTATTATTTACGTGTTCAGCATAACCATCATTAATAAGTGTTTTATTAAAGTTTGATGTATTAGTATCACTTGCATTTTCTTCAATAATTTCACTTATTTGAACCATTTCTTTATATTCATCTGGGAATACAAATGTTTCTTCTTCAGACCATGGTGTATAAAGAGTTATGAATGGTTGTCCTATATTATATTTATATCTAATCTTAAATACTACTTCTTCATTTTGATTAATAGGTATATCAATTTGATTCCATTTGATTATATTATCAGTAGCATTTTCATCAAGCCATTTTAATTCAATTGCACTTGTATATTCATTAAAATCTACATAGCGTTCTTTATCTTTAGTAGTATATCTATTCCAATCAGTAAATGTATTAGCATTAATTGATTGCATTGCCGTTGTTGTAGAATAATTAGACTTATATTTATATTGTACATCTATACCAACAATTACCACATTATTATAATTTGAAGATATATATTCTTCTAAAATCTTAGTATCTAATATTCCACGAATACGATATTTAAGATCTTCATCATATTTAACTATAGATTTAGCATTAATACTATCAACAACATTACTTAATTGAGTTGTGATTTGGGTACGTTCATTATAATATTCATCAAGTTTCTTACGAATTGATAATTGTGAATTAGCTACTTCTTGAGACCAATCAGTGTTTGTCAAAGTATTATATAAATCATCAATATTCGAATTGATAGATGTTAATTTATTATTCAATTCACTTTTTTGATTATGAAGATTTATTATCTCTTGTGTTGTAGAATCATCTATTAGATGTTTATTAATAGGTACAACTTGAAGAATATCTGTTGAATTGAATGTATTATTGACTAATTCTTTAATAGATTCAGATGTTTGTAGATCTTCAATTGTATTATATTCATATTCTGATAATAATGGATTAGTAATTTCACTAAATCCTGAAAGTATATCACCAATATTCTTACAATAAGTATTGTAATATTTCATATAAGTGATTTGGTTACCATTAGAATCTAATAAATTATTACCATATTCATCAATCATATAGATTTGAGAAAGATCAAGTAATACACCATCTGATAATATACTTCTAACATTATTATATATTGTTCCAATAAATATAGCTATATATTGGTTTTCTTCTAAAGGTACTTGAATATAATTATAATCTTCAAAACTATGATTATTGATTGTAAAGAACATATTTTGATTTTCATTAAATGGTTGTAATGCAGTATGCCCTAAACGTTCTTCAATAATAACTTCATTAGTAGTATTATTTACATATTTAACATAATATTCTGAATTAGTATTATTCAATGATAAGTTATCACCAATTTTTAATAAGAATTTAATTGATGTATCTTCTTGATTATTATATTCAATAGTATTTAATATCAATTTATAATTAAGTACTTCTTTATCTAATTCCGAATTAAATTCTACATATGGATTTCCACTATCTAAAGTAACTATCTCTTCAATTTGGAATTTAGAATTATAAACTTCTTTTTTAAGTGGTAAATCAATTATTGAATCATAAACATTATAATCTTTTCCTTTTACATAAGAAGATAATAATGCTGCATATTGTTCATTTGTTGTTATGCCACTTTCTTTGATTATATTATATAAATTATTTGATGCTGTATTATAAAAAACATATTTCTTAACAAATATTTTCTCTATGTTATTTGTTAAGTTTGATATGTTCATTTTCAAATACATTTTTGGTGAAACTAAATCCTTAAAATAATTATTATCAGTAAATGATGCAACTAATTTATTATTAATGATATTTGGTATTTGTGGTGCTGTATTACTTTTCACTAAATGGAATTTATACATATTGGCATTATTCTCAAACCATGCATCCCCACTATTTGGAATATCGAAGAAATTATTAAAACTATTTTTTATCTCATCCAATTTATTATCCAAATATATAAACGAAGGAATTTTTGTTTCTTGCACATTACCATTGGAATCAACAATATTCAACGAAACCTGAGGAGATGCCGTTGATAAACTTTGATTCAATGATGTGAACATATTTACACAATTATTATATAAATCAAATATTTTAATGTAATATTCTTTTAATGTATTAGTGTTATTCATTTACTTAATTAAGTATTATTTTTTGCATTTACACGCCATTTAAGTTTATTAGCCTCTATCTTGTTTTCTAATTCATCAAGTCTATTATTAAGATCAGATGTCAATTGATTGATTGAATTTTGCATATTAGTAACATTTTGAATAATATTATCAATATTTTGTACGCTTGATATATTATTTAATCTACTTTCTAATAATTCTATTCTTTTTTGTAATGATTTTATTAAAGAATCATATCTAACTAATGAATCTGTAAAATTAGTTTGATTTGCTAAGATTTCAGCAAATGTCAAATATGCTTGTTTAGTTGATTGTGAATCATCAAAATTTTGTTGAATATCAAATGAGAACGGAAAAGCACTAAATTGTGTACTAATCAATAAAGACCAATTAGTTGAGAATTTTCCATTGATACTTAATTCAATATCATTATCAGTAAAATAAATACCTAATGGGATATTTACTTTATTATTTAATTCTATAGATGTTATATTTTCATCATCATTAGTAATATCATTTGCATTTTTTGTATTTATGATATTAAATAATGGGATAACAATATTAAATTTAAGATTATTTTCTGATATAATAGTATTGATATTCAATTTATCTATTAATGATTTAATATAATATACATTACTAGTTTCAGAGCCATTTTCTAATACTGAATCAATAATTGCATTTTTGATATTAGTATCTAATTTTTGTTTAGTACTAGCAGATTCATTTTCCCAACCATGTAAGAATTCAGTATTATCAACTGTAACACTCATACCATTTTCATTTAAATATGAATCTACTTCATAATGATCATCATTAATTTCCAATGTTACAAATTTTAATGATGGTTTTCCCCATTTATTTGGGTTAATAGTACAAATAATATCTGAATAAGTACCATTATATTGTTGTTCAACTATATCACTAATATAATTGAATTCTACTAAACTTGATAATTCAGTATTATTTTCTATAGTATCATTTAATAGTTTTGTCTCTATTTGTATTGGAGATAATTTGTCTTCATCATTTTGAATATTTCTATTATAAGCATACCAATACATAAATGTAATCAAATAATTTAAAGGTTTTAAAATAGAAACATCATCAACACTATCCCTAAGAGTAGCTAATTTATTCTCATAATATTTTTGTAATTTTAGAATAAAATCTTCTTTATCTAAATTTTCAAGATATATACAAATAAATCTAGAAGGCCAAAGTTTATAATCTGTAGCTAAAATATCCCCAGTTAAAGCTTCAGTATAATTATTGAATGTCAAAAACTTTGAATCTTCTGAAGTATTGTAGAATATATTTGTTTTACGATTCATATTAAATAAATATATCTTTATAAATTATTTTATTAAAAATAAAAAATGATAATAACCAATAATGAATAAAATTGAATTTTTTAATTAGTTTTCTATATTAAATTTATATAAAAAGAGTGATAACAAAAAATTATGAAGAATTTAGTAATATTTGATTTAGAAACAACAGGATTAGATAAGACAAAAGATCAGATAATTCAATTTGCCGCTATAAAGATTGATATTGAAAGTAATAAATTAATTGATAGTAAAAACATTCTTATTCAACCAATTGGTAAATATGAGATAAGTATATTGGCTTATTTTAAACACGGAATTACTGCTAAAGATCTATTAGATAAACCTCATCTTAAAGATGTTGCTCAAGAAATTATAGATTTTATTGGAGATAATGCAATTCTAACTTATAATGGAAATAGTTTTGATATTCCATTCTTAAAAGCAGAATTAAATAAATATGGATTTGATATAGATTTTATGAATCGTCCATGTTATGATGCATTCTTAGAGGAGAAACGTCGTAATGGAAATAATCTTGAAAGCACATATTTAAGATATAGTGGTAGAACTATGGAAGAAGCAGGTCTTAAAGCACATGATGCATTATCTGATGTTAAAGCAACTTATTCAGTATTTTGGGCACAACAAAAACATCAAGCTTATGGCCCAGAGAATATGTATGGTGAAGATAATGTTATTACTGACCAATTATTTAAAGATGAAATGAAACCTTGTTTTAATATTGGTAAGTATAGAGGTTATAGTCTTGAATATGTTATTACGAAAGATAAAGGTTATTTAGCATGGTGTATATCAGACTCATGTAATTTTACACAATCAACAAAAGATTATATTAAACAATTTATACAAAACAATTAATTATGTCAATGATGGATGAAACACCTGATTATTTTATCAGGGATGGAAAAATTTTTGCACACCATAAAGGTTCAACATATTATTCAGGAGGTTTTAGAGAACATGAACCTTCTTATGATACCCAATTATGTAATGCAAACCCATATAATATTAACAAATATCTTGAAAAATCTAGTATATATAACTATGATTCTAATAGATGGGAAAAGAAATACACATCAGATTATCATGATGCATATGGGTATGAAATATATATAGGTAGTCATGTATTATTTATGGATTGTGATGGTTCTGGTGGTTTTTTAGGTTATGTTAAAGGTGTTGTAACAGGGTTTACAAATAATTATGTAAAGATAGAAAATTTGAAATATGATAGAATTAATAGATACCATGATTTAGGTAGATGTTGTATTTTAAGAACACCACATCGTATTATTTGTATTGAGAATTTATAAATAATTTAATAAAATATTAATATGAAAATAAATGAACTAATTAAGGCAGTTACAAAAGATTATATGCCTATTAAAAAGAAAGTAATGGAAGCACAAAGAGAAGGTCTTTCATTATCTGTTACAGATGAACAAAGTTATTTTGAGTTAAATACTACTCTTGAGCTTTATAAGATTCTCAAGGGAGCTTTTATGGAAGAAATCACAAAGAATAAGGAAGTTTTTCCAGTAATGTTAGCAGAAAAGCTTATTACTACTCATCAAGAAGATGCAGAGAAGGATGGTAAGACTATTAAAGTTACAGTAGTTAATGAATCTATGGACCATCAGATTGATAATCTTCCTGAGCAGTTCCAAAGAATTGTGATTGAAAAGATGGTGAAAGCTCATAAAGAAAATCTTAATAATTATAACAAGCCTGGTTATGAGGATGCCCTTCGTAAAGAAGCTTTTGAATTACAAGTACTTGAACAATTTTTACCTAAGGAAGCAACAAAAGAAGATATAATGACTTGGCTTAATGAAAATTATCCAAATGGTATTACTCAAAAGGAAATGGGTCCAACTATTGGTAAGACTAAGGGAGCATTCAGCCGTGTTGATGGTAAATTAGTTGCTGAATGTGTTAGAAATATAATTCATAATTAATATGACAGTATTTAATTTAATTTGTGAATTAACCCATTTTGATCCATATTGTGAAGTAAAATTACAAGATAAATCTGGTGATATATATCCATTATCATTAAATGATTTAGGATGGAATGGTAGTGGTAGTGATAGCGATAAATATAGAGATAGTAAAGCTAGATCAACAGAATTATATATAACAATAGATAAAGAAGTGGAGGATTGATTATGAATGATTATAAAAGTTATTTAGTAAATCATAAATATAAAGTATTTACATGTGCCCACCCAAAGAATACATTTGTAATTGATACATCAAATGGTTATCCAGTAATGTTAACTACAAATGTAACAAAAAATACTAAATGGTCAGATATTTTTAAAGGTAATTATGAATTGGCAAACCCAGATGGTACACCAGAATATTTATCTGTTAATGGAAAGAAATATAAATATGTTGATAGTAAATGGGCCACTAATATAATGGGTTATAAATTTGAAGCATTTAAGAATACTGATAATATTACAAAGTGGAAATCAAAATATCAAGAAAAATTTGAACATTTTTGTAAAAAGGTATTATAATATGAGTAATTCTTTAAAAATACATATAAAAGCTATAGCTCAGGTATTTGGTATCTGGGCTATGCTTGCATTATCTTATTTTTTAATTAATTATTTTAGATATGATTAAAAAGAAATTAACTGTTTATGGGGATTCTGATATTTTATATATGAATCCTGAACTTAAGAAACAATGTATAGTTGCTGTTGGTCAAGAAGATCATTATGAATTTATGGAATGTCATTTTGAAGTATGGCATAATAAAGGTAATGCTTTATCAAATACTTTATATTGTGTTAATACATTAGGATTATTTTTCCCAATTTCCCAATTATATTGTGACCCCGTATCTGAAACAGATTTATCAAAATTAAAAGTATGTTTATTTGACCCTAATGATCAAAAAGATAAAGAGATATTATCTGAAATATCTTGGGAATTAGAACAAGAATATAGAAAAGATAATATTTAATTTTTATTAACATAATATTTATACTTAATATTATTTATTAATTCTATTTTATATAAAACAAATATATTAAATTATGTTAGATAGAAAAGAAATAATTCAAAGAGCATATGATGATTGTATGCGTGAAATGTATGCAAAATCACAACCTGAAGCTGATTATGATAATTTGCTTCAGGAATATAAAGAAGGTAAGATAGGTAAAGATGAACGTATTTATGATCGTCATTATCTATCACAAGAAGAATTTTTATATATTCGTGATAAATACAAAGATGCTTATAATTTAAGATCACATTGGAAAAGTGATATCGAAGTTCTTGAAAATTATCTTAATAAAGGTGGTTTAAAAGATAAATATATTTCTGAGAAAAAAGATCCAGATGGTTTTGTACATCCAGGATATAGAAGTACTGAAAAAGTGCAGCCATTAAAAGAACATATTAGACAAATCATCGATAGTTATCTTGAAAATAAAGAACTTAATCAAACTAGACAAGACTTAACAGATGATATTACATGTAAAGTTATGGAACTTATTTCAAATTGTAAAGACTTTTATAGATTTGATGTCGAAGAATCTTCATTTGATTGTAATATTGCTTTAGGTGCTTCTCCATCTAGTTCTATGAAAAATGTTAAACAATGGTGGAAAGATAATTATGATGTTGATATTGAAATAGAAGAAAGAAATCCTTTACTTCTTTGGGAACGAGATTATTATGGGGATGAATTTGAAGAAATAATGGAAGAAGAAGATGGCTCTGATTGGAAAGAAAAATGGGATAATAAATGGAAAGATCAAGTTGCTAAAAAGAAAGCCGAACAAGAAAAAAGATTAGAAGAATTTAAAAACCAAATAGAACAAGAAGAAAATGGGAAGAAGTGATTTAATAACTGTAAAAGAATTTAATTCAAGAGAAGATTTATTAAAGTTTCTTAATGAATTAGATAAGAAATATAATTTAACACAAATTATTATTTCAATTGTTAAAGATGGATTTGGACGATATGAAGTTTTTTATAAAGATTATTCATTAGCTAAAAAATCAGATACATTACTATGACAAAAGAAGAATATTTTTATCATCACCCGGTAGATAAGACAAATCAGATATTAGATATTTTAATTCATTCTTATGGTCCTAATACTACATTACAAGAAGCGCAAGATTTTTATAACAAGAAAAAGAAATTAGGTTATACTTGTCCAAAGTGTAATGGTAAAGGTTATATAGTAACAGAATATAATAAATATCCTTCAGGTTTACCAGATAGTGGTTGGGTATATGAACCAGGATATGATTATAAAATGTGTGATTTGTGTAAAGGTGATGGCTATACATTAAAACAATATAAACCTAAAACTGAAACTAAAATTATAGGATATGAAGAAGTATAATCAATATTTTAATATATTTAAATCTACATTAAAAGACCCAGAAGAATTAATTACAACTATTAGGATAAGATATGAAACTAAAATTTGGAATAAGATTTTAGAAACATATTTGAATACGTCAGAATATGCAAAATTATCTTATGATGATCCTTATGGTTCTATTTATCATTTGAATATTAAATTATATATTAAAGAATTATTTCCTGAAGTATATGATTTAATAAAGGGGTTAGTATTACATGATGATAAAATAAATATTAACCATAAAGATATTAGGATTTGCTTAGGTACAACTGGTGATTATAGAAAAATTAATGAACAGTTTGATAATGAAATGACATTTCTTGAATATATGAATTCAGAAATTTCCGAAATGGATAAACATCGTAATATTACAGATAATATTCTTAAGGCGGCTGGATTTGAATATTTAGAAAATGAATCTAATCTTGGAAAAGAAGCCAATAAATTAAATTCAGAAATAGGTTCTCCTAATTATAAAGTATTTCGGAAATGGACTAATGATAAACCTTTTTCTATTAAACTTGATATTGATAATGGTCTTAATAATAGAGGTACATCTTGGCATCTTCATATAGATAATTCTAATTGTGAGACTATTGGTTGTGCAGATATTAATACAGTTTGGGAATTTAATACATTAATGCAAGTATTTAAAAGTAAGTTTAGATTATGAGAAATTATAATTCAAATTTATATAATTTAGCATATGATTGGATAGTTCCATTTTCGTTTTTTGGATTTATTGGGATATTAGTTGCCACTGGAATTACCCAAAATAAAAATATATTTCTTATAGGTAGCATAATTTTAATGATTGTAGAAATTTCGGTAATGTGTTATCTTTGGGTTGATATTGATGAAATCAAATTTTGGTATAAGAAAAAACAAGGATATAAATTAGAATTTCATGAAAGACAATTATGGGATAATTTGATTTATAAAGCGAATAAAGGATATCGTGAATGGTGGCAACAAACAAAAGGAAATGATTTATGTGGTCCTTGGATATTAGATTATACATCTGAAGAAAATGATTTATTAGAGAAAATACATAGATATTTTTATGGGGATGATTGGTATATAGCAATACCAATAAGTGGTGCACAAGTAAATTATGTAATGTATGATGATGTTAAAGATAAAGTTAGATAATGAAAATTCATTAGATAAATATTGTTTAGAATTAAATAATTTATTAACAAAGATAGATATTGATAAAAATATTTTAATATCAATAATTTCTGAACATGTTGGTAAATTACAAGATAGAGAATATATAAGATCTTGTATTGATGAAAAACTACTTAGTTTTCATAATGTATTTTTACACCAATGTTATCAGATGCTTGAAGATATATATAATTCACATAATTTTGAAGTAGCTTCAGAACAAAATTTATTTAAAATTACTTTTGAAACTAAACAAAAATTATTTGAATTTTATATGATTTATCAATATCAATTAAATTTAGATTATTTTGATAAAGTTATAAACTATATTTATAATGATGATAATTACAATTTTATAAAAACCAATAATAAATTTGATAATTATTTAGAATTAGAAGCAAATATAGGTCTTAAAGCAGATCATAAAATTATGATTAGTTATTTATATCAACTTATTAAGAATCATGGAAATATTGATATTTAAAATAGTAGTTATAATTCTATTAATTAGAGTTATTGCTTTAATTATTGAACATCTATTAATAGTATTTTATAATAAAGCAAATAAAATAGCGGTTAATCAAATATTAGAAGACCCAGAAAAATATGTTCGTTATGAACATATGTGTAAGTTTATGAATGATATGATATGGGTAATGATATTCATTAATTTATTAGTAGTAGCATTTAAAGGAAATTTAACAATTAATTAATATATGTTTGTAGATTATACACAAATACCAGATGTAGATTATTCAAAGCTTTATAAGACTTTTAATGATTTGGAGACAAATGATGAGATTTATGAGATTGATTTTATAGAATTGAAACTAATACCTATAAAAGTTGAGATAGTAGAGAAAAAGAGATCATCTTATAGAATTCATGATTTAAATAGATATGAAGTCTTATTTAATATTATTGATGAGAAAAATAGTATAACAAGAGTTAATGATGGAAATCAATATTTAAGTATTGCCAATATTAATTATAAAGAAAGATTTTTTTGTACTGATAAAAGAATTGGAGAAGTTGTATTAGATATATTAAGACATAGAAATTCTTACCAATGGAGTTGTTTTTCTAATATATTTGGTAATCCACTTGCAGGTAAGTTTGAACCTGCTCATATAAAATTATGCTAATAAAATATGAAGAAAATTTATTGTATTGAAAAATGGTGGTTAGAAGACCAGGATATTCATAATAAGTTTAATAATAATTGTGAATTTTGGAATTGTATCGAAGAACCTTGGAAAATAGGCTGTTGGGATTTTGTAGAAGAATATGATGATGAAGAAAGATTTAAAAATGATATTTTAAATACTATTAATAGAGGAGGAATTATTGGTAAAGTTTGGATTAAAGAAGAACCGGATAATTATAAAACATCAATAAAATTATGATAGAATCCGCACAAAAATATTATGATAGTTTAAATGGCAGTAAAGTTATTGCTGTTGATTTTGACAATACAGTATGTTTAGATGAATGGCCTGAAGTTGGACCATTATTTGAAGATGCAATTAAAGTGTTGAAAGAATTAGTAAAAAATGGACATAAATTAATTCTTTATACACAACGAGGTGAACGATATCCAATATGTTGTCCAGAATTAAAACAATTTCTTAAAGATCACCCAGAAAGAGATCATGTAAATGATACAGGATTTGTATTAAAACATGAAGCAGATATATTAACAGATGCGATTAATATATTTAAAGATAATGGTATAGAAGTTTTTGATATAAATAGAAATTTAAAATGGGAGCAAACAACAGGTGATGATTCTCGTAAATTATTTGCAGATTATTTTATAGATGATCATAATGTTGGTATGAAATATAAAGTAATTGTCAATAAGAATAATGAATATTGTAAAGTATGTGATTGGGAATTTATTGATAATTGGTTTGTTGAAGAAGGTCTTTATAAAGAAAGAGTATTGCGTAAAGATAATCAGATTTGGGCTTTAGGAAAAATATATAATTGTGTTTGTATTAAAGATAATTTCATGATGGCAAATGTAAATGTTTATCATAAAGTTGGTGATCAAACACGATGTCAAGAAATATTAAATAAAAATAATGAAGTCATAGGTTACTATATTAAATATGATATATTTAGATATAGGTGTTTTGACTTTAATGAATATTATAGAATTATAAATTAATTATGGGTAATACAGCATCTATTGTTGCTAGTGCTGTTGGTGGAAGTATAAGTGCTAATTTGTGTGGTTATATGTTACATGAAGATGATCAACATTACCAATCTATTCCACAAACATGCTATATTAAACATTTCCCTGATAGAATATTATTTGATTTATATTATTTAGATACCCATACTAAATTTTGTGTTGGTGAATATAATTATGGATATTATGGTAAACGATTAGCATTATATATGTATATCAGAGAATCTAATCCATTTTCATTCTTTAGAAAATATAATAAACACCGGCATATTGAAAGAGAAATTGACCAAGAATATTGTAAAGAATATCCTGAATTTATTATAAATGAAAATAAAAGATTAGAACAAGAGGAAAGAAATTAGAAGAACAAGGAAAAAATAGAGCAAATTTTTATGTCATATAATATAAATAATTATCGATTAGTTAAATTTGAGCCAATACATGATAAAGATATGATAGGTGGTTGGCAATGTGATTTTACAAAATCAATAAGAAAACTTCGAGAACAACAAAAATATGATGAGGTTTGGCAATTAATTAAAGAGAAAAATAATTGGTAATAATTATGGAAATAGATTTAGATAGGCCACAAACTGTTTATATTGTAAGAAATTTAGATGGTAGATATTGTTTACATTTTGATGAACCACATTTAGAAGAAAATGGTAGATTTCATTCGGCATCTGGACAATGGTCGGATTTGGAAGATTTTAGATGGTTTTTACATGGATTAAATAAAGGAGAATATTTGAAATATACATTAAATAATTAATAATATGGAATCAGTTAATAAAATTTTAAAAGATATTCAATTTTGGGTATTTCAATTTAATCCTTATTGGGAAGATCCTGTAACTGAAAGTGAATTAGTAAAGAATTCATTAGAGACTTGTGATTTAATTATTGCTTATTGTAATATTATTAAAGCTAAAAAGAATAAGCTTGGTAAGAAATATGATGAACACCCAAAGGATGTACAAGAAGCAATATCAAAAATAATATCATTAGTATCTGATGGACGTGATTTATGGCATAAAGTGACTTATAAAAATGTTGGTGGTAATATGTTTGATAAAGATAAAACTCCTTATACAAGAGAATTTGATCACCATGTAAATAAGACCGGTTATCTTAGTTTTGAAGATACACCTATGATAAGATGCCAAGATATAATTGATGATTGTGAAAAATTAAAAGAAGCTATTAATTCACAAAAAGAAACAAAAAGGTTTAATAAATTTGTTGATAAAATTCTTTATTGGGAAAATTATGAATCAGGATCATGTGCAATTAGAATAGATAAAATCAATAAAAATAAAGATGGAAAATATACTTTTGATGGTATATTAATAACATATGAAACAGTTAATGGTTCTTGTGGGGGTGATGGTTATATAATATCAGAAGTAAATGATTATCCGTTTAAAGATCTTCCTTATTGTTATAAAGATTGGGATACCGAAGAAGATGTATATGAATCTTTAGATTGTGCAGAAATAAAGAAACCAGAAGATTTATATAAAGATTTATGTAATATAACTGAAAATCTTTTTGAAAATTATTTTAATTAAAGAATTAAGATGAATAAAGTAACAGAACAACAAAAATTAGAAGAAAGAATTAAAGAATATAAATCTATTATAGGGGATTTATATGAAGAAATACAATTATATGAAGGTTGGTTATCTGAAGCCAAAGAAGAATTAAATAATTTAAAAAATGAGAACTAATTGTAGTAATTGTCCATATGGTGGATATGATTCATGTTCTGATATTTGTGATGGATGTATGGGAGATCCTAATACTGGATTTGGTGGATTTTATGATCATAGAATAAATAAAGATTTTATGTCAGAAGAAGAACAAAATAAATATTATAGAGAAAATGAATACACAGAAGATGAATACGATGAATAAAAATCCTCAACAAAGAATAAGTGGTATGTCTTGTCCTAATTGCCAAAATTTATACCAATATCTATGTATCAATTAATGAGTATGAATAGTATTTTTTGTCCGGTTTGTGGATTAAAATTAGATATGAATAAAAAATCATCTGAAAGGGCTAGAGAAATATTAAGAAAATTAGAAGAAGCAAAAAAAGAAATTAGAAAATAAATAATTATGATTGATAAATATGTAATTATTAAATTAGAAGAAAAAGAATATGCAAAATCTTATGATGATATTAAAGAAGATAAATATCTCCATGCATTTAAATTATTAGATGGAAATCCATATCCATATAAAGATTGGACATATTCTTTAGATAGAGCTATTAAATTCCTTAGTAAAGATGATGCCAAGTGTGTTTGTAATTTATTAAAGGTTAATACACCATACCCATTAAGAATTGAATTAATAAAATGATTAATTACTAAACTAAATTATATTTTTATATAAATATTAAATATAGTTTATATAATTTATGAATAAGATTATGGATGAGAAAATAGAATGGACTGATTATCCTTATATAGGATTAGGCGAGAAGCCAATAAATAAAAGTGGTCATATTATTACAGATGATCATTTAGAAAAATTATCTTATTAAATTGAATGAAATCAATAATAGAATATTTAAATAAAGAATATTTAGAAGAACGTGGGGTTTTAGATATTATAGTAGAACAAAAGGGTGATGATATTGATGAACAATGGTTAAATGACGAAAAACCAGTAATGACAAAAGATGGTCGTCAAGTCATTATTACAAAAATAGATTATGATAAAGTTCCAAACATAATTAAAGGAAAAGTTAAATGGAATGAAAAATTATTAGATTATGAATGGAATGATGAAGGAATTTGTACAAAAGCTTTAGATAGATTAGGTAATCCAAAGAAAGCAGATGAAGCAGATAAATTAGTAAAAGCACAATAATTATGAAATATGTAGATTTAAATGATTTACAATTAGCGTCATATAATGAACTAATTAGGTTAGAATTCTTAGAAAATAAAAGTAAAGAAGAATTAACTAAACATGAAAAAGAATTGATTAGTGATAAGATATATGAAAGACTTGGTGATACATATTTATCGGAAGTATTAACATATGATGAAAATACTGGTAAAATGAAAGGCATATCATTTAATTTTACTGAAGTAAATGCATTTAAAGAATTGATATTATTATTTGCATTATGTTATGTAAATGATATGAATTTTAATGAATATTTTAATTTAAAAATACGAGATAGAATGGATGAAATTAATAAATATAAATCAGATATCTAAAACATTTGCAGAAAAATATTATAATAACTCATTTGATGATGTTATATATGATATTATGGATTTTAATAGAAAATTAAGATCACCAGAAGAAATGGATGATTATGATGCTATAAAAGCATTTAAAGCAATACTTTCTTATTGTGGAATAAAACACGTAGATTTGAATAAATTTATTAAATTAAAAGTTGAATAAATTAACAAGTATATACTATATTTAAAATATATTAATAAATAAAGAGATTTAATTAACATTTTTTATTAACTTTTAAAAACTTAAAAATACATGAAGAATAATAAAAATACATCAACTAAGTTACTAAAGTATGAAGACATTGAAGGAAATATTTTTAATACAATGTCAGATAAGGAAAGAATTCAGTATACAAAACGTGCTTATGCCCATATGAGTTTGGCTAAAGCAATGTCAGTATATTATGGAGAAGAAATTAGTAATGAAGTTAAAAATTCACCAACAGTTAATAATGTGGTTACTATAGAGTTAGGACAAGTATATGTTGGTGAAGTAGAAAAATTTAATAAAACATCTATTATATTTACAATCCCAGGAGTAAAAGAAGAACTTTATTGTAATGAAAACTTTACATCATGTTCAGATGCTATTAATCAATATTTGGTAACACATAATAATAAGATGGCATTTGAAGTTCGTGAAAAGAAAGATAATCGTTATTATGTAAGTGTTATTCATGGTTATTATAAACTTTGGTATGATAAGATCACGAAGATGATTGAAAGAATGCAACCAATTAATGTTCATATTGATGAATTAGTTAAAGGTGGATATATTTGCCATACTAATATTGATGAACTTAATTCATTAACTGGTCGAAATTATACACATTCAGTATTTATTCCTGGTTCTCATATCGTTCTTAATATTGAACATGATTTTGAAAAGTGGATTGGTGAAAATGTAGATATGATTCCACAGAAGTTTGTAGATTTCAAAACAATTGGATATGGTACTAATAAATTGATTGAGAAATCATTAGTAGGTTCACGTAAACTTGTACTTCAGAATATTGGTAATAAGAATTTGTATGATATGTATAATGATCTACAAATGAAGTTGAAGTTAATAGAAAGTGGCAAGAATGTAAATATTGAAGATATAATTTATGATGGTACTGTAACAGGTATTATTAATTCTTCTAAGAAGACTGGTGCATTTGTTGAAATTGAAGGTAAGTATATTACTGGTCTTATGCCTACTGATTCAATGGATATATTTAATTATAAGCCAGGAGATCATATAAAGATTAAGATTAAAGAATTTGAAGTACAGGAAGGAAAAGATGCCTTTATAGTTAATAAGAAAGGAAATATTATTAAGTGTAATACAAGACCGGTATTTGAATTGGCATAAATACTTACAAAAATATAAGGACATTAGCCATATAATTATATATGGTATTTGGGAATCATTAATTTGGTTCCCATTTTTTATTTTAAAAATTGAATTTTTGAATATATTGTCTATATTAATATTGTAATTAATAATTCATTAAAATATGCATAACAATACAAAAATAACACCGTTATCAAAATTTCCTACAGAAGTTATTCTTCATTTTTATCGTAAGAATAGACATTGCTTAACTAACTATAGAGCATTTGTTAAAAGATATAATTGGAATACTAAAAAGAAAGAATTTTGGATTCCTTTTTATGGACCATTTGAAAAAGATGGCTATAAAGTAAACCATATGATAATTGGCTATACAAAATCTACTGGGGAGGAATGTCATAAATTGTTTACAAAAATTATGAGTAAACAAGATGCTCACTGGGATGAGGATGGATATTATTATGGATATAGTGAATGGCAATATGGAGATGAAATGAATTTTAGATTTGAAGGAATGTATTGGGAAGGTACAATCAAACAAATCAAAGATGAATTAGATAAACGTGAGCATGTAGGTATCTTTAATAATAAAGATTATCGAAAGTGGTTGATTAATTATAGAAAAAATAAGAAGAACTAATGAAACAAGGTAATTCAATAGAAGAATATAATGATGCTTTCAGAAAGAATTTTAAAGATAATTGGGAATCTGAAGTAAAACAATGTCAAAATTGGCTTGATGGGCATCGTAGCTATTTTAAAGTTGGATGGCTTGAAAGAATTGATGATGAAAAATATGTTAAAGAACGATTAGAATATGCCCAAAAGATGTTGGATAACATAGAATATTATGTTCAGAGTCATTCTTACAGTTACAAGAAGTCACAACCACAAAAAGATAATGATTTGAGTTTTATTGGTCATAGTCAAAGTTGGGCATATAGTTCAAAGATTAGAGTTCCAAAACTTAAACGTAAAACTGCATGGAAAAGATTTTATAAGATGTTTCCTGATTTGAAAGGAATGAAAGTTATTTCTGGAAAATCTTCATGTTATGCACCAGATAAAAATGGAGACATGAAACAAACAATACAACATAAAAGTACAATTAAATTAAAGAAAGTAAAGAAATGAGACCACGTATAAACAAATTCGGAAAAATAACAAGAAAAGAACTTGATAGTTTTTTGATTGAAAATAAAGTATATGGATTTGTTGTTACTGTTGGTAAAGATGAAATAATATATACATATCATATAATGTTTCGCCATAATAAAAAAGACCCAGAAATGTTATATATTAAAGTATCATCAACATCTAAATTAGTTTTAGAGGCATGGATTAATAATGGTAAGAAATTTAATAATATTGATGAATTAAAAGAATATATAAAGATATGAGTAAAACTTATAGAAAACAGTATACTAAGAGTTTATTTCATAATGGTGAACATGGTCCTCATAATACTCTTTTAAGAGAATTTAAAGGTTTACGATGTGGTACTGTCAAAGCTGCACGTAATTTACTTGATAGACGTGATTACGAATCAGATCGTTTAGGAGGTTGGAGACGAATATCAAATAAAATTCGTCGTAATCATATCAAGAATGAAGTAAGAAATATTATTAATGAAGAACTAAATAATTAAAAATATAAAGATAAAGAATAATGATGAATAATATTTATAATACAAAAGTTAAACTCATTCGTGATATTTTTGATACTATTATGAGTGATGGTTATTTTGAATCAAAAGAAGATGCTATTAGTGTTTATACTAAAGATAAATTTAAATATCAGATTTTTGTAAAGAAACTTGACATTAATAGAGATTTTCCAGATTTTAATGGTAATATTTTTATTGATTCTGTAGCTATTACACATGATGATTATCATTTTGATGGGTGTTGTGATGCTGATGTTCGGGTGGCTATTCAGGATAGAAATATTGGTAAACGTATTGTATGTTGGGTTAATGAATTGAATTATAAAGTTCTTCAAAGTCTTCATGATTATATTTTGGAAACATTTGAACCGGATTTAGATATTAAATATTATAATAAGCTAATTAGTGAAAGAAATAGTAATTCTAATGGCGGTTCAAATATTAATGTTTCAAAAGATGCATTAGATTATATTTTAAAACAATTTAAAAGAGAAATTATAGATAAGAAGTGATATGAGTTGGAGTGTTAAGGAATTAGATAAGAATAAGACAGAACAAGCTATATCTAATGAAGAAATTAGATTAAATCAATGTAGAGTTAAGCTTCAGAGATTATCTGATGAATATGAAAAGATGAAAATACATCATCTTATTTTACAAGGAAGTTTAGAAGATCAAATTACTGGTATTCGTTTATCTATTGAAAGTGGAGAAAATTTTGTAAATGACTGTAAGGAACACCTAAAAGATTTTGATTAATATGGAATATATTAAAGAAAGTTTGGTTAAAGATATGATGGATAAGTATGGTATGACCCAAACCCAATTGGAGGAATTGAATGAAGTAATTAAAAAATACCATAATACAAAACTAGAAAATCCCAAATATTTTGAAGAACAAGAAGAAATTCATAAAGAAACTAATTGGTTGATCTATAAATATAATCAACTATTACAAGATGATAATATAAAAGAGAAAAATCAAGTACGTGAGTGGTTTTATGCTATGACCCAACCATTGATTATTAATGGAGTACAATCATATAATTTTTTATATTGTGAAAGTATATTACCAGCAGAAAATTTAAAGGAGTTATATCATATTTCAGATGAAGATGATAAGAAATATAGGGAAAAATATAAGAATTTAGATTGGTTTGATATGATTAAAACTTCTTATTATGGAATTGATTAAAGCAAATTTAGATTATAAACCGGAAGTATGGATAACTAAATGTAGAACTTGTGGATCAGAAATTGGATTTACTATGAACGATACACATTTGTATATTCATGGTGTAAATTGTGAAAAAGAATATTATATTCAATGCCCTTATTGTGGTGATTGGATAAAAACATATGTAAAACCAATTAAATATGATCCTTTAACTAAAAAGTAATTATTATGGGACTTAATTATGAAAATAAATTAGGATTTAAAGATCGTAATGGTGCGGATCTTAAATATGGTGATAAAGTCCTTGTAAGAGGATGGAATAGATTTTCAATAGCTCAGATTGTTGGGTTTACTGATAATTTTGTAGTATTAGTTTATTGTATAGGTTGTGGACAAAATTTTTGTAGAGCACCACATAATGTTGTAAAAGTAAAAGATATTGAAACTTGGAAATATCTTTAAAATAAATTGAATTTTTTAATCAATGTTCTATATTATTAATGTAATTATTAAACATTAAAAATATGAGAAATTCAATTCACTACAATGAGGTAAATGAAGTAATGAACTGTAAAGTTTCAGTAAAGAATCATATTGTTTCTGGTATGGGTGCAACAATGTATTGTGGTTCTGATAGTTATGCAATGGTTGTTACTGATGTTGTTTCTCCTAAAACTATTAAAGTTGCCCATGTATATGATTGTGATGAAAATGTTTTCATTAATAAAGATGGTATTGATGTAATGCCAGAGGTAACTTTGGAAAAGTATAAGAATATGAAAGACTGGTATCCTTGTTGTGGGCAGACATTTGGAGTAAAACTTCTATATACTCTTCGTAAGAATGGTCGATGGATGCCTAAAGGTAAAGGAATGTGGGAGACTTGTTCTATTCATATTGGTTGTGCAGAAAACTTTAGAGATCCTTCTTTCTAAAGGATCTCTTATTTAATTATATATTATGAAAGCAAGAGTAATTGAAACCGGAAAAATAATAGATGTCAAATATTGGGGATGTCCTACATATGCAACATTTGATTGTAATAGTAAAATAAAAGAAATTTATGATGCAGATGAATTAGAATTTGAACCAGGTCCTAAAATGGTATCTCTCGATAATGTTTGTGAATGGTTAAAAGAACATATTAATGAATATCATAATCCTAAATGTATTGCTGATTTGTTATTAATTAATGATTTAAGAAAAAATTTTGAATAATGAAAGGTTTAACATTAAGAGAACTAATTAATCGTCTCGAAGAGCTTTCTCGTAATGGACTAAATGATGGTATGCCAGTTGAAATTTCAGATCCGGATTTTAGTAATTATATAATTAAGGGAGCTTTTATTGGCCAATTTAATAATGCTGGTACATTTGATGAATCATCTGATTCATATGAATATGTTAGTTTAGTTATAGGTTAAAATTATGGTAACAAGAGAAGAAGTTAAACAGGTTCGTAATTTTTTGAATAAGGCATGTCCTGGCAAACCAATTACTATTTCAGCATCACTATTGAATGCAATTGATAGTATGTGTGCAGATTATGAGTTTCAATATTCCAGAAGTTATTAAAATTATTAAATTATGAATGCAAAAGAATTTAGAAGTGTACTATTTTATTTTTGTAATAGATGGTCACAAGATGAAAGTAATCTAATTTTTAATGGTAAAGATTTTGACATAAATAATTGGAAATATAGTATGGGTGAATATATGTGGAATAAATGGATTAATGCATGTGAAAACCATAATGGCCCAATAGATTGTATTTCATCATATATTTTTGATATCGATAATAATTGTTTACAGAAATTTATAAATAGAACTGAAGAAATTTATGGAACAGAAGCAAATTAGTACAGAGTATATTACAAAATTCAAGAATGCTCTTCATAAGCGTATTGTAGAATTTAAGTATAATAAAAAGAATGGAGATGTTAGAACTGCCCATGGTACATTGAATATTGAATTGATGGGAGAAGAAAATGCTCCTCGTGGTGTTGATGGGTATAATTCACCAGATAATCAAATTCGTTATTATGATACTGATTCAAATGGTTGGCGTTCATTTTTAGTTGAGAATTTTATTGATTGGATAGATTAAATTTTAATTAAATATGTATGATCAAATTACCGAAAATATAAAAAATAATTTTTTAAATAAAGGTTATTTGTATACATGTGGATATGATAAAAATGGTATTATTGATAAACTTATCGAAAATAGTATATTTGATACCAATTATGATTATAAACATGATATATTAAATATGAATCTAGGTGATAATATTAATATTAAATTTGATTTTATTTGGGAACAAACTTTATATACAACTAAATATAATAAAGAAATACAACATTATAGATTAATTGAAATTAGATGAAAACACAGAATGAATTTTTAATAAAACTTTTATATACTCATACACCTTCTGGGTATGAGCGTTTATGTGGAATAGATCAATTACAAATGTATGTAAATACTCCTAATATTACAAATGTCGATAAAATTTGGAATCAATATTTTCGAAAGGGATATGATGGAGAAGATGCATTGAATGTATTTATTTCTGCTCATTATGATGAGAATGCATTACAAGTAGTAAATATTACTAAGGAAGGAATGCTTCATATTATAAATCTTGGTGGTCTTGATCGTAAAACTATTGAAGGTTCTTGGGTTTATGTAATTTCTGATAATTGGGATGATGTAGATACCACTACTAAGAAATTAATTCCAGGAATTATTGGGAAGAAGCCTATTCATAAAGAGTCAGAAGATGAAAGAAAAACTGTTGATGAATATGATAAGATAATAGTAGATATTGGTGCTAATAGTGCTGATGAAGTTAAAGAGCTTGGTATTCATGTTGGATCAGTAATTGTATTCAAGAAAGAAGTTAATTGTCATTTTGGTATAGATCAGAAGAAAATTGTAGCTAATGCCCTTGATGATAAGATTGGTATTTATTGTGTAACAGAAGCTTTTAATCAAATTAATGAGGATTATCTTAAAGAACATAAGATTTGCCTTACTCTTGGTTGGTTGACTCAGGAAGAAGTAGGTTTGCGTGGTGCTACTATAGCTGGTAAACTAAATCCTGATATTTCTATAGATGTCGATGTTACATTTGATACTTCTAAATGCACAGCAATTTCAAAAGAAAAATGTGGAAATATTGAACTTGGTAAAGGTGTTGTTCTTGAATATGGTCCTCATGGACAATATGTTCTTATGAATGATCTTAAAGATATAGCTAATAAATTTGCTATTTCGTATCAAGAAGCAGTAGCTAAACCTGGTGGAAATAATTGTCATGCTATCCAAATGAATGCAAAAGATTGTGCCACTGCTCATCTTGGAATTCCACAACGTAATATGCATACCCAAGTAGAAATGTGTCATTGGGATGATGTTTTGAATTGTATTGATTTGATTAAGAACTATATAGAAACTCTTTAAAATTTAAATTATTCATTATAAAATTAACCCGAGAATTGAATTTTTCTCGGGTTTTACTATATTGATAATGTAATTAATTTAAATGATATGGGAAAATTTATTTCAGACGAACAAAAGAAAATCAATGAGCTTAAGCACCTTTATGAAAATCAAAAGAATAAGGTGTTTAACTATTCTATTGACGATTTTGAAATTTATGATTCTCAATGGAAACATAAAGATTGGAAAACTTGGTATAAAGGATGTGGTCGTTATGATCATACAAAGAAGTTAGTTGAACGATATATTGAGGAATGCAAGAAGCCTTATGGACAACGAGATCTTTCACAGTTTCATTTAGTTTCAGATTAATATGACAGTAACAGAAAAACTTATCGATATTATCAAGACAATGATTGAATATGGTATGCTTGATAGAAATAGAATTAATGATGTTGATTATGTAACTGAAAGAGTTAAAATCTATCTCGAAGCTAAAAAGTTTGTAAATGAAAATTTTAAAGGAATGTTTTAATTATGGATAGAATTCTAAGTTATTTACCAGAAAATGTACATGTTCGATTTGGTTGGGATAGTGAACCTTGGTGTGGAACCCATTTATTTGACCACGTAACATATAGAGTTATTAAAATTCCTAAGATTTGGTTGAAACATGGTGAACGCGGTCATTATGATGAATGGTCTATTAAAGAGACATATAAGAAAAAGTTGGCTAGAGAATTTGGTGATGAATATCTTCATAAAACTGAAAGACTTGAGGTTCTTGAATGGAATCAGCTAGAAAATACCGCTTATATGTTAATGAAAGCTAAGAAGATTGGATTTGATAATCTTTTTGAAATTGCAAAAACTGTTAATTTGGCAGATGTAAAATATACACATAGTAGTGGAGAAATTTAAACTAATAAAATTATGTATAAGATTAATGAATTTGAAGTATTAGAAATTATAGATAAGGCCGTTAAGTTTGGTGTTGAATCATTTGGACAACAATCAGCTATGGCCCTCCAAATAGCTGCATTTTGGTTAGAAGGATATATTGAAGGTAGAAAAAATGAAATTACTGAAGATGATATTAAGTCACTTCGAGCAACAATGAAAAATTATTTCTTTATTTAATATGATTATAAAATTTTTAAAAGGAAAGAGAAATCATTATAATTATAAATTTCCTATAGGCATTTATATTTCTAAAGTTCCTATATATCCTTTAATTAATGGTAAGGTTGAAAATTATCATAAAGGTATGAGAACAATAAATTTTAGATTTAAGAATAATGTTTATACAATATTTATAAATTTATATAAAAATGACTAAAAATGAAATTGTAGATGCATTACAAGATGATAAATTGGTTGATTATATTCAACCTTGGTTATTAAAATATATTGTAGATTTTGTAATTGAAAATTATAAAGAAAATGAGTAAGATAGCTTTATTACTTTCCGGTGGTGTTGACTCTTCGGTTGCATTGCATATGCTTTGTCAAACTGGGGAGAAGCCTGATTGTTTTTATATACATATTGGTCCTGATGAGAAGGATTCATATAGTTGTACTTCAGAGGAGGATATTGAGATGGCTTCTGCAGTTGCAGCAAAGTATGGATGTAAGTTTGATATTATAGATCTTCATAAGGAGTATTGGGATGGTGTTGTAAAATATACTATGGACACTATCAAGAAAGGTTATACACCAAATCCTGATGTTATGTGTAACACACTTATTAAGTTTGGTGCATTTTATAAGAAGGTTGGGCATAATTATGATTATATTGCAACCGGACATTATGCAACTAGAGTAGGATATGCTAGTAATGGTCCAGAAGTTAATTTTCCAGGTACTTCAATTCCGGTTACTTGTGAGTATTGGAATCCTACCGAGGAGTGGTGGATTTGTCCAGCTAAGGATCCAGTAAAGGACCAAGTAGATTTTATTGCTAATATCGATACTTTTGTTATACCTATAAAGAAGCTTATATTTCCTGTTGGTAATTTAATGAAGGATGAGGTTAGAAAAATTGCTGAAGAGAATCATCTTGTAAATGCAAAGCGTAAGGATTCTCAAGGTATTTGTTTCTTAGGTAAAATTAATTATAATGATTATATCAAGAAGTATCTTGGTGAGAAAGATGGCGATATTGTAGATATTGATACATGTAAGGTTCTTGGTAAACATCATGGATATTGGTTCCATACAATTGGTCAGAGAAAAGGCCTGGGACTCTCTGATGGGCCTTGGTTTGTAGTTGGTAAGGATATTAAACAAAATATTGTTTATGTCTCTAAAGACCAAAATAGAAATGCCGTATCAAAGTTTATAATTGGAAATATTAATTGGCTAACTCGTAATCTTATTAATGATTATAATAATCTTAATGATAAAGATAGTGATATTATCTGTAATATAACATTTAAAATTCGTCATACACCAGAAAAGTATTCTGGTAAGTTAATGTATATAGGAGATGATAATAGATTAGCAGTTATTCCTGATGAGCCAATAACAATTGCACCAGGTCAATATTGTATTCTTTATGATGATGCTTATTATCACTGTTATGGGTGTGGAGAAATAATGATATGAAGACATTAAAAGATAAAAGGAAATTTGGTTGGAATAAAATACCAAAAAACCGTAATTGTAAAAAATTTGGTATTCAACGTGGTGGTATTTATAAATATCGAAATGCTTTACATATTTTGCTATTTCATAGTGAAGGCTGGGATCGTCCAATAGAACATGGTCATTTTGATGAATTATATTGGACTATTAAAGATATTAAGAATTATTATGAACATTATAAAAATGGAGAAAATCTTTTTGAATATATAACAAGATATGAATATAATCCTGAAGCATTTTGGAAAACAACTTATGGGAGATATTATCATACATTATGTGAGCATATTGAAGAATTATATAATACATTAAAATTAAGAGGAGATGTATGATCCTATGATATAATGAAGATATATTTAATTAATTATGACAAAAGAAAAAATAATTGAATTAATTAATCAGAGAATTAAAGATACTAAAGAAGAATTTAAAAGACAAGAAAATCTTTATAATACTTCAAAAAAATATTCTTCTCCTGATTATACTTGGTATGATACTAGAATTAAAACTTTTAAAGAGTCATTAGAGTTAATTGGAATGTTAGATAGTTCAAATAAGTAAATTTATATGTAAAAATTTGAGACTAAGAATTCTTAGTCTCATTTATATACAAATTTATCAAAATCTTCTTCTAAATATTCTAATCTATATCTAAATAATCTTCTATTTGGACAATTATGATTATATGGAAAATTAGACCAATATGTAGGTGGTCTTGAGAATTTATCTGGAATCCAAGGACATCTACCAGTATCTCTTCCCCAAAACATACAATTCCAACAAATTCTAAACGTCTTATCTATACCTAATTTAGATTTTGGAAATATTTCAGATTTTTTAAGTTTAGTAGCCATTAAACTGATATAATACCCGGTTGTGGGAGCCATCTATTATGTATTTGTTTAGCCTGGGGCTTTATATGGTTCTCAAAATTAATTTCTTGTTCTTTATCATATTGTTTATAGTAAAATCCATGAAATGTCCCCTGTGTGCTCTCTTTTAAATTAAATAATACTAGATCTTTCTTATATTGTTTACATAATTCTAAATCATGTTTAGTACCATGTGATTCACCATCCCAAATAGCTAAACAAATATCACAGTTCTTTATAATATCTTCATTACGAATAAATCCGGCTTTTTTCCCATATTGAGCCCAATTTGGTCTAAATACTTGTAATTCTATATTATTTATATTTGCAAATTCATCTGCAAAAGAATCTACACCTCTTGCACCGCCAGAAATAATCTTAGTAGGTTTACCAAAAATATAAACAAAATAATCAAATAATGTTTTAACAAAAAAATGATCAGTAATAGAACGACTACCTACTATAGCTACTTTCATTTCATCATTATTTGTATTCTTATTTATAATATATTTTTGGTCATTTTCAAATATATAAATTTGAATTGAATCATCATCTTGTTCATTAATATAAAATTTATGTTCCATATTTTATTCTTTCTATAATATTTTGATCAATTTCTTGTGATATTTGTTCAATCATTGCTTCACACCACATATCTTCTATTTTCCTATTTGTTACTAATAATTCCATAATAATGACAATATTGTCCTATAAAATCATAAAGAAATTATAGGACAAATATATTTTTATTCACTACGTACTTCTACAGGAGCAGTGCCATTTTCATTAGCTTTTTGTGGATCTAAAAGTTGAATTCGATCACAAATAATATTATGTTTAGCTGCATTATCCCAAATTTCTTGTGTCAATTCAGCATATTCATCACGAATATCTTTGAAATAATCATTGATTGCAACTACATATTTCCATTCTTGATAACCTTTAAACTTAAGTTCACCTAATGTACGAAGTGTTCCATCAAACATAGGATAAAGAACTGTCTTAGGATTCTTTGAAGGATTCCAGAATTCATACATAGTAATCATACCAACAGTAAATTGCCATGTTACTGATTGTTGATCTAAGAAATAACGAATAGCTTCAGCTGCTTCCTTATATCCTTTATTAGCTAATTTAAATTCATACTTTTGAATCTTTTCATTAATAGCATCTGCATCTTTTACAATTTCCTTTTCAATTTCAAGTACTTCTTCTAATGTTTTAGAGTCAATCAATCTCTTATAGACTTCTAACTCCTTTTGTTTTTCTAATTGATTCATTAAATTAAATATATATATTTAGTTATTCGTTAGACGAATATTAATATAGCTCCTATAATTATTCCGTATACTACACTATGCCAAAACATTCTTTTAAAACAATATGACATATATTTACGTGAAGTAATATCAAATACTAAAAGATAATTATCATGATTTTCTGGTCCAACATGCTTAATATCTAATGTAATATAATCATATAACTTCTCTATTTTGAATAATGAACTTATTAATGACATTTGACGATATATCCAATTTTTAACATATTCTTCATTATTTGTTTGATAATCATCTATTTCAATTATCATAGAAGTTATATCTAAATTTCCATTAATATCAATATTAGGATTAACTATTCCGTATAGTCTTCCTAACCAATCTTTATCTAATTCACATTTAAGATACTTCATAATAACCATATTAAATTGTCTACTATATAAAGTATCTGATATTAATCGGTAATCTTTAATATATGAAAAAATACTTTGAATAAATTCAAATATTTTATATATTAAAAAATTAGAGAAAAATTTTTTCATGAATATTTTAATTAAATTTATTTTTAATAAAATTAATATAATTTAATATAGAATTAAGAATTATATCATTTCAATTAAAAAATATATTTTTTTCTTATATTTTTATTGAATTTTTTAAGAATAATTCTATTTTTATTATGTCAAATGTACTTTGGTACATTCTATATTGGTGAATATATAATAAATAATTAATATAAATAATAATTTATGAAAAAATTTTCACAATTTAATGAGGCTAAAAAAGCCGAAGAGCTAAACATTCAGGATGACACTATTAATTATATTAGTGTTGAAGACCTTAAAAGTTATTTGACAATTGCCAATAAATATCTTTCTCCAGAAACAAAAGAGATTATTGATTGGCTTATTGTAAATAATAAAACTTATCTCCACGATTTGGATCCAAAGGGTGAGGCTGATAATGCATTGGCATCATTCTATAATAAGGGTGTTCCAAATGAGGAGGATTTGAAGGAATTGTATAAATGTATTGGAAAGGTTAAATTAGCAGACCGTCTTCTAGAAATTCCAGTATTCCAAACAAAGGAACAATTTCAGGATATTATTGATAAGAAGATTTCTCCTGATGAAGTACTTCTTGATTTAAAGACTGAAAAGGGTAGAAATAAGATTATTCAACAGTATACTCCACTTATTCATAAGATTATTCGTCAATGGGTTGGTAAATCTAATCTTGGTGTTGATGATTTGTTATCATCAGCATATGAATCTATTACTTATGCTATGAATAGATTTGGTAAACGTAAAGTTCGTGATGAAAATGGTAAATGGGTAGAAGCAGAAAAGGATGATAAGACTTCTAAATATTCATTTACACAATATGCCGCATATTGTATTGATAATGGTATTCGTGAGGAAATTAAACATAATTCTCACCTTGTTCGTGTTCCTGCATCTCAACAGTCTAAAGAGCGCCAAGAAAAAGGACATAATACTAAGAAGTATGCTGTAAGTGGTGATGTTGGTATTGGAAAGAATGATAATGGTAATACCCGTACATTGTTTGATATTCTTGATACTGGTGAGAATGGATATAAAAGTGTAAATAGTGAAGATCTTGATAAGCTTTGGAATATGGTTTATAAGAAGCTTGGTGAGAACTTTAAGGAACGTGACCTTGAAATCTTCTATTCATCATTTGGTTTGAATGGATATAAGAAGATTAAAGGTAAAGAACTTGCTAAGAAATATAATATTGGTGCTTCTGCTATTACACCTATTAAGATTAAGATTATTAACTTTATTAAGAAAGACAAGACTCTTTGGAGTGCATTTAATGAAATTCTTGATATTGTTGGTGAAGCAAAGCAAGATAAATATAATGAAGACGATCAATATCTTGAAGAACATTCAACAAGAGGTCTTAAAATAAATACAAATGAAGATGAATAAATGAAAAACATTACAGAAATCATAGATACTATTAATGAGGCTAGACTTAGTAATGATACTCCAAAGCCATTTGAAACAAAAGAAGAATTAATGGCATTTATTGATGAAGTGGAAAAAACTAAACTCATTATTAAGAAATATGAAGATGAAGCTCAGAAATATTGGAATGAAATGTCTAAGAATCAAGCTAAAGCCGAAAAGGAATTCAACTCATTAAAAATACCATTTAATGACCCGGAATGGGATACAAAATATGATGAGATTCAAAAGAAATATCAAATTGATGAATTAATGAAAAAGGCTTCTTCAATAACTGAAGCTCCTGAATGTAAAGAAGCAAATCATAAACTTTATGGAGAACTCCAACAAAGAGCTTTAGATTCATTATCACCAAAAGAACAAAAGAATATTGGTAAGCGAGGTGGTCGTATGTATAATATTCTTGCTGAAGTACTTAAGAAATATACTCATTGGGATTATAAGAAAAATAAACCTGTTGAATAATGAAAGATATTACAAATTTTATAATTGAAGGGCAATTTTCTGAATGGTGGTCTGTTAAGTGTAAAAAAGAACATCAAACTAAACATCAAACATTTAAACCTGGTGATGAATATGAAGCATCAAAAATTAATGATAATTGGTGGTTAATTGATACAGTTGGGGTAAATAAAGATGATTTTGCCAAATGTTTTGATAAAATTGAAAAAATAGATATTAAAGCTGAAGAATGAAAACTATAAATAATTTTATTAATGAAAATCAATCATTATCTGCATTATATCTAAAAAATGAAGATAGTGATACATGGACAATATCAGATAAAGGAAAAACTATTAAAGATATTGGTGGAATTCAAATAGCTTGGGATCCATATGCAGGTATTTATTTTATTGGAACATATGAAAAATTGCAAATGTTTCAAAAGGCTATTAAAGAAGAAACTATTATAGAAAAAGATGCACTTTAATTAACATGAAATCACTTCAACAATTCATATTAGAAGAATATAAAGATTATCGTGTTAAAAATCTAGAAGTTCCTTATATTGTTAATCCTGATAAAGATTATATAGTATTCAAAATACCAGAAATTTGGTCTGAAGATGATTTTCAAATTTACATCCAAGATAGGTATTTGAATGATATGCCTGGTGGTGAAGATTATACAGAAGATTTCTTTGGTACAAATGCAGAAAATATTTTTGATGTAGTTTTTGAATATGAGACTTATGAAAAATCAGAAGAAACTGATGAGAAGGATTTTGTAGATTTTGATACTAATTATGATAATAAGGTAAAAGATGATGCAAAGTTTGTTTATGTAAAGTTAGAGAAATTAAGATATATTATTAAGTTTGATGAATTTGATTTAAAAGATGAATCTATTGATGATATAAATCAAACTTTAATAGAAATATTTAAACGATGTGAATCATCAAAAGAAAATGAATGGCCTTTAGAAATCATTTTAGATGAGAAAAATATTAAATATAAATGAGGTATGTAGTTACCTCATTTTTTATTTTTATATAATTTTAACTATATTAATAAAAATATGATCAAAATAAATGAAATTTAACAAACACACAATTTACATTGGCCTTTTTGCCATTTTGTATTTAATCGTTGCATTTAGTTCATTTTGGCATGCTGTTGCTTTCTTTGGATTAGCTAATAATTCATGGATGTCAGTTATATTAGCATTTGCATTTGAGGTAGGTCAAGCTGCAGTATTATTTTCTTTGTTAACATCTAAGAAAGATCGAGGAAGAATAATGCCATGGGTACTTATGTCAATGTTTACTTTAGTTCAGGTTATTGGTAATGTTTATAGTTCATATAAATATATTATTACCAATTCAGTTGATAATTTAAGATATTTTAAAGAGCCAATATTTATTTGGACTGATTTACCAAATGACCAAGCAAATGTTATTATTGTTTATCTTGTAGGTGCATTACTTCCTATTGCCGCTCTTCTATTAACATCAATGATTACCAATTATTTAACGGATGTAGAAGAAGATAAGAATACATCTTTAATGGATAAAGAAAACCAAGAAAAATTTGAAAAGGTTTTAGATGAAGCACCAGAAGCACCAATGGTTCTTAATGAAGGAGATTCTTTATTAAATCAAAATTCTATGCTTCATATGGAAAATCAAGGATTAACAGAATCTAATCAAAAGAAAGATGAAGAAATAGAACAACTAAAAGAACAATTACACCAAACTGAAGAAGATCATGATAAAATGGTAAATGAAAAATTTGCTACAGAAAAAAAATTTGATGAGTTATTACATGATTATACTGAACAAAATAAAGAATTTCACCAATTAAAAGAAGAATTAAAATCTAAACAAGAATTAATTGATTCACAAAATCAAAAAATAAATGATTTAGATAAAGAAAATCAAGAATTAGTTAAAGAAAAATTTGATAAAGAACCTAAAGAAGATGAATATTTAGAAAAACATAATTCATTAAAAGAATATGATAACGAAGAAGAAATTCGAGAGGATGGTTTGGAAGAAAATGGACAAATTAATGAGGAAGGAATTGAAGGAGATGAAAGAAAAGAAGATGAATCAAATAATATTAGACCTGAATCCTCAGAAAAAATAATTGATGGAGAAGATGATCGAAAAGAAGATAAATTGGATAATGAAGGACAAAGACCTTTGGAAACAACAGATAAACAAACAGAAGAGACAGTTTCAGAAATTCCAAATACAAATGATGAAGGATCAATTAAAGAAGAAGATACAAAATCTAATGGATTAGTTGGAGACAAAGGAGATATGGATATAATAGATGAGAATTTAAAAGTTGCTGATGCTTTAATGGGAGGAAATATTTTAAGTAGATCTAAAAAATATTCACATTTCATAAATAATAACAAAAAATAATTTAAAAGGAGTTAACTTATGTTAATTCCTTTTTTATTTTTAACTATATTAAAATAGATAAGTAGTATTGTTTTAGTATTGAGGAATTAAAAAATCCTTTTGAGTGTTAATTTCAAAGACACAATAATATTAAAACATAGTGTAATAAAAATATAAAACTAAAACTATGAACAAGACAATTAATGAACAATTGGCTAAAATTGCCGTAAACAAATCTCTTCTTAAAGAATATTCAAATTCTTCCAATGATCGTATCGTCTATATGAATGATGGTACTGAATTCCAAATTCAAATTTTTAATCCTTATTCTTATACTATTGGTATATCATTTTCTTTTAATGAAAAAAATGGTAGTTATAGTTCGTGGGGAGAACAACTTTTAGTAGTTAAACCTGGTCAACGTGTTTGGTTAGAAAGATACTTAAATGATGAAGCTAAATTATTATTTAGTACTTATGAAGTTGGGAATTCTAAAGCAGTTAAAGAAGCTATTAAAGATAATGGTACATTAACTATTAAATTCTATAAAGAAAAGGAAAAAATTAAGTATCAACCGGTAACAACTATTTGGTATGATAATAGAAATTATATTGATTATTGTGATACTATTCAAGGAACTTCTGCTATAAATTATTGTGATGCTTCTGTAGATTCTATTAAATTATGTAATTGTAATACTGGTAATGCCACAACTAATGCAGTGTATAATTCAGCATCAACTTTAGGATTTGATATGGCAAAATCAGAAACTAGAGCAATGGGTAAATCAATTGAAACTGGTCGTATTGATAAAGGTAGTCATTCTTCACAGAAATTTAATAGTATTAATATTGATTTTGAATATTATCCATTTTCTACAGAAATAATTAAAATATTACCAACTTCACAAAAACCAATAACATCACAAGATTTACAAAAAATATATTGTCCTAATTGTGGTAGAAAACTTAATACTAAATATAAGTTTTGTCCATATTGTGGTACTAAAGTAGATTATTGTCCAAATAATAACAACCAAAATAGAGGATATATAATAGAAAAATGTCCTAATTGTGGTAGAAATGTAAGAAGTAATATGATGGAATGCCCACATTGTGGAGAAATATTAAGATAAGAATTTAATAAATATATATTCAAGAGGATAGGTTTGTACCTATCCTTTTTTATTTTTAATAAACAAATTTATTCAAAACAATTTAATATGTTCAAAGCATTATTGAAAACATTACCAAGCTTATCAGGTAATATGAAGCTTAGTTGTTTTATTAGTGATTATAAGAAAATTAATAAATTATATTATTGTAATGTTAAAGTAGCAAAACTTTTACCAATTGCCCATACATTATATGATAAGAATATATATGTTAATTTAAAAAATAATAGTTTTGAATATGATGTAAAGAATTTTTATAAGAATTATTATGATGTTTTTTATAAATCAAATTATAATTATTCTCAAATAAATATTCCAGTTATTGATTTTACTAGTAATTTACCAGATGAAAATGAAGATTTTTTATTTGGATGTAAACGTATTTCTTATAGTAAGTATAATAATCAAATAGCATTTTTTGCTCCTATTTATATTGAAGGAATAGAAGATATTAAAGATAAATATTTTAAGATTACATGTACATTTAATAAAATTAGTAAAGTTAAAAAAGAATTAATAATTGATATTTATAATAATGAAGATGGTGAAAACTATTTAGCCGATTATTTAAAACGTTATTCTAATAAGATTGATGATAAAGTAATATATATGTCAAGTACTTATAAGAATATTTATTATGGTATTGATTTATTACATGGAGGATTTATTCATATAGAAGATAATATTAGTAAGAATCTTTATAAACAATATTATACAATTAATGATTTTGATGCAATAATTAATTTTGGTTATAAAAGAAATAATATGATGATGAAACAAATTATCCCATTATCTTTTTATTTCAATCCACAAGATTTATTGACACCATATGAAAAAAGTATTTATAAAGATGCAAAAATAACAATATCAGGAGAGTGGTATACCAAAGGAAAAAATACACCAGAAAAATTCTATAATTTTTCAGATAATTATACTTATTATAATGAAGCAATTTATCAATTATTCTCATCTAATATATTTGCTTATACTGATAGTTATAAAAATATTTTAGATATGGGCTATCCTGCATTTAAAGAAGCATCTTCTGAAAATTATAAATATATTAATACAATAGTTAAGAATTATAATAGATGGAAATTAAAATATTCATCTGATGAATACCCATATATTATAAATAATAGTTTTGCATTTTCTAATAATCAAAATTCATTATATAGTTATAAAGAATTTCCTTTAAATTATAAACCAAAAGATGCAATATGTAAATTTAAAGGAGAAAACTATAATATGTTTTTTGATTTGAATGATATATATAATGATGCTGGTAATTTATTAAATATCAAATCAGATTATTATGATTATTTCAATAAGAATTATATTACTAATTTCTATAATTTACTTATAAAGAAAAATGATAATACTTATGATAATATATTTACTAATGATAGTTATTGGACTTCTATAAATCAAGATAATAAATTATATTATAAAGGTGTTTTATATGATTTCAATATCATATATTCACAATATAAAGATATGCCTAAGATTGATAAATTTAGTATATTTGTCAATCCAGAGATGATGTCATCTATATCCAATTGGGATTATAATATAACATATAATTCAGTAAAATATACAATACATTCAAATAATACATTAGAAAGTTTTAATCAATTATCTGAAAAAGTTTTAGAAAAACCAATTGATACAATTTCTAGTTATATTTATAAATATGATTTTATTAATTCTAATAATTCATATATTACAAATAATACAATTGTATATAATGAACCATGTGATTTTGTAAATGATAAATCTGGGGATTATGTTGATATTAATGCATATTTTATGAATTATCAAGAAAATGATAAATTACATTATTCTGATCAAAACTTATATGTTGATGTTAAAGAAGTATTAATGTATTCTAATTTGTTTATAAATGAATATAATCAAACATTATATGATAAAATATATAATAATTATGAATTAAATATTATTAATGGATATAAAATTATTGATATTAAATATAAGAATAATATCATTAGTGAAATATATAGTAAATTATTAACTCTTTATCCTGATAAAACATATCAATTTAATAATGATAATTTAATTTATAGTGAACATAAATTCTTAGAAAATGATGATATATATTGGGCATTTGATTATTTATATTTTTCAATATACCCTAATAAGATAAAATATAAATTATTGGATAACTATCAATTATTATCACAATCATCTTATGATACAAAAATAACAATATACTTTAAGACAGATTTTATATTAATAAATGATTTAAAGAAATTATATAATTATATAGAAGATCCTAATTTTGGGTTATTAAATAAATATTATATTTCTAATACATTATATGATAAAGATGATAAACAACCATATAGTGATATATGCTTTATTAAATTAAAAGAAAAGGATAATCATTATGGAAAATATACCCAATATGATTTTCCAGAAAATAATGGGGCAGAATTAGATAATTTCTATGAAAATGTATTATTTATTGATCCATATAATTTAAATAGATTCTATTTAGAATATTTTAAAGAAGAAAATATTAATACATTCAAGTTCTATCATGTAAAAGATTGTTATTGTAATTTTTTGAATATAGAACATGTTCATAAATATTTTTCTAATCTTTATAATGATGAAGATTTAAATTTATTTAAAAAAGATTCAAATAATCATACAATATCTAATGAAGAACGTTTAATTTTAATTCAAAATACAATATATATAAAATTACATTTATTAAATAATGTAGTTGTTGATTATGATAATAAATCTGGAATTAATTTTATTAATACTACAACAATACATATTCCATTAAATGAATTCTTTAAAAAAGGAAATAATACATCACCAATTAATTTATATCAACTATTAGATTATATTGGATATGATGATAATGGATATTTCTATTTCACAAATAATTATTTTGTAGATTATAAAAAGTATTTAAAAAATTTACCTTATAATATACATAATTTTGAATTATGTTTTAAAAAGACTATGGGTGTAGTTAATACAAAACTTTATAATCTTATCATGCAATTAAACTCACATAATTTATTTAAAGATTTATATCTTTATAGATTATATAATTATAATGATTATAAGTTTGAATATGTATTAAATAACCAAAAACTAAATACAACAGCATTTAATTATGCTTCTGATAATATTAATTTAAGAAATGAAAGAGATAAAGAATGGGAAGCTACAAAGATTTATGATACCCAAGAATTAGAACTTTATCCTTATTTTAATGATATTTATAATGAAGAAAAAATTCATACTAAAATTTATAATGATACATTCTTAAATAATATTATCAAATCAGAAAATAGTGATACATATAAACATGCAGTATATAATATAGATACCCTCGTTTATTTACCAAGGGACCCAGAAAATCCTAATTTAGGTTTATGCTCATATAGATATTCATTATATACAAAATACAATAATTGTATTATAAATTCATACAATTTTATAAATAAATATATGGATTATAATAATGAAAATTCATATAATAGTGCATATACTGAATGGTATAAAGATTATGGTAAGATGATTACTTATAATTGTAATGGTACAACTTATGGATTTTATATTATTCATGAAGAATTTGATAATACAAGAAATACATTAAATTTATTAAGTGAGAATTTTAATAAGATAAATGTAGCATCATACATTAATGGAATTGAATCTAATAAGATATTCAATAATCAATATACTTATTTGACACAATATTATCATAATTTAGTTCCATATATTAATAATTCAAATATTGTAAAAGATTTTTTAAATAATGTAAATATTGTCATTAAACCTAATAAATATACTTTAACAAATATTTATCAACAATATCCTAATAATGACGAAAATAATGGTACAAGTTATTCTTATAATATTATATTAAAAGGAAAGACTAATTTACAATTATTAAGATATTTTGATAATATTACTCCATATATATATGAATCTAATAATGTAACATCATATCATCTTTATTATAAGAATACTGATAGATTTGTTGAAAATGATTTATATGTTAAAAAATTCTCATATATAATGTATCATCAAACACATAATATTTATGATGATAAATCAATATCTTATTTTGATAATTTGAATTATCAAAACCAAAATTTAGGATATTTAGATATAACAATATCACATTTTACACCAGTTGAATATAAAAATTATAATAACAATAAATTCTATAATTTAGAAACATCATTTTCTGTAAATCCTCAATCTAATAATTCAGATAATAAAAATTTATTTACTAAAAAAGAAATTGATATATTGGAAAATGATAAAAATTATGTTTATAATTTATTTAGACAACATTTATTAAATGAAAATAAGATGTTATCAGAAAATGATATTTTATTTTTATATAAGAAATATGATGTTAAATTTTCTCATAATATAAAATCTTTCCATAAGAATTCTAATGGTGATAGAGATTATGACTTATATACATTAACAATTAAATATACTTTATTCTAAAATGCCTATACAAAACATCCAAGGATTGGTTGATAAAAAAGGATTATCATATATACCTAATTTTACAAGAGAGTATTATGAAGAAGGTTTGGCCAACTTAGGTCAAAGAAATACTAATGACTCAATATTAGAAAGTATAACATTTACAATTAATGATGTATTTTCTGAATTAAATAATTATCTCCAAAATCAAAATCCTAATCCTTATTTATATGTAATTTATTATAATCCAGTTCCAAATAGTATTGGTTCTTTTTATACATTAAATGCAGAAAATATTAAATCAAAATTAAATTTGGTAACTGAAATTGATGATAATATAGAAAATTTACAAAATACTATTGAATATTTACAATCAACTTCTATAGATGATTTAATTGAAGATGGTTGTATTAGTAAATTAGTAATATCTGGTGTTAATTTAGGATCTACTGATAATACATATATTATATTAAATAAAAAACTTAATATTATTTCTGAATTATTTGATTATATTAATAATCCTATAGATAATAATGGTGATCCTTTACAAGATGAAAATAATGTGGATATTCATCCAATTAGAAATAATAAGATTTTTATCCCATTAAATTATGAATTTGGATATATAGCTAATGGCATTAGTAAATCAATACTTTATCATAGTTTTAAAGATATTTATGTTAATGTTCTTCCAGAAGGATTTAATAATAAAGAAGATGATTATGAATTAGAATCAATTGATCTTTATTTAAACAATAATATATTTTATTTTTCAGATCAATCATTTATTAAAACAGATATTTATGAATATGTATTTAAGATAGAAGATGATGATGAAAAAATAATATGTTCTAAGAAATTTACTTTACCTTATGTTAATAGTGATGATTATTGGGTAATTAATGGCCAAAAAACTAGTATTCAAGCAAAAGCCCATGATGCAATTAACCTTAATATTATTTTAGCTTACTATTACAAGAATGGTGATATTGTAAATTATAAATATTTATCTGGATTAAATAATAATTTTATAATTGATAGAATAGGGTACCAAGAACAACCTACTGAATTTAAAATAAAGAATGAAAAGGATGTAATTAATTGTGCAATAAAAACACCAAAAATTAAAGAAACTGCTTTATCAACTAAAGATGGTAAAAAATTACAAACAATATTACAAAATTCAACATTAATTGTTGTTTCTAAAATTACTGATATATTAGTTGGAAATAATAATAATATAGATAAGTTTGGTGATGGGTTTGTAACAACTATGTGGAATTATGTATATACTGATGAAAATGATAAAGATGGCCATTTTGAATGTATATGTATAGATGAAGATATTGCATTAGATTTTAATCAATTAACAAATTTTGATAATCTTTTAAAATATGAGATTCAATATGTTAATCAAATAAAGCCAGATAATTATCTATATCGTCATTTAATATTTGATCAAATTTATCAACAATTAAAACAAGATAATAACCAAACAATTTATTCTTATCCGGTTTTACAAAATATTAAAGGTTCTCAATATAATAACAAATATTCAAATAATATGAACTTCTCATTGAAATATGTCAATTATATTTCAGGAGAAATTGGAAAGGATATTAAAGGAGTTTCAAAAAATTCAGATACTAAATATTTAAAAAATAATGCAAATACTTCCAATGTTACCAATGTTGTAACAAATGCATTATATCAATATGTTGTAAATAATAAAGTAAATTATTATAATGAATATGTTCCAAATTATAATGTTCCATTATTTGATGTTTCTGAAATTCTTATAAAAGACTTTAATGTATTAAATAAAACAAATATTATTTCTTTAGATTATGATGGTACAATGTATTATAGTTATATTGGTACAACACATCAATCATCTAAAAATATTCTTACTATTGGTTCATCAAATTTAAATATTAATTTAGGAGAAACTACTTTAACAGATTATAATACAAAAACACATTTTAGTAAACAACAATCATTAAATATTGATTTTGATAATATTAATGCCAATGGTAAATTAAAAGTTACAAATGATTTTGAAGTTGATGGAAATATTATATTAAATAATAAATTTGAATGGACTAAATCAACAATTAATGACATTGAAATACAAAGTACATCATTTATTCCACAATTTAAATATTATAGTTTTAATAATACACTAACAAATAGTACTAATATTTATAAAATATTAAATTTAGATACTTTAGAGACAGATATTAAAAATTTATCTACATTGGCATCTAATAATGGATTAGGATATGGTACTGATGCTGCTAAACAATATTTATATATAAGTCCAATTATTTCAGTGAAGCATTCATTGGAAAATCAAATGAGATATTATTATAAATATAATGATTTATTAATTTTACCAAACTTAGTAAAATATTTAGGATTTGATCCAAATATTATTGTAAATTTTGAATCTAATACAAATGATATTATAACTGTAGGAGGAAAAGCTTTATATTTAGTTTCATCAAATAATATATTAGCAGATTCTATTTCTATTGTTAGTTCTACAGATACTGGTGTTACTATTGATACGTTAAACACTAAAGAATTTTATTTAGGTAATACTTTATATATAACTTATATAGAATCACAAAATAAATTAATTGTGAATGAAATACAATCCAATAAGATTAAATCTATTTGGAAGATTCCAACAAAAATAAATTAATATAATTAGATGCTAAAATTTTTAATAATAGGAGAAAATTCAATTGATAAAATATCTTTAATTAATTTGTTATTAAAAAATGAAAATCTTTTTAAAGTTGCAAAAATATTTGTTACAGAAGAAAATAAAGTAGATAATTTTCATTATTTAATATCAAATGAAGAATTAAATAGATGTTATAAAAATAATGCCATATTATATGTAAAAACCATCATTAATGAAAGCTATGGCATAACTTTAGATTCATTTTATGAAAATAATCTAATATTTATGAATACTGAAGATTTTAATAATATTTCTAATAAAATATTTTTATCAAATAATGAATTAGTTATTGTGTGGTTAGATACAAAAAATCATGATAAAAATAGAATTAAAAAAGAAATTAAAGAATCACAATATATAATTGAAAAAATTAATTCTGATAATTTAAATTATCTTTATTTTTTGGATAAAGATAATATAGAAGTAATGGATATAATAGTTGAATATTTACTTAATAAAGAAAAAAGACAAGAATTATTGGAAATTTATTCATAATTTTGAATTTTTTATTTTAATATTTCTATATTTTAATATATGTTAAATAAAAATATGTTAAAATATATTAAATGAATGAACACGGATCAGGCATGATTCCTCCTGGTAAATGGGTAAATACTCAAACTGGTGAAGAAGTTTATGTACGAGATAGTTTAATTGATGGTGATAAAATGGTTGTTATTACCAATAAAGGTCAATTATCGATGGATGAATTTTCTAAATATATTCAATGTGAAGAAGGAGAAATTGTTCCAACATTAGCAGATTTATATGGTAAAAAAGATCCATCATTAATGGCTAGAATTAATCAAGGTATAGATGCAGAAGATAGAATAAAAATATCAGACCCAACCATACAAACAAGTGTTAATATAGCATCTACTTTTAAAAAAGTTGAAGAAAACCCTAATTATGATTTAATTAAAAAAGTTTTTGATAAATATCAAATTGAAAGAACAATTAAATTTGAAATAGTTGAAAATGAATGGCCATTTAAAGAGTTTAATATGTTAGTCAATGTATTAGACGTGCCGCTTAAAGATATATGTGATTATGTTATTGATAATTTCTTAGATAAAGATCATTTATCTGAAAGCTTGTCTAAGTATTTTGAAGAACATATTAGTGAGTGTTAAGAAATATAATGTTTAACTTTTAAAATGGATCGAAATGAGTATGAATTTGCAAAAGAAATTGTTAATATAGATTATAAGATAGATAAAGCTTTAGAATATGTACAAGAAAATTTTGGAGTAAAAGCAGAATATGATGAAGAAAATTCAATAATCAATCTATCTACATCTAATGTTAATGAAGGATTACAATTAATTGCAGCAAATAATTATATTAAAGAAAATTTAGATTCTTCATTTGTTACAACAAATATTGAAGAATAATTTAAATATAAGGTTACTAATATATTAGTAACCTTTTTTATTTTTAATAAATGAAATAAAATGTTTGTATATATTAAATGTTTAAGATAGATGAAAATTTGTTTGGGTATATCAGTAAAAGTAATGAATTAACTGAAGATATTATCCAAAGGTATAAAAATAGTTTAATATTTATTGGAGATGAAAGACAAATATATATTCCAACAACTAATTCTTATGTAGGTGTTGGAATGTCAACAATAGAAAATATTCATATTTCTAATTCGAGTTCCGATAGAATATATATTTCTGATGTTGCTAATAGTAGTGCAACAAATCCTAACACAACATATTATTTTCCTGTTATTAGTAATGTGGCACCTCATTCATATTACTATACATATGTAGCGCAAAATGTTGGTGTTAATCCTATTACTGGAAAATTTATTGGTGGATTACAAGGTACTGCGGATTATTCAACAGTATCTAATTTAACATATAAGAATGAAACTAAATCTACTAGTAATAATTCATCATATTATATAACATTTGCTAATAAAATGAATGGTGAATCATATTCATATGTTAATAACAAATTATTATATAATCCACATAAAGAAATATTAACAAGTACATATTTTAGTGGATATTTACTTGGTTGGGCTTCTTATGCTTCTTATACCATATATTCATCATATTCATCATATACATCATATTCATTATTTAATAGTTATCAAAGTATTCATAATACTAATGATAATAATATTTATCATATTACATTTGGTAAGAATTCTTCTTATAGTTTAAGTTATGTTAATAGTCAATTCTATTATAATCCTGCATTAAATTGTGTATATTTTGGTACTGCTTATGGTAATATTTATGGTAATGCTGAGACTCTTGATGGATTTAATGCTAATGAATTATTTCAAGAATTTAAAAATGCAGGTAGCCAATATACATATATAAGAATTGGTAATACTGATAAAAAATTAAAGATTGATGCTGATAAATTAGATGGTAAACATTTAAATGAAATATTCCAAGAATTTAGAAATGGTGATAATAATTGTGCATATATTAAAATAGGTAATACTGAAAAATATGTACAACTAAATTCTTATACTTTAGAAGGTTTAAAGAAAGAAGATCTATTTACATTTTTTGGTAATGATAATGAGCAAACCAAAATTATAATTGGTGGTACAACTAAAACACATTATATCAATTCTGCTTATCTACAAGGTTATCATGTATCCGAGTTGTTAGAATTATTTAGTGATGGTACAATATCTTCTTCTGGTAACATATTAACACAAAAAGCACATAAGATTAAGATTGGTGGAACAGAAAAATCTGCCGGTCAATCAAATAATGTTAAGATAATAAATTCAGCTGAATGGTCATATGTTGGCTCAACTCCATGCATATCTAATACTACATATAATTTAGTTTTAAGATATAAAGTAAATGGAATAAATTCAACTTATGCTTATTTACCTAAACTTTATGCTTATAGTGCAACTTATATTGATGGACTTAGCACTAAAGATCTATTTACATTTTTTGGTAATGATAATGAGCAAACCAAAATTATAATTGGTGGTACAACTAAAACACATTATATCAATTCTGCTTATCTACAAGGTTATCATGCATCTGAGTTGTTAGAATTATTTAGTGATGGTACAATATCTTCTTCTGGTAACATATTAACACAAAAAGCACATAAGATTAAGATTGGTGGAACAGAAAAATCTGCTGGTCAATCAAATAATGTTAAGATAATAAATTCAGCTGAATGGTCATATGTTGGTTCAACTCCATGCATATCTAATACTACATATAATTTAGTTTTAAGATATAAAATAAATGGAATAAATTCAACTTATGCTTATTTACCTAAACTTTATGCTTATAGTGCAACTTATATTGATGGACTTAGCACTAAAGATCTATTTACATTTTTTGGTAATGATAATGAGCAAACCAAAATTATAATTGGTGGTACAACTAAAACACATTATATCAATTCTGCTTATCTACAAGGTTATCATGCATCTGAGTTGTTAGAATTATTTAGTGATGGTACAATATCTTCTTCTGGTAACATATTAACACAAAAAGCACATAAGATTAAGATTGGTGGAACAGAAAAATCTGCTGGTCAATCAAATAATGTTAAGATAATAAATTCAGCTGAATGGTCATATGTTGGTTCAACTCCATGCATATCTAATACTACATATAATTTAGTTTTAAGATATAAAATAAATGGAATAAATTCAACTTATGCTTATTTACCTAAACTTTATGCTTATAGTGCAACAATAGCAGATAAATTAGGTACATCTACGGTGGGTGAACCATTAATACCAATTTATTTAAATAATGGTATACCAACTGCATTTACAAATAATGTTGGTAATGGTGCTAAACCTATATATTTATATGCAGGTAAAATTACAGCTAGTACTGCTAATATTGGTAGTGGAACAAAACCTATATTTATGTCTAGTGGTACTTTAACCGAATCATCTAGTACAGTAGGTTCTTCTTCACAACCAGTATATTTAAATGCCGGTGTTATAACTGCTTGTACTAATGTAGCTAATTCATCACATACTCATAAAATTAAATTAGGTAATACAGAAATAACAATACCAGCCCCAGGTACAACACCAACGGCTACAACAAATATATCTGGGCCTTTTGCAATTGATACTAATGCTGATAGTTCAAAAGCTTTCTCAATTAGAAGAAGTTCTGATGCAGAAGGTGTTAAACATTGGGTTGATGATGCTGAATATCATATTGATTACACAAATGACGAAAAATCTAGTTCAATACATTGGAGAATAATTAATACTGATACAGAATCCCCAGCTTCTCCACCACAAACAACTGATTTTCATGTATATTTGACTTCTAATGGAGAATTTAGACCAGGTACAAATAATACTGGTAGTATAGGTACATCTTCATATAAATGGAAATATATTTATGGAACAAATATATATGGTAATTTAACAGGAAATGTTACTGGTAATGTTACTGGTAATTTGACTGGTATTGCTGATTGGGCTAAATTATTAAGACCTATTTCAAATACAACAACTGCATCGGCTTCTACGTGGAATATTCCTTCTGGGTGTAAACAAGTATGGGGTGAAAGATTTACTGATAGTACTTTACAATATACTCCTTCTGGTGGATCTGCAACTACTATAACAGATAGTGGTGATTGGGTTATATGGTTAGCCCCAAGTGCAACATCTAATGTAGCCACTTTAAATATGCGTATAGATGGTACATTCTATGGTTCATTTGCAGGTAATTTGACAGGTAATGCAAGTACAGCTACTAAATTAGGTACATCAACAATAGGTAGTACTACTAAAGGTATTTATCTTGATGGTGGTACACCTAAAGCAATGACATATGAATTAAAAGCTACTGTTAATAGTGGTACATCAGGTAAGTTAGCTTATTATAGTGGAGATACTGCTATAAGTGTATATAATAGTTCTGTTGGTAATAGTGCTAAACCTATTTACATGTATGCTGGTATTCCAACAGCTAGTACTGCTAATATTGGTAGTGGAACTAAACCTATATTTATGTCTAGTGGTACTTTAACAGAATCATCTAGTACAGTAGGTAGTGGAACTAAACCTATATTTATGTCTAGTGGTACTTTAACTGCATTTAGTGCTACTATAGGTTCTTCATCACAACCAGTATATTTGAATGCCGGTGTTATAACTGCTTGTTCTAGTATGGCTTTATCTGGTCATACACATACATTTGCGCAAATTACCAATAAAATTACTGATGGAGATGAATTTAATTTTGTAGATGCAGAAAAAGCTGCTATATGGTTTAATTATCGTAGAGCTTCAACTTCCGCAGCTACAACACCTACTACACAATTCAATTTTGGACAAGGTACAGCAACAGAAGCATATGCTAATATAAAAGCACAAGGTTTTATTAAAAATGGATCATCTAATAATTACTTATTAAGAGGTGGTGGAGGACATATTGCTTTTGGTAACTCAAATGGTAATATACCAATATCTAATGGTACTGTAAATACTAATTTGAATGCAGATTTATTAGATGGTTATCATGCAAGTAATTTATATACTTCAATTGGGGACTGGATAAGTAAGGTAGGTAATACAAAAACAGTAACTGTAGGAGGTGATTCAAATACATATTACCCAGTTGTAATAAGTTCTACTTCTGATAAAACTTCTATAAATATTATATCTATTTGGAAAAATCTAGGAAGTCCTACAGCATCTTATTCAGGTAATCATTCTAATGGAACTTCATCAATGTGGTTAATATTTGAAGGAAGATCATGTACTTGGGATGGTAATGGAGGTTATTATAGAACTATTTATAAATCACAACCATATGCAACATTAATATCTGAAGCTAATATAGTAGATAGTTCAGTTAGTGTACTATGTGTATATTTAAGAGGAGGAGGTACTGAATATAATATAAGTACTACTTATCCAGCTTCTGTTACAGTTTATTTATCTGCAACTAATATTGGATCAAGTACTTATCCAGCAAATGTTATACCAAGAACAGATATAGGTAATGGCGGTATCATAAATGGAACATTTTATGGTAATATTACTGGTAATGCAAATACCGCTAATACAGCTACTAAATTAGGTACATCAACAATAGGTAGTACAACTAAAGGTATTTATCTTGATGGTGGTACACCTAAAGCAATGACATATGAATTAAAAGCTACTGTTAATGCTGGTAAATCAGGTAAGTTAGCTTATTATAGTGGAGATGCTACTATAAGTGTATATAATAGTTCTGTTGGTAATGGTGCAAAACCTATTTATATGTATGCTGGTGTTCCAACAGCTAGTACTGCTAATATTGGTAGTGGAACTAAACCTATATTTATGTCTAGTGGTACTTTAACAGAATCATCTAGTACAGTGGGTAGTGGAACTAAACCTATATTTATGTCTAGTGGTACTTTAACTGCATTTAGCGCTACTATAGGTTCTTCGTCACAACCAGTATATTTAAATGCCGGAGTTATAACTGCTTGTTCTAGTATGGCTTTATCTGGTCATACACATACATTTGCACAAATTACCAATAAATTAACTCATGGGGCTGAATTTAATTTTGTAGATCAAGAAAAGGCTACAGTATGGTTTAATTATCGCCGTGCTTCTGATTCTGCAGCAACAACACCTACTACACAATTCAATTTCGGTCAAGGTACAGCATCAGAAACATATGCTAATATAAAAGCACAAGGTTTTATAAAAAATGGATCATCTGATAATTACTTATTGAGAGGTGCTGGAGGACATATTGCTTGGGGTAATGGGTCTAGCCAAATTCCATATTCAAATGGTACAGTAAATACTAATTTGAATGCAGATTTATTAGATGGGTATCATGCTCTTGGTATAACTAATACTTCAAATTATTTGATTAAACAAAGCTATATTAATCCAGGAGCTGATGAAAATAATGATCATTGGTATAGAATTGCAACTATTAAACCTGTAGGAAGTAGTAATTATAAAGTATTATTATATATTTCTACAAATTATCCTAATAGACAATCTGCTTTAGTTGAAATTACTTATAGAACTAACAGCGGTGTTGAATATCATGAAGTAACAGGATATGTTGGTACTATTCCAGCAGCTAATATAAGATTATATTATGATACAACAAATTATTCTACAGTATCAGCTGAATTATGTATTTTTATAGCAAAAAGCTCAACTGGTAGTAGAACAGTTAATACAAGAGTTATAGCAGAAGTTCAACGTGGTGTACAATTCCCAAATATTATAACATTAGATAATAATGTTTTAATTGAAGCATCATTGTCATCATATACAGCAATGACTTATGCTAATTTCTTAGGTAATGCAAGTACAGCTACTAAATTAGGTACATCAACAATAGGTAGTACAACTAAAGGTATTTATCTCGATGGTGGTACACCTAAAGCAATGACATATGAATTAAAAGCTACTGTTAATGCTGGTACATCAGGTAAGTTAGCTTATTATAGTGGAGATACTGCTATAAGTGTATATAATAGTTCTGTTGGTAATGGTGCTAAACCTATTTATATGTATGCTGGTGTTCCAACCGCTAGTACTACTAATATTGGTAGTGGAACTAAACCTATATTTATGTCTAGTGGTACTTTAACAGAATCATCTAGTACAGTGGGTAGTGGAACAAAACCTATATTTATGTCTAGTGGTACTTTAACTGCATTTAGCGCTACTATAGGTTCTTCTTCACAACCAGTATATTTAAATGCTGGTGTTATAACAGCTTGTACTAATGTAGCTAATTCTTCACATACTCATACATTTGCACAAATTACTAATAAATTAACCCATGGAGATGAATTTAATTTTGTAGATCAAGAAAAAGTTACAGTATGGTTTAATTATCGTCGTGCTTCTGATTCTGCAGCAACAACACCTACTACACAATTCAATTTCGGTCAAGGTACAGCAACAGGAACTTATGCTTATTTAATGGCTGAAGGATTCAAAAAGAATGGATCATCTGATAATTACTTATTAAGAGGTGGTGGAGGACATATTGCCTGGGGTAATGGTTCTGGTCAAATTCCATATTCAAATGGTACAGTAAATACTAATTTGAATGCAGATTTATTAGATGGGTATCATGCTGGTGTACAAAATGGGCAGGTTAGTATATTTGTTCCATGGCCTAGTATAGCTACCATGAAATCAGAAGGTTTATTGACAACTAATTATGGTACAAGTGGATATGGTCATCCGGATGAAGTATATTTACAAGCTATATGTAAATGGGCAATTGCACATTATACAAATTTAGGTGATGTTACATTAATTGGTTCAATCGCTCCTAACTCATCAGGTACTGTTATAATGCATTTATATTCTTCATCTGGTAAAGATTCAACAACATTATTACCTAGATATTGTGCTTCTACATACCAAAATTTAAGTGGTTATATATATGAATTTGGTTGTGTGAATTATGTTTGGTATTATAGAAGACTTTCTGCCGGTAATGCAGATATTGCAACTAGATTAGGTACATCAACAATAGGTAGTACAACTAAAGGTATTTATCTTGATGGTGGTACACCTAAAGCGATGACATATGAATTAAAAGCTACTGTTAATAGTGGTACATCAGGTAAGTTAGCTTATTATAGTGGAGATGCTGCTATAAGTGTATATAATAGTTCTGTTGGTAATGGTGCTAAACCTATTTATATGTATGCTGGTGTTCCAACAGCTAGTACTGCTAATATTGGTAGTGGAACTAAACCTATATTTATGTCTAGTGGTACTTTAACAGAATCATCTAGTACAGTGGGTAGTGGAACAAAACCTATATTTATGTCCAGTGGTACTTTAACTGCATTTAGCGCTACTATAGGTTCTTCATCACAACCGGTATATTTAAATGCTGGTGTTATAACAGCTTGTACTAATGTAGCTAATTCTTCACATACTCATACATTTGCACAAATTACTACTAAAATTACAAATACAAATGAATTTAATTTTGTAGATGCAGAACAAGCTACTATATGGTTTAATTATCGTAGAGCTTCTAATTCTGCCGCTACAACTGCTACTACACAATTCAATTTCGGACGAGGTACTGCAACAGAAGCATATGCTAATATAAAAGCACAAGGTTTTATTAAAAATGGATCATCTGATAATTACTTATTAAGAGGTGGTGGAGGACATATTGCTTATGGTAATTCAAGTGGATATGTACCTTTATCTAATGGTACTATAAATACCAATTTGAATGCAGATTTATTAGATGGTACCCATAAAGCAGATTTATTAACTGCTGCATCTTTAGGAGCTAGTGGAAATAATACAACTTTATCTGTAACTGTTGGTGGAACAACTAAGACAGGAAGTGTTACTGTACCTTATTCTACTAAGACAAAAACTGTTATTGCACACCATACAATAACAGGTTCAGGTCCTAATAATGCCCAAGGTAAATGGATTAAGTTTGCCACAATTGATTTATCATCTGGTAACTGGACCTCATTTGATGAAACATGGATATTTGGATCTACAGAAAGCCCATCTGCTACACCAAGAGGTATATTAAAACTTAATGGTAATAGAGCAGGTAATAACGATACGATAAGTGCTGTATCACTTAAATGGTTAACATTAGAGAATATTTGGTATAAAGATAAAGTTGTATTATATAAAAGAGCAGCTAATACATATGATGTATATATATCTAACTATGGTACATATGAAACAATGAATGTAGTTAGATTAACTGGTTATTATGATAATGTAACATTTGGTAATGGTACATGGGGTGATTTACCAGGTACAGCATTATATACATCATCTTTAGGTGGTAATGTTAGTAATGCTGATTATGCAAGTAATGCTGATAAATTAGATGGTTATCATGCTAATGGTTTATTTACTGTATTTGGTGCATCAGGTAATGCGTTATCATTAACAATTGGTGGAACAACACGTACATATACTCCACCTTATGCAAGTAATGCAGATACTGTTGATGGTTATCACGCTAGTGGTTTATTTACTACATTTGGGAATTCAGGAAATAATATAACAGCAACTATAGGTAGTACTACTAAAACATTTACTGTTAATTACGCTACTAATTCTACTTCAACAGAATATCTTAATAATTATACTATTTCAGATCCTAATACAGCAAAAAAAGATAATAAAGTAAAATGGTTTGCACAAATTAATTCATCATCAGGATATGCAGGTAATAATTATGGATTCCCAGTATCTAATAATGCAAATGGTATACTTTATTTAGGAACACATCCAGGAGAATATGGACACCAATTAGGGTTTTCATCAAATGGTAGTATTTATCGTAGATACCAAAATGGTTCAGCTTTCCCAACAACTGCTAATGGAGGTTCATGGTTAAGAATATTAGATAGTGGAAACTCATCAGTATCAGGAGGAGGATCTTCTTTTGGTAGTTCTATTACTGTTACTATAAATGGTATAACTAAAACATTAACTATTCCTTCAAATCCAAATACTGATTATAGAGTAACACAAAATTCAGATAGTGCTAATACCGAATATAGAGTATTATTTAAGTATACTGCTAATGATACTAATGAAACAAATACAGTAAAATATAATACTAAATTTAGATATAATCCTTCAACAGGTAATATATTTAATAATGGTAATTTCTATATAGACACAGGAGATAATGATAGATTTATACAATTTAGATATAATTCAAATAATTATGCTGGTGCTGCATGGAGATTAATTTCTAGAGGATCCGGAAGTGGAGATACTAATTATTTTGATATTGAGACAGGTGGAAGTGATGCAAGTTCTAATACATGGTATAGAGTAATCCGTCTTACAATGGATAATCGTAGAGTTGGTATAGGAACTGATTCACCATCTGATAAATTAGATGTTGGTGGTTATATAAGAAGTAGTGCTAATTCTAGATATTTACAAATAGGTCCACAAAATACATCATGGGCTCATTATAATACAAATGCAGATACAGGACATTGGTTTAATAAACGTGTAGATGTTAATGGAGATATCCGACTTCATAGTGGAAATGGTCATCTTCTTTCAACAGGTCAAATGTATGCTAAAGGTTATCATTTTATAGGTAATGATAATAATAATTATGTATTATTAGCCGGTGGAAGTTATAAACAATGGACAAATAATAGTACTGCAAATGCTTTAGTTTCAAGAAATGGAAGTGGAGATATATATGTACGTTATGCATTTGCTACACTTTTCAATTCTAGTACAGGTGATGAAAATCCTACAATAGGTTCAGTTTATATCAGAAACACATCTGATAACTATATAAGAAGAATGAGTATTAGTAATTTCATTTCACAAATTACTCCATTAGTAGATTCTAATGATACTGTTTCATTTACAAAATCATTAACTGTTACAGAAGCTTGGATGGACACCGGAATTGTTGTTAATACTACCAATTTCCCTAAAGGATCTGGTACATATGCAATTCAAATTTCACATAGTACTTTAACTACTCCTGGTGATAATGGATATGCTTCATTATATTCTGGAATAATATCTATTTATACTGATGGAACAAATTCAACTACCGATAGTGAAGAAGTAATATTACATAGAGCAGGTCATGCATGGGTACGAAGAATATATATTAGAACAATGCCTGTTGCTTCTACTGGTAATTGTAAGATACAAATAGCTGCAAGTAAAACATGGACAGCCGCTTCAAATGTAACATTCAAATTTAGAAAACTTATTTAAACAAACATTTATATACAAACATTTATTAATAGAAAGGGGGTTACCGTATTGTTAGTAACCCTCTTTTATTTTTTCTTCTAATATATTTTTAAGTAAATTATATATATAATCTTCATAAGTTCCCCAATCTTTTATTTTATTTGGTACAACATCAAATTTTTCTTGAATATGATTTCTAATTGTCATACCATAAAGTAAATTGGTACTAATAGGAATTCCATCTTCTACAAGTAATGGAAATACTCTTCCTTTATCTTTATACCATCTAATCATCATTTTAAGACCATCTTCTTGTATAAAGTTTAATATTTCTTGCCTTACTTCTTCATTGTTTAAAGTATTCATATATATTACTAAAATATTTTGGTTTAATTATTTTTTCATAAATTCCTGATTTATCAGAAACATGTTGTTCTAATTGGTAACATAATTTATCCCATTCCTTAAATCGTTTATATTCTTCAAGATGATCATTAGGACAATTAGGAACATACATGTAAGTTCCCCATTTATGATAATCTTCACAATCTTTACCTAAGATCATTGTATTATCAATATCTCTAAACATACGATTATCAGAAAAATAACCTTTATTAGGCTTACTATCAAATTCAGGATAATTTGTTATATTATATTGGTGAATCTTCATTTGAGGAAAACAACAATAATCACCATCCCAAAAACAAAAATTCTCACAATTAATACAACAATCTTTATTTCTAAAATCTTTCATTACATTTCTTTAATATAATTTTTTAATTCTGCTAAAGTATCTAATGATCCACTGAAATAATTTTTATCACAACTTTCAATACTTGACTTTAATTGTTTTCTTGTTATATCAATTGAATCATTAATATAATCTAATAATTGATTTTTAAATAATTCTTTATATTCTTTAATTAAATTCGTCATTAAATTCTTCTGGATTTTTTTGTATATAATTATAAGCAGCTGTTGCAATTGCTAATTCTTTTTCATCTAATGTCATCATTCCATTTTTCTTCAAAAATGTTGGGAGTGATAAAGTAATATTACCATTTTTTGCTGCTCTCAATGAAAAATTAAATGTAGATAAATCATTCCAATTATATTCCTTTAAATCAATTGCATAAATTGTAGGCATAAACAATACATCTTCAATATATCCTTTTTTATTATAATACATATAAAGAATAAATGACATATAAAAACTATTATATTCACCTTTATAAAAATCAAGAATATTCTTTGCTGCTAAATATGCTTGACCACAACCATTGTTATAAACAACTAATGGGTTATCTGTGTCATTTGATTTACGGGGAATATATGCAACACATTTAGCATCAACATGAACATTTTTATAATTATCAATATCTATAATATAATCTGGCCATTTCATTTTTCCATTAGGCTCAATATTTGTATTAAAAAAATGACCTGCAAATTCTTCTGCTAAACCTGGAACATCTAATCTATATATACAATTCTTTTTAGTATATAATTTAATAAAAGGTTCTAATTCGCTATTAATATATGTCTTAATAGATTTTTCCCAAGATACTAATATATTATATACATTACTATCATAATATCTATTACAAAAATCTTCAAGAATATAATGTGGACGATGTTTTCTATCACCAAAAATATTTGAATATTCCATTTATTTAACTTAATTTATCTTCTACCCATTCATTAATAGCAAGTATTCCACCTACTATCAAAAATGCAATTATAACAAATATACCTAACCATGAAAACCACCCATTCCAAAATGCTCGCCATGCATGAACTTTTTTTGATACTTGACGATCTCTATCAATAACAACTTTATAAATAAAATATCCTATTGATAATAATACCCAACCTAATGCCCAAAATAAAATGGCAATCAAATCATTACTCATTTCTATTATCTATAATAAATGTTACACAATGTATAATAAATAAATTCAACTAATCTATAATAATTAATATAGTTCAATTTTAATATTCTTTTCACGAGCTTTCTTCATCTTACCGGTATTTGAATCCAATGAATTAGTAAATACAATTTGTACTTCCTTCCAAGAAGTTGTATTACGATATTGTGGATTTAATTTCAAGAATTCTCCCTTAGACTTATAATTATTAGGTTCTCCAGTAAGAATAACAGGAATTTGATTTGAAGCAGTTTTGGTAGCTTCCTGATGACGTACTTTAAAATCATCAAATGTCTTACCAAGATGATTCAAAATTTCTTTTACTTCTTGATATTGTTCTGAATTTTCATTATAAATCCAATTAAATCCTTCTGAAGCAAGATGTGAGAAATCAGGATCTTCACCAAGGAAATATTTTACAACTTGTTCTGTAACTTTATCTCCACAGAACTTAAAGTTACATGATTTAATAATATCATTAAGAGTAAGATTATCAAGAATTTCTTTAAATGCCTTTTCAGCATTCTTACCTGATTTACCGGCACCAACACCAAAGAACATATCTTCAGGAGAAATTAGAAGAACATTAAATGGAAGATCTTTCTTTTCCTCACCAAAGAAATCCATTGTTGTTTCATCTGATTCTCTTTCAATAAATTCAAATATCTCTTTAGCTGTTTGTCCACCTACAGTAGGAATATTTAAAGCAGCAATAGAATTAATAAACTTATATCTACGTCTATCATTTTCAGAAAGAACAGCCATCAAATGAATATCATCTTCATAATATTCATGATTTGTTGGCATTGGAATTTCTCCGTCTTTATTTTCTTGAGTTACTTTATACATGAAAGGAATAATATCACCAGCAAGACTCATAATAATTTTTGCTCCAATTGTAATTCCTTTTTCTCTCAAATAACCAAGATTATGGCCAGAACATTTAGCAACCATTCTACCATCCATTTCTACTGGTTTTACCCAAATAATAGGAGTATATTCACCGGTCTTACCAAGATTCCAAGTGATATTAGTTACTTCAGTCTCCTCAAGCATTGGAATGAACTTAATAGCTACACAATCGGAAGGACGACGTTCTGTAGTATTATTAATTCTTTCTTTAGCAATTGGTTTAATTACAATGCCATCAAGAGCAAACTCACAATTATGTCGATAATTAGAAAAATCTTCATAAACTTTTGCAAAATATTTTGGTGTTTCAATTTTATCATTCTTTCTGTAAAATCCAGGGAATGGTTCACCACAAAATCCTATTTCTGTAAAATCATAATCTATCCATTCACCATCTTCAAATCTACGATAATCATAAATAACTAAAGATAGATCATTAAGCATACTCATAAAATTTTCATCTTTAGAATCAAAATCTCTATTGAGTATTCCAGAAACAAATGAACGTGGATTAGTAAATTGATCTGAATATTTCTTTTCAAAAATATCCTTCTTAATCAATACTTCGCCACGTAAAGTATAATGTCCACCAAATTCTGTTAATTCTTGTGGAATAAATTCAACTAAATGATCATATAAATCTCTTCCCCATGATCCATCACCACGAGAAGAAATTGATTGGATTATATCTTCATCAATATCAACTTCAAATGAACACCCATCATACTTTGGAGTAATAATAAGATGTTTATTACCAAAGTACTTACGTGCTTCAGTGAAATATTTGTTCCAATCAATATTTCCTTTCTTATCTTTATGAATTTGAACCTTAGAAATGGAACCCATTACAAAAGGATGTTTGACTGTATAAGATGGGTTATGTTTTGTTCCAACTTCTGCCTTGTTTTCCAACCCAAGTTCCTTTTCGAGAGTGTCAAACTCAAAGTCAGTCATAATTTCCTGACCATTATAATAAGCTTCCTTAGCTCTGTAATAAAGTTCAAGCTTTTCTTTCTTTGTCATATTATATATTTTTAATATTTACTCAGTATAATATGTATCAATAATTTGTTGGTCCATTACTATTTCAACGGTATCATCATCGATTTTTGGTATATTTCTATATTTATGATCAAGATAACCACAAAATAATATAATTGAAATTATTAAAATGATTCTCCAAATTAAATTCTTCATATTATATTGTTTATTTAATTACATAATTAAAATAGACAATAAATTAAAAAATTCAATTTATTTTTAATTAAATAAAATTTAAATAAAATGAAAAGTGTTTCTGAATATATCGATGAATCCTTTAAATCATCCATTATGAATTTTTTTAGTAAATTATTTAAAAAAGAAAATAAAGATGATAATAAAACAAAAGAAAATGAATATGAAATAAAAATTAAAGGATCTTTAGATAATCAAACAATTAAATTAAATAAAGATGAATTATATAATAGTATAAAGAAATTATCAGAAACTAATAATATCAAAAACTTTATTTTTATTCTTTGTGAAATGGAAACTGCTGATGATGTTTCAAGACCATATGTATATAAATATAAAGAAATGAAAAATAAAGAAATTATATTATCTAAATGGGATTGTAAAAATTTGAATGAAATAAAAAATAATATTGATCAATTCATAAAAGATTTAGAAAATATTAAAGAAGAAGAATTAATCATAAATATTAATAAAGAAGCTTATAGATTTAATGATTCTAAAGTTGTATTAGAACGTTTTAATATGACAGATTTTGTTTGTGTATTAGTAAGTTTCTTTGTATAAACATAAAAATGGAGAGGTTTGCACCTCTCCTTTATTCATTATTTATGTATTTACTTTGATTATGATTTAACAATCCAATCGGCTGCACTAGTTACAAGTGGACAAAGTGTCTTATATCGAACTTCATAACCCATACTTTCAACCCAACCTTTAGCAGTTTGATAAACCTCATTTGATTTAAACTTTGGGTTTGGATTAATATCAATATCAATATAATTAATTCTATTGATACCTGCATTTTTTAGATTTTCCGCAATCTCAAGACTCATTTCTACCTCATGAAGAAGACGAATACTTCTTATTGTTTCTTTCTTTTCGTGCCACTTCCTATAAATACAATGTGCACCATGACCAGGATTATACATTGCAATTACTGTTGAATATGTTGTCTTACGGCCTTTATTTTGTGAGTCAGTACCTATTATAAGCTCAATATTATCATTTTTATGTTTGTCAAGGTAATCCTTAACATATGTTGTTACATCACTAAGAATTTCTGAATTAAACTTCTTAAACTGTATATCTGCAATCATTTTTAAATGTTATTTATTAATATTTTTGTTATTAAAAATGCTATCATTATGATAACTATAATAATTTTTATCCATTCTATTTTTGGATTATCAGGAAAATTTACTATATTTCCCGTCTTTAAATCACGAACTGCTAAATTTCCCATTGTCTATCTTTTTATCTATTTTTTCATTATATCTTATATCCCATTCAGAGAGATTTCTCCATTTATCTATAATAAGATAATTCTTGCACCACTCTTTGTAAGAAACTAACCATTTATGATTTTTCCCATCATTAAGTTCTACCTTATTTATATTACAAGCAAAACTATAATTAAAATACTTGTCATTAATTAAATTCTTACAAATCATAATTATATTATCTCTTATTTAAATACATAAATAATATAGTAAATCAAATAAAAAATTCAATTTATATTTAATAAAAATGGAGAACTTTTTATTGTTCTCCAGATTTCATACTTTCTAATTTCTTTAATATAATTGGAATCATTTTATCTACTGCATCTCTTGATTCCACTTCTATATATTCTAAATTATATTTATTATACGTTTCTTTTATAATTTTATCTAATTCTTTAGATTGTTTCAAATTATGTATTCTCCCATAATCCTCAAATTCAATATTTCCACGTTTAATAAAAAAATCTAAATTAACAAATTTCTTATATTCTGAAATTATTAATGTATCAAATTCTGGATTTTCTCCTTGTTTATATATAATATTATTGATAAAAGATCCATCATGAACAATACAATCCACTTTTCCTAATTTATTTGAAATTGAATAATGTTCCATACCAAAAATAGGTATTTGATTGATCGGCATTGTTTGATTTTCTTCATATATACGTTCTTTAATATATTCCGAAACTAATTCACAATGTACTCCCATTTTCTTAAGTCTTGCAAACAATTCAGCCGCTACTGTGGATTTTCCACTACAGGGCCCACCAATTAAATTAATAACTAAAGTGCTATTATAATCCATTTCATCTCTATATCATATTTTTATTATTCATTAATATAATTAACTTTTACGAAAAACATATTTTTAATTTTTTCAAATGTATTAATAACTCTATTATAATATCCTTGTGCAAAATTAGATCTAATACCCGGAAAATATTTAACAATTTCTTTCTTTACCTTCTGAGGAACAAACAAATCAAATGTCTTACTATTTATTAAATCAAACATCTGATTCATATATACTTCTACAATATACTTAATCTCATCTTTACTATAATAACCATTCATTTTCTCATAAATCTTATTGTATTTAATAAGACCGTTTAATGATAAATCATAATCATGAGTTAATTGATTATATATCGATAAATTGAATATATTTAAAGTATTTTTACTCATACAGAAATTAACACAGGGACATTTATTTGTTAATAAGTATATAATTTTATTAATTATCTATAAAAATTAACCTGAGTGTCCCAGGCGACTTCCTGTGATAATCAGGTTAATTATTCTTACTGGTATATTCTGAAAATTTCTTTAAATGGTACTGAATAGGTTCATTTACATAAATTCTATCTTGAAATTCAGGACAATAATTATTTTGTGAAGCTTTATTCAATTTCCACATCTTACCATCACATCCTTTATTGAATTTCTGACAAAAATTACAAATATCATTAGTTTGGTATTTGTTTAGATAATTCATAAAAGTTAAAATATATTAATTTAATATAGAATTTTATAATAATAAATTATAAATCTTCATATAATAAAGTAATATGATTCTTTTTTATTTCTGGGGCATCTAAACCTTGTTCAATACATAAATTCTCAAATTTTATTGTATTGAATGGGTGAGTAATAATATGTACACCTGATTTTGTTGGCAAACATATTACAATTACCTTTTCAAATTTACTATCACAAGATTCAATGAATTCACAATATTTTTTTAATCTTTCATCATCAATATTCATTTCATCTACATCAAGAATCCATCTCTTCTCTTTACCATCAAGACCGCCATTAACTGAGTCACAAAACCTCCATGGTTTCTTGAATTCTCCTGTGGCTACCATCTCAGCATATTTCAAAAGGGTCTTTTTTGAAAGTTCAATCTTTGATTTTGCATTTACACTAATATAAGCACGCAAACCAAATAGCTTACAACATGTCTTGATTTCATCAATATATCTATCAAATAACTCAATAGAATCTATATAATATTGTTTGAATGTATAGTTAGCTGCAGGAAGATTTGGATGGTCCTTGCCTCTACGTACTAAAGATACATCAAAATACAAATCTTTCCTATACATTTGCTTGACAGGAATACCTAGATCAAGCATATATTGTCTCATTGTTAAAATATTATCTGTCATATATTTAATAATTTAATATATTTTGTTTAAACAATACAATATCAGAATTGCTTCTCCAAGCTTTAGTTAATTTCTTGGTAAAAGTAAGTTTATCTCCATTTTTTTGTTCCCATTTTTTCTTGTTACAATAAAGTCTACCATCCCAATATTCTACAAGAACTTCACAATGAAAATAATCACCACGTTGCCATGCATCTCTAAAATCCTTGACAACTGCTTTACGATATGATGCATCTGTCTTTGGTACTAAAACCAATATCTCATCACCAACTTCAATCTTATTACCTACATTATCAAAATATTCCATAATTTAATATTCTGTACTTAATTTAACATTATCATATTCTTTAATAAATTCATCTGCTGACATCCTATCCATATCCCAATCACCAGGATATAAATTACCATCTTCGTCTTCATAATCACCAAGAAAATGCCAATATTCAATTATATTAGAATAAGAACCCCATATTACATAGTTACCATATTCATCAACATATAATCTTTTATCAGGATTATTTACCAACCAGTTAAGAGCTTCTTTTGAATTATTAAATTTCATTTTTTATTAACTTTAATCAAATAAACATTCTTCCAATTAATTTTATAAGACTTTTTAAGTTTAATCTCTTTATTTGATCTATAACCAATATCAGGGATTATTACTATCTTATCATCACCTTTCTTATCTTTATTGAACCCAACAACGTGCCCATAAATTCGACATTGAGAAGTCAAACATAATACAGTTGAACCTAATACCAATTCATGTCCAAGACTATCATAGTAATTTTCAAATAAAGTACTCATATCTTTCTTAATTTACATAAATAATATAGTAAATCAAATTAAAAATTCAATTTATATATAACAAAAAATCCACCTACTTTCACAAGCAAGTGGATCTATTATAAAATAACCCCTAATTTTTATTTTTGATAATTCTCATTCTTAGGTTGATCAACCTTTTCATCAGTACCATAAACATTACGATACTTCTGAAAATCTTCATACTTAACCTTTACAATAAGTCGCTTACCCATACGATTACGAAGACCTAAATCAGTACGAAGAACAAGACCTTCAGCCATCTTTGCATTCGGATTCTCGGCAACCTTAGAACGGAAGCCCTTACGAACAAAATCAATTGCTTCATCAAGAGTAAAGTAACCAATCAATGGTACAATAGGTGCCCCAAGCTTAGTTGCAATCTCATCACGAGCAGAAGTCAAAAGATAAATGTCATTTACTTTAACATCAAATACAATAAACTCATTTCCATCTTTGATATACCAACTACCAGACTGGATTCCTGCTCCATAACCTTCACCATAAATAGTATAAATATTAGGTATAACATCATAATTAGGTGTTACCCCATCTTCCATAACCCACTTATGATCAACAAACTCTTCTACAGGAATAAACTCTTTAAGACCAAGTGATGCAAGTACTTTTTCATTTGGGTACTTCTCTTGCATATGCTTAAGCAAATTCTTTGGAATCTGGGCATTATCTGTCTTTCCAGCAATACGTACATTAAACTGTACACCAATAAGTTTTACTTCAGGATTATCCTCATAAATTGGCTGCTTAGTAACCTCAATACGGATATTTGTTCCGTCCACTTTTTCTTCCCCGCGCCACTTCAAACCACGAAGATAGTTGAACTCAGGCTCAACAAATGGCTCATAAGGCATAATGACATTCTTTGCATCACGCATGAAGATAGTGTTAATCTTCTGATAAGTGTTCTCGCTTCTTTTCTGTTTTCCCATAATTTTTAATTTTTTAATGTTTTTACTACTAATTTGTTTTCGATCCTATATAGCTCAGTAGCAGAACATTATTTATTGTTAATAACTTTCACACATTTCAGTATAACATTCAATAGAATAAATAGAAGGCCAAAATCCTTGATATTTTCTATACCACTTTGCATACAAGAAACAATGTGCCATATCACCTTCATAAAGGATTTTTGTAGTACTATCAAAAACTACATATTTACCTGACTTAGATTCCAACTGAAGTTCAAAATCATCTTCTATCAAAGTTTCAAAAAACTTATCTGAATTATTTGAAGGATTAAACATATTATTTATTTATTAGTTACATAAATAATATAGACATATTTTTAAAAAATTCAATTCAAGTTGGATAAATTTGTGCTGATTGTTTCCAAGTTAACTTATCATAGAAGAAAAGTATTCTCTTAGTTGGTGCATTTTCAAAAGCTGATACTTTGGCAAATCCTAAATGTTTCATTGCAAAATATTCTTCTTGGAAAGTACCTTGTGGTTTATGATCATAGAATGAGGCAGGCACTTTCAAATATTCATCAAGATATTCCTTCAATACAATTTGCCTGATAATTCCTTCGTGCTCACATTGGTTGCAGGAATAAACTTTTCCATCTATATCTATATATCCAACCCATGGAAACTTTTCACTTAATTCATTTTGATTAGGAATATCAAAGAAATTATTAAATTTATATGCTAGTTCATTATATTTCCTTTCCCATTCATCTGCTTTATCTTGATAATAAGGTAAATAATCACTATCATCATAAGGTACATTAAAATGCAACTCATGTTGATGATTAAGCAGTCTTTCTAATTTTGTAATCATAACTCAAAACTTTCGATAATTTCACATTTACATTTATTGCCATAATTAACTTCATGCCAATCTTTGATATACTTTTTCATTTCATCTAAAGTATGTGTTGTATGTTGGATTCTTTCTCCTTCATAACCATATTCATGTCCTACTTTATGCCAGAATCCAAATATACGACCTTTACGTTTTACTTCATACCATTCACTTTGTTCAATTGAAGTAGATTCTGGTACATATTGTCTACTAATTGGAAATTTACCTGAAGGTATAACCTTTAAGGATTTAGAATATTTTTTAATTATTTTATATTTCATAATCTTTATCTTCAAAAAATATTTCTTCAATTATTATTATGCCTTTACAATTTTGAAGTGTTTCTTCATCTTCCCATGCTTTTATATTAAATATAATTTGACTATTATCTATTGTTCTTATCAAATTTTCTGGGATGATATTAAGTGATGGGTCTTGAAGATTACACCATTTTGTTATATCTTCAAGAATTATTTCCATTCTTTCTTGACCTTTATCTTTTGAGTGATAATAGAAAGGGCCCCATGTAAGCATTGTCTCATTTGGGTAAATTATATTTCCTTCTACTTTATAGTTTCTTTTATTCATATAATTATCTTTATGATTGAATATAATTAATTAATTTATTATAATTATCTAACCATTCTTGAGATTCTTGATAAGATTTAAGTATATCATTAAATTCTGGATCTGTCTCGTCTAATATCCACTCCTTTTTATAAATACTACTTAATGAAAAATGAGAACCTTTCATATGGTTTTCAGTTTCATCTTGAATATTATCAATTTCTTCAGCACTAGTACCTATATATTCTTGAGTAATATCCGAATAATATGGATCAATTGCAATGTATTTTATAATTCTTTTCATATCTCTTCTACTTTTAATCTAACTGTCATTCGATGCCTATCACCTTTTTTATGTATAACTATTTCTTCAAGAGTTTTATTGTCAAATGAAGTAAAATCTTCATTAAAGAATCTATAATTATCTATAACATATGGGAAACACATATTATATAATTTAATATTATGTTGTATACATCCTATTCTTAATGATCCATCATCTTCCCATGTAATTACACCAAAATAATCTATACAATTCTCGTCATAATTCTTATCTTTAAATTTATCTTTTAAAAGAACATCTTCTTCTATAATAGTTAATTTACAATTAATAACATTTTCTGGTTTCTCCCCATATATATTAGCATGTTTTTTAGATATCCCAAATGCCCTATAATAAACTTCACCTGTTTTTGATAACCGTTTTGCACATGTTGTTATTAATGTTGTTCCTATTCTATAATTATCAATCTTCATACCTATAATGGAAATCTTGTTTTAAATTATTATATTTATGTAATTCTTCCGATTTATTTGGGAGTTCTTGACATTTTTTAATCCATTCATTTCTTAATGTAAAATTTAATCCTAGACAATTAAATATATATAACCCATTAAGTATTTTAATTGCATAAATAGTTTCTGATTCTCCAATACCGTGTTCATAATTAGTTTGAACAAAATGATATAATTGTTCATCTAACATATCGGCATCATCATCTATTATAACATAGTTTTCTACTTCAGGGTGTTCATTTAGCCATGTTTGTATTTCACCACCTCTACCAGTTCCATAATATTTTTTATCTGAAAACCAAGGAGTTACATCATAAAGATTATCAACAAACCATTGTAATATTTTATTTTTTGAACATTTTTTATTTTCATCTAATATAAACTCTTTTGTGTGTTCAACAGTATTACAACGCCAAGATGATGAAACAACAATCTTAGCTCCTGTTTCATCTACAATTTTTTTAACCCATTTTAATTTCTTTAGATTAATATACCACTTTGGTGGAATTGTTATAACTCCATCAAAATCAAGAAATATTACTTTCATAATTGTTTTGCTAATCTATATAAATATTTATTTCTATATTTATCTTTAATGAATCCTTTACGTTTATACCAATCAAATACAAATGAATCTTTCTCAGCGGTTAAATATATTTTTTGTAATTTAAGATCTTTAGCCAAGTTTTCGCATTCTTTAAGTAATCTATTACCTAATCCTTTCTTTCTTGCTTTATCAAATACACTTAAATTACTAATCCACCCAAAAGTCTTGTTATCATTATCGATCTGTAATGTAATCATACCATTACCATTATCTAATATAATATAGTATGATTCTCCCCAATACCAATAATTATGATGTATTACTTTTTGCATTTCTTAGACCAATAATAAGGGCAATATGGAGTTTTTCTTAAAGCATCTTTATACATTTCAAAAGCTTCTGAAACATTCTCTACTTTATCAAAATATTGATTTAATGATTCTACAAATTTCTTTTCTGCACTATCTTCAGTTAAATACCAAATATCAACCCAAATATCAGTTTCATACCCAGTACTTGCAGTAATATGAAACTTATCAGGTTCTGAATATCCTGTACCACAACTACAATTAGGTACTAAATGCTCTAATAATTCAATTTTTATTATCTTCATAATCTAATTCTTTAGGGTATAAATCATATTTTTTCAAACTTTCAAAATATTCTTCTACAGTAGGCCCAACATTATTCCATTTCTTAAGTTCTTCCCATTCTGCATCTAATTCTTCTTGGGACATCGAATCAAGGTTTTTCTTAAATTCTTCTAACAATTTATTCATATATTTTCTTCAGTATATGTTATCTTAATCTCTTTTACAATAGCATTAAACTGTCCATATTCATTTACATATTTTGCATTTCTATCTGCATATTCCTTAATTTGCCATTTCTTTGCAAATCTTTTCTGACGAGTAAATGGCAAATATGAACTTGACCAACCTTGATATGGATTCTTGTCCTTACCATATCCTACATACATTTCATTAGCCGATGCCTTAGGATTAAAATAGACTATATCCCCTTTATGAAATACTGTTATTTGATCTTCACTCCACCCGGTTTTGAATTCTATATCATCTTTGGCTGTACATTCAATAAAATAAAGTGACTTATTCATAATTTAATAAAATATTTAAAATTTTCTTAGCATCTTTAATTGGAAATGAATCACAAAGTTTATTATATAGATAATCTTGTACTTCCTTTTGTGAAATATAATCAGAAATCTCTTTAATTTTCTTTTCAGCTTGTTCTTTTTTGAAATTCTTAACTTCATCAGAATCCGGATCCAAAATATCTTCTTCAGTAACAAATTCTCCACCACCATTTTCAGTAACATATGTAAAGAACATTGTTTCTAAATCTGAATTGTCTTCCTCCTCAATTTTAAGACAAATCTCTTCATGAATAATACCATCAAGATCTTTCCAATAAAAATTTTCGCCTACTTTTGGTAATTTCATATTATATATTATTTAAATCTTCATCGTTTGGTTCTCTAATATCATCAACAAGATCTTTAAGATATTCAATTGTCTTATTTGCCCATAACTTAGTTATATTCAAATCTCCTTTTCGAATAGAATGTTCAGCACCAATAATTGCCATATAATTCAATGTTTGATAATAAAGTGTTCCCCATGTTGTTGAATTAGGAGAATCATCATCTAAATTAAGTTTATAAATCTTAGGCAATTGAACTTCCTTAAGCCAATTAATAGCTTCAAGAGCCAGTGATTTTGCTTGGTCTACATTAAAATTCTCTAAATCATATAATGTATGGATATTATTATGATCCCGAGCATATTTATTAAATCTAAGATAGTCATAAATAGTATAAAATAAATCTCCATCTATGACAAAATTATAAAATACCTTATTCTGCTTTAACATATTTATTTTAATATTTTAAAACTTTAAATTGATTAAAATACTTACTATAATTATTTATAATTTCAAAATACTCATCTTCAGTCAAATGTGCATCATTCATTGCCGCTTTAGCCTCCATAATCATATTATATCGACCACTCATTTGAACTCTATAATAAGAGAAAAATTTTGCTTTTGTAATCATAATTTATTTATCGTTTAAAGGTGAAAGAAGTTCTCTAATTAAATCAAATGTATCAAACACTCCTAAATTTCTATAAACATCTTTAATATGATTAGGATTATAGTTTGATATAACAGTAATCTCAAAATCTGTATGAGGATATTTAGAAATCAAAAGAGAAATATACTTTCCTTCTTCTTTCCAAAAGAATGAATTTTTACTTTCATATATTTCTTGGAGTCTTTCTAATGTAATCATAATCTATTATATAACCTTATGATAAACAATTCTTGAATTACATACAGGACAATCAATAGCCCTATTCAAATTACCAAAGCCGACAGCATAAGTATCTTCTTTATCAAATGAAAACTTACAACCACACGTTTCACATTTAATAACGAAATTTGGTTTCTTTAATATTTTTATTGCCATATTTAATCCTCCTTAATGATTATCAATTTTACAAACTTACCATCATCTTGTGGTTGGCAACCCATAGATAAGCATTTGATACGTAAGTAATCATCTCCATTCTCTAACTGACCATCAACAGCCTCTTTCATTATTTGCTTTTCCTTCCAGTTAGCACCTTTCTTAAAACCATCCATAAATGTATCATTTGGTTCATAATACTGATGTGCCACCTCTTCTAAATTATCGCTTACCGGCTCTTCTTGCAAGGAGTCAATAAATTCAGCAACCATCAATAGATAATAATTTTTTGGGTATTTTTCCAATAACTTATCTATATATGCCATTATTTTCTCTTTTTCTGCCATACCTCTTCTCAATATCTAATACTATAAAATAACCAAAATCCTAAATCAAATACTACATTAATTCCAAATGCTATAGATAATGGAATACCTAACAAATGTAGAATAAACCAAAGTGAAAACATTAAGATAGTAACAGGTGCAGCCCACCATATATAATCATCTTTCTTTTGTTTCATTATCTTTATATTTCTTCAACTTTGAAAAATTTAATCCAATCAATATTTCCACACCCATAAGGAGTAAAACGAAGGAAGAATTCTTTAACTAAATTCACATCTTCAACTTTGTAACCAAAATTTTCATCCATTTGTTTGCAAAGTTTCCATGTATCAAGAACATAATGATTACCATCCCATTTATCGGGAAGTCTATCAAACCAATTCCAAGGTTTATTACCAGAATTCTTATTAATCATTTCAGCAAGATTTGAAAACTTAGTAAGGTCATTCAATGTAATATCATTTGTAATTATAGGAGATCCACCTTCCCAATTACTTGTCTTAATTTGGATTTGAAATTTTGTATTCATATTATCTAATTTTTACATTATAAATATAGTATATTATATAAAAAATTCAATATTTTATAAACAAAAAATGAGACTTCTAAAATAAATTAGAAATCTCATTATGAGCGGGCAACGGGATTCCAACCCGCCTTATTTCACATTGGAAGTGTGATGCCATAAGCAACTAGGCGATGCCCGCATTTACTGATACAACAAAATTAAAGTGGATGCAATAGGATTCGAACCTATGTTTATTTCTTTTATAAAAAAAGACTATACCCAAAGTATACCTTACACGCATCCATTAAAAAATAAAACTAAAGAATATTTATAAACAGCTAAATTTATAATAAAACATTTCAAGTGTTTCGCGTATACCATTTCGCCATTCGGGGAACATCCCCAAATCTGGAATCGAACCAGAATATCGATGAAACTGTTTATATGACTATTAGTTTTTTACCATTTGATAATTTTATATTATCAATAAAATTATTTAGTGGCCGAGGCTGGACTTGAACCAACAATCTTTAATTTCCAAATAATTAACGTGTTTACCTTCGAAGTACCTCTACATCATGACTACGTTTTAACGAGGAAGTAGACGAGAGCTAATTTCTTTTAATTTCACTACTCGGCCAAATTTAATTACTTAATATTTTCTTTTTCAAAAATATACTTAATAACTGAATCCCAATTTGGGAATTTATTTGAATGAATCTGAATATGTTCTCCAGTAAAATTACCAGCTCCATTCTTTATAGAATCATCAATCAAATAATCACCAATATTAAGATCTTTATGGTGGCTAAAAATAACATTCTTATATGCATTAGGCAAATATCTCTTAACCCATACAAGTTTTTCCATCAAAGCATTAGGATTACTCCAAGGAGAAGTTGAAAGAATATAAACATCAAAATATTTCTCCAATTCATTATAAGATTCAATAGCACCTTCCATAGGTTTCAAATCTCTAAAAAATCCAATAATGTGTTTTGCATCTTTTGGGTCAACATTAAGTTCTTTAGCAGCACCCAAATAATCGGACATTGTATTGTCCAAATCAATATAAATTATTTTCTTCATACAAATATAATATAGTAAATTGAATTAAAAATTCAATTGTACAGATGTAAATTTTACATTTACAATAGACATTATCTATAAAAATTCAATAATAAATAAAAATAATTTATTATTTAATAAATTCTAAAAATTTATCTATTTTTTCTTTCATTTTTAAAGAACCTTGTTTAGAATTAATTTCATTCCAATCGATTCTATAAACTTCAATTCCATTTTCTTTTATATATTGATCTCTTATAATATCCTTTTCTTTACGATCTTTATATTTATGTTGTTTACCATCAATTTCAAGATCAATTTTTCTATTATTAATTTCAATATAAAAATCTAAAAAATATCTTTCACCTTTACCTAAATTACCATATTCAAATACTTTTTCTCTAATATAAGGTATATTATTATTATCTAAAACTTGTTTCCAAAATTTTTCAGCATAACTTGTAATATTTCTGGATTTCCATCCTTGAAATCTACCTTCTTTAATTACTTTATTTATAGATTCTTTTGATTTTATTGATATAAGTTTTTTATGACATTCATCACAACAAGTAGTACCTCCACCAACTTTACCAGATTTAATTATTCTTGCATAAAATTCTTTATTACAAATAGCACAATTATGTTTATGCAAATGAATAATATTAATTAATTCATCTTTATAATCATAATTATCTAAATTTAAAATTTTACCAGCATTAATTAATTCAGAAATTAATTTATAATTTTTTTTATTAAAATAATTTAATTTTTCTTCTTCTGATAAATATTTAGATTTAGATATATATTGTTCTTTATTTTTTCCTGTATATTGGTTATGTGGAATATATGTACCATTTTTTAAAGATTTATATATTCCTTGTGAAATTTTTTCTTTTGTTTCTTGAGAATGTACTCTTGAATGAGCACATTTACTTGAGCAACATTTAGGATATAAACCTTTATTAAATTGATTATCCGTTAAATCCAATATATATTCTTTTCCACATTTTTTACAAATCAATTTTCTAAGTTTTTTAGATTTTTCATCAATTTTATTTAATTGTTTAGATTTATCAATACGATTTTTTGTAGCTCTTTCTGAAGCTAATTTTTGTATTGATTTATCTCTTTCTTCATTATAATTTGGATTTAATTTACAATGACTCATATGACCCATTAATCCAAATTGATTATTAAATTCCTTTCCACAATATTTACAACAACACATATTAATATTATTATCTTTATTTAAAAATAAACATTTTGTGTAGGAATAGATAAATTTGAACCAACAAAAATTTACGTCGGGGTAACCGTACTCGAAACGATTCCACTTGGTCCCAAACCAAGTATGCTACCATTAAACACCATACCCCGAGTTATTTCAAAGAAAATGTTAATACTAAAAATCTTAAATGTTAAAAAATCCTTATTTATCAAAATTATCGAAGTAAGTATTAACTGACTATTGAAATATATTTATAATTTAATATAGTATATAATAATAAAATTATTCAATATTAATATTATATTAAATTTTGTACCCCGCATGGGACTCGAACCCACACCTCCGAAGAGCTAGATCCTTAATCTAGTGCGTATACCCATTCCGCCAACGGGGTGTAATATCTCTTAATTCTAACCAATTGAATAATGCTTGTGCACCGGCACTAATCAATGTTTATGGTCCTACTTAAATTGAATAATGTTGCCAGCACATGGTCATTATCCTAATTTGTTTCAGCTTGATGAGATCCTTGGTTTAATTGGTAACGATAACTTCCAATCATCAAGTCATTGAATAAGAGATCAATTTGCATAGTTATTTTTGTTTTACTAAGTGACGTACGATCTTAATAAAATCTAAATGTAACACTACATTTACGGATCAAACTATTGCATAAACTACGTATCGTATTTGTGGGGCCACCCAGATTCGAACTGGGGTGATGACCTTGTAAGGGTCACATACTCAACCACTATATGATGTCCCCAAATAATTATGTGCCCCATGTGGGACTCGAACCCACACCCAATTAAGGATAGCTTCTAAGGCTACTGACTATACCAGTTCGTCTAACGGGGCAAATTGTCAGGGATGATTGAGTTAAACAACCGTCTCATAGTAAAATCCATGGCTCTATCGTTGAGCTAATCCCTGAATACACATGGCTCTTTCGGAGTTTTTGGGCTTCTAATCCTTCAAGTTGCTCCTCAAACTAAAGGTATCACAGACCATGTACTTATGATACGAGACTTACGATTCTCCCTAAACCCGTAGCCTTAGGCTCTTTCGATTTGTAAACATGTATACCTATTTACAACTATAGGCGGAGAGCAGAGGAATCGAACCTCATCCGGTTATTAGCCGAACGCATTGCTTAGCAGGCAACCGCTATCACCGTCAAGCGTTACTCTCCAAATTTATGATAAATTACTAAACCATTTGCATATATCATTAAAAGCATCATTAACAGAAGAATAATAAACAATAATATCATCTAATTTAAAATAATAAAATGTTTCTCCAGCACCTTGATTACTTTCTTCTATTTCAGCAGTATCAAAAATTTCTTTAGGTATGATTTTTTTATAATAATCTAATTCATCTGTATCATCAGACATAACACAAAAATGGAATTTATGATCATTTTTAATATTTTCAAATTCTCCATATTGTCTTCCGAATTTTTGATATAATTTTTTAGCTAATTCATTAATTTCTTCTTTACTAAAACCTATTTTAGTATTCTTATTTATGGTAAGTTTTTCATTTATAAAACAATTTAATTCTTTCATTATTTAATTATTCTATTTCTTTGTTATTGCTTCTGCTGGAATATTTGAATATATAAATACTGATTCTTTTTCTTCCATATAATCATCTGTATAGAAATCAATATTATTTAATTTATCTTTATCTATTTCAAATATAGTAACACCATATTCATCTATATCAAATTCATTAAGAATTTTCTTAATGAATTTTTCAATATTTTTATCATCATTAATATTCTTAGGTGTTATATTCTTATCTGTTGAATATAAATAAACTCTTTTAGGGAAATATCTATATTCACCATTCTTAGATCTTAAACCATTATTCAATATAGATTCCTCATTATTACCAGTTGTAAAATGGTAAAGATGTTTAGTTTTATTTACTTGTTCAGTTACCTTTTCTGAATATAATGGACTAACAACAAGTGAATCATAGAATTCTTTTGTTATATAGTAATTATAGAATTGCAATAAACTAATGAATTTCTCATCATTCTTGATTTTATTCATATCAGAATAATTATCTAATTCAATTAAGAATGATTTATTATCATATCTATTCTTTAATGATTTCTTTTCTAATGTTGAATAAAAATCAAATCTATAATTTGGAAAATATTCTTTTATCTTTTTTTGTAGTTTATTTGCATCATGTGTTTTAAGATTTTCATTAACTACAAATGATTCTAATTTAATCATAAAAGGATATATTTAAATATATTTGTGGTGATATATTGGATTCGAACCAACGTGGGATATCTTAGTTTCCTTAGATCCGAAAAAACTTAGTACTGTGTCTAGCCTCTGTACAATTGCCTTAATATACTCCCATGATAATTATTTAATAAATTCTTTATTTATGAAATCAAATAATTTTTCAAAATGTAATTTATTTTCTTTGTTAACATAAATTAATGTGTTTTGTGGTGTTCTATTTATTTCAATAATTAAATTTCTACCATTTTTACAATGCATTAAATCAACCCCACACCATATCATTCCTGTAGCTTTAGCCGCTTTTAATGCTAATTCTTTTTGTTCGGGCGTTAATTCTATTTGGGATAAAGTTGCTCCTAAATGGGCATTACATCTAAAATCACCAGATATTTTATTTCTTTGAATACATATAAGTATTTCTTGATTATCATTATGAGTTAAAACTTCTATTCTAATATCTGCTTCACATTCTTCCTTTTCTTGTATAATAAATTTTTGATCTGGTTTTAATTTAAAACATGTTTGCATTATAGAATATATTTCTTCACCATTACACATAAATACCCCTATACCACATGAACCATCTGGAATTTTAACAACAAATTCATAATTATCTTTATTATTTGGAGTTATGTCTTTATAAATATCTTTTAATTTTTTAAAAAATGTTTCTTTATCTTTAATATCTGATTTGGTTATTATACAAAATGCTGGCTGATCAACATCATTTTTCTTTAATAATTCTGCAGTTTCACATTTATCAAATTTTCCTTCATCAGGTTTATTTATACATAAATAACCAATATCACTGATCTTTTTAGTAATTTCATTATTAGATTTATCAATTGATCTTATTAATACTAAACTTTCTTTTGATAAATTTTTATTAAATGTATGAGTTTTTCCATTAATATCGGTTATTTCTGCTGATGTTTGATTTATTTTATATTTTAGGTTTTTAAAAGGAAATAAAACAACATCAATGTTTTTATATTGTTTAATAGCATTTAATTGAAACTTTTCCGGTTCTTCACCACCAAACATATATACTGTTTTAAACCAATAATCTTTATTATTTGATTTATCTTTATTTTTTATATCTATAACACTATCAACTTTTGTATTAAATTTTTTGTCATTATAAAGTGATGGATATTCTTTTAAGAGACTAGAAAATTTTTTCATTTTAAAGATCTTCTTTATTTATTTGTATGCCTTTTTTATTATTTAGTTCATAACTAATAGAAGGATCTACTACTATGCCCATTTTGTTCATTGTTTCTCTATTTATTAAAATTTCAGTAGATTTAGTTCTATTATCAACTAATGCAAATTCAACATCTTTTAAATGTCTACTTCCAATAATTATTTCAGGAATTATAATTGTTTGTCTTGTTTCATGTGATTGACCAACAATTGCATTAATTTGACCATGTCTATCAAAAACATATGTTTTATTTTTAATTTTCGCTTTAATTTTATTATTAGAAATATTTACTTCATCACATCCAATTGTTGATGCATATGTTCCATTTCCTGTATCAAATTTAGCAGTAAAATCGATAAATTCGTTCTTTAATTTTATTTTAATATTTTGTTCATATCCTATAGGGTATTTTATTAAAGGCAAATTATTAATATCATTTATGTTATCTAATATTTCATCAAATAAATTGAATCCTAAAACTTTAGAAGCATCTTCAGTACCAGGAGATGCATTATATTCAATAATTACATTTGAATAATTATCAATATTATTTTTTACTGGCATTAAATCAATAGCACACCAAGTTAATCCTGATATTTTAGCAACTTTTAGTGCTAATTCTTTTTGTTCAGTGTTTAAATTATATTTTATATTTTCTCCTTTTTGATTACTTCTAAAATCATTATTTCTTTTCTTTCTTAATATTGCTCCTAATATAACTTGATGATTATTTAAAGTTATAATATGAACTCTTATATCTCCTTCATTTTCTTCTTTACGTTGAACTAAAACTTTATTATTTTCATCTAAAGCAAATATAGTTTGAAGTTCAGATAATATATTTGTACCATTTGTAATTGTTACTCCTATACCACCACTTCCACTTAATAATTTAATAACATATTCATATTCTTTATCTTTTTTTGGATTTTTACCTGCATCTGGATAAATATTTCTAAGTTTAGAATATAATTGTTTATTATTATCTTCTTTATGATCTTTTATATCATTATATTCTATTAAACAAAATCTTGGTTGTGGTAAA
>Ga0326511_10000018_pt1 | contig 119963 bp, 101 predicted proteins | sample 0_2496_0518_D_FD_203701 | JGI IMG/M metagenome (GOLD analysis project Ga0326511, IMG submission 203701) | Bovine rumen microbial communities from UC Davis, California, United States - 0_2496_0518 | ecosystem: Host-associated > Mammals > Digestive system > Stomach > Rumen | place: USA...
GAGTTGAGCCATTGTGTTCATCCTCCTTGGTATTATGTTGATTTTGGTCGATTTTCATTATACCTAAGAGATGAGCACTTGGCTCTTTTTAAGTTTTCAATTTACACCATTATACAGACGTAACCAATGTTACCTCAAGTTGGGGTGGTACACGATACTTACCTTATGCTTTTACAGAACAAGGTGTTTATATGCTTATGACCGTCTTAAAGGGGGAACTGGCAACAAAACAAAGCAAGGCTCTGATAAGACTTTTCAAAGGTATGAAGGACTATATTTCATCTAACGCGATAATTAGTGCAGATGATTTTCTCAAATTATCCATTCAATCAAACGAAAATACTTCTGCTATTGCCAGAATTGAAAAGGAAATGAATAAAGACACAAAGGAACCGGTAAAAGTAGACGGAAAGGAAATTACCGGAAGCGTAACCTTTACAGTGGGAGACTTGAACTCCTTTTATTGCTAAAGTAAAAGTGGACACGGAACGGTAGAAAAATTCTATCTCAATGGTATGATTGAGAGAGGAGATCTACCAGGAAGGAGTCCACTTTCACTATGTCCAAACATCTTAATCCACTGGAGAAGGAGTTCCTGATCAGGCAGTACAGGAGCAACACATCAATTAAGATTGCAGACTTCTGCGATCACAATAACATCTCTGTGGCTGCTTTCAGAAAGTGGCTGAAGCAGTATGAGGAGCTGGGTATCGAAGGTCTTGTCAGAGCAGATGCCGAGCTCAAGGATACCCTGCCTGAAGGCCTTAATCGCACAGAGGAAGGCTACAAGCGTGAGATTCTGAAGCTGCGCATCGAGAACGAACGCCTTAAAAAAACTATACCGTCCAGAAGAATCCGGATGGAACGCAGGAATATATTCCTTTAAGGGAGAAGACTACGAAATCATAGACCTTCTTCGCCGTGACTATGACGTTCAGGACTTGTGCGAGATCATGGGTGTCAGCCGGTCCGGGTACTATGCCTGGAAGAAGCGGGACAAGTCAGAGAGACGTCTGACCTGGGAGAAAACCGTTGAGCTTGTTCAGAAGATCCATGCTGCACACAGGACACATGGGTATCGCTGGGTAGCGGCTTTTATCCGCATCAACTATCAGACGGAACGGAGCGACAACTACATCTATAAGTGCTTTCGCGCCCTTGGAATCAAGTCTGAAACCAGGCATCAAGTCCATTACAGACCCAGAAAAGAGAAGGATAAGTATCCAAACCTCATCTTCACGACCTGGGATACCGTAGACCGCCCAAGGCAGGTCATTGTATCGGATATGACCGCCTTCAAGTTCTGGTTCTACTATTTCGAAGTGACCTTCTACTTTGATGTGTTCACAAAGGAGATCCTGACCTATAGAGTTGTCGAGCGCCGTGGATCCAGAAATCAGTATATCGATGGTCTGTCAGATGTCATAGAACTTCTGAAGGGCTGCAAGGAGCCTACGGTAGTGCATACCGATCAGGGCAGCGTCTACGCATCCATAGCCTATAACGAACTGATTAAGGACACGAACATCGTGCGCTCCATGTCCCGTGCAGGGAAGCCGACGGACAACCCTGTCAACGAAGCACTCAATGGCTGGATCAAGGAAGAACTGATGATGGACTTCCGGATCGATGAATGCCGTACCAGAGACGCATTCAAAGAAGCGTTGGATGCGTACGTGAAGTACTACAACACACAGAGACCCTGTTACGCCATTGGGTACGACACGCCGGAGAATTATCGCAAGCGGTTCAATCGGGGAGAAATCGAGCGCAGAAAAACGTTCGAGGACCGTGTCCTAACAACAGAACCGAAGTTTGTACAGAAACGCAAAGAAAAGGCGGCTTTGCAGGGCGTGTCCGATTCTGAAAAAGAAAAAACGTAAATAGTTTTCCCCATGTCCACTTTTCAAAAAGTAAAATGTTCAAAAATGTGGTTGGTGTCCACTTTTGAAAAAAGAAACCAGAAAAAATTCTTTTCGTGTCCATTTTTCTTGACTGCTACATTTATACAAGGATTGCGACATAAAACTTGACAAATTCCGGGTTAAATCCGATGATTTACTTATAATATTCGGATGACTGTGACGTGGATTTTTTCAACAAAAATGAATTGTATCAGGGAGGTTTTACGAAATGAAAGTTGGTTTTATCGGACTCGGCATCATGGGGAAGCCGATGGCGAGAAATATCATGAAGGCAGGCTACGAGATCGTGGTCAACACGCACTCCGCGGAGACAATGAAGGATTTTGCGGCGCTCGGTGCTGAGACGGCGGTAAATGCGAAGGAAGTCGCGGAAAAAACGGATGTCATTATCACAATGCTGCCAAACTCTCCGCAGGTCAGAGAAGTCTGCCTGGGAGAAGGCGGAATTATCGAAGGCGCCGCGGAAAATACTGTGGTCATCGATATGTCCTCGATCGATCCGACGGAATCCAGAGCGATCGCTGCGGAGTTTGCGAAGAGGGGGATCGAGATGCTCGACTGTCCGGTTTCCGGCGGTGAGCCGAAGGCCATTGACGGTACGCTTTCCGTCATGTGCGGCGGCAAGAAAGAGATCTGGGAGAAAAACGTTGAACTGTTGAAGACGATGGCATCATCTGTTGTCTATGTGGGACCGATCGGATCAGGCAATGTTGCGAAGCTGGCGAATCAGATGATCGTAGCGGCCAATATCGGAGCCGTTGCGGAGGCACTGACCTTCGCGAAGAAGGCGGGCACCGACCCGGAGCTGGTATATCAGGCGATCCGAGGAGGACTTGCCGGCTCAACGGTGCTTGACGCAAAGGCACCGATGATGCTTTCCGGCAATTATAATCCGGGATTCCGCATCGAGCTGCACGTGAAGGATCTGAATAACGCGCTCAATGCGTCGCATGCGATCAATATGCCGGTTCCGATGACCGCGCATATGATGGAGGTGATGCAGGAATTGATGAATCACGGTGAAGGCGGCTGCGACCATGACGATATCGTCCGCTACTACGAGCGCATGACCGGCGTATCGCTGGTGAAGAAATGAATAATTGACCGGCGTATCGCTAGTGAAGAAATGAGCGCATGACCGGCGTATCGCTAATGAAGAAATGAGCGAATGACCTATGATTTTGGATCTGTGGATCGGGTATCACGGAATCAAAACATATGAAAGAGGAGACTGCTATGGATAAGGATAAATTACAGGGGAAACTTTGGAGAGAGCGCAAAAGGAACTGGTGCGGACTTCCGTGGACCTTCACGGTTTACAGTTTTGACGAAGAAAGAATTTTCGTTGAGCGTGGTTTTTTCACCAAGAGAGAAGATGAATGTCGCATGTATCGCGTGATGGATCTGTCCGTCAAGAGGACGCTCGGGCAGAGGATCTTCGGCATGGGCACGATCGAGGTGCACTCCAGCGACCGGACGCTGCGTGACTTTAAGATCGAGAATATCAAGAACGTGCACGAGGTCAAGGAGATGATCTCGAAAAACGTCGAGCTTATGCGTGACAAGAAGCGGGTGACGAGCCGGGAATTCATCGCGGACACGAATGATTTTGATGCGGGCATCGACGATGACGATGATGATGACAATAACTGATCTGCAGGAGGTGTGAGATTCCATGGAGAGGTGCATTTTCCACGTGGATGTCAATTCCGCGTTCCTCTCATGGTCAGCCGTCAAACGTCTGGAGGAGGACCCGGATGCGGTTGATCTGCGGACGATTCCGTCGGCGGTCGGCGGTGATGTCGAGACGCGCCACGGCATTATTACGGCAAAATCGATACCGGCCAAAAAGTACGGTGTGACAACGGGTGAGCCGGTAGTGAAGGCTCTGCAGAAATGCCCCGATCTCGTGATGGTTAAATCGGATTTCGCGACCTATCGCAAGTATTCGCATGCCCTGATGGACATCCTTCGAAGCTATACGGATCTGGTCGAGCAGGCATCGATCGATGAAGCGTATATGGATGTAACGGAGCTGGTCGCATGGCCGGAGCCTGGAGAACAAAACCGGTCTGCGAAAACATCCGATGAGAATGAACATAGCCGGTCTGCGAAAGCATCCGATGAGAATGAACATAGCCGGTCTGCGAAAACGGTCGATGGAGAAGATCAAAGACTGTCTGTGGCTGCGCCCGATGCGGATGCCGCGATGCGCGCACGGGCGATCCTTCTGGCGGAAAAACTCAAGGACCGGGTGAGAACGGAGCTGAAATTCACGGTCAACGTCGGGATCTCCGTCAATAAGATCCTGGCAAAAACGGCGAGCGACTTTAAGAAGCCTGATCTGGTCCATACGCTTTTCCCAAACGAAATTGAGGCGAAGATGTGGCCGATGCCGATCGGTGATCTTCACGGCTGCGGCGGTTCTACTGCTTCGCGACTGGTCAACATGGGGATCCGGACGATTGGAGACGCGGCGAACGCGGATCTGGCCGTGCTGCAGTCGGTCCTCGGACAAAAGGGCGGTCTCTATATTAAGAGAAGTGCCAATGGACTTGGTTCGTCCACAGTCCACGCGGAGCGGGAGGAAGCAAAGGGATATTCCAACGAGACGACGACAAGTCATGATATTACGAGAGATAACTGGCAGGCAGATGCGCCGCCGATCGTAAGTCACTTGGCGGAAAAAGTCGCGAAAAGGATGCAGAGGGACGGCGTTTTTGCTTCGACCATCGGCGTGTCTGTGAAGACGACCGATTTCAGGAGACGCTCGAAGCAGTGCAAGCTGGACGCATCAACGAACGATATCGGAACGATCGAGCGGTATGCGCAGAAACTTCTGGAAGAACTTCTGACAGGGAGAGAAGGGATTTTTTCGCAGGGGCTCGGGATCCGCCTGATCGGCGTTTCCGGGACGAACCTTGATCACGGAGAATTCCAACAGCTGAACCTCTTCGATTATGCGAAGCGCGAAGAACAGCAGCGCGAGGAACAGCAGCGTGAAGAACAGAAGCGCGAGGAACAGCAGCGCGAAGAACAGAAGCGCGAGGAACAGCAGCGCAGGCTTGACAGGCAGGCAAAGCTGAACGACATGATGAACAAGATCCGCGGCAAGTTCGGGGATGAAGCTGTTGTGAAGGGTAGACATGACAAATTCAAGTAGGATTGGGAGGAGCTGATATGGAACACTTTCTTTTGCTTGCGACGGTAGCCCTCGGTCTGGTCGTAGTATTCGGATTTATCAATGAGAAGCTGACACATCTGACCTATGAGATCGCTTTACTTCTTTTCTCTGCGGTCGCCGGCATCATCGTCACGGCGATCTGGGCGGGGACAAAGGGCACCGGGATCGCGGACTTTCTGGAGGGCGTGCAGGTCTTTGATATCGAGAGATTTCTGATGGACGGCGTACTCTGTTTCATGTTGTTCGCGGGATCCCGCCACCTGCGGCTGGCGGATTTTCGAAAAGACGCGAAGAATATCACGATTCTTTCGATTCTTGCGACACTCCTTGGGAATTTGTTCTACGGCTTCCTGTTTTTTGTTGTGGTCAGAATTCTGGGTCTGGACTTTTCACTGCCGCTGTGCCTGATGATCGGCAGCATCGTTGCGCCGACCGACCCGATCGCGGCGACAAGCATTTTGAAAAAATTCGGGCTTCCGAAGCGCACCGGTTTTCTGATGGAGGCGGAATCCCTCTTGAACGACGGTGTCGGCGTAGCGCTCTTCGTTGTTTTTTCGGGGATGGTTTCGGTAAGTCACGCCGGTAAGAATCAGGGCTTTCTGGTTATCATGGGACGGGAGATCTTCGGGGCTGTGCTGATCGGCACGGTCGTTACGATCATCGGTTTCCAGATCTTCAAGCGCACCGCCGATAACACGCGGCGGGGCTTTCTGAGCCTCTTTTCGGTAGCGGTTTCCTATCTTCTTTGCGAGAAGCTGGAATGTTCGGGCGCCATTGCGTCCGTCGTCTGCGGCCTCGTTTTTTCCTATCTGACGGAGCGTGCCGGATGGAAAAACGCAGCTTCCCCGGAACTTGTCGAATTTGACGCGTTCTGGGATATCCTCGATACGCTTTGCAATTCGGTGCTGTATGTGATCCTCGGCTTGACATTCGTGCGTGTTCTGCAGATGCCGATGATGATCGTTTTCTGCGTGGCGGCGATCCTTCTCAATCTGATCGCCCGCTTCGGAAGCGTATGGGCGGGAACCTGGCTGATGGGCAGGCTGCCGGATGGGTATACAAAGGAACGGTTCGCGGCGCTCTTCACCTGGGGAGGACTTCGCGGCGGACTCTCCGTTGCTCTGGCAATGAGTACGGCATCGATGGTTTCCGGTGATGATTATCATATCATCCTCGGCTGCACCTACGCGATCGTCTTCTTTACGACTGTTGTGCAGGGATTGACGATGCGGAAGGTCTACGAGAAACTGACGCCGCAGAGGACGAGGGCATAGCGGTTCGCATAATAGCGGACCCGGTGAATGATGCTGCAAGGACAAGTGCGGACCCGGTGAATGATGCTGCGAGAATAAGGCTGCTGTGCGGACCCTGTGAATGCTGCTGCGAGTACAAGTCTGCTGCGCGGGCACAGGCAATGGCATGCACATGGTGTACTGGACAGGATGACAGAAGGGCGGAAGTGACAGAGATGAGAGGCAGAGTACTGAGACGTGTGATGAAGCAGACCGGTGCGGACAAGATCCTGTATGGCTTTCTTGGCGTATGGGCGTTGTGCGCTCTGGCAATCTGGATCCGGGAGCCGGAGATCAAATCCTACGGTGACGCCTTATGGTATTGTTATGCGGTCGTTACGACGATCGGCTTCGGGGATGTGATCGTGTATACCGCCTTTTCCAAGGTCATCTCGGTCATTCTGTCCGCGTATGCCGCAGTCGTGATCGCAATGATCACAGGAGTGATCGTCAATTTCTACAATGAAATGGCGGCCGTTCGAAGGAACGAGACGCTTGCCGCTTTCGCGGATCGCCTGGAGAGACTTCCGGAGCTTTCGAAGGAGGAACTGCAGGAACTTTCGGAAGAAGTGAAGCATTTTCGCGCGGGGCGGAAGAAAAACGGTACCCGGACAGGCGAAAATATTTCCACGTAAGGGTGTCGGCACACGACGGCACAGACGAAACAGAAGATGGGAAGCATGCAGCTTAGGCGAAGACAACGGAGGATGAGCATGAGAGAAAACGTACTGGGGAATAAGATCCGGATGCTTGGCTTCACGGCGCTGCTCGGAGGATTTGCCGGCATCGTGATCTGGATATTTTTGAAAGCAGTCAGCACTGTGACCGGCTTGTTGTGGAATCAACTGCCGGCGAAGGCGGGAAGTCCGTGGATCATGCTCTTTGTTTTTGCCGCATTGGGACTGATACTGGGATTCCTGCACAGGAAATACGGGAATTACCCGGATGAGCTGAAGGTTGTGATGGGACACATCCGGAAGGAAAAACATTACGATTATCATCCGATGTTCGTGATGCTTCTCTGTGCGTTTATTCCGCTGATCGGCGGGGCATCCGTCGGTCCGGAGGCAGGTCTGACCGGTATTATCGCCGCTCTTTGTTACTGGATCGGCGATAACGTGACCTATGCGAGAAAACACGAGGCAGAGTATTCGAAGATCGGTGAGGCTGTCGCGATCGGCCAGCTGTTCCATTCACCGCTTTTTGGTATCTTTCTGGTGGAAGAAAACGAAAGTGATTTTGACAGCGTGAAGGACGAGCCGCGGGAGAGTTCGATCCTTCCGAGGGCGGAAAGAGTGCTGTTTTACGGAATCTCGACAGCGGCCTCTTTTCTGACGATTGCGATTTTGAACGCGCTTTTCGGGAAGGCGATGGAAGGCTTTCCGAGTTTTGAATGGTTTGATGCCGGACCGAAGGACTATGTGATGATGCTGGTCTATATCCCGGTGGGAATCGGGCTTTGCTTCTTCTTCCGTTATGCGGAAAAATTGACCGGTTTCCTTGCGGGGCTCCTCCCTGCCGTCGTGCGGGAGATCGTCGGCGGTCTGGTTCTTTTTGCGGCCTTCATGATCCTTCCGGGACTTCTTTTCTCGGGGGAAGAGCAGATGGGACTGATGAACGAGGTGTACGGCAGGTTCGCGCCGCTGGCTCTGATCGGTTTCTGCCTTCTGAAGCTGTTTATGACAGCTCTTTCGATCCGCTTCGGCTGGAAGGGCGGCCATTTCTTTCCCATGATCTTCGGTTGTTCGTGCATGGGCTTTGGCATTGCCATGCTTGCCTTTGCCAATTCGGAGGGCCATGTGATCTTTGCCGCGGCGATCGTCTGCGCGTCTGCCTTTGGCGCGCAATTAAAAAAGCCGCTGGCGGCAGCGGCTCTTCTGATGCTTTGTTTTCCTGTCCGTTATGTCTTCTGGATGTTCTTTGCGGCGCTCGCAGCCGCGTGGATCCCGAAGCTTTTCCGGGGACACAGCAAAGCATAGCCGGGGATCGAAGCTTTTCCGGGGTCATAGCAGAGCATAGCCGGGGATCGAAGCTTTTCCTGGGGCGCCGCGCATAGCCGGGATCGATGCTTTTCCCGGTTCACTCCGGAACATAGTGCGTATCCGGCACGATCTCACAGCCGTTCAGATAGTAATAGATACTGTGGTCGAAGTCGGTCATCTGAGCGTGCGATTCGGGGCCTGATCCGCTGAGGAAGGCGATCTGCCCTTCGGTGGATCCGTCCAGATGCATGATGTAGAGATAGACGGCGCCGGCCAGCGGTTCTTCGGGAAAAGTGTATTCCGGCGGGAGAGAATCGAGCAGATACACATCGATATTGGAACTTTGCGCGACAAGCGTACCGGCCCACGGCTGTTTGGCCGTGGCGTGTGTGATGGGGATCACGGTGAACATGACGCGGCCGTTGAAGGTACTGTCGATGTGGTCATCATATTCTTTGAAGTTGGGTGCGCGCGCAAAAGGAACAGCATCCTTGTATTCGATGCGCGTGATCGTCTTGTCGCGGTTGGTGAAGCTGCTTTTATGCGTGCCGCCGACGCAGCCGGAAAGGACGATGCCGAGAAGGAACAGAACAGCGCAGAAGGAGAGCGTCCGTCTGCGTTTTTTGCTGCCTGAGCGTTTGTGTTTGTGTGCTGCTGTACAGGGGAAAAACGTTTTTCGCACGAACATGAGCGTTACCTCCGTCAGTTTTTTCTATTTTTTCTATCATACCATGGATGCGCGGAAGAAAGGAATACTTGTCGCGGGAAGGTCGGGGCTTGACGCAAATGCCGCGTTCCTTTATGCTGAGTGGACAGGAGGGTTTTATCATGAAAAAGAGAATACATATTATCCTTGCGGCAATGCTGATCATGATCCTGGCATTGACGGGATGCTCCAATGTTACCGGCAGCGGCGCGGGAAGCAGTGCGTCATCGCAGACAACGGCGCAGGCTTCGACCGGGTACTCGGAAGAGGCGGACAGCGCCGGATCGACGGCTGAATCGACGGCTGAATCGACGATAGCAGAGGAAAACTCAGAGTCCGCAACGGACAGGAGCAGCGCATCGTCACCGGACAGTGTGACCGCCACGTCAACAGCAGAATATGAGAGTAATGAAGATGCCGATGATTCCGCGTCGATCGATGAAGATGGAAGCTACACCTCAAAGGACGAGGTCGCGCTTTACATTCATACCTACGGCCATCTGCCTTCGAATTACATCACTAAGCGCGATGCCGAGGATCTCGGATGGAACAGCAAGGAAGGCAACCTCTGGGACGTCGCGGATGGCATGAGCATCGGCGGCAGCAAATTCGGAAATTATGAGGGCCTTCTTCCGGAGAAGTCGGGCCGCAAATATTATGAGTGCGATATCGACTATGACGGAGGATATCGCGGCGCAAAGAGGATCATCTATTCGAATGACGGGCTGATCTTCTATACAGAGGATCATTACAAGACCTTTGAGCAGCTTTACTGACCGATCATGAGGATGGATCAACAGGACGCGCGAAGGCGGAGGAATAAATTATGGAAAAAATTAGAATCGATCTGAGACATACGGAGGACAGCGAGGAGGTGCACGAGGTTCTGCAGGAGGTGCTTACACTTCCGGATTACTACGGCGCCAATCTGGACGCGCTCTACGACTGTCTGACAGATATTACGGATGATACCTGCATCGGCATTTACGAGGACTACCATGTGACCGAATATGTCAGCCGTATGAACGAGGTTTTTGCCGATGCGGAGGATGAAAATCCGCACCTGTGTGTCTTCATTTTCCCGGGCGAGGAGGACTGATTTACAGATTTTATGAGTATTACCCGAGAAAAGAAGCCGGCGATCCAGCTGGCAGACCACTTTACTTACAGGAAACTGATCCAGTTCACATTGCCGACGATCGGTACGATGATCTTTGCGTCGATCTATTCGGTCGTCGACGGCTTTTTTGTATCGAACTACGCAGGTACGGTACCCTTTGCGGCGCTGAACCTGATCATGCCGCTTTTGATCGTTCTGGCGGCGATCGGCTTTGTATTCGGCGCGGGCGGCACGGCACTTGTTTCGATGACGCTCGGCACCGGAAATCAGAAGAGGGCGAACGAGATCTTCTCGCTGATCGTCTATGTACTGATCATACTGGGAACGGTGCTGTCGATCATCGGCTATATTCTGACGCCGCAGATCGCGCGCCTTCTGGGAGCGACCGATGAGCTGATGCCTTACTGCGTGCTTTACGCGCGGATCAACATGTTCGGCAATGTGCCGTTCATGCTGCAGCATCTCTTTCAGAGCTTCTTCGTGACGGCGGAAAAACCACGTCTCGGTCTGCGCGTCATGGTAGCCGCGGGCGTTACGAACATGGTGCTTGACTGGCTCTTCGTCGGCGTATTGGGCTGGGGGCTTGGCGGTGCTGCCTGGGCGACGGTTATTGCGGAAGTTGTCGGCGCCGCGATCCCCGTTGTGTACTTCTTCCTTCCGAATCCGACGAAGCTGAGACTCGGCCGGACGCATTGGGACGGAAAGGCCGTTCTCAAGACCTGTACGAACGGTTCGAGCGAGTTTCTGTCGAACGTTTCCGCGTCGGTCATCGGCATGCTTTACAATTACCAGCTGCTTTCCCTTGCGGGGAAAAACGGCGTCGCCGCGTATGGCGTCATTATGTATGTCAACTTCATCTTTGTCGCGATCTATTTTGGCTACGCGATGGGAGTTTCTCCCGTGATCGGCTACCAGTACGGAGCGCAGAATACGGATGAATTAAAGAGCCTGTTCAGAAAAACGATCGTCATGACCGGTATCGCCGCGGGTATCATGCTGGCATCGGCGGAGATCGGCTCGGGACTCCTGGTCCGTATCTTCGTAGGCTATGATCCGGAGCTGTACGCGCTGACAGTCAGAGGATTCCGGATCTACTCGATCGCCTTCTTGTTCATGGGATTCAACATTTTCGGTTCCGCGCTTTTCACATCTCTGAACAACGGTCTGATCTCGGCATTCCTGTCCTTCATGCGGGCGTTCGTGCTGGAGCTCATCATGATCTATCTGATGCCGTATCTCTTCGGGGTGGACGGCCTCTGGATGGTGATCGTTGCGGTGGAGGGGCTGTGTCTGCTGCTGACGGTTATCGTTGTACTCAAGTATCGAAAAAAATATCAATATTAAATACTGCCACCACTGGACGAATAAAATCCGTGGTGGCATAATGCGTTTTATGAAGACAAAATTTCCATTTATAAACAAATTTCATCATAATGAAGATGTCAAAGATATCGCAGAGAGCACCGAGGGGAACAGGATGCGAAGCTCTCGAAGAGCGGTCGTGTGGCTCAACAGATTGGCGCCGCTCCTTCATTTCGCGGCTGCCTTTGCGGGGTACTTTATCATCGAAGCGCTGGCGCGCCATTCGCTGGAGGAGGCCGGTCAGTTTCTGACGGGCCATCCGAAAGTTTTTCTCTACAACACGCTGCTGATCTTTATCACGACGCTGCCCGTTTTTCTCTTCCGGAGGAGAACGTTCTGGCGTCTGCTGATCGCCGCCTTCTGGCTGCTTCTCGGTGTCGCGAACGGTATCATTCTGTCGAATCGGGTGACACCGCTGACGGGCGCGGACCTGCACATGATCTCGGAGGGACTCTCGGTCATTAACCGTTACGTGTCCGTTGCCGGGCTGATCCTGATCGCGGCGGGCATCATCGTGCTCGTTCTGCTGCTGGTGTTTGTTCTGGTGAAATCACCGGTGCACAGGGGAAGAATCTACCGCATTCCGATCCTGCTTCTGATCGCCGGTTCGGTCTTCGGCTACAGGAAGCTCACGACCGTGTTGATCAATAACCGTGTGATCTCTTCATACTTTGGAAATCTCGCGACCGCATACCAGGATTACGGCTTTCCGTATTGTCTGACGGTCACGGTTCTGGATACCGGCGTCAATGAGCCGAACGGCTATTCCAGAGATATGATCACGCAGATCGTGCTCGATGAGAAGGATAAGGACGTCACGACGCTCGACAAAAACGATATGCCGAATATTATCTTTGTGCAGTGTGAGACCTTCTTTGATCCGACTAGGCTTCGGGGAATCACCTATTCCGAGGATCCGCTTCCGAACTGGCACGCGCTTCAGAAGGAGTACACCTCCGGCCTCTACACGGTTCCGGTCGTCGGTGCGGGAACGGTAAATTCCGAGTTCGAGACGCTGACCGGAATGAGTCTTCGCTTCTTCGGAGCAGGCGAGTATCCGTACAAGAGCCTTCTTCTGGACCAGACCTGTGAAAACGCGGCTTCGGTGCTGGAACGGCTTGGTTACTCGACGCACGCTGTTCATGACAACCAGGCCACGTTCTACCGGAGAAACGAAGTTTTTGCCAACCTGGGCTTTGATACCTTCACGTCAAGCGAGTACATGGAAACGCAGCGGGATGTGAATGAGAACAACTGGATGCGGGACGAAAATCTGATCGCGCCGATCAACGAGGCACTGGATTCGACAGACGGACGCGATTTTGTCTTTACGGTAACGGTGCAGCCGCACGGCGCGTATCCGTCGGAGCATATCCTCACGGATCCGGAGATCACGGTTTCGGGCACGGATTCGGATGAGCAGAACGCGGCGCTCGAGTACTATGTGAATCAGGTGCACGAGGAGGACGCGTTCGTGGCGGATCTGATCGCGGATGTGGAAAAACGCGGGGAACCGACGGTCATCCTGTTCTATGGAGATCATCTGCCGACGATGGATCTGAACAACGGGCAGATGAAGAAGGGCACGATCTACCAGACGGATTACATTCTCTGGGATAACATCGGACTCGAGAAGAAGGATAAGAGCCTTGCGGCTTACCAGGCGGCGGCGGACGTTTTTGCAAAGCTGGGCATTCACGACGGCGCGATGTTCCGCTTCCAGCAGAAGATGCGAAAGAGCGAAAGCTATTTCCTCGACATGCAGGCCCTGCAGTTCGATATTCTGTACGGAGATAAATACGTTTACCACGGCGTCAGTCCGTATATCAGCACCGCGATGAAAATGGGCGTCGGGGACATTGAGGTCAATAATGTCTATGATCTGGGACACGATACCTGGTATGTCAAGGGATCGAATTTTACGCCGTCCTGCAAGGTCATCGTTGACGGAAAAACGATCGATGACACGGTCTATATTGCTACTTCGACGCTGATGATCGCCGATACGGCGATCGCGCCCGGATCGACGGTTCAGGTCGTAGTGGAATCCAACGCGAGCTCGCATAAGCCGCTGTCTTATTCAAATGTGTATGCGGAACCGGGCGGCGTGAGCCCGGCCGAGAGTGCGGAAGGAGAAAAAAGCAAATAATTCGAGATAGGGGTGTTGTTTGTCGGGATATTACTTCCAGTGACATGTTTGTGACAGTAAGTAGTGATATAATAATACTGAATCCATAGTTTTATTAAATCTTTGACTTGCGGGACCACATCAGTCAGGGGAGGCAGAATATGAAAAAGCAAGCTTTTGAAAAACCGCACATGACGGTACAGTTTTTTGAACCGAATACGAGTATTTCGACCTGCTGGAAATATAAGGCAACGCTTCATTGCAAATATGGTGCGACATACGACCCGAGAACCAAGACAGGCGGCTGGGGGCCGGATGATGGCCTGTAGCACGGACAACCATGCGCAAATTCCTATGCTGATATCTCCGGGGCGACCGGCCATGAGAGCGGCAGTAAATGGAGCAACCCGATTTTTGAAATTTCAGTGCCCGGAGTAGATAACACGAAAAATGTCGGTGATATCATTCAGAATTCGTCCTGGGTAAGTTATGACGGCACGAATAAATACTTGCACAGCGGCTATGCAACGATCACAAGCAGGGTCATCGAGGATCCGGATCATCCGGGTCACTCTTAAGTGAATGCGGTTTCATCCGCAACAATCAAATCATAGTAAAACGTTGTATCAGGGGCGAAAGCTGGAATGGCTTTCGTCCTTTTTGCACGTGATTTAGTATTGTCCGGTGAATATTGCGCTATGCATGTGAATATCAGCTGAATATCATACCTGATATCATTGACATTGAATGAAGCAAGGCGTTAAAATAAATGACTGAAAACAGACAATTGCACTACACAGCAGGAGGCATCAGACAATGGTGAATTGGAACAATCTGGATACACTTGCATCTTACAAAGCGTTGAAAGAGATCAAGGCAGTTGATCTCGTACAGGTAATGACCGGAGCGGAAGGCGCGGACAGAGTTAAGAAATACTCCGTTCCGATGGCAGAGGGACTGACATACAATTACGCGGCGAAGGCAGTTGACGACGATATCCTCGCGGCACTGAAGAATCTCGCGGAGGAAGCGCAGGTTGCGGAGAAGTTTGAAGCTCTTTATAACGGCGCTGTCATTAATACCGGTGAGAACCGCCTGGTTCTGCATCATCTGACCCGCGGCCAGCTTGGCGATACGATCGTTGCAGACGGCGGTGACAAACGTAAATTCTATGTGGAGCAGCAGGAGAGGATCGCTGCTTTCGCAAACAAGGTACACAGCGGTGAGATCACAAACGCAGCCGGCGAGAAGTTCACGACAGCGGTTCAGATCGGTATCGGCGGTTCCGACCTCGGTCCTCGCGCGATGTATCTGGCTCTTGAGAACTGGGCAAAGAAAAACGGCACCTTCAAGATGAATGCGCAGTTTATCAGCAACGTTGATCCGGACGACGCATCCGCCGTTCTTAACAACATCGATGTCGCACATTCCCTGTTCATTCTCGTATCCAAATCCGGCACCACGCTGGAGACTCTGACGAACCAGGCTTTCGTCATGGACGCACTGAAGAAAGAGGGACTGGATCCGGCGAAGCATATGATCGCCGTAACTTCCGAGACATCTCCGCTGGCACACAGCGATGAGTTCCTCGACGCCTTCTTCATGGATGATTATATCGGCGGACGTTATTCCGCAACTTCCGCGGTAGGTGGAGCGGTACTGTCCCTCGCCTTCGGCCCGGAAGTTTTTGCGGAATTCCTGAACGGCGCGGCAGAGACCGATAAACTGGCAACAGAGAAGGATATCTTCAAAAACGCGGCGATGCTTGATGCCATGATCGGTGTATATGAGCGCAACGTTCTGGGCTACCCGATGACAGCCGTCCTTCCGTATTCCCAGGCACTCAACCGTTTCCCGGCACATCTGCAGCAGCTGGATATGGAATCCAACGGTAAATCAGTAAACCGCTTCGGCGAGCCGATCGATTACGTGACCGGACCGGTCATCTTCGGTGAGCCGGGAACGAACGGCCAGCATTCCTTCTATCAGCTTCTGCATCAGGGAACCAATATCGTTCCGCTGCAGTTCATCGGTTTCAAAGGCAGCCAGCTGAAGAACGATGTAGATATTCAGGGAAGCACCAGCCAGGAGAAGCTCTGCGCGAACGTTGCGGCACAGATCGTAGCCTTCGCCTGCGGCAAAAACGATGAGAACCGCAATAAAAACTTCAAGGGCGGACGTCCGTCCAGCATCATCATCGGTGAGGATGTAAATCCGAGATCTCTCGGTGCGCTCCTTGCACATTATGAGAACAAGGTTATGTTCCAGGGCTTCGTATGGAACATCAACAGCTTCGATCAGGAAGGTGTACAGCTCGGCAAGACTCTCGCAAAACGCGTTCTGGCTCATGATACGGAAGGCGCTCTGACGGAGTACAGCAAGCTGCTGAATATCTGATTGAATAAACGGCTGCGGATGATCGGTAACTGAAATTAAGCACAGCAGCGCATACAGCGGCAGCGTCCGGATGACAGAGCGCCGCCGCTGTTTTCGTAAGTGAACGAGAAACCGAACCGAGGTTTCGGCAAGGCTTCCACAGGGCTTCGGCAAGGTTTCTGCAGAGCTCGTACAGGAGATGTTAGGTAAAATAAGAAAATGTAAGGGGGGAAATATGAGTAAGAAACAAATGGCTGTCACCGTGATCGTACTGATGGCGATCTCCGTGCTGATCTATGGATTGCAGATCGTGATATTTCATGATGTGAGGACCACTGAATTCTACATCATGCAGGATCTGGCGTTTATGCCTTTTACGATCGCGATTGCGACGATCGTTGTCGGTGAATTGATCGGGAGACGCGAGAAGAAGGAGAGAACAGCCAAGACGCGGATGCTGACCAGTTCGTTTTTTACCGAGCTCGGGGAACCGCTGCTGCATTCACTGCTTCGTTCGGCGGAATTTGATGAGGAGATGCGCATCACGCTCTACGGAGAGGACGATGACCGGCCGGTTAAGGAAATGACAGACCGGATCAGACGCGGGAAGATCTCGATCGATCTCTGCCCGAAGGTCTATAATGAGACGATGCAGATGATGGTCGAGAGGCAGACGGCACTTCTTGTGCTGTCCTCGAATCCGATGCTCTTTGAGCAGGAGTGCTTCACGGATATGCTGTGGGGCCTTTTCCATCTGATCGATGAGTATCGTCTGCGCGGTATTTTTGAAGAAATGTCAGAAGAATCCAGAGCGCATATGAACGAGGATTTCGAACGTGTTCTGCGTCTTCTGCTGGAGAACAGAGCATCGAATATCAAGTATCTGAAGGATACATTTCCGAACTTTTACGGCGCCGCAAAGCAGCGTATCGCTGAGATCCAAAGAGAAAACTAGAAGTCTGGATGAAGGGAGACCGTCCATGATGGGCGAAAAACGCAAAAAAATCACGAAAGAAGGAAAAAAACGAGCCGAAAGTAACGGCGCGGGGGCTGCAAAGCCCGATAAAACAAACCATTATTCGGCAATTTCCCTTCTTCTCGGAAACTGGCAGCTGATGATCCCTCTGGTTGCCCTTTTTAAAGCGGTCTTCTTTGTTCTGATCCGGCCGCTTTTGTATCTGATCTTCAACGCGGGAATGCATCTGGCCGGTATGGAATATCTGACGAACGCGAATCTGTTCCGCTATCTCCGGACCTGGCAGTTCTGGGTCTCGATTATTCTGGTCATTATTGTTTTTATTCTGGTCAATTTCTTCGAATTCTGCATGATCATTTATCTGCAGGACATGGCGGGGCAGGGGCAGATCCCATCCATCCCGGAAACGGTCGCTTTTGCCGGAAGGAATACGCTGCGCCTCTTAAAGCCTGAAAACCTGCGTTTTTTCGCGGTCGGACTGGTCATTTATCCGTTCATCGAACTGCTTGGCGTCACGGGATATTTCCTGATTCTGCGCATACCGGGCGTTTTTCTGGATTATGTGTCGCAGAACAAATGGATCTGCGGCATCCTCGCTGTTGGAATCGCGCTGCTCTTCTTCCTGATGTGGAAGTGGATGTTCGCGATCCATTATTTCTGTATTGCCGGCTGCAGAGCGAAGGAGGCGATACGGCGAAGCACCGCAAGAACAGGGATCCGGCACATCCTGAAGCTTCTTAAATGGCTGCTGATCCTGTCGCTTTTCTATGCGGTCGTGGTAGGTATTATGTTCGGTATCACGGCGCTGATCTATCTGATCGGGCACTTTCTGGGAAACGCCTACCTGCTCCACGGTCTCCTATATTCCGTGCTGGCGGTAGCAGAAGCGATCGTCCTTATCTTCATGTATATTTTCAATGCGCCGATCTACTTTGCTGTAACGGGAAGCTACTTCTACAGAGATACGGAGAACAGTGAGCTGCATCTCGTGTCGAAGGAGGACAGGGAGAACCCGAGCGCGACCGGAGAAGAGATCCGGCTGCGCGAGAAGAAAGAGCGCCGAAAGGCGACGATCCTGATCCTTTCGCTCATGCTCGCCGCGGCAGCGGTGATCTTCGGTTACCTGTATGGAGCGCATCGCGGGTGGTACGATCCGAAGATCGAGTATCTGCGGCAGGTTGAGATCACGGGACATCGCGGCGACGCGCAGCATGCCCCGGAAAATACGATGGCAGCTTTTGAAGCTGCCCGGGAAGAGGGGGCGGACTGGGTCGAACTCGATGTGCAGCAAAGTAAGGACGGCGTTCTCTACGTAATGCATGACTCGAAGGTGGACAGGACAACCGACGGCAGCGGCTACAGCTGGCAGCTGACCTGGGAGGAGATCAGTAATCTGGATGCCGGAAGCTGGAAGGGGAATCAGTTCACAGGGGAGAAGGTTCCGCTTCTTTCCGATGTGCTCGATTGGGCGCGCGAAAACAACGTGAAACTCAACATTGAACTGAAGCCGACCGGCCATGAGAAGAATTTTGCCGAACAGGTCGTTGATACGATCAATGAGGCGGATTATTTGGATTTCTGCGTGGTCACCTCACAGGATTACGCAACGGTGGAGGCGGTCAAGGAATACGATCCGGATGTGCAGACCGTCTACGTACTGACCGTTGTCTACGGAAATCTCCGGAAGCTGACGGCGGCTGACAATTTCAGCGTGGAGTTTACGAACGTGTCCGGCGCGTTTGTGGACAGCGTCCACAACCAGGGGAAAGAAGTCTATGTGTGGACTCCGAATACTGCATATATGATCCGCCGCATGATCGACGCGGGTTGTGACAATATCGTCACCGACAACATCCCGCTCGCAAGGCAGACACTTCTGGAAAGTGAAAACGGCAGCATCGTGACCGAATTTATCGATCTGCTCCGCGCGATGTCGTGATTGAATGAGCGCCGGTTCTGTGGTATAATCCGACTATATTGAACGGATCGATCCGGTCCGCTTGAAACGGACAAAACAGTCGTATTATACAGTTGTACAGTTGATGAAGGAGGATCAGACATGGCATTATTCTATCGTTGTGAAGGATGCGGAAACTTTGTTACATTTATCGGCGAGAAGACCGCCTGCACACCGAAATGCTGCGGAACACCGATGACCGAATTAAAGGCAAATACGTCGGACGCGGCGCATGAGAAGCACGTTCCGGAAGTGATGATCGACGGAAACAGAGTAACGGTTCAGGTCGGCTCCGTAGAGCATCCGATGGCGGAAGAGCATTATATTCAGTGGATCTATCTCGAGACCGCTAAGGGCGGACAGATGCGTTATCTGGCTCCGGGCGAACAGCCGAAGGCAGAGTTCGTGACCGACGATGCGCCGATCGCTGTTTATGCTTACTGCAATCTGCACGGACTGTGGAAAAACGAACTTTGATCAGTAAATCGGAATGAGCAAGGAGTCCTGACAAGGACTCCTTTTCTGTCGGAGGCAGGATATGAATACACAGGATTTTTACATGGGAACGGTTTTTGACGCGTACAAATATTTTGGCGCGCATATCGGAGAGTATGGTGTAACCTTTCGCACCTTCGCGCCGTCGGCACAGAGAGTGACGCTGATCGGTGACTTCAATCAATGGCAGGAAGCGGAGATGACCTGCCCGGAACGCGGCGGTTTCTATGAGATCACTGTGCCGGAAGCAAGGGAGGGACAGCTTTATAAGTATGTGATCTACGGAAGGAACGGCCGCGTGGAGCACTGTGATCCCTACGGCTTCGGCATGGAACTGCGTCCCGATCATGCTTCCGTGATCCGCAGGATGGACGGATATTTTTTTCATGATCTGGATTGGATGATGAGCCGCAGCCGTAACTATGACCGGCCGCTCAACATTTTTGAGTGCCATCTGGGCTCCTTTATGACGAATCCGGATGATCCGAACGGCTGGTATCGCTACGATCAGATCGCGGACAAGCTGATCGACTATGTGAAGGAGAACAACTTTACGCATGTGGAGATGATGCCGCTTGCGGAGTATCCGTTCGATGGGAGCTGGGGATATCAGCAGACCGGATATTTCAGTCCGACTTCCCGTTACGGTACCGCCGATCAGCTGAAGGAACTTGTCGACCGGCTGCATCAGGCCGGAATCGGCGTGATCCTCGATTTCGTTCCGGCGCATTTCGCGCTGGATTATTACGCGCTCAAGGAATATGACGGTACGCCGCTCTATGAGTACCCGAACAGTGATGTGTCGGAGAGCGAGTGGGGAAGCTGCAACTTCATTTTCTCCAGACGTGAGGTCTGCTGTTTCATGCAGTCCGCGGCAAACTACTGGCTGGCGGAATACCATTTCGACGGACTCCGCATGGATGCGATCAGCCGTCTGATCTATTGGATGGGAGACCAGAACCGAGGTGTCAACGGCAATGCGGTCGATTTCCTGCGCAATATGAACCGTCGGCTTCATGAGCTGCATCCGACCGCAATGCTGATCGCGGAGGATTCCACATCCTTCACCGGCTGCACGCATCCGGCCGATCAGGGGGGCCTCGACTTCGATTATAAGTGGGATCTGGGCTGGATGAACGACACGCTTGATTATTTCAAGAAAACATCGGCAGAGCGGGCTGACCGTCCGGAACTGCTGACCTTCTCCATGTTTTATTATCCCAATGAGAAGCATCTCCTCCCGCTGTCGCACGATGAGGTCGTTCATGGTAAAAAAACGATCATCGACAAGATTTACGGCGGGTACGAGGAAAAGTTCGCGCAGCTGCGTTCCCTCTACATGTACATGGCTGTTCACCCGGGCAAGAAGCTGAATTTCATGGGGAATGAGATCGCGATGTTCCGTGAGTGGGACGAGACGAAGGAACCGGATTATTTCCTGCTGGATTACCCGATCCACAAGGCGTTTAAATATTATTTCGATGATCTGAACCGACTGCTTCGTGATGTTCCCGCATTGTACGAGAAGGATTATGAGCCGGATGGCTTTCAGTGGATCTGCATGAATGACGGACATCGCAATGTCTACGGAATTGAGAGAAGAGGAAGAGAAGACAGCATCGCAGCGTTTTTCAATTTCTCCAATGAAAAACAGACGTATCTGTACTGCCCGGAGAGTGACTGCGATCTGCAGGCACTCCTCAACACCGACTGGGAATGGTGCGGCGGTGCATCGAAGGATGAGAGACCGAAAGTACAGGTCGACGCCGGACAGGGGGCATACATCGAGCTGGCTCCGTTTGCTTCCGTGATCTACAGCAAGAAAAATGTGAAGTGAGAAGAGGAGCATACAGAAAATAGAAAATGAGTCGATGCGGATTCGCATCGGCTCATTTTCTATTCGTGTAGATCTAATCGTTCGACACCCTGATTTCGATACCCTGATTTCGAGTCCCGGATTTCGTGCCCGCATGTTTTATCGGAATTTCTGTCCGTACAGTTCCGGATTGACATACATAACAGAATCTTTATCGATGACTCTGTCCGTTACAAGGCGGGGACGCGCGAGTGCGGTGCTGGAACGCAGTGTGATCGACGGGCGCAGGAGCGAAATGCTCTGTGCCACCTGATTAAGCATGGCATGGAGCACATAATAGCCGTTGCGGCCCAAAGAGAGACGGTCCTGATGCACAGTGGTAAGAGGAGGATCGGTATGCTCCGCGGTGGGAATATCATCAAACCCGATGACGCTTACATCCTCCGGCACGCCGTATCCCTCTTTTTTCAGAGATTCGATCGTTCCTTCCGCAATAAGGTCGTTGCCGCAGATGATCGCGGTAGCTCCTGCCGACAGGAGATTCGGGACATGATAATGCGCGGCGTCCGCAACGTAGTAGCCGTAGACCGCCAGAGCCGGATCGATCGGCAGATGGTGTCTTGAGAGACTGGCCAGATAGGCAGACATACGCTGATCGGAAACGAGAGAGTTGTTCGATCCGTTAAGAAAAGCAATCTTCTCGTGTCCAAGTTTCAGAAGGTGTTCGATCGCCAGATCAATGCCTTCGTTGTTATCCGTTCCCACATAGCATACGTAGGGATTAGCGGGTACCGCGTTATCGAGAAGCACGGTGGGAATCTTCGTATTCATGAACTGGTCCATCCAGGGGTCCTCGAGAGCGAAGCCCATGATAAAGGAACCGCTGTAGCCATGCTCGAGCATGAATGTATCGTATTTCTGTTCGTTCTGGAAAGAAGGCGTTGTCCGGACAATGTCGACGGCCCAGCCCTCTTTTGAGGCAGCCTGCCGGTAACCGAGTACAATATCGTACCCGAAATCTCCGGAACTTTCGTAAGATATATTTTCTATAAATATGCAGAGTTTCCGATTTTCCGCTTTAATTGCTTTTCGATTAACATAGCCGAGTTCTACTGCCTTTTCGAGGATGGTCTGACGGAGAGCGTCACTGATATCCTTGCCGCCGTTCAGACCCTTCGATACAGTACTGACCGATACACCGAGTGCTTCGGCAATATCTCTGATCGTCGTCATCGTGGGATCCCTCATTTCTGTTGCTTTTTGATTCTGTTTGCTGTGAGGCCTGCCGGATTCCAAAACCTTATCAATTGCCGGTTTCGAAAATTCAAATGGAATATTTCGTTAGAACCTTGCATGCCTGATCACCGACACTATACTACAAATATATAAAAACTTCAAAAAACTAGTGTAATACATACTGATAGTACATGCCAGCATAAATATTATAAGTACTGATCCTTACAAATACAATGCAAAACGAAACATATCGAAAATATTCGTACATCTTGCATAAGAAACGTTTCCTCTCCTTGTGTATAACGATGAATCAGCAGAAATGTTTCGCGATTCTATTGACTATTTGCCCGTGAGAGAGTAAAATTATCTCAACGGCGAAAGTTTACGAAATACACGCCAGAAAACAGCCGCATACGGCTCAACATTTCAGGAGGAAAAGGACATCATGAAAAAGAAAGCATTAGCTACCATCCTTGGCGCAGCGATGACAGTTTCCATGCTTGCAGGCTGCGGTTCCGCAGCACAGACAAGCGAAGCAACTTCTGCTGCAGAAGCAGCAACATCCGAAGCAGCAACATCCGAAGCAGCAGAAGAGACTGCTGATCTGGATTACAGCTCTGTAGACGGAGTTAAGGTCTGGGTTGCCGATAATGTAGTAGATTTCACAAACGAGCAGATCGAGGCTTTCAAGACTGCTAATCCGGAATTCGCAGATATCGAGTTTACCGTTGAGCCTGTTGGTGAGGGCGATGCAGCTTCCAATATGATCACAGACGTTGAAGCAGGCGCTGATGTTTACACATTCGCGCAGGACCAGATCGCTCGCTTGGTAGCTGCAGGCGCACTTGAAGAAGTTGCTCCGGAAAATGTGGATGCTGTAAAAGCAGACAACGATGAAGGCGCTGTAGGCGCTGCTACCGTTGGCGACACACTGTACGCTTACCCGGCAACATCCGATAACGGATACTTCCTCTACTATGATAAGAGCGTTGTAACCGATCCGTCCGATCTGGATACGATCCTTGCTGACTGTGAGAAGGCAGGCAAGAACTTCTACATGGAGATCAACAGCGGCTGGTATCAGACATCGTTCTTCTTCGGAACAGGCTGTGAACTTACTTATGAGACTGATGACCAGGGTAACTTCACAGGATCCAATGTTTCCTACAACTCCGATGCAGGTGTCGTAGCTCTGAAAGAGATGATCAAGCTCAAAGAGTCCAAAGCTTTCCAGAACGGATCTTCCGCAGGCGATGCTACAAACGTTGCAGCAATCGTTGACGGTACATGGGATGCAGGAACCGTTAAGGACCTCTTCGGCGACAACTACGCATGTGCAAAACTTCCGTCCTTCGAAGGTGCTGACGGAAATACCTATCAGCTCTCCGGCTTCAGCGGATACAAACTTGTCGGTGTAAAACCGCAGGAAGATGAAGCTAAACTTGCTGTATGTGATGCTCTTGCAGCATTCCTTACCAGCGAAGATGTACAGCTTGCACGTTACGAAGCAGTAGGCTGGGGTCCGTCCAACCTGAACGCACAGACATCTGACGCAGTTAAAGCTGATGAAGCTCTTACCGCACTGAATGAGCAGATGCTCAATGATATCCCGCAGGGACAGTACCCGGGAGACTACTGGTCTCTGGCTACAGGTCTTGGCGATGATGTCCTTCAGGGCAACCTGAGCTCCAGCACAAGCGATGCAGATCTGACTGCTGCACTGGCTACATTCCAGGAGACCTGCGAATCCTACGCTAAGTAATTCATAATCGGATCTGATCAAAAACAGAGGCCGGCAGAGGCTTAGTCTCTGCCGGCTTTATTAGAAATTACCGACTATCCAATGCGTTTATTAACGAGAGGACACTCAAATCATGAAGAAGAAAAAACCGGTTGCCGGAGCTTTCTCCGCGTTAGGAAAAGACCTTCGGGAAATTGGAACAACATTTGTAAAGGGTGACTGGAAGACGAAGATCTCATTCCTTATTATGGGATTCGGTCCGATCCTTCGCGGTCAGATCGTAAAGGGACTTGCGTTCCTTGCGGCGGAGATCCTGTTCTTTGTATACCTTTTCGGTTTCGGACTTCAGTATCTGTCAAAAATCAATACCCTCGGAACTGTTGAGACACAGAAGATCCACAGACATACCGTATACGGTGACAACAGCTTCCTTATCCTTCTGTTCGGAATTTTGACGATCGTCATCATTGCCGCGATTATCTTAGTCTGGAGAATGAATGTTCGTGAGAACTTCGTGGAAGAGAAGAAACTTCGCGAGGGAAAAACGCTGCCTTCCAATAAGAAAGCGCTCGCTTCCCTTCTCGATGAGAATTTTGACAAGACACTGATGGCGCTGCCGATGCTCGGTGTATTTGTATTCACCGTTTTGCCGATCATCTTCATGGTCTGCGTCGCTTTCACAAACTATGACGCTACACATCAGTCACCGACAAACCTTTTCACATGGGTTGGCCTGGATAACTTCAAGAATCTGTTCTCTTTCGGAAGCAACGGCTTCGGAAAAACATTCGGAACCGTCCTTTCCTGGACGCTCGTTTGGGCATTCTTCGCAACATTCATCGACTATTTTGTAGGTCTTGCCGTTGCGATGCTTATCAACAAGAAGGGAATCCGGTTTAAGAAGGTATGGAGAACGATCCTGGTCGTAACGATCGCGGTACCGCAGTTCGTATCACTGCTGTACGTATCCAAGATGTTCGATAACGACGGCATTGTCAACGGTTTCCTGATGAGAATCGGCCTGATCGATTCCTATATTCCTTTCTGGCAGGATCCGCTTCTGGCGAAGGTCATGATCATCCTGATCAACATCTGGATCGGTATTCCGTACATGATGCTGATCGCAACCGGACTTCTGATGAATATTCCGGAAGATCTCTATGAGAGTGCCAAGATCGACGGCGCAAATCCGGGACAGATGTTCCGCCACATTACGCTGCCGTACATGCTCTTTGTAACGGGCCCGTTCCTTCTGACACAGTTCACCGGAAACCTGAACAACTTCAACGTCATCTACCTTCTGTCGGGAGGCGGACCACAGTCGCTGAAGCTGACCGGAAATGCCGGCCACACCGATCTGCTGGTTACCTGGCTGTACAAGATGACGGTCAATGATACCGACTACAAGATGGCGGCCGTCATCGGTATTATGGTATTCATTGTTGTCGCGGTTGTAACGCTTTCCGTATACAATCTGCTTCCGTCTGTAAAAGATGAGGAGGGCTTCCAGTAATGAGTGACACGACAAAATTTGAATCTTTATCTAAGAAAAAAAGAAGAGAAAATACGATCTGTTATATCATCCTTGTCCTGATCAGCATTATCTGGCTGTTCCCGTTCTTCGGACTGGTTATGCAGAGTTTCCGTTCTTATGATACGGAGTTCGGCGGCATGGTGGGATATCTGATCCCGAAGCATTTTTCTCTCGACAACTATAAGTTCCTCTTCTCCGGAGAGACGAACTACCTGAGATGGTATCTCAACACCGTTATTATCGCGCTTGCCAATGCGGTTCTTCAGACGGCGATCATCCTCGCGGTCAGCTATTCTCTGTCGAGAATGCGTTTTAAAGGCAGAGAACTCCTGATGAGATTCTGGCTGGTACTCGGCATGTTCCCGGGCTTCCTGACCATGATCTGTATGTACTTCCTGCTGAAACAGTTCGGTCTGACACAGGCCGGCGCCGTACCGGGCCTGATCCTGACCTATGCGGCAAGTTCCGGAATGGGATACTACGTATGTAAAGGATACTTCGATACGATTCCGAAGGCCCTTGATGAGGCTGCCAGAATCGACGGCGCTACCCGCGCACAGGTATTCTATATTATGACGATTCCGCTTTCCAAGCCGATCGTTATCTACACAGCGTTGACAGCATTCATGGCTCCATGGTGCGACTACATTTTTGCATCTTACGTTGCGTTCGGACACGATAAGAGTTACAACGTTGCGGTTGCCATGCAGAGATGGGTATTCACAAATGACTACCAGGGTTATTTCACAAGATTCTGCGCAGGCGGCGTTCTTGTAGCGATCCCGGTAATGCTCCTGTTCATGGCATTGCAGAAATACTATGTTGAGGGAGTTACAGGCGGCGCTGTTAAAGGCTGATATCCGAATGTTAAGCTGTCTCACAAGAAAAACATTGTGAGGCAGCTTTTTTTCGCAGGAAACGCTTCTGAGCAGCAAACGCTTCAGTGCAGGAAACGATTCAGAAGCAAAAAGGGTTCGAAAAAAGTTTCGAAATAATAACAGGGAGAGAAATGTATGAGCAGGAGAAGCAGAGCATGGATTCCGTTCCTTCTGGCGGCCGCGATGCTTGCCGGCTGCGGACAGCAGAGCAGTCTGGCAATGGAGAGACTGAATGATAAGCTCACGGTCGCGGAGCCTGACGACAAAAACCGCACCACATATGAGATCTTCGTCGGTTCCTTTGCGGACAGCAATGGGGACGGGATCGGTGATCTGAACGGCATTACACAGAAGCTTGATTATATCAATGGAGAAGGCAAAAATGCGGGAAGCGGTTTCAACGCGATCTGGCTGACACCGATCTGCGAGGCAACCTCCTACCATAAATACGATACGATCGACTATGAAAAAGTGGATCCGGATTTCGGCACCATCGAGGATTTTGATTCCCTGATCGAGGCCTGCCATGAACGGGGGATCGATGTCTATACGGATATGGTCATGAATCATACCTCCGTAGAACATCCGTGGTTTAAGGAAGCTGCCTCTTATCTCAGGAACCTCCCCGCTGACCGGGAGCCGGATGTGAAGGACTGTCCTTACGTGGACTATTACAATTTCACGAAGGATCAGAAGGACGGCTACTCGAAACTCGCCGGTACGGACTGGTATTACGAGGCACGCTTCTGGGAGGGCATGCCGGATCTGAACCTGGACAGTGATGCAGTCCGCGGGGAACTGACCGATATTGCGCAGTTCTGGATCGATCACGGCGTAGACGGCTTCCGTCTGGATGCCACTACCTCCTATTATACGGACAGCTCGAAGGATACGATCGCTTTTCTGAAATGGTATAACGGCATGGTCAAGGAAAAGAAGCCGGACGCCTACCTCGTGGGAGAAGCCTGGACCGATCAGGAGACATATGCGGAATATTATTCCTCCGGTGTGGATTCCTTCTTTGATTTTGCGTATTCCGGTCCGGAAGGTCTCATTGCGAAGATGGCAAAGGGAAAAATCGATGCGGTCGAATTTGGCAAAGGACTGGAAGAAGAGGAAGAACTCTACACCTCCTACAATCCGGATGCGGTCAACGCACCCTTCTATACCAATCACGATCTCGCGAGAAGCGCCGGCTATTATTCCGGTGACGCGTCAAGCCGCGTGAAGCTTGCGGATGCGCTGAATCTGCTGATGACCGGCAACGCCTTCGTATATTACGGCGAGGAGATCGGCATGAAGGGCTCAGGCAAGGATGAGAATAAACGGGCACCGATGTACTGGACCGGAGATGAAGAGGATGCGGACGAGGATGCGGACCTGATCTGTGATCCGCCGGAGAATATGGACAAGGTGGAAATGAAATATCCGTCCGCAAAGGAGCAGGAGGAAGATCCGCTTTCGATCCTTAATTACTATCGAAACGCGGAGAAGATCCGAAATGCATATCCGGCGATCAGCCGCGGAAGAACGCAGGTGATCGACAGTCTGTCCGGTGAAACGCTTCTTGTGTTTACAAGAGATGACCCGGAGGGAACCGGTACGGTGCTTGTGATCATCAATACCGCAGAGGAAGCAGCTGTTGTCGATCTTGACGGGGCAGATCTGAACGGCATGAAAGAGCCGCACCTTTCGGCCGCGCTGCAGACAACGGAAGAGAATCCGACACAGGAAAAAACGAAAGTGACGATTCCGGCCTTCGGCATCGTCGTGCTGGCGGAGTGAACCTGTCTTACCGGGCGCCTTTGCGGTATCCGATCGGGAGGACCGGGACAGATTTCTATGGAATTACAATAAAACGAGGGAACAATTTTGAAGGCAGGAAAAACGAATTACATTTTTGACTTCTACGGAACACTTCTCGATATCCATACCGATGAAGAGCAGCAGTCCCTGTGGAAGAAGACCGCGGCTCTTTATGCCGCAGCGGGAGCGGACTATGATGGCGCGGGCCTGAGAGCTGCCTATGTCGGAATGGTAAGGGAAGAGGAAGAAAAGCTTGCGGCAAAGACCGGGTACAAATTCCCGGAGATCGATCTTCGAATCGTTTTTGCCAGACTGCTGACCGAAGCACCTGCCCGGCATGATGCAAGATTTGATGGACTGACGACCGGGGAACTGTTCGGAAGTGACTGGGTATGGAGCATCGGACAGGCATTCCGCGCACTCTCCAGAAGGCGCATGGCGGTCTACCGCGGCACGGAAGGCGTGCTGAAGCGGCTGAAGGCAAGAGGAAACAGGCTCTACCTGCTTTCGAATGCACAGTCGGTCTTCACGGTTCCCGAGCTGGAGATGAGCGGACTGAAGGATCTCTTCGACGCAGTCTACATTTCTTCGGATGTGGGGATGAAGAAGCCGCAGAAGGAATTTATGGAGAAGCTTCTCCGGGAGCAGCGGATCGATCCGAAGTCGGCCGTGATGATCGGCAATGATTTTTCCAGTGATATTCGTGTGGCAATGCTGAACGGAATGGACAGTGTTCATCTGAATACCGACGGTTATTCGGAAGAGGAAATACAGAAGCGGATTCTGGATGCCGGGGATGGAATCGAGAACCCGGTTCGGCCGAGACTGATCCGCAGCGGACGCATTGTAAGTTTACTTGAGGAGGTATGGACAGATGCCGGCTTGGCTTAAAGACGCAGTATTTTACGAGATCTATCCGCAGTCATTCTGCGATACGAATGCGGACGGGATCGGTGACATCAACGGGATCATCGGGAAACTGGACTATATTAAAGAGTTGGGCTGCAACGCGCTCTGGATCAACCCCATCTACGATTCTCCGTTCAAGGACGCGGGATACGATGTGCGGGATTACAGGAAGGTCGCGCCGAGATACGGAACGAATACGGACCTGTACCGGCTGTTCGGGGAAGCACATAACCGGGGGATCCGCGTTCTCCTGGACCTGGTTCCCGGGCACACCTCCGAGGAGCACCCCTGGTTTCTTGAAAGCAAAAAGGACGAGCGGAACGAATATTCCGACCGTTACATCTGGACGAACAGCGCTTTTCAGGGTATCCGCGATCATCTCTATATCGGCGGCGAGAGCGAGCGCGATGCCGTCTATATGCTGAACTTTTTCAAGTGTCAGCCCGCGCTGAACTACGGATGGCTGAATCGTACGGAGGAATGGCAGACCGGCGTGGACGATCCGGCGGCGATCGCGACAAGGGAGGCCATGAAGGACATCATGCGCTTCTGGCTGGATCACGGCTGCGACGGCTTCCGCGTGGATATGGCGGATTCTCTGGTTAAGGAAGATGACGAGAACAAGTCCGCGACGCAGGCGATCTGGCGCAGCGTCCGGGAGATGCTTGACCGGGATTACCCGGAAGCCGCGATCGTTTCGGAGTGGAGTAATCCTCTGCAGGCGATCCCCGGCGGCTTTCACTGTGATTTTTATCTCGATCATCATTACAACGGATACAATACGCTTCTTCGAGATTACGAGACGGAGGGCGGCGATCACAGCTATTTCCTGTGTGACGCCGGCGGTGACATTAACCGCTTCCTAGACGACTATATGCCGAAATATTCGGCAACTAAGGGCAGGGGATACATCAGTATGTTCACCTGCAACCATGATACGCTGCGTCCGGCCCGTAACCTGAGCCCGGCGGAGTTAAAACTTGCCTATGCCTTTATCTTTACGATGCCCGGTGTTCCGTTCCTGTACTACGGCGATGAGCTTGGTCAGAAATATCTGGACGTAAAAACAAAAGAGGGCGGCTACGCAAGGACGGGATCCCGCACCCCGATGCAGTGGACGAACGGCAGAAATGCCGGCTTTTCGGAGGCACCTGCGGATATCCTTTACCTGCCGGTCGACCCGTCACCGGATGCGCCGAGCGTGGAAAGCGAAAAAGATCTGCCGGAGTCACTTTTCAACGTAACGAAGGCATTGATCGCGCTTCGCCATGACTGCGTTGATCTGCAGGCGGATGCGGATTTCGAGCCGCTTCTGGCAGAGAAAGACGAACCGTTTGTGTACAGAAGGGGGAGACTGGTCCTGGCCGTTAATCCGTCGTCGAAGGAAAAGGCTCTTCCGCCGGAGCTTACAGAGGGAAAAAACGTTTTGTACCGGATCGGTAAGGCCGATGCGGAGCGGATCGGCGCGCAGGCGTTCGTTGTTTTTGCGTGAGTCAACGGTAAGACTTCATTCCGGTCATTGCCGGGGTACGGAAGTCACCGAACAGTAATTAATAATTATCAGTATTGACAGAGGGGAAGGATCGTTCATGTCATATACACCGGAACAGTGGAAAAAGGTCTATCGCAGCAGGGAATTCCGCAATTCCTATTATTACGGAGGCCCGCTTGGCGCGGAATGCGGCGCGCAGGGAACGGAATTTACGCTGTGGAGTCCGTATGCCGATGCGGTAAATCTGTGTCTGTATAAGGATGGAACGGGAGTAGAACGCACCAAACGCATGAAAATGGATCCGGGTGTCTGTGGCTGCTGGAATTACGAGACTCCGGAAAACCTGCACGGAACCTATTATTCCTATGAGATCATTACGAAAGGTCATGCGGTGATCACGGCGGATCCCTATGCGAGAGCTGCCGGGCTGAACGGTAAGCGCAGCATGGTCGTGGATCTGAAGCGGACCGATCCGGAAGGATGGAGCGGGGATTCGGCCCCGGCAAATGACGGAGAGCACATCATCTACGAGATGCATGTCAAGGAGTATTCCTGGGATCCGGCGGGCGGTTTTCCGGAAGAATTTCGCGGAAAATACAAAGCCATCACGTGTGAGCATACCTGTGTGGACGGGGACCCAAAGCATCCCTCCGGCATCGATTATCTGAAAGCGCTTGGGGTGACGGATATCCAGCTCATGCCTGTCTATGATTTCGGTTCTGTCGATGAGGCGGATCCTTCACAGTTCAACTGGGGCTACGATCCGGTCAACTATAATGTACCGGAGGGTGCCTATTCCTGTGATCCGTCGAAAGGCGAGGTGCGGATACGGGAACTAAAAGAGGCAATACAGACTCTTCACAGAAACGGATTTCGTGTTATTATGGATGTGGTTTACAACCATACATACGATCTGAATACACCGTTCCAGAAGACGGCACCGTGGTATTTCTACCGTGTCGGAAAAAACGGAGAGACATCGAACGGTTCCGCCTGCGGCAATGATGTGGCATCGGAGCAGCCGATGTGCCGGAGATATATCATCGATTCGGTTCTGTACTGGGCGCAGGAGTATCATATCGACGGTTTCCGCTTTGACCTGATGGGACTTCTCGATGTGGATCTGATGAACGCGATCCGGCAGGAACTGGACCGCAGGTTCGGCCCGGGCGTAAAGACGCTTCACGGAGAGCCGTGGTCCGCGGGTCCGTCCGATGTGGAAGGCAATGCCAGATTGGCCGTCCGTGATAACATCCGGCTCCTGAAACCGGATATCGCCATGTTCTGGGATACGATCCGCGACTGCGTCAAGGGACCGATCTTTTTTCCGGAAAAGGGAGGTTTTGTAAACGGCGGCGAAGGTTACGACGAAAAGCTGACCGAAGTGATCAGGCAGGAGACCGAGATGTCTGTAACGCCGGATCGTGTGATCACGTATGTATCGTCACATGATAACCATACGCTCGAGGACAGGCTGGCGATCACAACGCCGGACTCCGAGCTCAGAAGAAGACAGTATCATCTTGCGCAGACTATCTATATGACCTTCCACGGAACGCCGTTCATGCTTTCCGGCGAGGAGTTTGCCCGGACTAAGCAGGGCATTGAGAATTCCTTCCGCTCGCCGATCGGGATCAACAGGATCGACTGGCGAAGAACGATCACCGAGGAAAAAACGGTCCGCTTTACACAGGGACTGATTGCGCTTCGAAAGATGCTTCCCGCTTACCGTGACAAGAGTGCCAAAGCCGGTGAACGCATCAGCGGCATCACCTGCGACCATGGCGTCGTATCGTTCCTTGCGGATAATGCGGATCACCGGGACGCAGCGGAACGGGAAGCGTCGGGCCGGGCAGGAACGGCGAACATGGGTGCATCGGACATGGCACGGTCAGATTCCGGTTGGAGCCGGATCTTTACGATCTTTAACCGGACGGAAGAGACCCGTGAGGTCGCGCTTCCGGACGGAAAGTGGCAGATCCTTCTCGACGGGGAGGACAGCTTTGCCTGGAAGAAGAACCGGGAAGCCGGTGCGTCTGCAGCTGTTTCCGGAAAGGTAAGCGTACAGCCGGTTGCGGCGATGATACTCGGAGAGATAAAATGATCTACGAATATCCGGAGGATATAGAAAACTTCGCATGTATCGCGGGGGACTGCCCCGATACCTGCTGCGCCGGCTGGGAAGTCGACCTTGACGAAGACACCTGCGCGCTTTACAGAGAGACCGCGGGACCCTTTGGCGACCGGCTGCGGGCGGCGATCCATGAAGAGGACGGCTATACGTTTTTTCCTCTGACTGAGGAGAATCGCTGCCCGTTTCTTGACAAAAGAGGACTCTGTGAGATCTATCGCGAGCTGGGACCGACGAGCCTGTCGGTCACCTGTGATGAGTATCCGCGATATTATCTTCAGGTCGGTGACTACGAGCAGATCGACATGAGCCTCTCTTGCATGGAATACGCGAGGATCTACTTCGCATCGGAAAGGCGGACGCTCCACCGGATGCAGGACGAGATGATATCGGATGAAGATTGCGATGAGACCAGACTCCTGGCCATTCTCGATCTTCGTGACAGGATCCTCGACATTTTGCAATCCGGAGAAGGAAGCTTTGATTCCCGCTTCCAAAAGACGCTGGAGCTCTGCGGAATGACTGCGGCAGAGACTGATCCTGCTCTACAGGAACGAATGGAGCGCGCGGAGATCCTCGATGAGAGATGGGAGGGAAAGCTTGCGCTTGTCCGCTCTTATCTGGAAGAAGAAAAGAACGTACCCGCGGCCGTGAGCGACATCAAAGGGCTTCCCGGAGACACCGATCGCTGGCTGACAAAAACGGCCGTCTATTTTTTCTTCCGCTACATGATCGATGCTTATTATGACGAGGATAAATCCCGCCTCGGACGGCTGGTGAGCCGGAGCATCCGGTATACCGTTCTCCTTCTGGCTGCGGAAGTACATAAAAGAAATGGAGAAGCCGCTTTCGATCAGGACGATTTTGTGGAGATGATCCACCTGATCTCCCGGCAGATCGAACACTGCGAGGAAAATGTGGACCTGCTGAAGGACGCCGGTCTCTGAAATACAAAAATAATACTGGAAATGGGGTTGGGATAATGAGAAGATGTGGTATTTTGTATCCGATTTCATCGCTGCCGTCCAGATTCGGCATCGGATGCTTTTCGAAGGAAGCTTATGAATTTGTGGATTTCCTGCATGAGGCGGGCCAGAGCTGCTGGCAGATCCTGCCGGTCGGCCCGACTGGCTTCGGGGATTCGCCGTATCAGCCGGTATCCGCGTTTGCAGGAAATCCGTATTTTATTTCCCCGGAGAAGCTGATCGAGGACGGTCTGCTGACCTGGGAGGAGTGCAACGGCGCTTATTTCGGAAGCGACGAGACGAGGGTCGATTACGGTGCCCTGTATGAGAACCGGTATCCGCTTCTTCGCACCGCGTTCAACAGATTCCGCCAAAGAGAGGATCTGAGAGAGGAATATGAAGAGTTCTTAGGCAGAGAAAACGCATGGCTTGAGGATTATGTCCTTTATATGGCGCTGAAGGAGAAATACAGCGGCGCAAGCTGGCAGGAATGGGAAGAGGATGACCGCCGGCGCAAGGCAGAGGCCATGAAGAAGGTGCAGGAGGAACATGCGGAGACCTGCGATTTTGTCCGCTTTCAGCAGTTCCTGTTTGACCGGCAGTGGCGAGCACTGAAGGCATACGCGAACGAGAAGGGGATCGAGATCATCGGCGATATTCCGTTCTATACCGCGCTCGACAGTGCTGATGTGTGGGCACATCCGGAAGCCTTCCTGATGGACAAGGATCTGAAGCCGACCTTTGTGGCAGGCTGCGCGCCGGATGCTTTTTCCGCGACGGGGCAGCTGTGGGGCAATCCGATCTATAACTGGACAAAACTCGCGGCGGATAATTACGCATGGTGGATCGAAAGGTTCAGGAGAAATCTCGACCTCTATGACGTGCTTCGCATCGATCATTTCCACGGCTTCGCGGAATATTACGCGATCCCTTACGGAGATGAAAACGCACTGAACGGGACGCTGAAGAAGGGCCCGGGCATGAAGTTTTTCAACTCTGTGAAAAAACAGCTCGGCGAACTTTCGCTGATTGCGGAGGATCTCGGTACCGTCACGGAGACCAATGAAAAACTCCTGAAAGATTCCGGCTTCCCGGGAATGAAGGTCCTGCAGTTCGCGTTTACGAGCTGGGACAGCAAGTATGTCACACACCGTCACGAGAAAAACTGCGTCGTCTATACAGGCACGCATGACAATACGACGCTTCGCGCATGGGTCGAGGAGATCAATGAGGGAAGCCGCGATTTCACGCGGAGGTATATCAATTCGAGAAATACCGATTACGGCGCCCTTGTGTGGGATCTGATCCGCGAGGCATACCGTTCGGTCGCCGACCTCTGCATTATTCCGATCCAGGATTATCTGGTGGAAGGCAGAGAAGCCCGCATGAACGAGCCGGGCACACAGGGAAATAACTGGCAGTGGAGAGTCCGCCCGAATTTCCTGTCCGCCGATCTGGCGCGCAGTATCCGGGAGCTGGCCGATCTCTACGGAAGAGCCCCGATCGAAAAGCCCTGACGGAAGAGCGCAGATCAAAAAGTCTTGACAGAACAGGATGAGAAACAGATAATATACGGGAAACGTAAATTGTCAATTTTATATCAGATAGTTTTTATCAGAGAGGTCCTAAATGAAAGCATACAAAGAGATGACGAAAGAGGAACTGCAGTCTGAACTGGAACAGCTTCGCATTCAGTACAGGAAGTATCAGGGCATGGAGCTCAGCCTCAACATGGCGCGCGGAAAGCCCTGCCAGGAGCAGCTTGACCTGTCCATGGGACTGATGGACGCGCTGCAGTCTGACGCGGATTTCTGCTCCGAGGACGGAACCGACTGCCGCAATTACGGCGGACTGGGAGGAATCCCGGAGATCCGTGAGATGATGGGTGATATGATGGAAAACAATCCGGATGACATCCTGATCTACGGGAACTCTTCTCTGAATATCATGTATGATACCGTATCCCGTGCGATGACGCACGGCATTATGGGCAACACACCGTGGTGCAAACTGGACAAGGTGAAATTTCTCTGCCCTGTACCGGGATATGACAGACACTTCGGAATTACCGAATATTTCGGAATCGAAATGATCCCGGTAAAGCTTCTTCCGACAGGACCGGATATGGATGTTGTGGAAAAACTGGTATCCGAGGATGATGCGATCAAGGGCATCTGGTGTGTTCCGAAATATTCGAACCCGTCCGGCATTTCCTATGATGACGAGACGGTACGCCGCTTCGCGAGACTGAAGCCGGCAGCAAAAGACTTCCGTATCTTCTGGGACAATGCGTATGGTGTTCACCATCTGTATGATCATCATCAGGATCATCTGATCGAGATCCTTGCGGAATGTAAGAGAGCCGGAAATCCGGATATGGTCTTCAAATTTGCTTCGACGTCGAAGATCACCTTCCCGGGAAGCGGTATTTCCGCTCTGGCAACCTCGCAGAATAACCTTGTGGATGTTAAAAATCAGCTGAAACATCAGACAATCAGCCATGATAAGCTGAATCAGCTCCGTCACGTCCGTTACTTCGGTGACATTCACGGCATGATCGAGCATATGAGAAAACACGCGGACATTCTTCGTCCGAAGTTCGAAGCTGTCGAGGATATTTTCGAAGAAGAGCTCGGCGGACTGGAGATCGGTACCTGGACCAAACCGAACGGCGGATATTTCATCAGCTTTGATTCTCTGTCGGGCTGTGCGAAGAAAATCGTTGCCAAGGCCAAGAAGGCCGGCGTAGAGCTTACCGCAGCCGGTTCGACCTGGCCATACGGAAAGGATCCGGAGGATTCCAATATCCGTATTGCGCCGTCTTACCCGCCGCTGGATGACCTGAAAACAGCCGCAAAGCTGCTTTCCCTGTGTGTAAAGATCGTCAGCGCGGAGAAATATTTAAGCGAAATGAATTGAAATTGATTCTGTATGAGGCCGGAGCGCCGCGTATCTGCGACGTTTCCGGTCTTTTTTTGTCTTTTTTTTCCACGAAGTCGCTTCGGATTCTCCGCATGGAGGCGTTTCGGCGGGAAAAAACGTTTTTTTCTGCTGCCGCGTTTTCCATAACGCGCGGGATATGGTAGAATAATAAGTAATTATTTCATGAAGGGAGAGATAGCAGATGAGAAAGAAGTTTTTACTTTGTATTCTTTTGTCTGTACTGATGGCGTTCACCCTCTGCGGCTGTTCGGTATCGGATACACGTATGATGTTCGGAACGGGCGGAACGGCGGGAACGTACTATTCCTACGGCGGCGTACTGGCCCAGTATATGAAAAACTATGCGAACGTCCGCGTTACGGCGGTTTCAACGGGAGGGTCGAAGGTCAATATCCAGAGTATTCAGGACGGAGATTTTCAGCTCGGCTTCACGCAGTCGGATGTTATGACTTACGGCTGGGACGGCGTCCGTGCTTTTGAAAATGACGGACCCACCCATGATTTCCGTGTGCTTGGAGCTCTCTATGCCGAGACGGTACAGCTGATCACCATGGATGACGACATCAATACCGTCGCGGACCTGAAGGGAAAGAGCGTTTCCATCGGCCAGGCCGGCTCGGGCGTCTATTTCAATGCGCTCGACGTCCTGGAGGGGGCGGGGATCACCCTCGATCAGATCAAACCGCAGTATCAGTCCTTTGAGGATTCCAAGGAGTCACTGAAGGATGGCAAGATCGACGCGGCTTTCATCGTGGCCGGTGCACCGACGACCGCTATCACGGAGCTTGCTACAACTAACGGTGTAAAACTGATCAACATCGACGGAGAACTTCGCGACGCGATCATGGAGGCGAATCCGTTCTACGAACCGCTGCAGATCCCGGCCGGAACCTACCCGGATCAGGACCAGCCGGTCGAGACGATCACCGTCAAAGCCACGGTCATCGTATCCGCGTCTGCGGACGAGGATACTGTCTATAACCTGACCGCTGCGATCTTCGACCACGCGGACGAGATCGCGAAGGAAAACGCCAAGGGCAATGAACTGTCCGTGGAGAATGCGACAAGCATCACGACGGTTCCGTATCATGCGGGTGCTGCCCGTTATTACAAGGAACAGGGCATTACAGTCAATACTGAGGAATAAGGAGGGAAGTCTGTGAGCGAATTCGACAGAAAAGAATTTGAAAAGCGGATGGCGGATGAAGAAAACCGTCATAACCGTGAAGAAGAGAAGAAGCTGGACAACTACGATTCCTTCGTTGATCAGAATGATAACACGGTCCATGAAGATATCGAGACGGTCATGCGTAAATATGACCGTGAGTCCAATACCCGTGTGTGGGTCGGCAAACCGAAGATGGCGATCACGATCATTCTGGCTGCCTTCTCGGTATGGTGCATCTATGTGACCCTTTTTGCGACCTTCCTCGAGGAGATCCGCCTGACATCCTTCATGGGCCTGATCATCCTGATGGGCTTTCTGATCTATCCGGCGAAAAAAGGTGTGCAGAAAGTCAACTACATGCCGGTCACCGACATCATCGCAATGATCCTTGGATCGGGAGCGTTTTTCTATTTTACCCTGAATGCCAATCAGATCATCAATCAGGGCACACGTTTTGCGTGGTATCAGATCATCATCGGTATTATCGGTGTAGCGGCCCTTGTGGAGATCACAAGGCGCTGCGTCGGCCTGCCGATCCTGATCGTTGCCGGCTTCTTTGTTGTCTACGCGCTGGTCTACGGCCTTACCAATCCGGAATTCTTCGGACGCCTCCGTTACCTGGTGCGTAATCTGTTCTATACAAAAGAAGGAATTTTCTCGACGCCGGTCAACGTCTGCTCGAAGTTCATCGTGGTATTCATTATTTTCGGCGCTTTTCTGGAGCGGACCGGCATCTCGAACTTCTTCATTGATCTGGCAAACTGTGTCGCGGGACGTTTTGCCGGCGGACCTGCGAAGGTTGCCGTTATTTCGTCGGCTCTTTGCGGTATGGTGTCCGGCTCCTCGGTAGGCAATACCGTAACGACCGGCTCCGTAACGATTCCGATGATGAAAAAAACGGGATACAAACCGGAATTTGCGGCTGCCGTCGAGGCTGCATCCTCCACAGGCGGACAGATCATGCCGCCGATCATGGGCGCGGCAGCTTTCCTGATGGCAGACTTTGTCGGCGTGCCGTATTCCGATATTATCGGCCGCGCTGTTATTCCGGCAGTTCTCTACTTTACGGGGATCTTCATCTCCGTGCACCTCGAAGCCAAGAAGCTGGATCTGCACGGCATTCCGAAGGAACAGCTTCCGCATGCCGGAAAACTCATGAAGAAGATCTATCTGCTTCTTCCTCTGGTCATGCTTGTCGTCTGGGTATCCGGCAACTTTATGACAATGCAGAGGGCAGCTTCCCTGGCGATCGTTCTTTCCATCGTCGTCAGCCTTTTTGATAAAGAAAACCGTATTACGCCGCACAAAATTCTCGATGCGCTGGAGGCGGGCGGCAAGAGTACGATCACGGTCGGCGCGGCCTGCGGTGTGGCCGGTATTATTTCCGGTACGATCACCATGACGGGACTGGCCAATGATCTGATCAATGCCATCGTCGGCGTTGCCGGAAACCGCCTGATCATCGCCCTTGTTCTGACTATGCTTTGCTGTATCGTCCTCGGTATGGGCGTTCCGACAACGGCTAACTACTGCATCATGGCCGCGACTACAGCGCCGATTCTGATCCGTATGGGTGTTCCGGTCGTAGCGGCACATTTCTTCGTATTCTATTTTGGTATCGTTGCGGATATCACACCGCCGGTAGCGCTGGCTGCCTATGCGGGATCGGCAATTGCGAAGAGTAATCCGATGAAGACGGCATTTAACGCGTCGAAGCTTGCCATTGCGGTATTCATTGTTCCGTATGTCTTCTGCTTCAGTCCTGCCATGCTGCTGATCGATACGACGCCGGTGCAGATCATTCAGATCGCAGTCACCTCGCTGATCGGAATCTTCGGCGTTTCGGCTGCACTGGAGGGATATTGCTTCGCGGATATGAATCCGGTGATCCGTGTTGTTATTGCGGCCGGAGGACTTCTGCTGATCTATCCGGGTCTGGTGACAGACCTTGCCGGATTGGGTCTGGTTGCCCTTTGTATTGTCGCGCAGTTTATCAAATCAAAGAGCGGCAGGCGCACTGCCTGACGCATATTTTCAGGGGGAATTTATGGGAAAAGAACTTATGTATCCGGTAATTACGATCAGCCGCGAATACGCGGCGTGCGGGCGTACGATCGCCGCAGGACTTTCCGAACGCCTGGGTATTCCGTATTATGACAAAGATTTCGTGAAAGAAACGGCGAAGAAGAGCGGCTATTCCGAAGAAGATATCAGCCGCGAAGGTGAGGCGATGAGCCGCGCAAGCAGGATCCTGAACAGGATCCTCAATAATGCGGCGGTCTATACCAGTTCCTTTGACGGCATCTTCAAGGCACAGGCCGAAGTCGTTCTGGAGCTTGCCGAAAAGCCGTGCATCATCGTCGGCCGCTGCGCGGACTACATTCTGACAAATGCCGAAGTACCGTGCTTCCGTATTTTTCTGTACGCGGATGAGGAACACCGCAGGGCGCGTGCCGCCCAATTGGCGGAGAACGAGGGCCAGGATATCGCGAAAGCGGTCGCAAAGCATGATGCCAACAGAGAAAATTATTACAAGCAGTATACGGGAAGAGATATGGGCGATGTGAAGAATTTTGATATCTGCCTCGACACGGGGAAGATCGGTGTGGAGAGATGCATCGATATACTCTGTGAGATCCTTGAGAAGTAAAGACTGCATAGCGAAGTAAGGGTATGAATAGAAAGAACTGGTATCGTCTGGATAACGCCGCGCAGATTATTCCTTCCTCTATTTTTATGGAGGACACACGTGTTTTCCGCCTGGTCTGTGAACTGACGGAAGAGGTCGATCGTGCCGTACTTCAGGATTCTCTGAATGAAGTGGTGAGGAGGGTGCCCTATCTGACATCAAGCCTTCGCCGCGGCGCATTCTGGTATTATCTGGAAGAACTTGGCGCGGAGGGCATCGTCCAGGAGGAAACACAGCACGCGCTGACTGCCTTATATGTACCCGGACGTAAAAACTTATTATTCAGGGTCGTTGTTTACCGCAGGCGGATCAGCCTGGAGATGTTCCACGTCCTTGCGGACGGCACGGGAGGTTTTTTCTTCCTGGAATGGCTGGTGACATCGTATCTGGTGCGAAAGCATGATCTGAATCGTTCTCTCCTTGATAAGTTCAATATCGAACAGGAGGAACTACTGCGTGATGCGTTTGCGGCACACTACAGGAAGGATTTTCGCAGGAAACGGAATTATGTGAAAGAGATGTTTCCGGTCGTTGCCGCGAAGCAGCGGATGCGGAAGGATCCGAATCTGTGGGAACATCTCGTGGAGGGTACAGCCTCTACGGAAACAATACTGGGGATCGCGCACCGGTACGGTGTGACACTGGGCGTGCTGATCACTTCCGTGTGGATCGAGTCGATCCTGAAAGGCCTGAATCGCTCGCAGTATCAGCGGCCGGTCGTTGTCAGTGTGCCGGTCAATCTGCGTAAGTTTTTTCCGACGCAGACGGCGAGAAATTTCTACGGGACGATTCAAGTCACATATGACGGAAATCTCTATGACGGAACGCTCGAGAGCATCCTTTCCGCTGTGAAACGGGGGTTTGAGGAACAGCTCTCCATTGAAAAAATAACGAAGACAATGAACTCCTATGCTTCCCTGGAGCATAATTACGCCATCAAGGTCGTTCCGCTCTTTGCAAAGTATCTTGGCATTATGGGAATAGCCTGGATGATGAACAGAGGCGTAACGACATCGGTTTCGAACGTGGGCCAGGTGACGCTGCCGGAGGATCTTGTTCCCTACGTGGACAAGTTTGCCAGTTTCATGGCATGTAAGAAATCTTTTCTCTGCATCAGTACCTTTGCAGATAAGATGACCTTCGGTATCGTGTCTTCTTACGAAAAACATCCGACCGAATGCCGCTTTTTCCGGAGATTAACGGAGATGGGAGCGGAATTTACGATCGCAAGCAATGACTGGGATGAAACATAAGAAAAGAGATCCGGGTGCGGTTCATTTCGAACCGCACCCGGATCTCTTTTAGGGCTGAACTCAGCGTAACACAGCGTGAAGCGCTTCTTCGTTAAGAAAGCAGGCACCGCGTTTTTGCATCAAGCGCGAATCTTAAATCGGGCATCCGAGGATTTACCAGGTCAGGCGGGAGAGCGTTCCGTACATTCTCTGGATATCGTTTCTCATAGCATCCTCAGCCAGAAGAGGAGCCCGCATCTTCAGCATATGAATACACGATCCCGGCGTTTAGTTTTTCGCCGGGTTCGTGTATATTGACACATCTTTAAAGGGGAAAACAAAAGATGGAATTACAGAGAAAATATACATTCTGGTTCTGCCCGGGATCTGTTGATCTGTACAGTGACAGAGAGATCCAGGTGGTTACCGAGCATGTTCAGAAGATGGTAGCTGCACTGAATGCAAGCTCCGAAATTCCGTATGAGATTGTGCAGAAACAGACTCTTCTGAATAATACAGATATCCGGAGAGTCTTCAATGAGGCAAACAATGATCCGGATTGTGCAGGTGTTATCGCATGGATGCACATGTTCTCACCGGCGAAATCCTGGCTGATGGGTCTGAAGGAACTCAGAAAACCGCTTCTTCATTTTGCAACACAGTTCAATGAGGAGATGCCTTATGATACGTTGAGCATGGACTTCATCAACATTAACCAGTCCGCGCACGGCGACAGAGAGTTCGCGTACATGCTTGCCCGCATGAACAAGACACATAAGACGATCTTCGGTCATTGGAATGCACTGGATGTCAAAGAAAGTATCGGTAAATGGATGAGAACGGCGATCGGCGTCATCGAGAGCCAGAATCTCCGTATCCTTCGTCTGTCTGATAACATGATTAATGTTGCGGATACAGAGGGTGATAAGATCGATGCGCAGATCAGAATGGGATGGCAGTGTGACTATCAGCCGATGAGTGAAGTCGTTGACAGCGTTAATGCTGTATCACAGTCTGATATCAACGCTTTGACCGATGAGTATTATGAGACATACGGAATCATCCTCAACGGCAGAGATCCGAAGGAATTCCGCAAGCATGTCGAGGTACAGGCGGCGATCGAGCTCGGTACCGAAAGATACATGAAAGAGCACAACTACAGTGTGGTTGTCAATCATTTCGGAGATCTCGGCGGTCTCAAACAGCTTCCTGGTCTTGCCATGCAGAGACTGATGGCAAAGGGCTATGGTTTCGGTCCGGAAGGTGACTGGAAGACACCGGCGCTGTACCGTATTGAGGCACTCATGACAGCCGGAATGAAGGATGCTAAGGGTATGTCCTTCTTCGAAGATTACACCTACAGCATGAAGCCGGGTGAGGAAGGTGTTCTGGAGACTCATATGCTCGAGGTATGCCCGCTGATTGCCGATGAAAGCGGTGTAAGCATTCGCGTTGAGCCGCTCAGCCTCGGAAACCGTGAGGATCCGGCTCGTCTGGTATTCACGGCGAAGGAAGGAAAGGCAGTTGCAGCATCTCTTACAGATATGGGAGATAACTTCCGACTCATCATCAATGATGTAAACGTTAAGAAGACAAAGAAGCCGATGCCGAATCTGCCGCTTGGATCCGCATTCTGGGTTCCGGAACCGAACTTCCGTACAGGTGTGGAAGCATGGCTCATGGCAGGCGGCTGTCACCACAATGTAACTTCCTACGATCTGGATGCCGATCAGCTCGCTGACTGGGCCGATATGGTGGGAATCGAGACTGTTATCATTGATAAGGACACGAATCTTCGCACACTGAAGCAGCAGTTAAAGAGATAAAGTTTTTACCAAAACAGGAGGGTTTTATTATGAACAAATTAGGCCTTTTCGTAAACTTCTGGGAGAAAAACTGGGAGTGCGATCTTGCGAAATATATCGTAAAAGCAAGCGATATCGGCTGGGATATCCTTGAGTTCCAGGCTCAGGCGCTTCTGAACATGGACAAAGCAAAAATGGATGAGCTGAAGAAACTTGCAGCTGATAAGAACATCGAGCTGACATACAGCCTCGGACTCGCAAAGGAGTACGATGTATCCAGCGCGGATGAGAATATCCGCAGAGCAGGTGTAGAGTATCTGAAGAACATCGTAGAGCGCGTAGGTTACATGGAAGGCCGTATCATTTCCGGTGTCAGCTATGCAGGCTGGGGCTGCGTAATGCCGCGGGAAGATCTTTCCGGCAATAAACAGCCGATCGTCGATCGTTCGATCGCTTCTATGAAGGAGCTGGCAAAAACGGCCGGTGACTACGGCGTTACCTACTGCGTAGAAGTAGTAAACCGTTTCGAGGGCTGCGTTCTCAATACAGCGAAGGAAGCCGTTGAATACGTAAAGGCAGTGGATGCCCCGAACGTAGGAATCCTTCTGGATACATACCACATGAATATCGAGGAGAACAGCTTCTCCGAGGCTATTCATACCGCTGCACCGTATCTGAAGGGTGTGCATTTCGGAGACAACAACAGACAGTGCCCGGGACGCGGACATATTGATTTCGACGAGATCGCACAGGCACTTGCAGACATCAATTACAAAGACCAGATCGTATCCGAGATCTTCGTTTCAAAGGGCGGAGAAGTTGGTCGTGATATCTTCGTATGGCGCGATATCATTGATGACGTATCGGAAACAGCACTTGACAAGGAAGCTGCACACATCCTTGAGGTTGAGCGTGACCTGCTCACCAGACATGGCATGGCTTAAGACATAAGATAATATTATGTCTTCAACTTATGGGGGCCCGGAGAGATCCGGGCCTTTTTACGTGCCCGCAGGGCCAGCCGGATCCTCGGTTTATCCGAAGGCTATACGAGAGCGGGACTATCATTATCCCGGAACAAATGGTAGAATGAGGTTGTTTACTTCACGCAAAAGGAGACCTGTTTTGGAAGAACTTTTTGATAATCTGGATGAGGACCAGCAGAATGCCGTCACGGCAACGGAGGGCTGCGTGCGCGTCATCGCGGGAGCCGGCTCCGGCAAGACGCGTGCTTTGGCGCACCGTTTCGCGTGGCTCGTACTGGATCTGGGAATTTTGCCGTCGCATATTCTCTGCGTAACCTTTACGAATAAATCTGCCAATGAGATGCGGCAGAGGATCCACAATCTGACCGGTGACAATGATACGGGCTATATCAATACCTTCCACGGTTTCTGTGTATCCGTTCTCAAAGAAGATTCGCATGCGATCCGGTACCCGAAGAATTTTCTGGTGCTCGATAATTCCGACGTCAATGACATGCTGAAGGTCATCTATGAGGAGAAGGGGCTGACGCTTCGTGATATGAGCTTTTCCGCGGCGCGTGACATGATCGAGATCCTGAAGACGATCGAGAGACCCGACTATTACGAGGATATGCTGTCGATGTCGCTGGAAGCTCTCCATGACAAATACAGGAAGGCGGAAGATCCCAGGGACGCGATCTTCTACGGCTATCTGTATCAGGAGAAAAAGTGTTTTGCGCTCGACTATAATGATCTGATCAAGTTCACGCTGTACATGTTCGAACAGAACGAAGAGATTCGTCTGAAGTGGCAGAAACGACTGGAATATATTATGATCGATGAGTTCCAGGATATAGACGCGCTGCAGTATGAATTGATGCGTGTGCTGTGCGGATATCACAGGAACCTCTTCGTGGTCGGTGATCCGGACCAGACGATCTATTCCTGGCGAGGCGCGAATGTGCGGTATCTGATGGAGTTCGAGCAGAAGTTTCCACATGCCAGGACAGTCATGATGCCCAATAATTACCGCTCCACGCCGGAGATCGTTGCGGCAGCCAATTCCCTGATCGGGAAAAACAAATACCGCATTCCGAAGGAGCTGAAAGCGATCAGGAGAAGCGGAGAGAGGGTTCTCTGCCACCATGCCGATACACCGGCAAAGGAGGCGGAATGGATCGCCGATAAGGTGCAGGAGCTGCACGAAAGCGGTGTTCCCTACCGGGAAATGACGATCCTGTACCGGGCGCATTATGTGACGCGGTCGATCGAAGAAGTTTTTCTGAAGAAGGAGCTGCCGTATACGATCTACAGCGGCGTCCAGTTCCTTGACCGGATGGAGATCAAGGACGCATTGGCATACCTTCGCATGATCATATTCCGGGACGATCTGTCTTTTCGCCGCGTTGCAAATGTACCGAAGCGTAATCTCGGAGAAAAACGGATGAAATTCCTCGAGATGTATGCGGCGGAGCATGGCTGTACGCTATTTGAAGCACTGGAAGAGACGCTGGAAGAGGAGATCTTCCGGGGAACAAAGGCGGCGGATTTCGTAAAGCTGGTCACGGATTTTTCGAGGTCGTACAAGGGCGTACCGGTGTCGGACGTTTTTTCCGCGTTGATGAATGAGTCGGGGTACGAGGCGATGCTGCGCACTGAGGGAAACCAGGACCGGCTGGACAATCTGGCGGAACTGAAGCAGAGCATTTATGATTATGAAATGAGCTGCGGCGAGGAGACAGACCCGGAAGATTATCTGCAGCATGTGGCCCTCTTTTCCAATGTCGACGCGGCAGAGACGGGAGATAAGGTGCGCATGATGACGGTACATTCCGCCAAAGGACTGGAATTCTCCAACGTCTTTCTCTGCGGCATGAATGAGGGGATTTTCCCTTCGCGAAAAATCAAGGATGAAAACGGAATGGAGGAGGAACGGCGTCTGGCATTTGTGGCGCTTACCCGTGCCGAAGACCGCCTCTTTATTACCGACGCGGAGGGACGGAACTTCGACGGTTCGCCGCGGTATCCGTCGCGGTTTGTGATCGATATCGGCAGAGAGAACCTGGAATTTACAGAAGAACCCAGAAGCGGTCTGATCGAGGAGACGCTTGCCTATGTACGGATGCAGAACAGGCGGATGGCAGTTGTGACGGGAGAACGCTTCCGGGTCGGTGATGCCGTCATGCATGCGGCCTTCGGAAAGGGGATCGTCACAGCATTAAGTGAGGAAGAAGCGGCGTACACGATCCGCTTTGAAAAACTCGGTACCGAAAGGATGATCTCTTACCGGGCGAGGCTGACACCGGCGGAGTGACAGGCATAATAAAGGATATTCACCGGCGGAGTGACAGGCATAATAGAAGATATTCACCAGCAGGGTGACAGGAATATTTAGGAAAGATATAGAAGACTGATTTAGTAAAGAAAGGATTACGGAAAATGATCACATATCGCTTAGAGGAAGACAAGAACAGAGCGGCAGCTTATGATGAGGGAAAAGAAGCGGGAGAGTGCGTTTATTCGAAGGATGGAAATGTCTGGACGATCGTGCACACCGGCGTTGATCCGGCATACGGCGGGCAGGGAATTGCGGGGAAACTGCTTGAGCTGGTGGTAAACGCGGCGAAGGCCGAGAAGGTCCGCATTGATCCGGTCTGCAGCTACGCGGCGCATGCATTTGAGAAAAGAGAAGATTGGAAAAATCTGCGTGTTTGATCTCCTTGACATATGAGAATTACGCAAGCAGAAAAATGATCATTTAATAGTGCACAAAAACAAAATACGAAAATTGTCGAAAATTAACGGGGGGGGGGTACTTCGCAACCTTTATTAACGTCATAAATGTGACACAAGTACTGAATTTTGAGTATAATAAATGGTCCGACCTGTCACTTCCTACGAAAACATTTCCAATGCTTTAAATGCCTGTATTTCCATAGTATAATTACTATACGTAAAGAAAAATTTACGCTGCGATTCAACGAAAAAATACGATGCGCAGGGATAATAAGAATACAGGAGGTTGACATCTCGGAACAGACAGCAATGGAAAATCGTTTTGATTTCGAAAATCTCGGAAACAGAGTAAAGCAGCTCCGCATCGAAAACGGGCTGACACAGAATCAGGTAGCGGCAGCACTTCATGTAACGCCGGGGTATATCAGCAACGTGGAAAACAATCGCACGGCAATGTCGCTTCGCGTACTTTCTTATTACGCAAAGCTGACCGGTGTGACGCTCGATTCTCTCGTTGGCAAGATCGAGCCGGAATATCAGGCAACCGCTCTTGACCATGAGGTACTCGGCGAGCTTGCCGATATGAGCGAGGACATGAAGATCAGGGTGCTGCAGATGATCCAGATCTGGAAGACGGCGTTGTCCTGACAGCAGGAATCTAAAGCGCAGCAGCTATATCAATATTGAAATAAGGAAGAGCCGCAGATCCAACGGATCAGCGGCTCTTCCTTTCGTTGTTGCGTGTTATTTGCAGCTTATGCATCCTTTAAGCATTCAGGGAGGCCTCCCAGCTGCTCAGCTTATCGAGATATTCCTCGAGGCACAGACCGTTCGCTGTGATGTCCGCCGCGGCTTCACGCCCGACGTAGCGATAGTGCCAGGGTTCATAGATGATACCGGTATATTGCATCTTGTCACGCGGATAGCGGAGGATGAATCCGTACTTTGCACAGTTGGCCATCAGCCACTGCTGCGTGGCTGTCTGCTCCTGCGAGTCATCAAGCGTCTGGTTTTCCGAGGAATAGATATCGAAGGCAAGGCCGATCTCATGTTCACTGGTTCCGGGAACGGCGACCGCGGTTCCGGCGGCCTCGGCAGCGGCAGCTGCGTCTGTGCCGTTGGCGGCTTCTTCTTCACCTACCCGTTCATTGAAAAGTTCCACCTGTGTTTCGTGGGCGCGGTATGCGGAGCAGATGATCGGCGTATTGCCGGCTGCCGCGCAGTCGGCGATCATGGCCTCCAGATCAGCCGCGCAGCGACTGTCTGCCTCGTGAACACCGTCGGAAAGAACCGTCGTTTCAATGGTAAATCCATCCGGAATGAGATGCTCTTTATTGACCAGAAGCATATTCCAGTCGGTTGTCCTTGTGGTAAGAAAACTCGGAAGCTCCGGAACCGGTGTCGGCTTTGGCGTAGGCGTCGGTGTGGGTGTTGCCGCTTTCGTCGGAGCGGCGGACGGCGCAGGTGTCGCGGTTGTTTTTCCGGATGGCACAGTATCCGATGAAGAGGAAGTTACCGTACTTTCCGTATTATTCTTCCGGATGTTGTCGCTGCCTGTATCTGCTGTTTCCTCGATCGAGTACGGATCCGTTGTACTGAATAAAGAAGCTGTCTGCGTAAGCAGATAGGCAGGTTTTGTTTCGGATATATAGATGATGGCAATAACGGAAAGGAGGGAGCAGGCAAGGCAGAGCCCCTTCAGATAAGAGAGGATCTGCAGATCACGCTTCACACGGCTTTCCTTTCGCTTTTCTTCCAGTTTTGAATCTAATCTCACGTTGATCTACCTTTCATTAACAGGTTACTTGAAGAGAATTATAGGGGAGAGCATGAAAATTGTCAATCAATGAGGGCGGGAGTGTACAGGCAGAATGATTTTCGGTATAATAAATAGGAATGCAAGAAGTCAGGCATTGTCAGATGAAGCAAAGAGAGGAACGGTAATGAGAAAGAAGAGAAAACTTGTGGCAGCTGCGCTATTCCTTGCCGCCGGACTCGCCGTGATCCCGTTTGTTACATTCTTCGGCGCGAGGAGTGTGCTGGCGGATCAGCAGTTGATCGTGGATGATCAGGATCTGCTCTCTGAAGAGGAGGAGACGGAGCTTCAGGCGGAGTGTGAAGAATTTTATGACAAAAACGGCACCCGCATTTTTATCATGACGGCGGGCAGCAATCAGATCGGTTCTTCGACGGAAGAAGGCACCATCCAATACATAGAGAAATACGGTTGGGAAAATATGGGCGACGATTATGTCGGGCTCATCGTCAATATGGACATCCGTTATTATTATATCGATGTTTACGGCAGCACGCCGATCCGTAATTTTACGGATAATGAGCAGAGCAAAACAGGAGATGCGGTGGCATCGGCGCTCGGCGACGGCGACTATTACAAAGCTTTTGAACGGTTTATCTCATACGCTGACTCCGCGCTGAACAGCGGGGAATATGACGCGTCCAAACCTGTTGAAAAAAACATTCCGTTCCGCATCCTGATCGCGGCTCTTGCGGCAGCCGGTGTGTCCGGCATTGCTACGCTTGTCATGGCGGCGAAGCATCATCCGAGGAAGATGGCGCGAAGTGCCGAAGCGTATGAGGTCCCCGGATCCATGAATCTCAATGTGCGCTCCGACCGCTTTGTACGGGAATATGTGACAAGAGTTGCCAAGCAGCAGAATAATAGCAGCGGCGGTGGCGGTCATACATCCACCCATTCATCCTCCGGCGGCTCGCACAGCGGTCACGGCGGTCATTTCTAAAGGGAGGAAAGAACAATGGCAGATACGAATAAAACCTACAAATGTCCTTCCTGCGGCGGCGAGCTTCAATGGTCACCGACAGCCCAGAAAATGGTATGCCCGTACTGCGGTTCCGAATTTGAACTTTCCGTTTTTGAAAAAACGGAGGAAGCCATTCAGGAACAGCTGCAGAATAATACGTACGCAAAGGGTGAAGACGGGGCGGAAATGGATTACGGCGCAGCGGACGCGACCGACGAGAGCAACATCGATCCGCACGATCTGCGTGTCTATAAGTGTTCGGTCTGCGGCGCCGAGGTCGTCACGGACAAAACGACCGTTGCGACTTCCTGCGCGTTCTGCGGAAGCCCCGTCGTGCTGACGGAGCAGCTCGATACGCAGTTCCGTCCGAAGTGGATCGTACCGTTCGCGATCGAGCAGTCCAAACTGCGGGAGTTGTATATGAACTATGTAAAATCCAGGCCGTTCACACCGGGAAGTTTTTTCACCGATGCGCACCTGGAAAAGCTCAAGGGCGTCTATGTGCCTTTCTGGATGTATGATCTGGATATGCAGGGACATCTCTCGGCGACCGGAGAACGACTCAGCAGTTATTCGGATTCCAGATATTTTTATACGGTCCACAGGGTATATGACATCGAACGAGGCGGAACACTTTCCCTTCGCAATATTCCGGTGGATTCCTCCTCGAGAACGCCGGACGATGCGATGGACAGCATCGAACCCTTTGATCTCAGTCAGATCAAACCGTTCAAGACTGCGTATATGGCCGGATTTCTTGCGGAGCGTTACGATGAAGATCCGGAGGACTGTAAGGAAAGAGCGCTGAATCGCGCGAAACAGACGGTGGAGAATGAGTTGAGGAGCACGATCGGCGGCTACAGCGGCTTGCAGATCCTCGGCGAGAACATTGTGGAAAGAAGAGAGAGCCGGGAGTTAAATCGCGTAAACTACGCGCTTCTTCCCGTATATATGCTCAACGCAAAATACAAGGGAAAAGATTATTTGTTTGCCATGAATGGCCAGACCGGCGTGTCGGTCGGTGATGTGCCGATCTCCACGGGGAAAGCGATCGGCTTCTTCGGAATCGCCTTCGGCATTCTCTGGGTGATCTTCAGCCTGTTAGCTATCTTCCTGTTCTGAGAGAGGAAATCTCTCAGATCGGCCGGTCCGTTTTTGCCTCGTGACGAACGATCAGGAAGATCGTAAGGTAGATGATCACGACGGCCAGAACGAAGAGGAGAATCGCCAGCGGCGTTCCTGTCATTGCTGTTGCGTCATAGAAACCGTGCAGAAGGACTGCGAGTGTATAACCAACCAGAAGATTCAGGATGCACAGACCGTTCTGACCGCGATTTTCATACATGCGCGCTCTGCCGTAGAAGATTCCATTCAGAACGGCAAAGCCCATGTGACCCGGGATGGACAGAAATGCGCGCGAGAAGCCGACGCCGATCCCGTAGCCGAAGACATAGAGAATATTCTCGAGCGCCGCAAAGCCAAGGGACACAAAGACAGAATAGACGATGCCGTCAAAACGGAAATTGAAGGCCGGATGATTCCAGGTCCGAAGGCTCATGAGGAAATATTTGCTTCCTTCCTCAACGACGGCGATCACCAGGAACGCGGATACGATCGTATAGAAATTCGAGGTATTGTCCGGAATCAGCACACCGAGAACCGCGTCTCCGATCATTTCGAGCACCATGGAGATGCCGGCGGCGACACAGCCGAGAAAAAGGAGTGAAAGGAGTAATCCTAACGGTTCCTTTTCGATACTGTCCTGCCTGTACACATAGATCAGAAGCAGGATCGCCGGCACGACGGCGATAAGAAAGTAAACGGTAATGGAAAATGTCCCCGGAATCAGAAAAAACATACAGGCAGCCTCCCGATAATTGTTTTTATAAAAATTTAAGATTATTCTCAGTATAGCATAGTTCATACTTCATGAGGGAAAAACTATTTCCCGCGCTTGCAAGTTTGCCGCAGTGTGGTTATACTTCAGAAATGTTGAGTAAGGAAAAGAATAGACGAAAAAAGATCTTCAGGCACCGGTTCACATCGCACATGGGAACACTGGCGCGGTGAAAGGAGTATGGCATGGTGAAATGTATAAAATGCGGCAGGGAGTATGAGAATTATGACCGCTTCTGTCCTGCCTGCGGAGAACCGAATCCCTTCTATGACCCGGAAGAAGCTCTGAACGCGGAAGCTGCACAGAGAGCCGGCAATGAAGCGGAAGCGGAGCATGCGCTTACGGAAGGTGACATGGTCGACGGTACGGACCCGATGCTTGCGGGTACCGTTGAACTGACCGCGGAAGAGGTTAAGCACCTTAGCGAGGCTGCGCAGGAGCCGCTCGGAGCCGAGGATCCGGAGATTCACATTCCGATCTATACGCCCCAGGAGGAACTGTACCGGACAGGAAATTATCGGGATGACGCGGATTATGACTTCGACAGACCGAATCCGGGCAGGCAGAGCGAAGAAAAGCCGAATTCGAGCCGACAGAGCGAAGGCAGGCCGGATCCGGGCAGACCGAATTCGGGCAGGCGGAATCCTGGGAAACCGGATCCGGATAAACGGGATCAGAAGAAAAAAGAAAAGGAGAAGAACCGCAGACTCCTCATTTTTCTCCTGATCGCGGCAGCAGCTGCGATTCTGGCGGCTGTTCTTTTGTTGACACTGCATAAGGACAATGCAGGTGCAGACGACACGCCCGCCTCGACACCGACGCCGGTCGTGACGGAAACGCCGACCCCGACACCGGAGGCCACACCGACACCGGAAGCTACCCCGACCCCGACACCTGCGCCGACGGAAACGCCGACACCGACGCCGGAAGCTACCCCGACGCCAACGCCTGCACCGCAGGATCCGAGCGGACAGATCGATCCGGAGTCACAGACCGATCCGGAGGCAGTCGACAGCTGGGCGGAGGATTTTACATCGCTGGAGGAATTTGAATATTCCGTGGATGAAGAAGCGGGAACGCTTTCCATCAAGAAGTATAACGGAACCGACAGGAAGGTGGCGCTTTCTTCAACCTACAATATCGGCGGGACTTACTACACGCTGCAGTCGATCGATGATTCTGCGTTCGCGGGAAACGAGACGATAACGAGTCTGGTGCTTCCTGTCAATGTAAAGACAGTGGGCGATGATGCTTTTGCGGGCTGCAGGAAACTGAAGTATCTGTATCTGCCGTACACGCTTGAAGAGACTCCGGAGAATTTCTGGAGCGCGATCGGAGACCGGACACTTACCGTCTATTACGGCGGCGGAGATGAGCAGTGGGCTCGCCTTGTGGGTGCCAACGATACCGGAAAGCTACTGGTTCATACCAATATGGCCTCGCCGATGGGAGACGGTACGGACGGAACGGAATATCCGGCGGCGGAAAGCAGCGAAGAAGCGGATATCGATGAGGGGCAGCAGTAAGGAACAGCAGTAAGGAACAGCTGTAAGGAGCAAAAGACCTGCTGACGGAATAATTACAGAGAATATAAAGCCGTTCGGGCGTGATCAGACGGGCAGTCTGATCGCTGGACCCGGACGGCTTTTTCTGTGGTTAATCCGGGATATTTTTCGTGCCGGACACCGGACTTGGTTCCGTTATCGTATCTTCCGGCAGCCTCATGTGATAGTGCATAAAAAACGGAAACAAAATTCGTTGATTTCGTTTCCTTATTTTCTGTTGTACTTGTTTGATAAAGAATTTATAATCAAAGATAAGGAAACGAAAAACGAAAAATACGTTTCCTAAAGAGGGACGGCTATGGTTCAGCAGACGGTAAGAGAAGAAATACTGGAAGGATGCCTGAAGATCTTCAATGAGCGTGGATTGAAATTCACGATGGATGATCTGGCGAAGACTCTCGGGAAGAGCAAGAAAACGATCTATGCGTTCTATAAAGGAAAGCCGGAAGTCCTGGATGCGATGGTGGACTACTGTTTCGATTCGATCAAGGCGGACGAAAACAGGATCCTTCTCGACGAGAGCCTGAACACGGTCGATAAGCTGAGAAAGGTCCTGGGCGCGATGCCGGAAAAATACCGGGACATCGATTTTCGGCAGCTCTATGTATTGAAAGGAAAGTATCCGAGGATCTATGAGAGGGTCGTACACCGCCTGGAGACCGGGTGGGAGCCGACCGTGGCGCTGATCGAAAGAGGTGTTGCGGAGGGTACGATCAGACCCGTCAATATCCCTGTATTCCGTACGATGATGCTGGCAACGCTCGAGCAGTTTTTCCAGAGAGACATTCTCGAAGGGAGCGGCCTTTCTTACACGGAAGCATTGCGGGAAGTAGTGGCGATCCTGGTTGACGGGATCACGATCTCACGGGAATAATACTTTTACCTGAGTAAAACCATTTTACGCAGGATCCCAAATTAAAAACTAATAGCAGGAGAGAATGAATGAACGACAGAATTTATATCAACAACAACTGGGAATTCACAGAAGAGTACTCCGAGGAATTTGCACGCGGTGAGGCAGGGAAAAACGTATCGACGGTACGGCTTCCGCATACCTGTAAAGAGACACCCTTTAATTATTTTGATGAATCGATCTATCAGATGCTCTGCGGCTACCGTAAGGAGCTGGACATTCCGGCAGAGTGGGAAGGGAAGCGCGTTTTTGTAACATTCGAAGCCTGCGGACACAGCGCGGTCGTTTATCTGAACGGGAAAGAAATCGGTACACACAGCTGCGGTTACACGGCCTTCACGCTGGAACTGACGAAGGATCTTGTTCCGGGAGGAAAGAACCTTCTGGTCGTCCGCTGCGATTCCCGTGAGAATCTGAACATTCCGCCGTTTGGCTATGTGATCGATTATATGACCTACGGCGGCCTGTACAGGGGCGTCTATCTGGAGGTGACCGAAGAGGTCCGCATCGAAGATGTCTATGTGCGTACGCATATCCCGGAGGGAGAACTTTCCGACCGGTGTGACGGTAAGGTACGGGCGGAGATCCTGCTCGACGGAATCGACGGTGCCAATGATTCCATGGAATCTAAGTCGGCATTTGCAGATCTCAGGATCCACCAGAGTGTGACCGATCCCGCAAGCGGTGAGACGATCGCCGAAGAGACGGTGAGGCTCACCGATGGAAGGGTCCAGCCGATCCGGCGGACATTCCCCGATGGCACGCGCACCTATTACAGCATTCCGCTGGATGTAAACAGCTTGAAGATCTGGGATGCGTCGCATCCGAATTTATATGTTCACAGGACTGAACTGATCCGCGCGGAAGGCGGCGAAGAGCAAGTGATCGGCGTATCAAAGAAGCGGATCGGCTTCCGCAGAGCGGAATTCCGGACCGACGGCTTCTATCTGAACGGCAGGAAATTCAAGCTTCGCGGAATGAACCGCCATCAGAGCTGGCCGTATGTCGGTTACGCGATGCCGGATTCCCAGCAGCGTCTGGACGCGGATATTTTGAAAAACGAACTCGGCTGCAATTACGTCCGCACCTCCCATTATCCACAGGCACAGAGCTTCATCGACCGGTGCGACGAACTCGGCATTCTCGTTTTTACCGAGATCCCGGGATGGCAGCATATGGGAGACGAAGACTGGGAGAATGTTGCGGTGAATAACGTTGCCGAGATGGTCGTGCAGTACCGGAACCATCCGTCGATCATTCTCTGGGGTGTCCGCATTAATGAGTCGAGCGATAATGACAGACTCTATACGCGGACAAATAAAGTTGCCCATGATCTCGACCCGGACCGCCCGACAAGCGGCGTCCGCTGTATCAAGAAGAGCAGCCTGCTCGAGGATGTCTACGCATACAATGACTTTGTTCATGACGGCATCGAACCGGGCTGCTGCCCGAAGGCAAAGGTGACCCAGGATGTGTCCAAGCCATATATCGTCAGCGAATACGGCGGTCACATGTTCCCGACAAAGTCCTATGACTCGGAGGATCACCGCCTCGATCATGCGCTGCGTCACGCGACGGTCCTCGACGCGATCGCAAAGGAAGAGGATATCTCGGGAAGCACAGCCTGGTGTATGTTTGACTACAATACGCACCGTGATTTCGGCAGCGGTGACCGCATCTGTTACCACGGTGTTCTGGATATGTATCGGAATCCGAAGCTGGCAGCGGCGCTTTACGCGAGCCAGAGTGACGAGAAGATCATCTGCGAGATCAGTTCTTCGATGGATATCGGAGAACATCCGTCCGGCAACCCGGGAAAGATCTGGATCTTCACCAACGCGGACAGCGTGCGTATGTACAAGAACGGCGAACTCCTTCACGAGTATCTGCCGTCAGAATCACCTTACAGGCATCTGAATCATCCGCCGATGCAGATCAATGATTTTGTGGGAAATCAGATGGCGGATGAGAACTTCGCAAAGGATCAGGAGAAAGCTGTACGGGACATCCTCAATTACGCGGCTGTCAACGGCTTTAACCGCCTGCCGCCGAAGATCCTCGCGAAATCGGCAATGCTTATGGCGCGTTACGGAATGAAATATGAGGACGCGTACGCGCTCTATGGCAAGTACGTCGGAAACTGGGGCAATTCCTCGACCGTATATCGCTTTGAAGCAGTGAAAAACGGCGAGGTCGTCAAGGTCGTCACAAAGGTTCCGGCTGAAACGATCCATATGGAATGCATAGTGGATCACACCGATCTACTCGAAGGAAAGAGTTACGATGTAGCTGCCATCCGCGTGATGATGCGTGATCAGAACGAGGGAAGTCTCCCGTTCTATCAGGGAGCGGTAACAATGAGGACCGAAGGCCCGATCGATCTGATCGGTCCGAAGGTAATGACCCTTCGCGGCGGAGCCGGCGGTACCTATGTAAAGACGACGGGAGCGGAAGGAAACGCGGCGGTCATTCTTACCGATGAGAGAGGCCGGGAAGAACGGATCACCTTTACGGTGAAGAAAGAGCAGTTGTAATGAGTACCATCCGGGGGGATGGAACTTGTACATACGGGGGATGAAAGGTCCGTTCCGGAGAAAACGGCAGGGAGGAAGCAAAGCTATGACAGACAGATCGAAGAGGATCTTCGGCAACATGATCGGTGCCGCGGATTACAGGAAAGCATTACAGTCAAAAGAAAAGTTTATTAAGAAATACGGAGATGATTCGGGAAGATCCTACCCGGTAACGGTCCGCAGGAACGCGTACATCGGAGATTCACTCGGTGTCAGTGATATCCTCCTCGAGGAGAGCGCGGACAGTGAGGGCTTCGATACGGAAAAAGGCATTATCGTCGGGAATATCCGGATGGGATTCGGTCATTACCGCATCTCCATGGCGATGGCAAGCGCCGCGCAGGCGCTTGGCTACAAGCCTTACTGGATGGATCTCAATTCCTACAGCGAAACGACCTGCACCAAGGTCATTTCGGGGCAGAACGAGCTCTATTCGAAGGGCTCCCGCATTTCCCAGAAGAGCAAAGCATTCAACAAAATCGTATGGGAACCGCTCAATTACGAGGGCTTCCGGAAACTCAGCTACAATGCTTCCGATCAGAAAAACGCAGAGCTCATGGCGCCCGTTTTTCGCAATATTCCCAAAGAGATCCCGGTGATCGGAACACATGTATGGCCGGCGCAGGCAGCCCTGCACGCAGGGATGAAATACGTGGTCAACGCGATCCCGGACAACTGGCCGATGGCGCTGCACCTGGCAGAGGGCAGCATCCACACGATCCAGACACATCAGGCATATCAGGGCTACCGCATCCTGAACGGTATGAGAGGCGATGAGGTTCTGAGCCCGATGCCGGCGGAGAGTCTGGTTTATACAGGCCACTATATCGACCATGAGCTGGTGGCCAATATTGAAGAGGACTGTGAGAGAAGGATCGCGAGAAAACGCGATAAGAAGCCGATGCGCTTCCTTCTTACGATCGGCGGTGCCGGCGCGCAGAAGGAGATCTTCGCGGCGATCATCAAACAGCTGCTTCCGATGATCCGGGAGGAGAAGGCAGCACTGTACGTGAACGTCGGGGATTACCGGAACGTCTGGGACGAGCTGAGTAAAGAGATCCCGGAGCTTTCCGGACTCGCAGCGGAGCACTTCAACAACTGGAGCGATACCGTGAGCTTCGCCGAAGGCGCGCTGACCGGTGATGTGACGGGGATCCATGCTTTCTGGCACGAGAATATTTTCGAGGCTGTCTATTGTACGAATCTCCTGATGAGAAGCTGCGATGTTCTGGTGACCAAACCGAGCGAACTGGCCTTTTATCCGGTTCCGAAACTCTTTATCAAGAGAATCGGCGGCCATGAAAAGTGGGGAGCGATCCACTCCGCGGAGATCGGAGACGGCACACTCGAATGCAGGGATATCCCGCACACGCTGCAGATGATCGATCTGTTCCTCAATGACGATACCTTCCTGGTCGATATGTGCGAGAACATCCGCGTCAACAAGACGATCGGAACGTACGACGGCGCCTATAAGGCAGTGAAGATCGCCATGGACAGGAAGGCGAAGGGCTGACGCGGAAATCGCCCGAAAATCGCGGAAAATGCGCAAGGCTAATGCGGAAAGCGCGAAGAGAACGCGCCGGAAAATGCGCAAGGCTAATTTGGAAAGCAAATTGAGAACGCGATGGCGGAATGAATGGGATTTCGACGATATGCGTGAAAATTAAGTAAGAAACAGCCCGATGACGAGAAGCGCGGCTGCAAAAAATAAGCAAGGAGATTTACAATGAAAAAGCTAACAAAAGGGAAAATGTGGTGCTTTGCAATCGGTCAGTTCGGATGGAGCCTTCTATCCGCGTTGATCACCAACTGGCTCGTTTATTTCTACCAGCCGGCAGAAGCGCAGATCGCGGAAGGACAGTCCCTGTTCATTCCGCAGGGACGTGTGATCATCGGTATATTTACGATCATCGGCGCGATCGCGGCCGTCGGACGTATCTTCGATGCCATCACGGATCCGCTGATTGCGAACCTGTCTGACCGCTCGAAAAATCCGCGCGGCAGACGAATTCCGTTCATGCAGAAGATCGCGATCCCCTTCGCGGCGATCACCGTTCTGGTCTTCTGTGCACCGGTTAACGGCGTTTCCGCGATCAACGGCGTGTGGCTGCTCGTAACGCTTCTTCTGTTTTACCTTTTCATGACGACCTACTGCACACCGTATAATGCGCTGATCTCCGAGCTTGGAACAACGCAGGATACACGAATCAGTATCTCCACTTACATCAGCGTGACTTTCCTCCTCGGTTCCGCGATCGGCTATGCGGCGCCGTACATCTGGGGCGCTCTGACACCCGCTATGGGACGTGTCAACGCGATCCGCGCGACCTTCATTATCCTCGCAGTGATCGGACTTATCGCGCTGTTCGTTCCGACCTTCACGATCAAAGAGAAGGATTATATTAACGCTGTTCCGTCGCAGGATAACGCTTTCAAATCCCTGATGAAGACCTTTTCCAACAAGGAATTCCGCATCTTTGTCGGCAGTGATATTCTGTATTTCGTAGCGCTTACCATTTTCCAGACCGGACTTCCGTTCTTCATCACCGCGCTGATGAAGCTCGATGAGAGATGGACGACGATCCTCTACATCGGCATGACGCTGCTTTCCTTCGCCTGCTACGCGCCGGTCAACTTCCTGGCACACAAGCTGAACAAGAAGAAACTTGTTCTGATCGGTTTCTGCGGCCTGTCACTGGCCTATATCATCACGGCGATCTCCGGCCTCTTCGGAATCACCGGTATCGTATGGGGTATCCTCGTTATCGTGATTGCCGCGTTCCCGATGGCGATCCTCGGAATCCTTCCGCAGGCGATCGTTGCCGATATCGCGCAGGCGGACGGCATGGTCACCGGCGAGCAGAGAGAGGGTATGTTCTTCGCGGCCAGAACCTTCGCGTTCAAGATGGGCCAGAGCGTTTCGATGCTGCTGTTCACCGCCTTCGCGTCGATCAGCCCAGAGACCGGTCTCGGTTACCGTATCGCTGCATTCACGGCAACGGCGATATGTCTTCTCGGCGCTCTTATTCTGTCCCGCTACAATGAAAATAAGATTCTCGGAATTATCGTTCCGGCAGAGGATGAGAAAAAATGATCTATCAGGCAGAGCAGATCTATCTGCTGCATACCGAACACACGGACTACATGTTCCGTGTGCTTCCCACAGGACATCTGGAGCATCTGTATTACGGCGCTTCCCTCGGAAGTGAAGAACAGCTTACTCCTGCGCGGATAGCGGAGGATGCGGATGCATTTGCGGAAAAACGTGCCTTCGAACCCGGCAATGAGGTGGTCTACGATCAGGATCACAAGACGATGATCCTTGAAGATATGCGCTTCGAGATCTCCTCCTACGGGAAGGGCGATATCCGTGAGCCGTTTCTGGAAATTATTCATCATGACGGAAGCCGTACCTGCGACTTCCTGTTCGACCATGCCGAGATCTGCAACGGATCGATCACGCCGCTTGCGACGATGCCCTGCGCGTACGCGGAGGATGACAGTGCCTCGGAGCTGATCGTCACGCTGAAGGAAGCAGGGACCGGCCTTACACTGGAACTCCGGTACGTCGTTTTTCCAAAGGAGGATGTTATCACCAGAAGCAGCCGCCTCATCAACGAATCGGATGTTCCGGTCCGCCTCTTAAGGCTCATGAGCCTGCAGCTCGACCTCGAGTACAAGGGCTACGTGATGACGACCTTCAACGGAGCCTGGGCACGCGAGATGTACCGCAACGATACGACGATCATCGCGGGAAAAACGGTGAACTCCTCCTATACGGGATCCTCCTCCAGCCGCGCGAATCCGTTCGTGATGCTGAGCAGGCAGGATACAACAGAGGGCGCCGGCGAATGCTGGGGCTTCAACCTTGTCTACAGCGGCAACCACGCGGAGACGGCTGAGGTCAACGCCTATGACAAGACCCGGTTCCTGTCCGGAATCAACCCGCAGGGCTTTTCATGCCTTCTTGAACCGGGAGAGGCCTTTGAAGCGCCGGAAGCGGTAATGACCTATACGAACAGGGGATTCCGGCAGCTGAGCCATAATATGCATCATTTCGTGCGCGAACATATCGTGCGCGGCACCTGGAAAAACAAAGTGCGCCCGGTCCTTCTGAACAGCTGGGAGGCGGCTTACTTCAAGATCGATGAAGGAAAACTCCTGAAGCTGGCCAAGGCGGGAGCGGATGTGGGCATTGAGCTTTTCGTCATGGATGACGGATGGTTCGGAAAACGCAACAGCGATAACGTATCTCTCGGCGACTGGACGCCGGACCCGGAGAAGCTTCCAGGCGGTCTGGCGCAGATCTGCCGCAAGATCAACGATCTCGGCATGGATTTCGGAATCTGGGTCGAGCCGGAGATGGTGAGCGAGGACAGTGATCTCTACAGAGCGCATCCCGACTGGGCAATGACCGTTCCGGGAAGGCATCATTCCGAGGGACGCAATCAGATGATCCTCGATCTGGCGAATCCGGAAGTCGTGGAATATATGACCGGACAGATGGAAAGCGTTTTTGCCTCCGCACCGATCCGGTATGTGAAGTGGGATATGAACCGCTACATGTCCGATGTCTATTCACCGTACCTTCCGGCGGAGCGGCAGGGCGAGACGGCTCACCGCTATATTCTCGGTCTCTACCGGATGATGAAAGCTCTGACGGAGAAATTCCCGGATATATTGTTCGAGGGATGCGCGGCGGGCGGCAACCGCTTCGATCTGGGAATCCTCTCGTATTTTCCGCAGATCTGGGCGAGCGATGATTCCGATGCCTATCACCGTGTCAAGATCCAGGAGGGCTACAGCTACGGCTATCCGCAGTCGACATACACGGCGCATGTATCGGCCAGCCCCAATCACCAGACGCTCCGCGTGACGCCGCTGGAGACGCGGTTCAATGTGGCCGCATTCGGCGTTCTGGGCTATGAACTGAATCTGACCGATTGCAAAAAAGCCGACCTCGAGGAAGTGAAGGAGCAGATCGCGGAGTACAAGCGTCATCGGGAGATGATGCAGTTCGGTGACTTCTATCGCGGAAGATCGCACAAGACGCATACCTGGACCGTTGTTGCACCCGACAGGAAAAAAGCCGCGGGCATGATCGTTCAGGGACTCGTGGAGCCGAACGTTCAGTTCCAGGCATACCGTGCCGTCGGGCTGATCCCTGAAGCGAGGTATCATTTCTATAACAGGCCGCGCAAGCAGGATATCCGGAACTTCGGTGACCTGATCAATACGGCGAGTCCGATCCATGTAAAACAGGATTCCGCTCTGCAGCGCGTACTGGCGCGATTCGTGACGATGCCGGGCGAAAAGGAGGACCGCTTTGTGAGCGGCGCTGCGCTGATGAACAGCGGCGTGAAACTGGCACAGGCCTTCAGTGCGACCGGCTACAATGAGGAGGTCCGCTACTTCCAGGATTTCTCATCGAGAATGTATTACATGGATGCGGACGAAGCGCATTGAAGCAGGCTGCGTCATAGATGAAAGCGGAAACAAGAACATAGGGGCTGTTGCACAGCAGCCCTGTACAGGAGGTATCAATGGGCAACAAGACAGCATTTGCGAAACCGGGCAATTTCCTGTATCCCGTGCCGGCCGTTATGGTCAGCTGCGCGGATAAGGAGGGAAAACCCAATATTATTACGGTCGCCTGGGCAGGCACGATCTGTTCCGATCCACCCATGGTCTCGATCTCTGTCAGAAAATCCAGATATTCGTATCAGCTGATCCGTGAGTCGGGGGAGTTCGTTATCAACCTGACCACGGAGGCGCTGATCCGTGCCGCGGATTACTGCGGTGTCCGCTCGGGACGCGAACACGATAAATTCGCGGAGTGTCATCTGACGCCGGAGAAGTCGGAAAAGGTATCGGCACCGTCGATCAAAGAGTCTCCGGTCAGCATCGAGTGCGTGGTGAAGCAGGTCGCGGAACTGGGAACGCACGATATGTTTATGGCAGAAGTGGTCTGCGTAAGAGTGGATGAGTCCATGCTTGACGCGACGGGGAAATTCCGTATGGAAGATGCCGACCTGGCGGTATATTCCCACGGCACCTATTACGGACTCGGCAGAATGCTCGGGACTTTCGGCTACTCTGTGAGGAAGAAACCGGCGGAAAAAAATGCGGGTAAAAAGACTCGTGCGAAAAAACAAAAAAACTTTCAAAAAAAGCGTTGACAACCTACCGGTCTTCTGGTAAAGTATCACGTGTTGAGCGGTTAAGGCCGCTGAGATAAAGCAAATGCAGGAATGGCGGAATTGGCAGACGCGCAGGCTTCAGGTGCCTGTGGTAGCAATACTGTGCGGGTTCAAGTCCCGCTTCCTGCACTTTATTTTTGCCCTGAATCAGCAGGCCGGTCGGCTGTTGGTTCTTTTTTTTTTGCCCAAATGGCCGTGCATAACAGCACGGCCTTTTCTTCTGCGCGGACGGGATGTACGCGCTCCTGTATGCTCAAAAATAAGTAGACAACAACAGCGGAAGGAATGCCTCAGCCGCTCGAATTTTGTGCACTTTGTAATGGGCACATGTGCTATAATAAAGCGACGTTTTTTCGATTGGTATAATCCAGGTAAGGAGTACGTGAATGAAAGCTTTTCTAATTCTTGAAGACGGACATGTTTTCACAGGAACAAGCATCGGTTCCAGAAAAGAAGTGATCAGTGAGATCGTATTTAATACGTCCATGACCGGCTATCTTGAAGTGCTTACCGATCCGTCCTATGCGGGACAGTCCGTATGCATGACATATCCGCTGATCGGCAACTACGGTATCTGCTATGAGGATCAGGAGTCTTTAAGACCCTGGATGGACGGTTTTATCGTACGTGAACTTTCACGCATGCCCAGCAATTTCAGAAGTCAGGATACGATTCAGAAATTTCTGAAGAGATTCGATATTCCGGGAATCGCCGGAATCGATACACGTGCGCTGACGAAGATCCTTCGTGAGTCCGGCACGATGAACGGCTGCATCACGACAAATGCGGATTTCGATCTCGAAGAGCTTCTTCCGAGAATAAAAGCATATACGACCGGCAAAGTGGTGGAGAGAGTAACCTGCACGGAGCCGGAAACGATGAAGGGGGATGGTTTCAAGGTAGCGCTGCTCGATTACGGCGTGAAATATAACATCGCCCGTTCTTTGAATGCGCGCGGCTGTGAGGTGACGATCTATCCGGCATGGACAACGGCGGAGGAGATCCTTGCTTCTCATCCGGACGGAATCATGCTGTCGAACGGACCGGGAGATCCGAAGGATTGTCCGAAGGAGATCGCGGAAGTTAAGAAACTCTATGATTCAAACGTGCCGATCTACGCGATCTGCCTTGGTCATCAGTTCATGGCGCTGGCAACCGGTGCCGATACCCACAAGATGAAATACGGCCACAGAGGCGGCAACCATCCGGTCAAAGATCTCGAGAACGGCAGAGTTTATATCACCTCGCAGAATCATGGCTATGTCGTGGATATGGATACACTGGATCCGAAGGTGGCAGTTCCGGCCTATGTCAATGTCAATGACAAGACGAATGAAGGTCTGAAGTACGTGGGCAAAAACATTTTCACCACGCAGTTCCATCCGGAAGCCTGCCCGGGACCGCAGGATTCATCGTATCTGTTTGACCGTTTTATCAAGATGATGGAGGAGAGTAAGTAATGCCAAGAGATCCGAGAATTAAAAAAGTACTGGTTATCGGTTCCGGCCCGATCGTTATCGGACAGGCTGCGGAGTTCGACTATGCGGGAACACAGGCATGCCGTTCTCTGAAGGAAGAGGGGATCGAGGTCGTCCTGCTGAACTCCAATCCGGCTACCATCATGACGGATAAGGATATTGCGGACCGTGTCTACATTGAGCCGCTCACCGTAGAGGTTGTAGAACAGCTCATTCTGAAGGAGAGACCGGACAGTGTTCTGCCGACCCTCGGCGGCCAGGCGGGACTGAATCTGGCTATGGAGCTGGAGGAGAGAGGCTTTCTCAAAGAGAACCATGTCAATCTGATCGGAACGACCGCGCTTACGATCAAAAAAGCGGAGGATCGTCAGACCTTCAAGGATACCATGGAGAAGATCCATGAGCCGGTGGCGGCTTCCGAAGTCGTTCACTCGGTCGAGCACGGCAGAGAGTTCGCCGAGAAGATCGGTTATCCGGTCGTTCTGCGCCCCGCATATACGCTCGGCGGTTCCGGCGGCGGCATCGCGCATAACAGAGAGGAACTGGAAGAGATCCTTGCCAACGGTCTGCGCCTGTCCCGCGTGGGAGAGGTACTGGTAGAACGCTATATCGGCGGCTGGAAAGAGATCGAGTACGAGGTAATGCGTGATTCGGCAGGCAACTGCATCACCGTCTGCAACATGGAGAATATCGATCCGGTCGGTGTACATACCGGCGACTCCATCGTTGTGGCACCGTCCCAGACCCTGGGCGACAAGGAGTACCAGATGCTTCGTACATCGGCGCTCAATATCATCACGGAGCTCGGCATCACCGGCGGCTGCAATGTTCAGTACGCGCTCAATTCGGACAGCTTCGAATACTGTGTCATCGAGGTAAATCCCCGTGTAAGCCGTTCTTCCGCGCTTGCTTCGAAGGCGACCGGATATCCGATCGCGAAGGTGGCGGCCAAGATCGCGCTCGGTTATACCCTGGATGAGATCCCGAATGCCATCACAAAGAAGACTTTTGCAAGTTTCGAGCCGATGCTTGATTACTGCGTAGTGAAGATCCCGCGTCTTCCGTTCGATAAGTTCATCAGCGCAAAGCGTACACTGACGACGCAGATGAAAGCGACCGGCGAGGTCATGAGCATCTGCAATAACTTTGAAGGCGCCCTGATGAAAGCGTTCCGTTCGCTGGAACAGCATGTGGATTCTCTGCTTTCCTATGATTTCACAAAGCTTTCCAAAGAGCAGCTGATCGAGCAGCTGCACATCGTGGATGATATGCGCATTTGGAGGATCGCGGAAGCGGTTCGCCGCGGCATTTCCTACGAAACGATCCATGAGATCACGAAGATCGATATGTGGTTCATCGATAAGATCGCCATCCTTGTGGAGACGGAGCAGTCTCTGAAGAACGAAGAACTCACCGAGGATCTCCTTCGCGAGGCGAAGCGGATGGAGTTCCCGGATTATCTCATCGCCTCTCTGTCCGGCAGAACGGAAGAAGAGATACGCGCGATGAGAAAAGAGTACGGAATCACAGCTGCGTACAAGATGGTAGATACCTGTGCCGCGGAGTTTGCCGCGGAGACACCGTATTTCTATTCGGTATACGGCGGAGAGGATGAAGCCGCTTCCGTGCAGACTGGCAAAGAGAAAAAAGTTCTCGTCCTCGGTTCCGGTCCGATCCGTATCGGTCAGGGTATCGAATTTGACTTCTGTTCCGTGCATGCCACCTGGGCATTCGAAAAAGAAGGATACGAGACCATCATTATCAATAACAACCCGGAGACCGTAAGTACCGACTTTGATATTGCCGATAAGCTGTATTTCGAGCCGCTGACGCCGGAAGATGTGGAGAACATCGTCAATATCGAGCATCCGGACGGCGCCGTTGTTCAGTTCGGCGGCCAGACTGCGATCAAGCTGACCGAGGCTCTGATCAAGATGGGTGTGCCGATCCTCGGAACCTCCGCGGAAGATGTAGACGCCGCGGAAGACCGCGAACTGTTTGACCAGATCCTTCGCCAGACCGGCATTCCGCGCGCGGCGGGACACACCGTTTTTACCGCTGATGAAGCGGTGGCGGTTGCGAATGAGCTCGGTTATCCGGTCCTTGTACGTCCTTCCTACGTACTGGGCGGACAGGGTATGCAGATCGCCATTAATGACGAGGACATCATCAAATACATGGCGGTCATCAACCGCTATGCGCAGGATCACCCGATCCTTGTTGATAAATATCTGGAAGGAAAAGAGATCGAGGTTGACGCGGTATGCGACGGTGAGGATATTCTGATCCCGGGCATCATGCAGCACATCGAACGCGCCGGCATTCATTCCGGAGACAGTATCTCCGTATATCCGGCGATCGGACTCTCCGGGGAGATCAAGAAGAAGATCGAAGAGGATACGAAGAAGCTCGCAACGGCACTTCATGTTCTCGGCATGATCAATATTCAGTTCATCGTTTATCAGAACGAGGTCTATGTCATCGAGGTAAATCCGAGATCCTCCCGTACGGTGCCGTACATCAGTAAGGTAACGGGAATTCCGATCGTACCGCTGGCAACGCAGGTCATCCTCGGACACAAGATCCGTGAACTCGGTTATGAGCCGGGACTTCAGAGCGAAGCGGATTATCTGGCGATCAAGATGCCGGTATTCTCCTTCGAGAAGATCCGCGGCGCGGATATCAGCCTCGGACCGGAGATGAAGTCCACCGGTGAGTGCCTCGGTATCGCGCGCACCTTTAACGAAGCTCTGTATAAGGCTTTCCTCGGCGCCGGTATCAATCTGCCGAAGTATAAGAATATGATCATTACAGTCCGCGACAGAGAGAAGGAAGCGATCGTTCCGATCGCCGGACGCTTCGAGGCGCTGGGCTACAAGATCTATTCCACGAGAGGAACCGCGAAGGCGCTGAATGAACACGGCGTTCACGCGATCCCGATCAACAAGATCGAACAGCCGAGTCCGAACCTGATGGATCTGATTCTCGGACACAAGATCGATCTGGTCATCGATATTCCGGAACAGGGCGTCGAACACTCGAAGGACGGCTTTGTCATCCGTCGAAATGCTATTGAGACCGGTGTCAATGTATTGACAGCGATCGATACGGCCGAGGCGCTGATCACCTCTCTGGAAAATACCGATATCAAGAAGCTGGAGCTGATCGATATCGCCGGAATCGCCGGCCGCGGCAGGGCATGAACCCGACAGAAAAAAACATACGCGACAGGAGATAGTACATGTTTATCATAATCAAAACGATTATTCTCGGAATCGTAGAGGGAATCACGGAGTGGCTCCCGATCAGTTCCACGGGACATCTGATCCTGTTCAACAGCTTCTTCAACATGGAGGAGCTGATGGGCGGGGATTTCATGTCCATGTTTGACGTGGTGATCCAGCTCGGCGCGATCCTTGCCGTCGTTGTGATCTATTTCAATAAGCTCTGGCCCTTCCATTCGAAGAGCGCTTCTCCTGCGTTTTCGCAGTTTCGGAATCGGCAGACGGAAGGGATCGAAGCGAAGCTGCAGGGCTTTGCCGACGATCATGTCTATATGGACAAGATCTTCCTCTGGATAAAGATCATCATTTCCGTGATTCCGGCAGTCATTATCGGTCTTCCGCTTGATGACTGGCTGGACGCGCACCTGTATAATCCGATCACGGTGGCGCTGATGCTGATCATCTACGGCTTTCTGTTCATCCTCATTGAGCGATGGAATGCCGGAAGAAGACCGGTGATCAAAAGTATCCGCAGGATCGGTGTGCGGGAAGCACTGCTCGTCGGCCTTTTTCAGTGTCTCGCCATGATCCCCGGTACCTCGCGTTCCGGCGCTACGATCATCGGGGGACTTCTTCTCGGCATGTCGCACACATGCATCGCGGAGTATACCTTCTATCTGGCGATCCCGACGATGCTCGGCGCATCGCTGCTGAAGATCGTTAAATTCGGTCTTCATTTTACATCGCTGCAGGCTGCGGTCCTTCTGATCGGCTGCGTTGTATCGTTCATCGTATCGATCTTCGCCATTCGATTCCTGATGAGCTATATCCGCAGGCACGACTTTAAGGTCTTCGGATATTATCGTATCATTGTTGGTATTCTCGTATTGATCCTCGGCGCTGCCGGCATCGTACACGCGTGACGCGGGATCCGTTTAGGGAAGAAGAGGGCGGTGATAACCGCACGAAATTATATCTTCAAGAAATATTAGAAAACAGGAGATTATTATGAACCCAATCGTTATCTGGTACGAGGCGCATCTGGCACATATCCTCGCACCTCAGGCCTTTGTCACACTGATTTCCATGCTCCCTCTGATCGAATTGCGCGGAGGAATTCCCGTTGCCAGAGTTCTTGAATTACCGTTATGGCAGGCATTGCTTTTTTCCATCATCGGCAATCTGATCCCGATCCCGTTTATTCTGCTGTTTATCAAGAAGATCTTCAACTGGCTGCGCCCAACCAAACATCTGGGCGGAATCGTCAGAAAGCTCGAGGCAAGAGCGATGAAGAAGAGTGACGGTGTGAGCAAGGCGGAGTTCTGGGGCCTTGTCGCATTTGTCGGTATTCCGCTCCCGGGAACCGGCGGCTGGACGGGCGCGCTGATTGCTGCTCTTTTGAATATCGATATCAAAAAAGCGACACTTGCGATTCTGCTCGGCGTTGCCATTGCAGCGACGATCATGAGCCTGATCGCATATGGTGTGTTCCATATGTAACGCGGAACTTTGTTCGTGACATTTTACCAAAAGCATTCTATAATAATTTATAGAATGCTTTTTTTATACATGAAAACTAAAAACAATTATGGGAGGTAACACAACATGGCAGGTATTTTACAGAGATTCAAAGACATCATGTCCGCAAACATCAATGCTCTTCTTGACAAGGCAGAGGATCCGGAGAAGATGATCGATCAGTATCTTCGCAACATGCAGGATGATCTGGGCAAGGTAAAAGCAGAGACAGCATCCGTCATGGCTGATGCTACACGCGCAAAACGCGAGCTTGAAGAGTGCGACGAGGAGATCGAGAAATATCAGAAGTTTGCCGAGAAAGCACTTGTAGAAGGAAACGAAGCAGATGCGCGTAAGTTCCTTGAGAAGAAAGGCCAGCTTACCAAAGACCGCGAATTGAAAGCGAAAATGGCAGAGGTGACACAGGCTAACGCGGATAAAATGCGCGCTATGCACGATAAGCTGACAAAAGATATCGCAGAGCTGAATGAGCGCAAGGCTTCCATCAAGGCAAAAATTGCCGCTGCTAAGACCCAGGAGAAGATCAATGATCTGACAGAGAAGGTCGGCAACATGACGGTAGACGATCATATGTCCGATTTCGCGAGAATGGAAGACAAAGCGGACCGCATGCTGGACGAGGCAAACGCAAGAGCGGAGCTGAATGACACCACAACGGCTGAACCGACCGCTGAGGAACTGGCAGACAAATATGAGGAAGGCACAGACGCGGATGTTGATGCAGAGCTGGCAGCTCTGAAAGCAAAACTCGGTGTTCAGTAATCGGTTTTTCACTAGACGGGAGGAATGACCTATGGGTTTACGCGATCAGTTAGCTAACGTGGTCGAATGGGAACAGTACAACGATGATATTATTTTCTGGAAATGGAAAAACCGCGAGATCAAGAAGGGCAGCCGACTGATCATTCAGCCGGGCCAGGACGCGATTTTCCTGTATAACGGAAGAACAGAAGGTATCTTCCGGGATGAAGGAAGCTTTGATATCGAATCGCAGATCATTCCTTTCCTGTCCACGCTGAAAGGATTTAAGTTCGGTTTCAACAGCGGCATTCGTGCCGAAGTTCTCTTCATCAACACGAAGGAGATGACAGAGAAGTGGGGAACCAAGAATCCGATCAATATTCCGGCACCGGGCCTTCCGGGCGGAATGCCGGTTCGTGCCTTCGGTACCTTTACCTGCAAAGTTGCGGATGATCAGATCCTTATGGACAAGATCGCCGGTGCGGCAGATGAGTTCACACTGGCAGATGTGAAGGCACGTGTGATGTCCAATGTCGATCAGCTTCTGATGAAGTGGATCGTTCGCGAAGGCAAGGACATGTTCCATCTGCAGGCATACGCGACGGACATTTCCAAAGGAATTGCCGAGGATCTGGATTACCAGATGCGTAAGATCGGAATTGCCGTTACGGACTTCACGATCGCAAGCGTTTCTTATCCGGAAGAAGTGCAGAAGATGGCGGAGAAAGCCGCTTCGCAGAGCATGATCGGAGACATCGGAAAGTATCAGCAGGTTGCTATGGCAGATGCCCTTTCTAACGGAGGAAACGGCGGAAGCGCAGCGGCGGATATGGCTGGTATGGCAGCAGGTCTTGCCATGGGACAGCAGATGATCAATCAGATGAACGGTCAGACGGCAGCTTCCGCGGGTCAGGCGGGTGCTGCAGCACAGACAGCAGCCGGCGCAGCTTCGGCAGTAGGCGGTGCGGCAACGGGACCGAAGTTCTGTCCGAATTGCGGTACGCCGACCAATGGTGCGAAATTCTGTACTAATTGCGGAACCAAACTGATCTGAAAAACGGACTGAATACAGTTCGGATTTTCGGGTCACAGATTTATTTTTATTAGGAATTGAGGGTAACAGCATATGCAGCTTCTGGAAGAAAGAATCATGAGAGACGGCGTTGTAAAAGCCGGCGATGTATTAAAGGTTGATAATTTCCTGAATCATCAGATCGATGTCGACCTGCTTAATGAGATGGGAAAAGAGTTCTACCGCCTCTTCGGAGACAAACAGATCGATAAGATCGTTACGATCGAGTCTTCGGGAATTGCCATCGCGGCGATCACGGCGCAGTATTTCCATGTACCGCTTGTTTTTGCGAAAAAAACGCAGAGTATCAACATCGATGGAGAGGTCCTCTCCACGAAGATCCAGTCGTTCACGCACAAGCGCGTATATGATGTGATCATTTCCAAGAAATATATCAAAGAAGGCGAGCATGTGCTCCTGATCGACGACTTCCTCGCAAACGGCTGTGCCGTGCAGGGACTGATCGAGATGATCAAACAGGCGGGTGCCGTTGTCGAGGGCGTAGGTATCGCCATCGAGAAGGGACAGATGCAGGGCGGCAAGCTGCTGCGCGATGAGGGACTGCAGGTCGAATCTCTTGCGATCATCGAGAGCATGGATGACAAGACCGGCAAGATCACCTTCCGTCATTGATCAGAGTACAGGAGAACATTAGAAATGAAGTGTCCGTATTGTAACCAGGATAATACAAGAGTCGTTGATTCAAGACCGGTGGAAGAGGATAATTCCATCCGCCGCCGCCGCGTATGCGACAGCTGCGGCCGGAGATTCACCACGTATGAGAAGATTGAACAGATCCCGCTGATGGTCATCAAGAAGGACCAGAGCCGCGAGCAGTATAACCGCACAAAGATCTTTGACGGTGTAATGCGCGCCTGCCACAAGCGGAAAGTTTCGGTACAGCAGATGAATGATCTGGTCGATTCTGTCGAGATCGAGATCTTCAACAGAGAAGAGAAGGAGATCCCGAGTCATGAGATCGGATCCATGGTCATGGATCGTCTTAAGGATCTTGATCCGGTTGCTTATGTACGATTTGCTTCTGTCTACAGGGAGTTCAAGGACGTGAATACATTCATGGACGAACTGAAGAAGATCCTGTCATAACAAATGAAAAACACTGCGGTCTAGTGCGCTGCAGTAAGAAACATGAAGGACTGCCATTGCGATTGGCAGTCCTTTTTTGCGTACGGAGATGCCGGAAAGCGACAACCCTCTGGCTCCGTTTCCCTCGCTTCGCTCAGTCCAAATGTCGCTGCGAGGGCAGTCGCTTTCCGGCATCTGGGCAATGCAGCACGAAAAGAAAATCAGAAAAACCGCGGGATCTGCTCCCGCGGTTCCTTGTATCCTTGCCATATAGTTATGTAATCGTATGATTTTGTAGATCAGCCCTGGCTCTGCTGCTCGACAAGGCGGTCGCCGCTGTAGCGCTCGCGGAGTTTCGGTTTGTCGATCTTGCCGGTCGCGTTGCGCGGGACATCGGCGAAGATGATCTTGCGCGGACGTTTGTAGCGCGGAAGGTCGAGGCAGAAGTGATTGATCTCGTCTTCGGTGCAGGTCATGCCTTCCTTGACCTGAATGATCGCGGTCGCGATCTCACCCAGTCTGGGATCGGGTGTACCGATGACTGCTACATCGTGAACTTTGAGGTTCGCGGAGAGGAATGCTTCGATCTGTACCGGATAGAGGTTCTCACCGCCGGAGATGATGACGTCTTTCTTACGATCGACGAGCCAGATGAAACCGTCCTCGTCCATGCGGGCCATATCACCGGTAAAGAGCCAGCCGTCACGGAGCGTTTCACGGGTCGCCTCAGGGTCCTTGTAATATTCGACCATGACGCCGGGACCCTTCACGCAGAGTTCGCCGACTTCGCCCTGTGCGACAGGAGTTCCGGACGGATCGACGATCTTGGCCTTCCAGCCGTAGCCCGGAATGCCGATAGCGCCGACCTTGTGGATGTTCTCCATGCCGAGATGGACGCATCCGGGACCGGTGGACTCGGACAGGCCGTAGTTGGTATCATATTTGTGATGCGGGAAATATTCCATCCATCTCTTGATCAGGCTCGGAGGAACAGGCTGTGCACCGATGTGCATCAGACGCCACTGACTGAGCCGGTAATGGTTGATATCAAGTTCCCCTCTGTCGAGAGCGGCGAGGATGTCCTGCGCCCACGGAACCAGAAGCCATACGATCGTGCAGCCCTCGTTGGAGACCGCCTCGAAGATATCCTTCGGTTTATTGCCCTTCAGGAGAACGGCGCGGCTTCCGGTGTAGAGAGAGCCGAACCAGTGCATTTTTGCGCCGGTATGATAGAGCGGCGGGATGCAGAGAAAAACATCGTTCTTTGTCGTTGCATGGTGCGTGGCTTCCATTTTTGCCGACTGCATCAGTGCCGTGTGGCGAAGCAGTATCGCCTTCGGGAAACCGGTCGTGCCGGAAGAGTAATAGATGGCCGCATAGTCATCGTCCTCCACCAGGACCTTCGGTGCTGCACTGGACTGGTTCGCGGCTGCATGATAATAATCCTCCGCAAAGCTCGGGCAGTTGTCACCGACGTACATAAGAAGGGTGTCTTTGTTCAGGTCGGGAGCGATCCTTTCGACGCGGCCGATAAATTCCGGCCCGAAGAAGAGGACATCGACATCCGCTTTCTTTACACAATAATCGATCTCATCCGACGTGAAACGGAAGTTCAGCGGCACCGCAATGGCACCTGCTTTGAGAATACCGAAATAGATCGGAAGCCATTCCAGACAGTTCATCATCAGGATGGCAACCTTCTGTCCCTTGCTGATACCCTTGCTCAGCAGAAGATTGGCCGCGCGGTTCGCTTTTTCGTCAAAAACGGACCAGGTAATGTAACGGCGGTACGGAATGTTAGAGGTGGACTGGATCAGTTCATATTCTTTCCAGGTCACACGCTGGGGTTCCGTAACTTCCGGATTGATCTCTACCAGTGCGGTTTCATTTCCGTACAGTTTGCTGTTTCGTTCCAGCAGATCGGTAATAGGCATTTTCTCGTTCCTCCACAATAAAGGATTTTTTCACTTTAAACCACTAAATTATGATAGCTGATTATCTGTGTAAAGTCAATAAAAAAGCGCTTTTGTTCGGTGCTTTACTGTGCTAAAATAATAATAACTTTTGGTTGAACAAAAAGGAGAGAATTACTATGAAGCAGTTATTACTTGGCAATAAGGCAGTTGCCCGCGGCTTATACGAAGCCGGCTGCTGCTTTGCGTCCAGTTATCCGGGAACACCGAGTACCGAGGTAACAGAAGAACTTGCGAAATATGATGATGTTTATTGTGAGTGGGCACCGAATGAGAAGGTAGCAATGGAAGCTGCCTTCGGCGCGTCTCTGGCCGGCCGGCGTTCCTTCTGCGCGATGAAGCATGTGGGACTGAATGTCGCTGCCGATCCGCTTTATACTATGTCCTATACCGGTGTAAACGGTGGAATCGTCATCGTTGTTGCCGATGACGCTGGCATGCATTCCTCTCAGAATGAGCAGGATTCACGCCACCATGCGATCGCATCCAAGGTTCCGATGCTGGAGCCGTCCGATTCCGAAGAGGCACTTTCCTTCACCAAACTTGCCTATGAACTTTCCGAGAAATTCGACACCCCCGTTCTTCTGAAAATGTGCACCCGTGTGGCACATTCCCAGTCGATCGCCGAGGTGGGTGAGCGTGTCGTTCCGGAGAGAAAAGCATATGAGAAAAATATCCCGAAGAATGTTATGATGCCGGGCATGGCGAAGAAGCGCCACCCGATCATCGAAGAACGCACCAAAGCGCTTCGCGAGTGGAGCGAGACATCGGGCATCAATCGCGTGGAGATGGGCGGAACCGGGATCGGAATCATCACATCCTCCACATCTTATCAGTATGTAAAAGAAGTCTTCGGAGACACCGTATCTATCCTGAAGATCGGTATGGTGAATCCGCTGCCGGAGAAGATCATCCTTGATTTTGCTTCCAAAGTAGAAAAACTTATTGTCGTTGAGGAGCTTGATCCGATCATCGAGAATCACGTAAAATCGCTCGGACTCAAGGTCAGCGGCAAGGACCTGCTGCCGATCTGCGGCGAGTTTTCCCAGAACCTTATTGCAAAGGCGCTGGGCGGCGAAGTGCATGAGGGAAGATCTCTCAAGGAAGAGATCCCGGCCCGTCCGCCGATCATGTGCGCGGGATGTCCGCACAGAGGCATGTTCTACACGCTGCACAAGAACAAATGTGTCGTAATGGGTGATATCGGCTGTTATACCTTAGGCGCTGCCAAGCCGCTGGAGGCGATCGACATGACACTCTGCATGGGAGCTTCCATCAGCTCGATCCACGGCTTCAACAAAGGCGGAGACGGAGAGAATGAGAAGCGGACCGTTGCGGTTATCGGCGATTCCACCTTTATGCATTCCGGCATGACCGGCCTCGCGAATATCGCGTACAACCAGTCGAACTCGACGGTCATTATCCTGGACAACTCGATCACCGGCATGACCGGACACCAGCAGAACCCGACCACCGGCTACAATATTAAGGGTGACCCGGCTGGCAAGATCAATCTCGAAGCACTTGTAAGAGCAATGGGATATAACCGCGTCCGCGTCGTGGATCCGTATGACCTTGCTGCCTGTGATACCGCTGTCAAGGAAGAACTGGCTGCGGAGGAACCGTCGGTGATCATCTCCAGAAGACCGTGCGCACTTCTCAAATATGTGAAGCATAAAGCGCCGCTTAAGGTCAACCGCGATAAGTGCAAAAGCTGCAAAGCCTGCATGAAGATCGGATGTCCGGCGATCGCATTCAAGGACGGAAAAGCACATGTAGACGATACCCTCTGTGTGGGGTGCGGCGTATGCGAGCAGATGTGCAAATTCGACGCGTTTGAGAGTACGGCAAAGGAGGACTGATCAATGGAAACAAAGAATGTAATGATCGTTGGTGTAGGCGGTCAGGGATCGCTCCTGGCCAGCAAATTCCTGGGTCAGCTTCTGCTGGCACAGGGTTATGATGTCAAGGTATCCGAGGTACACGGCATGTCGCAGCGAGGCGGAAGCGTAGTAACCTACGTGCGTTACGGAGATAAAGTAGCCTCCCCGGTCATCGATGAGGGCGAGGCGGATTACATCGTTTCCTTTGAGATCCTTGAGGCGGCCAGATGGCTGCCGTACCTGAAAAAGGACGGGCAGATCGTAACAAGCATCCAGCAGATCGATCCGATGCCGGTCATCACTGGTGCAGCGCAGTATCCGGCGGATCTCGTAGAGAAGCTGAAAGCAACAGGTGCAAAGGTCGATGCCATGGACTGCCTGGCACTTGCCGAAAAGGCAGGTTCCGTAAAAGCGGTAAACATTGTTCTGATGGGCCGTCTGTCTCATTACTTTGATCTTCCGGAGGATGCCTGGATGAAGGCAATGGAAGCCGTTGTTCCGGCAAAATTCCTGGAGATGAACAAGAAGGCATTTGAATTGGGGAAAAACGCCTGACCGATGAATGAGCGTATTGCGCCGGGACGGAATTTCAGGCCGGCGCATATAAAAATATAATGTAATATTATGTTTGGAGAGATTTACAGATGGAGAAATACTGGCAGGAAGACATAGAATGTGCTTCCAGAGAGCGGATCAGAGAGATTCAGAGCGAGAAACTGATCGCACAGGTGCGGCATGTGTGGGAAGATGTGCCGTATTACCGGAAGAAAATGGAAGAGAAGGGAGTTACGCCCGAGGACATCAAGTCTGTTGATGACCTGTATAAGCTTCCTTTCCTTTCCAAGGCAGACCTGAGGGACGCGTATCCGTTTGGCCTTCTCGGCAAACCGCTGAAAGAGTGCACGGAGATCCATTCCACTTCGGGAACGACGGGCAGAAGAGTCGTTGCTTTCTATACGCCGCATGATCTGGATGTGTGGTATGAGTGCTGCGCGCGTGCTCTGTGCGCGGCAGGCGCTGACGAAAACGATGTGGTACAGGTTGCTTACGGCTACGGCCTTTTCACAGGCGGCGCCGGACTCGATGGAGGCGCGCACAAGATCGGTGCGCTGACCCTTCCGATGTCCTCCGGCAATACCGAGAGACAGATCCAGTTTATTCAGGATCTCGGATCGACCGTGATCTGCTGCACACCTTCCTATGCCGCTTACATCGGTGAGGTCTGCAAAGAGAAGGGTATCGGACCGGACGACCTTCCGCTGAAGGCAGGAATCTTCGGCGCGGAAGCCTGGAGTGAGGAGATGCGTCATGATATCGAGCAGACACTCGGTATTCATTGCTATAACATCTATGGACTGACAGAACTTTGCGGACCGGGCGTTTCGTTCGAGTGCTCAGCGCAGGATGGCGCAATGCACATTCAGGAGGATCATTTTATCGCCGAGATCATCGATCCCAATACTGGCGAAGTGCTTCCGGACGGCGCACAGGGTGAACTTGTACTGACGGCTGTTGATAAGGAAGCATTCCCGATGATCCGTTACAGGACGAGAGATATCTGCACACTTTCCTACGAAAAATGTTCCTGCGGCCGTACCCATGTGAAAATGAGCCGCCCGATGGGACGCTCCGATGACATGCTGATCATCCGCGGCGTCAATGTATTCCCGTCTCAGATCGAGACCGTGCTGATGAACTACGGGTATCCGGCAAACTACCAGATCATCGTAGATCGTGTCAACAATACCGATACGCTCGATGTACATGTCGAGATGACTCCGGAAATGTTCAATGATAATGTCGGCGAAGTAGAGAGCAGACAGAAGGCACTGGTAGACGGCCTGAAGCAGATGCTCGGCATCAAGGCAAAGGTTACGCTGGTAGCACCGAAATCGATTGTGCGAAGCGAAGGCAAGGCTGTCCGCGTCATCGATAAACGTAAAATCTGATAAGGGGGAAACAAAAATGAGTGTAAAACAGATCTCCGTTTTTCTGGAAAATCGTCCGGGAACTCTGATTTCCCTGACAGAAGCATTGGCAGAGAATAATATCGACCTGCGTGCCATGTCCCTGGCCGAGACCAAGGATTTCGGCATTGCCAGACTGATCGTTGATGATGTTTATGAAGCATCGACCGTGCTGAAAGATGCCGGACTGATCAGCTCTCTGACACCGGTCGTAGCAGCGGCGATTCCCGAGGATCAGCCGGGCGGACTGAATGCGATCCTGAAGGTCCTCAAAGAGGCAGATGTCAACGTGGAGTATATGTATGCGTCACTTGGTATGAATGCTGAGGATGCCTACATGATCCTTCGTGTGACGGATACCGAGAAGGCGGAGCGCGCACTGACAAAGAACGGCATCCGTCTGGTCGGACAGGAGGAAATCTCCGAGTAAGGGACGATTTCGTGAAAATAACAGAGGCAGTTGAACCTACCCGCGGAAGGGCAGCGTTCGACTGCCTCTTTGTTTTTGCATGCCGTTGGAATAAAGCTAACGCTTTAAAGCGCAACGCTTTAAAATGTTACGCTTTAAATCCATAAAGTAATGTGTTATAATGAGTACCATAAAAATTATTTCAGGGGGATGATAGAAATGGTCATCAAAGTTTTGTTACTGGTCCTCTTTTTTGCGGTCATGGTTGGCATCGGTTTCTACTGCCGCAGGAAAGCTACTGATGTAAACGGTTTTGTCCTGGGAGGGAGATCGGTCGGACCGTGGCTCACGGCCTTCGCTTACGGTACTTCCTACTTCTCAGCGGTTATCTTTGTCGGATATGCCGGTCAGTTTGGCTGGAAATACGGTATTGCCTCGACGTGGGTCGGTATCGGAAATGCCTTTCTGGGATCGCTTCTTGCATGGGCGGTTCTCGGCAGAAGAACTAGGATCATGACGCAGCACCTGAATTCCGCTACCATGCCGGAGTTCTTCGGCCGACGCTTCGGATCCGATAAGCTGAAGATTATTGCGTCGATCATCACCTTTATTTTCCTGATCCCGTACACCGCTTCTCTGTACAACGGCTTGTCCCGCCTGTTCGGAATGGCATTTCATATTGATTATTCCGTCTGCGTGATTGTGATGGCTGTGCTCACCGGCGTCTATGTTATTGCCGGCGGTTACATGGCAACGGCTATTAATGATTTCATTCAGGGGCTGATCATGATCGGTGGCATCATTGCCGTTATTGCGGCAGTGCTGAACAGTCAGGGCGGCTTCATGGCTGCGCTTGACGGTATGGGAAGAGTAGTGGATACTGAAGTTTCCTCTACACCGGGCGTTTTTGCTTCCTTCTTCGGACCGGATCCTCTCAATCTTCTCGGCGTTGTTCTGCTGACCTCGCTCGGAACCTGGGGACTTCCGCAGATGGTTCAGAAATTCTATGCGATCAAGAGTGAGAAAGCTATTGAAAAGGGAATGGTGGTTTCTACAGCCTTCGCGATCATCGTTGCCGGCGGCTGCTACTTCCTCGGCGGCTTCGGAAGACTTTTCTCCGACAAGGTCGATATTGCGGCTGGCGGATATGACTCTATCATTCCTGCCATGCTTTCCGGCCTTCCGGACATTTTGATCGGTATCGTTGTAATTCTGGTACTGTCGGCATCGATGTCGACCCTTTCCTCGCTCGTTCTGGCTTCGAGTTCGACACTCACGATCGACCTGATCAAGGACAATATTGTGAAGAACATGGACGATAAGAAACAGGTGCGTTTCATGCGTGTGCTCATTGTTGTATTTATCGGAATTTCCGTTGTCATCGCGCTCATTCAATACAAGTCTAATGTGACCTTCATCGCGCAGCTGATGGGAATCTCCTGGGGCGCGCTTGCCGGTGCCTTCCTGGCTCCGTTCCTGTACGGCCTCTACTGGAAGAAGACCACGGCGGCTGCCTGCTGGGTTAGCTTCCTGTTCTCTTCGGTATTCATGGTATTGAATATGCTGATCAGACCGTCCTTCCCGAAGATCCTTCAGTCCCCGATCAATGCCGGTGCCTTCTGCATGATCTTCGGTCTGATCGTTGTGCCGATCGTTTCTTCGTTTACGCCGAAGCCGGACAAAAATCTGGTGGAGGAGTCCTTCTCCTGCTATACTAAGAAGGTACTTGTAGAGCAGGCTGAGGCACTCAGCGATGAGGAAGAAGAACAGAAGTGATGATTATTGATTTTCATACACATATATTTCCGGACCGGATCGCCGCATCAACAGTCCGGAATCTGAGCGGTATGTCGCATACCGTTCCGTGTACAGACGGGTCAGCTGCACAGCTGACCCGTTCTATGAAAGCGGCAGGCGTCGAGCTTTCGATTTCCCTGCCCGTTGCCACGAAGCCGGAGCAGGTAGTGAAGGTAAACACCTTATCCGCGGAAGCCAACAGGCGGACGAAGGAGACGGGGATCTTTACATTCGGCTGCATGCATCCATACTTAGAAAATCCGGAAAAAGAACTGGAGAGGATCGCTTCCCTTGGCATGAAAGGAATCAAGATCCATCCGGTCTATCAGAAAACGAATCTGGATGATCCCGGCTTTCTCCGGATCTTTCGGAAGGCGGCGGAACTCGGCATGGTCGTCGTTACTCATGCCGGCTTCGATGTCGGCTATCCGGGACTTGATATGTGCTCTCCGGCGATGGCTGCAAGAGTCGTTGACAAAGTGCCGGATCTGAAACTGGTACTTGCCCATATGGGCGGATGGAAACAGTGGGATGACGTTCTTCGGCTCCTGCCGGATACCAACTGCTTTCTGGATACCAGTTTTTCCACCGAAAGCATGATTCCCCTTGATGACGGTTATTACAGGGAAGAGGATCTTGCCCTTCTGTCGAAGGAAGAGTTTCTGACCATGAAGGAACGGTTCGGCGCGGATCGTCTGCTTTTCGGAACCGACAGCCCATGGACGGATCAGAAGCACTCGATCGACTGGATCCGTTCACTGGATATGACGGAAGAAGAAAAAGCGAAGATCCTGGGCATCAATGCACAGCAGCTGCTTCAAAAAGTACCCGACTGAGGGTACTTTTTGTGTTATAATAAATTTGCGAATAAATTATTAACGAATTTATTGACAAGAATGCTGCCGCAGCGCATGAACGGCAGCAGGCATCGCATGCAGGGAGCTTCATTATGGCTTTTGTAAAAAACACATACCAGCAGCTGTCCTTTTATGACGCCATGGACAGACTGAGCGAGCGCGAACGCAAGATCTTCGAGAAATCCTGGGCAAAGCCCTTCGGGGATGAGATCTTTCCGATGATCGACGAAGAGGCTTTTGCCGGTCTTTACAGTGAAAAAGTTTCAAGGCCGAACACACCGGTCAACATTGTCGTAGGCGCGATCCTTCTGGCGCGTTTCCTGGGACTTTCGGATGACGAGATGATCGAGGCGGTCATATTCGATGTCCGTTTCCAGTATGCGCTTCATACGACAGGATATACGGAACAGCCCTTCAGTACGAATACCTTCCGTCGCTTCCGTGCGAGAAACGAGGAGTATCGGGACAGGACGGGCAAAGATCCGCTGGAGGAATGCCTGAAACAGCTGGAAGAGAAGATGGCAGAGAGCGAGAGCCCCAGGCTCCGTGCGCTGCTTCGGCGCGTATCTTGTCAAAAAGACTGAAAAATGATAAAATAATTAATTATTCACGCGCAGCGGCAGAGAGGGCTCGCCGGTCAGACGCGGCTAAGGAGGCAGTAAAGTGAGATCTTTTAATAAATCCACAAAACTTGACAATGTATTGTATGACGTACGAGGTCCGGTCGTTGCCGAAGCCGCACGCATGGAAGAAGAGGGCAAGAAGATCCTCAAACTGAACATCGGCAATCCGGCGACTTTCGGTTTTACCGCCCCGGATGAAGTAATCGAGGATATGATCAGCAATGTCAGGGACTGCGAGGGATATTCGGATTCCAGAGGTCTGTTTTCTGCCAGAAAAGCCATCATGCAGTATTATCAGCTGAAGCGGTTCCCGAACCTTGCGATCAAGGATATTTATACGGGAAACGGTGTCAGTGAACTGATCAATCTGGCAATGCAGGCACTGCTTGACGATGGCGATGAGATCCTGATCCCGTCTCCGGATTATCCGCTGTGGACGGCCTGCGCGACGCTTGCCGGCGGCAGGGTCGTTCATTATCTCTGCGATGAGCAGGCTGACTGGTATCCTGATCTTGATGATATCCGCTCGAAGATCACAGATCGTACCAAGGCTATTGTCATCATCAATCCGAACAATCCGACCGGTGCTGTCTATCCGAAGGAAGTTCTCGAAGAGATCGTCAAGGTAGCCAGAGAGAATCAGCTGATGATCTTCTCCGATGAGATCTATGACCGCCTGGTCATGGATGATATCCCGTATACCTCGATCGCGTCTCTGGCGCCGGATGTATTCTGTGTCACCTTCTCCGGCCTTTCCAAGTCTCACATGATCGCGGGATTCCGCGTGGGCTGGATGGTTCTTTCCGGCAACAAGGAAATGGCAAGGGATTATATGGAAGGAATCAACATGCTTTCCAACATGCGCCTTTGCTCCAATGTGCCGGCGCAGTCGATCGTACAGACGGCTCTCGGCGGCTACCAGAGCGTCAATGAGTATCTGGTCCCGGGCGGACGGATCTATGAGCAGCGCGAATTCATTTACAATGCCCTGAAGGATATCCCCGGCATTTCCGTAGTGAAACCGCGCGCGGCCTTTTATATCTTCCCGAAGCTGGACGCAAAGAAGTTCAATATCACCGACGATATGAAATTTGCCTACGATTTCCTGCATGAGAAGCAGGTATTGATCGTCCAGGGAACCGGCTTCAACTGGAAGGATCCGGATCATTTCCGTATCGTTTATCTGCCGCACAGAAGAAATCTGAAGCTCGCTTCCGAGAAGCTGGCAGATTTCCTTTCGACCTATCATCAGTAACAGCTATCGATAACGGTTATCAATTACGGAGGGATCCTATGACAGTAGGCAAAAACAAAGCCGAAGACATTGAACTCTGCGAAGAGCATTGTGTACACCCGCATATCGCTCTGAAAGAGCTTCCCTCGGAAGAGGAGACGACAGCTGTTGCCGGCCTGTTCAAGACCTTTGGCGATCCGACGCGCCTGCGTATTCTGGCGGCGCTGTCGATGCAGGAAATGTGTGTCTGTGACATCGCGGATCTGCTGGAAATGACGCAGAGCGCGATCTCACATCAGCTCAGCGTCCTGAAAGCGAAGGCGCTGGTGAAGGCGAGAAGGGACGGCAAGACCGTTTTTTACTCGCTCGCAGATGGCCATGTATCCACGATCCTCGCGCAGGGTCTGGAACATGTCAATGAATAACTGAACATAACAACAATATACTTTTGTATGGTATTTGTGACGCACCCGAAACGGAGGTACATGTGTATGAGCTATAATATGAAGGTTACGCCGCAGATCGTTGAACTTACGGAGGAGTGCATCAGAAACTCCACGATCGATCTCTCGCTGTACGGAAAATATGATGTCAAGCGGGGACTGCGCGATGTCAACGGAAACGGCGTTCTGGCAGGACTGACCGATATATCCAATATTGTTGCTTTTAACTATATCGATGGGGTAAAAACGCCCTGCGAAGGCCTGCTCGAGTATCGCGGGATCAACATCAAGAAGCTGACGGCGGGATTCCTGAGCGAGAATCGCTTCGGCTTCGAAGAGGTCGCGTATCTGCTGCTGTTCGGCAAGGTACCGAACAGGGAACAGCTGACGGAATTCCGGACGCTGCTCAATAATCAGAGGCAGCTTCCGAAGAACTTCGTGCGTGATGTAATCATGAAGGCGCCGGCTTCGGATATGATGAATACGCTTTCCCGAAGTGTGCTGACACTTTACTATTACGACAAACAGGCCGATGATATCAGCCTTCCCAATGTGCTCCGGCAATGCCTGAATCTGATCGCCATCTTCCCGATGCTGTCGGTATACGGTTACCAGGCATATGTTCACTACAATAAAGGAAAGAGCCTGTACATCCACAATCCGGATCCGAAGCTTTCCACAGCGGAGAATATTCTCCGGATGCTTCGCCCGGACAAGAAGTATTCCCCCTATGAGGCCAGAGTGCTTGATCTGGCTCTCGTCCTTCATATGGAGCATGGCGGCGGTAACAACTCTACTTTTACGACGCACGTGGTAACGTCCTCCGGCACGGACACCTATTCCACGATCGCGGCTGCCCTCGGATCTCTGAAGGGACCGAAGCACGGCGGTGCCAATATCAAGGTCGTGAAGATGTTTGCGGATCTGAAGAAAAACGTGAAGAATACACGTGACGAGGCACAGGTGGAAGAGTACCTGAGAAAGCTTCTGCATAAGGAGGCCTTTGATAAGAAGGGACTGATCTACGGAATGGGTCATGCGGTCTATTCGATCTCGGACCCGCGAGCACAGATCTTCAAGAATTTCGTGGAACACCTTGCGGAAGAGAAGCACAGGGAAAGGGATTACGAACTGTATACCATGGTCGAGCGGCTGGCGAAGAAGGTGATCGCCGAGGAACGCCATATCTACAAGGGCGTTTCCGCCAACATTGACTTCTACAGCGGTTTTGTATACAGCATGCTTGACCTCCCGCTTGAACTCTACACGCCGATCTTCGCCTGTGCGCGAATCGTCGGCTGGAGCGCGCACCGGCTCGAAGAGCTGATCAATACAGACAAGATCATTCGTCCGGCCTACATGAATATCAAGGATTCGGAAGAATATGTCCCGCTCGGCGAGAGGTGAGGATCAGGAAATCAGTACCATGGTTTGCAGTTGACAGGAGAAATCGCAATTGAGCAAAAATAAAGGCTTATTTTCCCGGTTTTATCCGGATGAGTGGGTGGATTCCACGTATGTGATCGACTTCGAAAGTTTTTACAAGAAGGGGTATCGGGGGCTTACGTTTGATATCGACAACACGCTCGTCCCGCACGGCGCGCCGGCGGATGAGAGAGCGCTGGAGCTGTTCAAGAGGCTCCATCGAATCGGCTATCGGATCTGCCTCATTTCGAATAATAAGAGATCCCGCGTGCAGCCCTTTGCGGAGGCTGTCGATGCCGAGTATATCTGGTATGCCAATAAGCCCTCGACCAGGGGATATGAGAGGGCGTGCAGCCTGATCGATGTTCCGAAGGAGCAGACGCTTTTTGTCGGTGACCAGCTCTTTACCGACGTATGGGGAGCCAAAAGAGCGGGGATGTATTCGATCCTCGTCAAGCCGATCCATCCCAAAGAGGAGATCCAGATCGTTATTAAACGGTTTTTTGAGAAGATCGTTTTGCATTTCTATAAAAAAAGCATTGAAAATAAAGACGAAGTATTATAAAATACACTGTGGCTATTTGCTTATAACAGACGCGTATTATTAAGGAGGAATATTCAATGGCAGATGTATCAGCAGGAGAATTCAGAAATGGAATGACCCTTGAAATTGAAGGTAAAGTAGTACAGGTTATCGAGTTCCAGCATGTAAAACCGGGTAAAGGTGCTGCTTTCGTAAGAACAAAAATGAGAGACGTTATCAACGGCGGTGTAGTTGAGAAAACTTTCCGTCCGACCGAGAAATTCCCGGCAGCGAGAATTGATCGTCAGAACATGCAGTATCTGTACAGCGACGGAGATCTGTTCCACTTCATGAACTCCGAGACTTTCGACCAGATCGCTGTAAACGCAGAGACCGTTGGCGATTCTCTGAAATTCGTGAAAGAGAACGAGGAAGTTAAGCTTCTGTCCTACAACGGCAGCGTATTCGCCATTGAGGCACCGCTCTTTGTAGATCTCGTTATCACCGAGACAGAGCCTGGCTTCGCAGGAAATACAGCACAGGGCGCTACCAAGCCGGCTACTGTAGAGACCGGTGCACAGATCAGTGTTCCGCTGTTTGTAAACGAGGGCGACAAGGTTCAGATCGATACCAGAACCGGTGAATACCTCAAACGTGTCTGATTAATATATGATCTTATTGCGGGCGGCAGCTGCTGCCGTCCGCTTTTTTCTATTCATTTCCGATCCCCTTCAGAGCAAACTTTTCTGATCGATCATTTTTTCACGAATCCGTTTTTTGATTTTTCTTTTTTTATCAATTCCAATATCATCCAATATAGTATTTTTTTGTTGTATATCAGGTCTCTTTTCTCAGCCTTTTTGTCGTACGGAAAGGCGGAATAATATCATGACATTTGAAGAATTTAAAGATCTGTTGAAAAGTGAAGTGGCGGCTAGACTCGATGATTCCTGCGAGATCACCTTCCGTGAGGTACACAAAAACAACGGTGTGCTGCTGAACGCGATGCTGATCAGAGAGGCAGACGCTCCTATGTCGCCGTCGATCTATCTGGAGCAGTTTTACCGCGAATTTCAGCAGGGGGTGCCGATCCGGCATCTCGCCAGGCTCATTGTGCACCAGTATTACGAGGCAAAAACGCCGAGACCGGCGCCGGCGGATTTTTTTCAAAATTACGAGGACGTTCGCGACAAGATTTTCTGCCGCCTTGTCAGCTATGAGAAAAACAAAGAAAACCTCGCGGACATCCCCTACGAGCGGTGGATGGATCTGGCAGTCACATATTATTATCAGGTGGATCCCGAGTGGATCAACGACGCAACGATCCAGATCCGCAATGAGCACCTTCAGTTCTGGGGAATCCGCGCGGAAGAACTCAAAAAGCAGGCGATGGAAAACTCGATGAGAGAAAAAGCTCCTGTCTGCCGGAAACTCAGCGCCGTTCTCGAGGCTGTCGGCGAAGAGGATGGGTACGACGGAGATGAGAGCTTTGATTCGCCGCTGTATCTTCTCTCGAACAGATCAAAGTGCTTCGGGGCTGTCTGCATTTCCTATCCCGGAGAACTCGAGGCGATCGCGGATTTTCTGCAGTCGGACTACTATGTCCTTCCCAGCAGCATTCATGAATGCCTGATCCTTCCGGATGACGGGGAGTACCTCCGCAGTGAACTCGACGATATGGTCAGACAGGTCAATGAGACCAAGCTCTCGCCGCAGGAATATCTCTCTGATCATGTGTACCGGTATTCGCGTGCGGAAGCCGCTGTCGTTTGACAGAAACGCCTGCTTGTGATATGATTCTCATGTTGCCGATCTTAATCCGGCAGCATGAGAAGCGTTTGTAGCTCAGGGGATAGAGCAACGGTTTCCGGTACCGTGTGTCGGGGGTTCGAATCCCTCCAGACGCGTATGTTGGACCGGATAAGTGCAGAAGCATTTATCCGGTTCTTTATTTTGGAGGTAACACACTTGGAAGAAAATAAAAATAACAAACCGAAAAAGAAAGAGGAGCATGCCTTTCGTGAATGGCTTTCTGACAATCTCCGCTATTTTGAACTGATCATCGGCATTATCCTGATTGCTGTAGTGATCTTCTTTGTTGTAAGAGCGATCCTCGGCAGGGACGATACGGAAGTAAAGGACGGCGCGAGAGCGAACGTACAGGTAACGACCGTTTCTTCCGATTCTTCCAGGGATTCCGGAGAAGGTGCGGTGACAGCATCGACATCCGGAGAACAGCCGGAAACCTCTTCCGTAAGCGCGACATCCGAAGACGCGGAATCGACCGCTGCGCCGACGCCGACACCGGAACCGACCGCAGCACCGGTACCGTCCGGACTCAATGAAGACAGCGGTGATATCACGACGGCAGTTACGAATTATATTACGTCTCTTGCCGGAACGCCGGGTAATGAGGCGGTTGTATCCTATGATGATGTAAAGGTCTACACCTATCCGGGTGTCAATGAGAACAGTGCCGTGGCTTTCGCGTCCTATACCTATACCTATGCGGATTACAGCGACAAAGTTCCGGGACTTACCGAACTGTATCTGACACGCGCCGAGGACGGCAGTTTCCAGGTGGCGGACAGCATCCCGGACAACGCGGCACAGTACATGAATACCTTATCGGATAATGCCGAGGTGCAGAGCCTGATCAGCACCGTTACCGCGCAGTACCAGCAGGTAATGGCCGCAAATCCGGATCTTTCGGCATATGTGGACAGCCTCGGCTGATCCATCGGAGGAAAAACATGCGCATTAACAAGTATTTAAGCGAATGCGGATTATGTTCGAGACGTGAAGCAGACCGGCTTTTAGAAGCCGGTCGCATTTATATAAACGGAAAAAAGGCGGAGGCAGGCCAGCAGGTCGATGAGAACAGCCTCGTTGAGGTCGACGGCAAAGAGGTCCGTCCCGTAGAGGCCAAGACTTATCTGATGTTTTACAAGCCGGTCGGGGTGGTCTGTACCTTTGAGACCCGTGAGAAAAACAATCTGGCGAATTATTTGCATTATCCGGTCCGGATCACCTACGCCGGCCGCCTCGATAAGAATTCTGAGGGACTCCTTCTGCTTACCGATGACGGGGATCTCATCAACGAGATGATGCGCGGCAAGAACGGACACGAGAAAGAATATGCGGTGACGGTCAATAAACCGGTCACAGATGACTTTCTGGAACGCATGGAGGCAGGCGTTTACCTGAAAGAACTCGATGTGACCACAAGACCCTGCACGATCAGGCAGACAGGGGAGAAGGAATTTCGAATCATCCTGACGCAGGGCTTGAACAGGCAGATCCGGCGCATGTGCGAAGCGTTCGGCTACCGGGTCCGCACACTGAAGCGCGAGCGTGTCGTGTCGGTGCTGCTCGGCGATCTTAAGCCCGGTGACTATCGTGAGCTGACGGAAGAGGAAGTATGTACACTGAAAGAGAAGGTGGCTGCAAATGGCTGAAGAGAACAAGAATGCCAGAATGAAAGAACTGGTGGATACACTGAACCGGGCATCCAGGGCATATTACATGGACGCGGCTGAGGTCATGAGCAACTATGAATATGACCGCCTTTACGATGAACTGCTCGCTCTGGAAAAAGAAACCGGCACCGTGATGGTCAATTCCCCGACGGTCAAGGTCGGCTACGAGGTGGTCAGCGAACTGCCGAAGGAGCGCCACGAAAGGCCGATGCTCTCCCTGGACAAGACCAAAGACGTCGAAGCGATGCGCAGCTTCATCGGCGCAAACAGGACGCTCCTGTCCTGGAAGATGGACGGCCTGACGATCGTTCTGACTTATCGTGACGGGACGCTTTCCAAGGCAGTCACCAGAGGCAACGGGGTGATCGGCGAGGTCGTGACCAATAACGCAAAAACCTTTGTAAATATTCCGCTGCAGATCCCGTTCAAGGGAGAACTCGTTCTTCGCGGCGAGGCGGTGATCAACTATTCGGATTTTGACAAGATCAATGAGGAAATCGAGGACATCGACGCGAAATACAAGAATCCCCGGAATCTCTGCAGTGGATCGGTGCGCCAGCTAAACAGTGAGATCACCGCGAAGAGAAACGTTCGCTTCTATGCTTTTTCTCTGGTGAGGGCAGAGGACGCCGATTTTGAAAATTCAAGAGAAAAACAGTTCCTCTGGCTGCAGAAGCAGGGATTTGAGACGGTGGAATACCGGGTGGTGACAGGCGAAACGCTCGATGCGGCGATGGAATATTTCTCCGGACAGGTGGCGAAGAACGATTTTCCGTCTGACGGACTGGTGGCTCTATACGATGATATTGCCTACGGGGAATCGCTCGGAATGACGGCAAAATTCCCTCGCAATGCCTATGCCTTCAAATGGGCCGATGAGAAGAAATCCACGCGCCTTCTGGAGATCGAGTGGAGCCCGTCCAGAACAGGACTTTTAAATCCGGTGGCGATCTTCGAGCCGGTCGAACTGGAAGGAACGACCGTATCGAGAGCCAGCGTGCACAATATCAGCATCATGAGGGAACTGGAACTCGGGATCGGAGACGAGATCGAGGTCTACAAGGCCAACATGATTATCCCGCAGATCGCGCAGAATCTGACAAGAAGCGGTCTGGTCGATATTCCGGAAGTCTGCCCGGCCTGCGGCGGAAGAACCAATATCAAGAATAACGACGGTGTGGAAACGCTTTACTGTTCGAATCCGGAATGCCCGGCAAAGGCAATGAAATCGTATACGCTGTTCGTAAGCCGTGATGCGCTCAATATGGACGGTCTCTCCGAGGCAACGCTTGAGAAATTCATGGCGCACGGTATGATCAGGAGCTACGCGGATCTGTTCCGGCTGGAAGAGCATAAGGAAACGATCGTTTCCATGGAAGGCTTCGGCCTGAAGTCCTATGAGAATCTGATCGCCGGGATCAAAAAGGCAAGCACGACAACGCTTTCCCGTCTGCTCTACGCGATCGGCATTCCGAACATCGGAATCGCCACGGCCAAGCTGATCAGCAAAGCCTTCGATGAAGATATCGAACGAATCCGCCATGCATCCGTATCGGAGCTGAGTGAGATCGAGGGCATCGGCGAAATTACCGCTTCTTTGTTCGTGAACTGGTGGCACGAAGAGAAGAATATCGAGAACTTCGAGGCGATCCTTCCATATCTTACGATCGAGAAAGAGTATCACGAGACGGGCGAAGAGAAGCTTAAGGGGAAGATCTTCGTTGTGACGGGCAGTCTGACGCACTTTACAAACCGGAATGCGCTGAAAGCCCTGATCGAACAGCAGGGCGGCAAGGTAACGGGAAGCGTCAGCAAGAAGACGGATTATCTGATCAATAATGATGTGACGTCCGGATCCTCGAAGAACAAGGCAGCCCGTGAACTGGGCATCCCGATCCTCTCCGAAGAAGATTTCGTTCGTATGTTAGAGGAAACATAACGGGAGAAGGACAATTCTGCGGAACTGTCCCATGACTATAGACAAAGAATTGTAATCAAGATACAATAATTAAGCATACATATTCGCCTTTTTCGTCAGAATATGCAAATTTATCGAATAAATACAAGGGAAGGGAGAGGATAGCGATGCCGATTAAAGTGCAGAACGATCTGCCGGTTATTGGAATACTGGAACAGGAAAATATATTTGTAATGGACGAAGATCGGGCCATGCATCAGGATATCCGTCCGCTTCGCATTCTCATTCTGAACTTGATGCCGTTAAAGGAGGATACGGAATTGCAGCTCCTGCGCTGCCTGTCCAATTCCCCACTTCAGCTCGACATCACCTTTATGGCTGTCGCAACGCATCAGGGAAAGCATACCTCGATGAGTCATATCAATAAGTTCTATGTAAACTTCGAGGAAATAAAGAACGAATTCTATGACGGTATGATCGTGACAGGCGCGCCGGTAGAACTCATGGAATATGAGGAGGTCGATTACTGGGATGAGATCACGCGGATCTTCGACTGGTCGGAACAGCATGTGACCTCCACGATCTATGAATGCTGGGGCTGCCAGGCCGCGTTGTATCATTTCTACGGAATTCAGAAGCATCAGCTGCCGAAGAAGACCTTCGGCGTTTATCTGCACCATGTGCACAAGAGAAGGATCCCGCTTCTTCGCGGATTTGATGATATTTTCATGTGCCCGCATTCCAGACACACGGAAGTGCGTATGGAGGATATCGTGAAGCACCCGGAGATCACGGTGCTGACCGAATCGGACGAAGCCGGTTTCCTGCTCGGTATGGCGGAGAGCGGCCGCAAGATCTTCGTGCAGGGACATCCGGAATACGATCGTATGACACTTGACGAAGAGTACAAGCGTGACCTGAAAAAAGGAATGGATATCGATCTTCCGCTGAATTATTATCCGAACGACGATCCGACGGAGCGGCCGGAGCTCACGTGGAGAGCTATGTCAGCCGCGTTTTACTCAAACTGGATCAATTACTACATCTATCAGGTAACACCGTTCGATATGTACGGGGCACCGGATTTTACGAAGGCCGCGGAAAAGCGCGAGGCTGACTGAGAACGAAGCAGAGAATATGACGGAACAGTTTTTCGATGATAAGAAAGCAAATGTGAAGAAGGCAAAAGCCGATAACGCAAAAGCCGATAAAAGCAAAGCGAATAAGGCAAAAGCCGATAACGCAAAGACCGGCAGCACGGCGGCGGACATTACCTGCCCCTACGTCGGCAAATGCGGCGGCTGCCGAACGATCGGCACCGATTACCGGAAGACGCTGAATGAGAAGAAAAAGAACGTCAAAAAGCTTCTAAAGGGTCTGGCGGAGATCAATGAGATCGTCGGTATGGACGAGCCCTATCATTACCGCAATAAGGTCACGAGGACTTTTGCTGCGGTGAGGGACGGCAGGCGGATCCGTCACGAGGCCGGCATTTATCGCGAGGGCACGCACAAGATCGTACCGGTTGCGGACTGTCTGATCGAGGACGCCGAGGCGAACGCGATCATGCGGGATATTCTGCAGATCGCGCGGAAGTATAAAATGAGTTTTTACAATGAACAGACGGGCGACGGCCTGCTGCGTCATGTGCTGATCCGTACCGCGCACAAGACGGGACAGATCATGGTGGTGCTCGTGCTGACATCGCCGATCATGACAGGTAAAAACAATTTTGTCGCTCTTCTTCGGAAGAAGCATCCGCGGATCGCGACCGTCGTGATCAATGTAAATGATGAAGACACCTCGATGGTTCTGGGCGAGAAGGAATCGGTCGCTTTCGGAAAAGGGCAGATCGAGGATGAACTGTGCGGAAAGCGATTCCGTATTTCCTCCCGTTCGTTCTATCAGATCAATCCCGTTCAGACGGAAAAACTATACGAGACTGCGATCGAGTACGCGGAACTGACGGGAAGCGAGACGGTCGTTGACGCGTACTGCGGCATCGGTACGATCGGCATCTGCTGCGCCGATCACGCGGCACAGGTCATCGCCGCGGAGTTGAACAGCGATGCGGTAAGGGATGCGGCAGCAAATGCCAGGCGAAATAATGTGAAGAATATCCGCTTTGTGAACAAGGACGCCGGGAAAATGCTCTCCGGGATGGCTGCGGAAGGAAAAAGAGCGGATGTGATCATCATGGATCCGCCGCGCACCGGCTCCAGTCCGGAATTTCTGGCAGCGGCTGTAGCGATCGCGCCGAAGAGGATCGTCTATATTTCCTGCGGTCCGGATACTCTTGCCAGAGACCTCGAGATCCTTGCGAAGAGCGGATATAAGGCGGAGAAAGCGAAGGCTTTTGATATGTTTCCGTTCACCGATCATTGCGAGGTCATTGTGTCTCTGACACGAACGGATCAGTAACGGAAGTGCCGGAGAAAACCGGAAAAAGTAGAAAATGAACAGAGAATTATGCGGATCACCGACTCGAATAATGAGCCGGTGATTTTTTGCGGCAAATTTGTGCTCGAATGTCATACAATATGTACAATGTAAACAGACGATACTAATAAAATATGTGCAATATTTAAATATTGTGCTATAGTAAAAGCAAATTCAAAGTTCTTTGAAAGCGTGGGCATCAGAATACTTTCGAAGTATTGGTTTCAGCATGATAATGAGGAGGGAGAACAATGAAGAAAAAGAAATTCAAGAAAGTATCGACCTTTGCGGCTGCAGCCGTTGCTGCCGGTTTTATTTGCGCAGCGGGCGGAGTGAAGGCGGAAGCGGCGGAATTGGGCAATACGGATCCGGCGCCGGCTGACCCGGGTACAGAATCGGCAGAGGCAGAAGGGACACATCAGGTACCGGAGACGAGAGAGGAAGCGGAGGAGAATCTGGATACCGCCAAAGAGAACACTGCAGAGGCAAAGGATGAGCTGGACAACGCCGGTCAGGCAGTTGCCAATGCCGAGGCAGACGCGAACGCTGCCGATGCTGCTGTAAGCGATGCCGAGCAGACGAAAGCCGATGCGGAGCAGACCCTGAATGCGGCAGAGGATGACAAGAAGCAGGCACAGGCTGCCGTGGAGGCTGCGCAGACGGAAGCGGACGCAGCCCAGACGACACTTGATGCAGAGGCGGAAAAAGCGGCAGCATCCGAATCCGGCAAGAAGGTAGAAGAAGCGCAGGATGCGCTGAATGCGGCGCAGACTGAGGAAGCAGATAAGGAAAAGGCAAACACTGCCGCACAGCAGGAACAAGCGGCTGCGCAGCAGGCAGCAGATGCCGCACAGACGGCAGCGGATAAGGCAGCGGCCGATGCCGAAATCGCAAAAACGGCAGAAGATAGGGCACTGGCTGATAAGAATGCGGCAGATACCGCAAAGGAAGCTGCGGATCAGGCTGTAACCGATAAGGAGGCGGAGATCGCACAGACACAGGGCGATATCGACGCGAAGCAGGCTGAGGCGGAGAATGAAAAGAACGCGCTGACAGATGCGCAGAGCGAACAGGCAGCGGCAATCGCGAACCAGAAAGATGCGGAGCAGGCAGTTGACGAGGCATCCGAAGCGGTAAAAACAGCGCAGGATGAGAAGTCTCAGACTGCTTCTGAACTTGCCGATGCGGAAGACGCGCAGAAGGCAGCAGGGCAGAAGGCAGCGGAAGCGCAGGCGGCAGCGTCACAGAAGAAGGCTGATCTGGATTCCGCAGAAGCGGCGCAGGCATCAGCCGATCAGGCACTGACCGATGCGGCAAAGAAAGCGGAGGATGCATCAAAGGCAGCATCAGATGCCGCTGCAGCCGTCACGAATGCGGAGAACGCAAAGGCAGCAGCAGATTCCGACAAGACAAAAGCTGAGCAGCAGTATGAAGCCGACAAGGAGAATGCCGCGAAAGCCGTTACGGATGCGCAGGCAGCCCTCGATTCCGCGGGAAAAGCTTATATTGAGGCTAATGTAGGGGATGGCTATGCAGTCTTGCAGGATTATTACGACCAGCTGAAGAAAACAGATCTCGCGCAGTACATGACGGATAAGTTCTATCAGGCAGTAGATGAGGCGTTGAAACCGGAAAATCTGGAGAACTCCGCAAATGCCGTGACCCGTGCCAATGAAATTCGTAAGGCCGAAACAGCGCGGCCGATTCCGGAAGGACAGCAGGAATTAAAGATCAGCTACAGGGAGATGATCTTCGCGGCAATTGCCAATGCGTTCAGCATTTCAAAACCAAATAGCGCGCACGAGTATTTTAGTAAGATAATTAATGGAGCCGGCACTTATTTGCCTCAAAACTCCGGCCTGACAGAAACTTTCAGTGATGGCAGCACATATTCGATACTGGGAGGAGAAAACTGGTCTTCCACAGATAAGATCGATTCCGCATATTCTATGCTGTATTATGGAGAACTCGCTAATTATCAGAAATATGTCAAACAGTACCCGCAGATGGCAACGATGACCGCCTATCAAATTCTTCAGTGGAATCCTACTATCTACAGTAGTGTTGGACACTATTTAAATGTGGTTACACCGAATTATACCAGCGTTGGCTTTGCAAGTGCAGGATCTTTGACGCAGGATTTCGGCAGCACAGACGGTACGGAAGTAACCGTGCAGCAGTTCCTGGACGGTCTCCATGCGAAAACGTCCGCGCTGCAGACGAAGCTGGACCAGGCAAAAGCTGCGCAGAGTTCTCTCAATGCGAATGAGCCGTCGTATCTGACCGAAGCGAATAAAGCTGCCGATCAGGCAGCCTCCGATCTGGCTGCGGCACAGGCGGATAAGACTAATGCGGATAAGGCGCTGACCGATGCCAATGCGGCAAAGACAGCGGCGGAGACAAACAAGTCGAAAGCGGACGCAGCGGTAACATCGGCACAAGCTGCCTACGACACGGCGAAAGATGCTTCTGACGCGGCTGTACAGGATGCCGCTTCAGCGGCAGCGGCAACGGCATCGGCAAAGGCAGCGGATGACGCCGCCGCGAAGAACCTTGCAGACAAGAACGCAGCACTTGCGACTGCACAGCAGAAGAAAGCAGAGACCGATGGCGCGGTACAAGCTGCGAATGCGGCTGTGGAGACGGCACAGAACAATCTTTCCGAAACGGAAAAGGAACTCACGGAGCAGAAACAGACGCTGGCACAGCAGAATACAGTGCTTGATGGGTTGAAAAATGCGCAGGCGACCGCAGAGAAGGCAGCGAGTGATGCGGCTTCCGCATACGAGGATGCAGTGGCAGCAAATGCGGCTGCACAGAAAGCAGCAGAAGATGCCGATAAGGATCTGACCGAGAAGAATACCGCCCTTTCCAATGCTCAGAAGGCAGCGGATGATGCGGCTACTGCTCTCGCAGCGGCAGAGGCAGATGTGACCGCAAAGCAGACTGCTCTCGAACAGGCACAGGAAGAACTTGCCAAAGAGAACAGCGCTTACGAAGAGGCAAAGAAGAATAATGATGAGAAGCAGCAGGCTCTCGAAGACGCTAAGAACGACCTTGCGAATAAAGAGCTGGCAGTAACAAATGCACAGACCGCTCTGGATGCGGCTGAGGAAGCGCTTGGAGAGGCACAGAAGGCTGCCGATGCGGCTGATGCAGCCTTAGAGGATGCCAAAGCAAAACAGGCGGAGGCAAATCAGGCATATAACAAGGCACTGGCCGATCAGGCGATCGCGCAGGCGGAGTATGATGCCTTCTTCAAGGATTATACGTATATCAAGGGTGCAAACGCGATCCTGATCAGACAGACCGATAACGGGACGATCTTCGAGTGCACGGGACCGTTCGGTAAGTTTGAGTCACTGTATATCGATGGAACTCTGGTAGATCCCACAAATTATGATAAGAGCGAAGGAAGTACGATCATCGAGCTCCATCAGAACTTCGTGGATTCCCTGCAGGACGGAAAACATTCGTTCCGGACAGAATATACCGACGGAAGCGCCGATACGGTCTTCTATGTAAAAACGGTAACGGAAGACGCGAAAGCGGACGGTAAAGGCTCAGGGACGGCAGCAGCCGCAGCAAACGGCACGAATATCGCGGCTGCCGTTAATAAGAACCTTGCGGCACCGACCGCGACCAAAGTGATTTCGCAGACGGCGGAGATTCAGTCACCGGCAACCGGAGATGCATCCAATGCCGGAGCGGCGGGAGCTGCCTTTGCGGCTGCGCTTGGCGCTGCAGTGGCTGCGGCTTTTGCCAGAAGAAAATATAACGACTGATGCGTGAAAGTCCATCAGGACGCAGAAAAAGGGGCCCTCAGGAGCTCCTTTTTCTGTGTCCGTTGTGCCTTGTTTATGTTGGGGAGGCTGCATCAGAAGGTGATGCCAAGAAGTTCGATCACAAGTCCGAAGAAGACGCCGACGACATAGAGCATGGCTGTGATCTTCAGATTTTCTTTGAGATGATTGTTGGTGCGGAAGAGTACCAGAAGGCCCACGCCGGCGCCGACCAGAAGTCCTGCCATCATCTGCCCTGCACCGAGCATTCCCTGCAGATAGAGCTGTGTGATCGTGATACTGGCGGCGCAGTTCGGGATCAGTCCGATCAGACCGGCAAGGAGAGTTCCGAAGAAGGGCTGGCCGGACAGGAGGTTTGCAAGCGCCTCGGCACCGAAGCCCTCCACAAGGATCGTAAGGACCAGTGTAATCAGAAATACGAAAAGCACGATATGCATCGTATGCACAAAGGCGGAATGCAGAATGCCGCCTTCCTCCTCTTCACAGCCGCAGTGCTCCTGTTCACAGAGATCATGGATCCGTTTCTCGGTCTTAGAACGATATCTCGTGAAGCGAAGGATAAAATCAATGCCAAGTCCCGCGACCACGCCAATGAAAGCCTTCGCGGCAATGATCTTCACCATGGTCAGCAATGGCACCTGTTCGGAGATGAAGATCGGAAGCATTTCATCGGAGGTGGACAGGAAGACTGCCATCAGCGTGCCGATGGTCAGAAGACCTCCGGAATAGAGACTGGAAGCGGCTGCAGAGAAGCCGCACTGCGGAACGACGCCGAGAACGCCCCCGACGATCGGACCGAAGCGGCCGACCTTCGAGATGGCCTGCGCAGAACGCTCCTCTGTTTTTCTCTCGAGATATTCCATTATCAGATAGGTGATAAATAAAAAGGGGATCAGCTTTACCGTATCGATCAGAGCGTCGAGAATGCAATCCCATAATATTTGAAGCATAAGTTATTCCTTCCTGACTTAATTTTTGGATTTCTTCCGGCAGTCGCCGCACAGGCCGACGAGCATCGATTCTTCACAATCCAGTGTAAAGCCGTGATCCGCCATGAGATGGCTGTTGATCTCTTCCATAAAGCCGCAGTTCAGGTGAAAAATTTTGCCGCAGCCGGAGCAGAGCAGATGCAGGTGATTCGTGCAGCCCATCTGCGGACGCATATATTGGTAAAATTTTTCGTCTTCGCCGGGAACTTTGTGCATGGACAGCACTTTTTCGGCTGTGAGACGGTCGAGATTGCGATAGACCGTGGTGAGGTTCGCGCTCAGCCCGCTTGTTTCCATCTCGGCGTAAAGGCCGGAAGCGCTGATCTTCAGATCGGCATGTTCCTTGAAATATTCTGTGATCCAGTTTCGATATTTTGATCGGTATTCCTTTGGCATGACAGTAGTCCTGTATTATTCCTTATATTCCTATAACAATGCGTTATTTTATTTCGATGCGTTATTTTGAGAGGCTGATGTTCTATTAATGTGTTCTGCTCAATATCTTATTAATATGCGAAGTTAAATATGCGAAGCCGTCTGCTGCAATGATTTGCTGCGATGATTTGCAAACCACTTGCAAATTGTTATTATACAGAATGCGCAGGGCAAGTCAAGGACTTTTGCAAATCATTTGCAACTTTTCGTGGGGGGGAGAGGGCGGTATGCAATCAGAAGCAGGCAGAGAATAAAAAATAAAAAAAATAAAAAAGTTTATAATCAGTGTTGACAAATGCAGCTGCATATAGTAAAGTATCCATTGTCAGTTCTGAGACAGACAAAAACACATGCGCGAGTGGCTCAGGGGTGGAGTACAACCTTGCCAAGGTTGGGGTCGCGGGTTCGAATCCCGTCTCGCGCTTGAGCGGATATCGTAAGATATCCGTTTTTTTTTGCGCTGCGATAAACCGATTGTGCATACGGATGCAGTGAAAAGAATAAGCGGCGCGTATCCGTTGGGAGATGTGTTGTCACATAGAGATAGAGGTTTTCAATGAAGAATTCGATGGGAAAAACAATTTTGCGGGGAGTGATCCTTGCAGCCATCATTATTGCCGCGGTTTCAATCATCATGAAACTGTACAAGACGCCGGAAGAGAAACGCATTGAAGCGGAAGTGGAAGCCGGTGTGCAGTTCCTGGAGACACAGGAACAGGTCGATCCGGCCGATGTTCAGAATGCGATCCAGCAGATCGCGATCGAGAAAGAGCAGGCGGCACAGGCAGCTGCGGAGGAAGAACGGCTGGCCAAATATAATGAACAGCTTGCAGCCCTGCAGGACGGTACGATCGATGTCTGGAGCCAGTTCCAGGATTTCGCGATTCTCGGCGATTCCCGAGGCGAGGGATTCCGTATCTTCGAATTTCTTCCTCCGGAACGTGTGCTGGCTGTGAAGGGAGAATCGATCAACGGACTCATGGGACATCTGGAAGAGACGAAAGCCCTGAATCCGCGAAATATTTATGTTACGTACGGAATGAATGATATAGAATCCAATATCGGCGGAGGAGCGGAAGGATGGGCGCAGGCTTATACGGAGATCCTGCTGGCTTATCAGGCGGAGCTCCCGAACGCGCGCTTCTTTGTCAGCTCGATCCTGCCGGTCGTGGAGCCGGCATGGAGTGACCAGCCGCAGTTTCAGGCGGTGCCGGAATGGAATGCGGCCCTGCGTGCCGCCTGTGAAGCGAATGGTTTCTACTATGTGGATCATGATGCGACATCTGCCGCGCATGCGGACCTCTGGGAAGTTGACGGCATCCACATGAAGAGCACATTTTATCCGTATTGGGCGGATGATATGATCATGGCCACCTGGCAGGCGGACGCGAATCTCTGACAAGCCGGGTGATAATGGTTTTTGCAGAGGAGCATATGTGCAGAAAATCATGTGTGCAGAGAAGCATATGTGCAGAAGAGCATGTGTGCAGAGGCAATAAATGAGGGATACAATGAACGCGAAGAAAAACGTTTTTTCGATTACATTAGTAAAATGGGCTGTCGCGGCAGTGCTGGTCATTATTCTGGCTGCGCGCTCGCTGGGAAATACAGACAGCAAAACGGCCTTTGAGGATATGAGCGCAGCGGTTCTTTCCGCGGCGGACATGACGAATATGCAGGAGGCGGATAACCAGATGGTGCGCCGCCTGTACGGACTGGATTCCGCGGACTACGCGGGTTTTACTCTGTATTACCCGACGACCAACATGGGCGCGGAGGAGCTTCTGCTGGTGCAGTTCAGCGATCCCACGCAGAAGGACACGATCAAAGAGGCTGTGGAAGCGCGTCTGGAGACGCAGAAGAAGAGCTTTGCCGGTTACGGCGCAGACCAGACGGCCATGCTCGAGAACAGCATCGTGGATATCCGCGGCAATTATGCACTGTTTGTTTCCGCGGCGGATCCGGATGCGGTTGAAAAAGCATTCGACAGCACATACTGAGGAAGGAGAGCGAAATGGCATTCAATACGATACAATTTCTGTTTCTGTTCCTTCCCGTCGCGATCATTCTGTACTTTCTTGTTCCAGGGAAGATTAAATCACTGATCCTTATCCTGCTGAGTCTGGTGTTCTACGCCTGGGGAGATCCCTCGCAGCTGATCCTGCTGGTATTCTCGATCCTCTTCAACTTTGCCGGCGGCATCGAGATCGCGGCGCTCAAGAGGAATGAGCAGCACAAAGCGGCAAAAGCGGCTCTCGCAGGAACGGTGATCGCCGATCTGGCCATGCTTGCCTTTTATAAGTACTCGGGATTCCTCCTCGGCGGGCTGTTCCCGTCGTTTACCGCGCCGCCTCTTCCGGTCGGAATCTCGTTCTTTACCTTCACGGTCCTGTCGTACATTTTTGATGTGTATTATGAGAGGGCGGAAGCGGAGACGAACTTCTTTGCCTTTGCCTTATACGTTTCGTTTTTCCCCAAGCTGGTCTCCGGACCGATCGTGGAATATAAGGATATCCGGGAACAGCTGCGTGTGAGAAATCATACGCTGGAAGGTTTCGGCGAGGGCGTACAGCTCTTTCTGACCGGCCTCTTCAAGAAGGTTCTGATCGCCGATGTGCTCGGCGGCGCCTTTCAGTCTGTCTATGCCGTCGAGTCAAAGACGACCGTTCTGGCCTGGCTGGGGATGATCTTCTACAGTCTGCAGCTGTACTTTGATTTCAGCGGGTATTCCGATATGGCGATCGGCCTGGCCCGTATGTTCGGCTTTAAATTTGACAAAAACTTCGACCACCCCTATGCGGCGGACGGCATGACCGACTTCTGGAGACGCTGGCACATCTCACTCGGACATTGGTTTCGTGACTATGTATACATTCCACTCGGCGGAAACCGCGTCGGTGCCGGCAGGCAGGTGCTGAACCTGATGGTTGTCTGGTTCCTCACGGGGCTTTGGCATGGCGCCGGCTGGACCTTCATCTGCTGGGGTCTGTATCACGGCATCTGGATCCTGATTGAAAAGTTCGCCTTAGGCAGAGTACGTACGAAGATTCCGAAAGTGATCCGCATCGGCGTGACCGTTCTGATCGCTTTCATCGGCTGGATCTTCTTCTTCACACCGACGATTGCCGATGCCGCGCAGTATATCGGGCTGCTCTTCGGCGGCGCCGCAGGATTCTGGGATGCGGCTACCGGGTATTATCTGATGGAAAATATTATTCCGCTGATCCTTGCGGTCATCCTCTGTGTACCGGCAACGGGACAGGCATTCCGGCATTTCGCCGGCGAGAGGGGGCTGCGCGGTTCGGTCATCTCCGTGGTCATGAGCATCGTGCTTTTTGCATTCTGCGTTGCGGGAATCATCAGCAGTACCTACTCATCATTCCTGTATTTCAAGTTCTGATCGGGAGAAGTTCGGGAACCAAAAGGGAGTAACGATTTGGAAACAAAGGAAAAGAGTCCGGCGCGCAGCCGGAAAAAGAGAAGAATTCAATTATACAGAGAACGCTGGTATCGTCTGCTTGGTATGGCATTTGTCGGTGTTCTGGCCGTTTTTGTCATCATCAATCTGCTCAAAGGGGATCGGGAGTTCTCCGAAAACGAGAATCGAAATCTGGCACAGAAACCGGAATTTTCGAAAGAGGCGCTGCTGAACGGACAGTATTTCTCGGATGTCGATGACTATTTGTCGGATCAGTTCTTTGCGAGAGACCAGTGGCTGTCGCTGAATTTTATGATGAAAAAGTATACAGGCAGCAGCGAAAACGGCGGTGTTTTTCTCGGAAAGGATGATTATCTTCTGGAAAAACCGAATGACCCGAATGAGACGGCTTTGCAGAATTCCGAAGACGCGATCCGGGCTTTTGCAGCCGCGCATCAGGGTATCAATATGCAGATGATGCTGATCCCGTGCCAGGAAGCGGTTCGACCGGAACTTCTCCCCGACGGAGCACCGGTGCGTGACCAGCTCGCTGATATCGCTTCGATTCAGGCAGATCTCGCCGATGCGGTGGGGCAGATCGACGCTGTCAGCGCGCTGAAGGAGGATACGCAGGAGCAGCTCTATTACAGAACCGACCATCACTGGACATCCAGAGGGGCCCGGACAGCCTTCATGGCAGCAGCGCCGGCGCTTGGCATTACGGATCCGATCCTTTATTACGATTCGTATCTGGTCTCGGATTCATTCCGGGGGACGCTTTCCTCGAAGAGCGGTGACAATAAACCAAGCGATCAGATTGAGGTTTTTGTACCGCAGGAGAATATGCCGCAGTACTATGTCTATCTGCCGGATACGAAGGAGAGCAGCGGATCACTCTACGTATCGGAGAAGCTGAAGGAGAAGGATCAGTATCAGGTCTTCCTTGGCGGCAATCATCCGTATGTGGAGATCAGCACAACGGCCGATACCGGCAAAAACTTACTGATCTTCAAGGATTCCTACGCGAACTGCTTTGTGCAGTTCCTGGTCCCGTACTATGATAAGATCGTCGTGGTCGATCCGCGTTATTATTATGACAACATTAATACGGCGATGACTTCCACCGGAATTACCGATGTGCTGTTCCTCTACAGCGCCAATACTTTCGTGCAGGATACGACTCTTTCGGATGTGCTGAATGCGGCCGGTTAAGGCACCACCGGCGTTCGGCATGACGTATCGGCAGATATGCTAAACCATCGACCGTAAATACATGCAGAATCGTGAAAGCTGGCAGGTGAAACTGCCGGCTTTTTGTGTTATACTGAAGTCTGTAGTATGAGGTTTTTTACACATTCATATATTTCCAAGGGGGAAAGAACCATGATCGATGTTACGGCTTTGGGAGAAGTATTAATTGATTTCACACCGTGCGGCACCAGTGAAGGCGGCAGACAGCTGTTTGAGCAGAATCCGGGCGGCGCACCGGCCAATGTACTGGTTGCCGTTTCCAGGCTCGGTCAGAAGTCCGCATTTATCGGAAAGGTCGGAGAGGACATGCACGGAGAACTCCTGCGTCAGACACTGGAAGAGAACGATGTGGATACACGCGGCATGATCACCGATCCGGATTATTTCACGACGCTTGCCTTTGTATCACTGAAGGACGGTGAGAGAAGTTTTTCCTTTGCCAGAAAACCGGGCGCTGACACGCAGCTTCGTTCCGATGAGATCAATCTGGACATTCTGAACCAGACGAGGATCTTCCATTTCGGCTCCCTTTCTCTGACGGATGAGCCGGCGAGAAGCGCGACGATCTATGCGGTGGAGCAGGCGAAGAAAGCCGGCGCGATCATTTCCTATGATCCGAACTACAGGGCACCGCTCTGGACAAGTGTGGAAGCTGCGAAGGAACAGATGCGTTCCGTCATTAAATATGTCGATATCATGAAGATCTCCGATGAGGAGACGGCATTGCTGACAGATATCGCAGATCCGTACGAAGCGGCAGACGCACTGCTCAAACAGGGAGTATCCTGCGTGGTCGTTACGCTCGGAAGCGAAGGCGCGATGCTGCGTACAAAGGATTTCACCGTGAAGGCACCGGCACAGACCCGCAAGGTCGTCGATACGACAGGCGCCGGAGATTCCTTCTGGGGAGGACTTCTGTCCCGGTTTGCCGCATATAATGTGCGTCCGGAGAATGTCACCCAGGAGCAGGCTGCGGAATTCGTACGCTTTGCCAATATCGTTGCGGGACTCTGCGTAGAGAAACGCGGCGCGATTCCGGCAATGCCGCAGTTAAAAGAGGTGGAGGATATCTTCAATCTCAAGCTGGAAAAATTTTAATACCGGGAGTAATTACTTTTATCTATGAGTTCTGCAAACAAGACAACAAACAATCGAAACAGAAAATATGACAGAAGAAGGAAGCTGGTTGCGGTCATCGCATTGATCCTGGCGGCTTTGATGGTACTTACACTGGCTGTTTCCATGGCCTACGCGGATGTGAACGATTCTTCGGCAAGCAGTGAAAGCACCGGGAATACAGGTATGGAGGCCGTTCCGATCGAGGCGGTCAATGATTCTTCCTCGAACGAGGCGGGCACGGAGGATACCATCAATGCAGCCGGAGGTCCCTGCACTTCTCTGCAGAAGGGCAGCGTTTATATCGACAACATCGATGTGACCGGCATGACGGAAGCGGAGGCGCAGGCAGCTGTCGACGCGAGGATCGCGCAGCTTGCGGCAAGTCCGATCATTCTGACAGCAGGAGAGAAGTCGGTGACCGTCACGGCAGGAGATCTGGGACTCAGGTATGACAACACAGACGTAGTCAAGGAAGCTCTTTCCATCGGTACAAAAGGAAATATCCTGAAGCGCTTTATGGCAGATCAATATGTGACCTGCAACGGCGCTATCGTGATCGATCTGGATCTGAAGGTATCCGGGGAAGCGGTTCGCCAGGTCGTAGAGAACCAGGCACAGTCACTCAACTGTGATCCGGTAAATACGGGACTTACCCTTGACGGTGTCGGAAATTTCTACGTGACACCGGCAACGGACGGTGTAGCCGTGAAAAACGAACAGTCGGTCACAAAGATCATGGATTATATGGATCATCAGTGGCATGGCGGTCAGGGAACGGTTACGCTCGCAGCGGATCTTACGCCGGGGCAGGATCGGTCGGAAGAACTCAGTCAGGTAACCAACCTTCTGGGAACCTGCACGACCTATTACAGCATCAACGGAGCGCGAGACGTCAATATCGCTCTGGCAACGGCAGCGTGTGACGGACTTGTTCTGTATCCGGGTGAAGAATATAATGCCGACACGGTCATCGGACCGACTACGGAGGCGGAAGGCTATAAGGTCGGAACGGCCTATGCGGACGGTGAGATCGTCGATGCCTATGGCGGCGGCGTCTGCCAGGTATCTTCGACGCTGTACGGTGCGGTCCTTCAGGCCGAACTTCAGGTCGAAGAGCGTCATAACCATTCTTATCAGGTAACGTATGTGGATCCGTCCATGGATGCGGCTCTTTCCGATACGGGAATGAATTTCCGCTTCGTTAATAACACATCCGCGCCCATCTACATTCAGGGTGTTGCTGCGGACGGTGCCGTGACTTTCAATATCTACGGTCAGGAATACAGACCGGCGAACCGGACTGTTGAATATGTATACAAGACCGGCGAGTCAAAAGAATACGAGACCGAGTACAAAACAGATACAAAATCCGAAGTGGGCTCGATCAAGGTATCGGGCGGCGTCAATTCACTGGATGCGGAGCTGTACAAGCAGGTCTATGTGGACGGCGTTCTGGAATCCGAGGATCGTGTCAACAGCAGTTATTATGAGCAGCTTCCGCTGACCTACAAGATCGGCGTGAAGGATGCGGAGCCGGCCATGCTTGAAGCAATTAACGCAGGCATTAACGCGAAGAATCTGGATCAGATCAAGGCGGCGATCGCGGGCCAGACATACACAGCACCGGAGAGTTCCGATGCGGGAGATGAGAATACCACCGAAGAGCAATAACAGATGCAGCCTGAATTATCAGTGGTGGAACTTGAATATGGAAGCAAGAAACAAAATTCCGGGAGTGATCCCGGAATTTTGCTGAAATTAGACCGTTATAAGGAGAATGACAAGGTATGAAAATCGGTAAACTGCCGGAGTCGGTATTGATCCGCTCCGTTATTAAACAGATCGGTCACAGAAGAGACGAGGTCGTTGCGGGACCTGCTGTCGGCGTCGATTGTGCCGCGGTAAAAGGGGAAGCGGGGACGGTCTATGTGATGTCCTCCGATCCGATCACCGGCACCGTGAAGGATCTTGGGAGTCATTGCATCCATATTACGGCAAATGACCTTGCCGCAGCCGGTGCCGAGCCGGTCGGCATCATGCTGACCTTCCTTCTTCCGCCGGAGACGACAGAAGAGGAACTGCGGAAGATGATGCAGGACGCGGAAAAGGTTTGCCGTGATCTGAACATGGAGATCATCGGCGGCCATACGGAGATCACTGCCGTTGTCAATCAGCCGGTCGTTTCGGTAACGGGGATCGGCCGCATCAGTGAAGAGCGCTTTATGAATCCATCCGATATTAAGCCGGATATGGATGTTGTCATCAGTAAGTGGATCGGACTTGAGGCAACGTCCATCCTGGTCAAGGAACGCGAGGACAGACTGAAAAGCCGTTTTTCCGCCGATTTCCTGCAGACTGCCAGAGACTTTGACCGGTATCTGTCGGTCGTTCCGGATTCCGCGGCAGCCAATAGGGCAGGCGTGGCCGCTATGCATGATATCACCGAGGGTGGCGTTTTCGGCGCCCTCTGGGAGATCGCGCAGGCCGGAAGAGTCGGCCTCGATATTGACCTTCGTGCGATCCCGATCCGGCAGGAAACGGTCGAGATCTGTGAGTTCTTTGACGCGAATCCATATCAGATCATGTCGAGCGGTTCGATGCTGATGGTCACCGCGGACGGCGAGAAACTGGTCCGTGAGCTGGAAGCAGCCGGCATTCACGGAACCGTTGTGGGACGTACCACGAGCAATAACGACAAGATCCTGCGAAACGGCGAAGAAGTCCGCTACCTGGACAAGCCGCAGCCGGATGAACTGTACAAGGCACTGGAGAAGTAAGATGGCGCATATCAATATTGTTCTTCATGAGCCGGAGATCCCGGCAAATACAGGAAATATCGGACGCACCTGCGTGGCAGCGGGAGCGAGCCTGCACCTGATCGAGCCACTTGGCTTCCGCCTGAATGAGAAAGCGATCCGGCGGGCCGGCATGGATTACTGGGAACATCTGGATGTGCACCGGTACATCGACTACGCGGATTTTCTGGAACAGAATCCCGGTGCGAAGATCTATTACGCGACAACGAAGGCGCCGCAGAAATATACGGATGTGAATTTTGAGGATGAGTGTTTCATCATGTTCGGAAAGGAGAGTGCGGGCATCCCGGAGGATATACTCTACGAGAACCAGGCAACGGCGATCCGCATTCCGATGCTCGATGAGATCCGCTCATTGAACCTCAGCAACTCCGTTGCGATCGTTCTGTACGAAGCGCTGCGGCAGCATGATTTCGACCACATGCAGATCGAAGGGAAACTTCGGACGCATGAGTGGCGGTAGAGGAAAAGATCGATCGAAGCTCTGCCGGTTTTGTGTAACCATATTCATTCTGATTCTACGCTTTATTCATCCACGTCTTCCTGTTCGGCTGCCTGCAGAGAGAAGTCGAATTCGGTGCCGACGCCTTCGGTACTGACAACGGTGATCGTCTGCTTGTGCTGGTTAATGATCTCACGAACGATCGAGAGACCGAGGCCGTTTCCTTTGCGCTCACGGCCGCGGGAAGCATCGGTCTTGTAGAAGCGCTCCCAGATCTTGTTCAGTGAAGCACGCGGAATACCGACGCCGTGATCCTTGACGGAGATGTAAACCTTCTCGTGGCGAAGTTCGGTATTGACCTCGATATAGGAGTTGTCCCGGCTGAATTTCAGCGCGTTGTCGATCAGATTGTAGAGGACCTGCTGGATCTTTTCCAGATCTGCGTTGACATAGAGACTTTCGCCGGTGAGCGTCAGACGGATGGACATCTTCCTTGAGGTGCAGATGCCCTCGAAGGCAGCTGCGGTCTTGCGGATGACATCGTTGATGTCAAAGCGTGTTATCACAAGGTTGTTTTTCTTTTCATCCATCGAATTCAGGGTCAGGATGCCGTTCGTCAGCTTCGTCAGACGTTCGGTTTCCGATAAAACGATGCGCAGATATTTTTCCTGCATTTCCGGCGGAATCGTTCCGTCAAGCATCGCTTCCACGAAGCCTTTGATCGAAGTCAGAGGAGAGCGGAAGTCATGCGAAACATTGGCAATGAAATTGCGCTGGTAAATGCTGCTTTTATTCAGTTCATCGGACATGTAATTCAGCGAAGCGGCGAGGCGGCCCATCTCATCGGAGGAGTTGACGGCAATGTTGTGCGTCAGATCGCCGGCTGCGTATTTCTTTGTTCCCTCGCTGATCTTCTTCAGAGGCCGGAGGACCATCGTATACAGGAGCACCGGAATGACAAGAGCGAACGCGAACAGGATCAGCGCGAGGATGTGCGCAACGCCGAGAAGATCTTCACGGAGCCGGTAGATCTCGGTCATCGGCATGTGGATCGCGACATAACCTCGGATCGTCAGATTCGAGGTGATCGGAACCATGACACTGAGGTGCTTCGACTTGTAATGATCGAAAAACGTACCGACAGAGTAATACCTGCTGCCGAGAGCCAGAGGATCAAAGTCCTTCAGCGCTTCCGGATCTGTGTCCGACGAGCTTTTGGCTGTATTCAGATAGATCGTACCGGTCGGATTGATGAGCCAGATATCACAGCCCTGGAAGGTCGATACAGCGGAGAGAGCATCATGCAGGTTCTGCAGATTCTCTTCATCGCCGACACTTCGCAGAAGCTTCTTGTCCTCCGCGATCGTGGACGCTTCCTGGTAGAGCCGGAGACTTTCCGTTTTTACCAGACGGTGCTCGATCATGCGGGAGCCGAGTGTCGACAGGAGGATAAAACTGCCGATGCCGAGAGCGATATAGATCAGTATGAATTTGTACAGCAGTTTAAAGCGCATGGCATTCGTATCTCCGTAACTTTTTTCACGCTAAATAAGCTATCCGGTCAGTTCTTGACCTCGAATTTATAACCGATTCCCCAGACGGTCGCAATGGACCAGGAGGCATTGTCGTGGATCTTCTCGCGCAGACGCTTGATATGAACGTCGACGGTGCGGGTATCGCCCACATACTCGTAGCCCCAGATGTGATCAAGGAGCTGTTCGCGGGTAAAGACCTGATTGGGGGAGGCGGCCAGGAAGTAGAGCAGTTCCAGTTCCTTCGGCGGCATATCGACCGTCTGTCCCTTGTAAAGAACAGAATAGTTCGTCAGATTGATCAGGAGATCCGGATACTCGACGATCTTTGCCTTCGGCTTGTCACTTTCCTCCGGCGCGGCCTGGACCGGCTGGAACCGGCGGAGTACGGCTTTGACCCGGGCAACCAGCTCCTTGGAGTCAAAGGGTTTTATCATGTAATCATCGGCACCGAGTTCCAGGCCGAGCACCTTATCGAAGACCTCGCCCTTGGCGGAGAGCATGATGATCGGAATATTCGAGGTATGACGGATCGTGCGGCAGACCTCGTACCCGTCCATGCCGGGCAGCATCAGATCAAGCAGGATCAGATTGGGATGGAATTCCGGGACGGCTGCAAGTGCGCTTTCGCCGTCGTTTACGATCTTGCAGGCAAACATCTCTTTCGTCAGGTAAAGGGAAATCAGTTCCGCAATGTTATTGTCGTCATCGACGATCAGGATTTTCTGTTTTTCGGCCATAAATTGAATCCTTTCAGATAATCTGTCATTTTTATTTCTTGAAAGAAGCGATCGTTACGCCTGCGTCGCCTTCTCCGTATTCCGCCAGATGGAATTCCTTCACATGCGGCGCGCGGCGGAGGTAATTGTGAACGCCCTTTCGGAGGGCGCCGGTGCCCTTGCCGTGAATGATGCGGACGGAGCCGAGATGGGCGATATAAGCGTCGTCCAGATATTTATCCAGTTCCGCCACAGCTTCATCGACCGTTTTTCCGAGCAGGTTGATCTCGGAAGAAACGGACATGGACTTGGACATGCGGATCTTGCCGGTTCCGGTCTTCGTAAGGCGTTCGGACTTGATCACCGGTTCATCGATCAGTTCCAGATCGGTGATATGGACCTTCGAGCGCATGATACCCATGCGGACGAAGAGGTAACCGCGGGCATCGACATTGGAGCTTACGGTACCGTTGAGGTTCAGGCTGAGTACCTTGACGGCATCGCCCAGATGCAGATCCTTCGGCTTGAGCTCCCGCGACTGCTTCGCCTGCGGCTTCACGGCAAGTTCCTTTTCCGTCTTGTTCATGCGCTCGCGAAGCTCGTTGCGCTGGCGTTCCATCTCCGCGGAGTTGATGCCGCTTTTGCCGAATTTGCGGAAATCCTTCATTGTCTGATCGGCGTAATCCTTGGCCTCCTGCAGGATGCGGCGAGCCTCTTCATTGGCTTTGTCAAGGACCTTGTCCTTCTGCGCGGAGAGTACCTTCTCGCGGTTGAGAAGCTCCTTCTCGCGGCGGTCAAGGACTTCCTTCTGGTGATCCATCTTGCGCTGCATTTCTTCCATGGCAACGCGGTTCTGTTCGAGACCGGCCAGAACATCCTCAAAGGACTCATCCTGCTCCGAGATCTGCGTTCGCGCGTCATCGATGATATAATCCGGCAGACCCAGCTTGGAGGAGATCGCGAAAGCGTTACTCTTGCCGGGGATACCGATCATCAGGCGGTAGGTCGGACGAAGTGTTTCTACATTAAATTCGCAGCTTGCGTTCTCGACGCCTTCCGTGGAGAGCGCGAAGATCTTCAGCTCGCTGTAATGGGTCGTCGCCATGGTGCGGATCCCCTGCCGATGCAGGAAGGAAAGGATCGCAATGGCGAGTGCGGCACCCTCGGTCGGATCGGTTCCGGCCCCCAGCTCATCGAAGAGACAGAGGGAATTCCGGTCGGCCTTTTCCAGGAAGGAGACGATATTGGTCATGTGCGAGGAGAAGGTACTGAGGGACTGCTCAATGCTCTGCTCGTCACCGATATCCGCGTAGACCTCGGAAAAAACGGAGAGCTCGGAGCGATCCAGCGCCGGAATGTGCAGTCCTGCCTGACCCATGACGGTCAACAGACCGGTCGTCTTCAGGGAGACCGTTTTTCCACCCGTATTGGGACCGGTAACGATCAGCAGATCATACTTCGTTCCCAGTTCCACATCGATCGGAACGACGCGGTGCTTCTCAATGAGCGGATGGCGGGCGGAGCGCAGCCTGATGCGGCCTTCCGTATTGAAGACAGGGCGGGAGGCGTTCATGACGAGGGCAAGGCGTCCTCTGGCGAAGATGAAATCCAGCTCGACCATGTTTTCAAAGTCATACTGCATATCCTCGGTATGTTCCGCAGCTTCCGCGCTCAAGGCCGCGAGGATCCGCTCGATCTCTTTGGCTTCCTCGGTCTCGAGCTGACGAATATCATTGTTCAGCTTCACGACGGCCATCGGTTCGATAAAAACGGTCGCGCCGGTCGAGGACTGGTCATGGACAAGTCCGGGAACGGAAGAGCGGTATTCCGACTTGACGGGGATGCAGTAGCGCCCGTCGCGCATCGTAATCACAGCATCCTGCAGACTGGACCGCAGAGGACCGTTGATCATCGAATTGAGCTGTGCATGGATCTTATCGCCGGCAGCGGAGATCGCGCGGCGGATGCGGCGAAGCTCGGAGCTTGCGTCATCGGCGATCTCACCTTCGGAAAGGATGCAGCGGCGGATCTCTGCGGAAAGAGGTGTCAGCGGCTCCAGCAGTTCGAAGATCGGATCCAGAGAATCCTCCGGGATCTCGGTCGTGTCGTGGCGGCCGTACGCCTTGATGCGGGCGGCGTTTTCCAGAAGCGCAGCGATCTGCAGCAGTTCGGTCTGATTCAGAGAACTGCCTACCTCGAGGCGGCGCAGAGACGCGCGGATATCGTGTGTGCTTCCAAAGCTGATATTTCCGTTGCGGAGAAGGCGCGCCGCTGCGTCTCCGGTTTCCGCCTGCAGCTTCTCGATCTCGCGAAGAGAATCGGATGGCAGAAGATTTCTGCACTTCTCACAGCCGGGGCCGGAGGTCGCCTGCTGTTCCAGCATATCTCTGATTTTATCGAATTCTAATGTTTTCAGTGCTTTATCGTTCATGTGATCTCCTTTAACATATACATAGTCTATTTTACTCTAAAACGAAATATTTTTCATTCATAAATTGTTCATAAGTGTCTGATAAAATAGCCTTATTATTTGGAACGAAGAAACAACTGGAGTTATATCCTTTGGCAGGTACATAATATGTCGGAAGAAGAGAAAAAAAATTATCCGTTTATCGACCAGGTGATCAAAGAAAAACCGGTCGATCCGAAAAAACGGTGGAAGAAGATCGGGAAGCTGGCACTTTCCGGTCTGGTTTTCGGCGCGGCGGCGGCGATCGCATTCGCGGCCGTTTTTCCCGGTGCGGAATTTGCCTTTGGTAAACTGGATAAGAACAACACCAAAGTGACACTCGACTCCTCGGAGGAAGAGCCGGAAACCGGAGAGACAGACCCGACTGCGGCTGTCTCCACTTCATCGACGCCGACAGTGTCATCAACACCGACAACGACACCGGCAGCCACACCGGTTCCGACACAGGAGCCGACGCCGGAAGGTGCACAGAGTAAAGAGGAGCAGCCGGAAGGTATCACGCTGCAGGATTACAAGCAGCTTCACCAGGATATGCTGAAGGCCGCGGAGCAGGCGGAAAATGCCATGGTGGAAGTGATCGGCATCACCAGCGAGATGGATTACTTTAACCAGGGCTACGAGAATCAGTCTCAGATCACAGGGGTTGCCGTTGCGGAAAACGAGGAAAATGTCTATATCCTCACAGAAGCAAGAGGCGTTGAGGGCGCGGAGAAGATCCGTGTGACCTTCTACGATAATACATCCGCGGACGCGGAAATGCTGAAGAAGGATGATAATACGGGGCTTACGGTATTAAAGGTGCCGCTTGCGTCTCTTTCTGCCGATACCCGCACCGGACTGGCTCCGGCGCCGATCGGAAGTTCTTATATGCTCCAAAAAGGCGAACCGGTACTTGCATTGGGCAGCCCTTTGGGGTACAGTGATTCTGTTGCCTTTGGCACAGTAACCTCGACCGCGAATAAGGTACAGCTCTCCGATACGGAATACAGTCTGATCACGACCGATATCGAAGGCGTGAAGGACGGCAGCGGCATACTGGTCAATCTGGACGGGGATGTTGTGGCGATCATCGATCAGTCCATGGCCAATACCAACCTCACGACGGTCACCGGACTCGCGATCTCGCAGATCAAGAGCCTTATCGAGGACATGTCGAACAATGTAAACCAGCGTTACGCGGGTATCCGCGGAGAACAGGTGACGGATGCGATATCGGAAAAAACAGGCATCCCGGTCGGTCTGCTCGTTGTGGGCGTCGATGCGGATTCCCCTGCCATGCTCGCCGGAATCAAGGAATATGATGTGATCACGAAGATGGAAGATACCTCGATCGGCAACATTCAGGACTTTCACCGGTTCCTTGCTGCGCAGAAGGCGGACAGCGTGATCCACATAGAAGCAATGCGTAAAGGCGTCGACGGCTATTCGAAAATCGAATTTGACATGACCGTCGGCGAGAGATAATCAGGAAGGATGACAATACATGTTATATATTCAGGAACTGAATGAAGGAATGAAGGTTGCCGGGATCTACCTGTGCAAGAACAGACAGTCCGCGGAGACAAAGAACGGCAAGGCCTATGAGAATGTAACTCTGATGGACAAGACCGGAACCGTCGACGCGAAGATCTGGGATCCGGATTCCCCCGGCATCGAGGATTTTGACGCGCTTGATTATGTCGATATTATGGGGGATGTATCCCGTTACAACGGCATGCTGCAGGTCTCTCTGAAGAGAGTGCGAAAGGCGCGCGAAGGAGAGTATGATCCGAAGAATTATCTCCCGACCACCGAGAAAAACATCGATGAGATGTATAAGGCAATGATGAATTTTGCGGATAAGGTCGAGAACCCGTACCTTTCCAAATTGTTAAATGCGTTTTTTAAGGAGGACGAGGCTTTCGTGAAGAAGTTCAAAAACTCCTCCGCGGCAAAAACGATCCACCACGGCTTCGTGGGCGGCCTCCTGCAGCATACCCTTTATGTGACGAGCATGTGCTATTATATGTGCCGCTACTATCCGTATCTGAATCAGGATCTTCTGCTCACCGCCGCGATGTGCCATGATATCGGTAAAGTGGAAGAGTTATCCGCCTTCCCGAAGAATGATTACACCGATGACGGACAGCTTCTCGGTCATATCATGATCGGCGCGGAAATGATCCACGACGCGGCGAACAAGATCGACGGTTTTCCGAAAAAGCTGGAGTCAGATCTGAAGCACTGCATCCTCGCGCACCACGGCGAGTACGAGTACGGTTCTCCGAAGAAGCCGGCTCTCGCGGAAGCCATGGCCCTCAATCTCGCGGACAACGCGGATGCCAGACTGGAGACGATGTATGAGCTGCTGAAGGCAAACTACCAGAAGGCCGAAGGAGAATGGTTCGGTTTCAACCGCGTCTTTGATTCCAACATTCGAAAGACCGGAAACCTCGACAATCTGAAATAAATGTTTTATAATGCCGGATACAAAGAGTGCCGCAAAACGGCCGGAATGTATCCGGCATCATGCTGTACGGACTTTTTTTATAAAATCTAACAGTGTGTAATTTTTTTTATCGATTTAGTTCATAGGAATGAAAGAGTTAGTTTGAATTTATGGAACAGATAACGTTAAAGAAGGATGATACGATCCGTCTTACAATAGAAGATCAGTCTGATGACGGTTCAGGAATCGGACATGAGGAAAGAACAAAAGAAACCGTATTTGTAAAGGATACGGTGATTGGCGATGTGGCCGAAGTTAAAATCATCAAAGCAAAGAAGAATTATGCTTTTGGTCGATTGATGAAACTGATCACACCCTCCAGGAACAGAACAACACCGGTTTGTGAAAATGCAAAGGCTTGTGGGGGCTGTACCTTGCAGCATATGGACTATCAGGCGCAGTTAGAAATGAAACAGGAAAAGGTGCGAAATTGTATCATGCGTCTTGGTGGGATCTCGAATGCTAAGGAATTGATGGAACCAATTTGCGGAATGAAACATCCTTTTCAGTATCGCAACAAAATGCAATTTCCGGTTGGGATAGATAAAGAGGGAAAATGCATTTTAGGCTTCTATGCAGGAAGAACCCACTCTATTATTCCATTGAAGGAATGTGCGATCGGACATCCGGTCAATGAAAAAATCTGTGCGGCTATCAGACAGTTTGTGGATGAAAATCATATCTCTGTTTATGATGAAGAGAAGAACAAGGGACTCCTGCGCCATGTGCTGACGAGAGTCGGCTTTACAACAGGACAGGTAATGGTGTGCCTGGTTGTAAACGGCGATTCCATTAAAAACAAGGAAAAACTGATTGCTTTGCTTGATAAGGCAGTGCGGGAATATAACGAACAGGCTCGGGAAGCATTGACTCTTTCTTCTGTGGTTTTAAATAAGAACCGGGATAAAACCAACCGTATTCTGGGCTTTGAGACGGAAACTCTCTTTGGTTCTGAATCAATTGAAGATTATATTGGAAATGTTCGTTTTAAGATTTCTGCCCAGTCCTTCTTTCAGGTGAATCCGGCTCAAACTGTGAAATTATATGAAAAAGCCTTAGAGTATGCGGGATTGTCCGGAGAAGAAACGGTCTGGGATATGTATTGTGGAATTGGCACCATCAGTCTGTTCCTGGCAAAGAATGCAAAGAAGGTATTTGGGGTTGAAATCGTAGCTCAGGCCATTGAGGATGCAAAACAAAATGCCGGATTAAATAATATCAATAACGCAGAATTCTTTGTAGGAAAAGCAGAGGAAATCGTTCCTCATATCTACAAGGAAAATCTTCCGGGGGCCAATGCCGATGTGGTGGTGGTTGATCCTCCAAGAAAAGGCTGTGATGAAGTGCTTTTGGAAACTCTTGCTTCGATGAAGCCAAAGAGATTGGTATATGTATCTTGTGACCCTGCCACCTTAGGAAGAGACTTAAAGTCTTTGACTGAAAAAGGCTTTACGGTTGAAAGAATCGCTGCTTTTGACCAATTTCCTCAAAGTACGCATGTGGAGACGGTCTGTTTGATGTCAAGGGTCGAAGGAAAATAGGCGCGAAAGCCCAGTAATACAGCGGTTTTCGGACAATCGAGCAAATTTGGCATCGGGCAGGACGAACGCTTCTCGGTAACTTATCCAAGAGCAAATCCGATCAAAAAGTGTGAGAGTTGAGTTGTCAAGATAGATGTCACTATGTTGAGTTGCCGAGTTAGATGTTTCATAGTTGTGGCTGTGAGATAGATGTCAAAAATAAGGCTCCCACTTTGCCATCATCGGCGGTTGGGAGCGGCACAAGGAGATGAAAGATTGGACGAAGCGAAACTCTACAAGGAACTTGGGGTATTGACCAAGGAAAAAGAAAAATGGGAAGAAAGCATTCCTTATGTCTCATCTCTCCTTAATTATGAATCCGTAAAGATACAGGCAAAGGTGCTTTGGCTGCTCGGCGAAATGGGTCTTCTTTATCCTCAGTCCGTGCAGGATACAGTTCCAACCATCGTTTCCTTCCTTGACAGCCCGGAGCTGCTTCTGCGGGAGCGGGTAGTGAACGCCCTCGGCAGGATCGGGCGGGGCGACTATAGCATAATCGAATCGTACTGGGCGAGCCTGTTCCGTTTCGCCTCCGATGAGGAGCCAAAAGTCCGACTGGCGTTCATCTGGGCATCAGAAAATATCGCCACAAATACGCCTGACATTTACGAAAACTATATGTCGGTATTTGAAAAGCTCCTGCACGACGTAGATGACAAGGTACGGATGGAAGCACCTGAGATCTTCCGCGTTCTCGGAAAGCGCAGGCCGGAATTCGTCAGGCCGTATGTGGAGCAGCTGCGACATCTATCGGGAATCGACGAGAATCGTGTAGTAAGAATCCACTGTCTGGGCGCAATCAGGGCGACAGGAGTGAAATAGAAAGGGCTCCCACACTGCCATCATTGGCGGCTGGGAGCGCACTTTACCAGACTCAACCAGCGGTAGATAAGATGGATGAGATCAGCGTTGCCGAAGCCAAGGAGGCTGTTGTCAAATCTAACGAGAAAATATGTGCCAGTTAATAATTATTCAATGTACTTGTACGGACAGACCAAGGCTCCCACACTGCCATCAACGGCAACGGGGAGCGCATTTTACCGGACTCAACCAGCGGTAGAGTTGCAGGAAATCAACTTACGGTTCGTGTAATAATACGATGATACCGGCTATGCTTGAGCCATGAAAGGAGGTGCCCGATATGGATCAAATTAAAATTGGAAAATTCATAGCATCCTGCAGAAAGGAACAGGGCATGACTCAGGCAGTCCTTGCCGAGATGCTCGGAATCAGTGACCGGGCGATATCAAAATGGGAGACCGGAAAGTCTATGCCGGATTCCGGGATTATGCTGGATCTTTGTGAACTTCTGAAAATAAATGTCAATGAACTCCTGTCGGGCGAAAGAATTATGGCAGAAGCATATGACAAACGGGCAGAAGAAAACCTGCTGGCGATGAGGCGAGAGGTCGAAGAAAAGAACCGGCAAATGCTCAGGACGGAATACCTGATATCATTCCCGGCAGTTATCGCAGGACTCTTCATGTGCTTTGTGGCTGCTTACGTGGAGTTGCCTGTATGGGTACGGGCCACGCTGATTGCGGTTGCTGTTGTGATGATTTTGACAGTTGCGTTTATCGCGGTCGGGATTGAACAGAAGGCAGGATACTATGAATGTCAGAAATGCCACGACAGACACATTCCAACCTACTGGCAGACAAATCTTGCGATGCATATAGGCAGAACACGATACATGAAGTGCCCGGAATGTGGAAAGTGGAGTTGGCAGAAGAAATTCCTCAGCAAGGAAGATGAGGAGGTGTAGGGATATGATAGAGAACGCGCATGTCGAAACTGCATCTTTCATTTGGCTGATTGTAGGCGCTGTGCTTTGGATTGCAGTTCCTGTGGCTATAGCAATTATCTGGAAATTAAAGAAAAAAGAGCCTATTACGTCCATTTTGGTCGGGGCAGCCACCTTCTTGCTTTTCGCTCTGATCCTTGAAAAGCCTATTCAGAATGTGCTGGCTTTTCCGACAGCAATGGGTCTTCCGGAACATACCGTCAGTCGATTTCTGAATGCAAACCCGGTGTTACTGGCGCTTGTTGCAGGGCTTTTCCCCGGAGTATTTGAAGAAACCGGGCGGCTGATCGCCTTTAAGACGGTTCTGAGGAAACGCAAGAACAAAGAGACTTCCATTTCATACGGCATCGGACACGGTGGGTTTGAAGTGATTCTGATATTAGGACTGACATATATCCAGTACATTGCTTATGCAGTTATGCTAAACACCGGAACCTTTGGAACCGTAGTAGATCAGGTTGTATCACAGGCTCCGGAGCAGCTCGGCAGTATCGAGTCCGTTGTAAGTTTGCTCACAGGATTCTCATTTGCAGATTTGAGTATTGCTTTTGTCGAGCGGATATTTGCAGTCTTGTTCCATATAGGTGCATCAATTTTTGTTTTTTACGCCTGCAAGGATAAAAAGCGATTCTGGCTGTATCCTTTTGCAATAATTCTTCATACCGGAATGGATTTTATCGGAGCTTTGAGCATCTTCAACGTGATAAACCTTTCTGCGTGGACACTGGAGGGAATAGTCGCAGTATTCGGATTGCTTACATTCTTCGGTGCATACTTGCTATTGTATAGGAAGGATGTTTGAAAAGAATACTGGCAAAAGTATAGTTAGAATACGCCAAGTCATCCACACTGCCATCAAAGGCGGGGGAGCGATGAAATGGAGGAATACATTATGAAGCATAAAGTAAGACTGACGGTCATCGACAAAAAGCTTTATCCGGAATTACAGCAACAGTACTGCGCTGATCCGAATTCCGGAGTATGTCCATGCTACAACGTGGGCGATGTCTTTGAATTCTATCGTGATGGTGACAGAGATGATTTCTGGCATTGCGGTCTGAATACGCTTATACACACAGCTGTCGATCCGGACACTGTGGCGGGCGGGCCGAAGATGCCGCATTGCTCTGAACTGTGGGATGCCATCAGCCGGTATATCTACACCGGTCTGCAGGGCGGTTCCATCATGAAGGGCTGGATGGACAGGGAAAATGAGATGATCGCCTGCTGCTCGGATGGCACAAGACCGGTCATTTTCAAGATCGAACGGATCGACTATGAGTAAAGAAGCGCGGAGGCTCCCACACAGCCATCAAGGGCGGCGGGGAGCCTTGTTTTATGCTTCGATATCAATTGTGATGCCGGACTTGAATTCCACGGTAAAGTGGTCGGCGAAAACGGTGATTTTCTCGATGAGCTTTTTGACCAGAGCCTCATCAAACTCTGTGATGTCGGTTTCCTGACCGGCGATGAAGTCCTGTAGCTCCTTGATCCGGTTCATCGCTTC
>Ga0326511_10000019_pt1 | contig 119718 bp, 105 predicted proteins | sample 0_2496_0518_D_FD_203701 | JGI IMG/M metagenome (GOLD analysis project Ga0326511, IMG submission 203701) | Bovine rumen microbial communities from UC Davis, California, United States - 0_2496_0518 | ecosystem: Host-associated > Mammals > Digestive system > Stomach > Rumen | place: USA...
AAAAGCAGGTCGTATCGACCTGCTTCTTAACTGTTATGCGGAAAGTGGGACTTGAACCCACACGGTATAACTACCACAAGATCCTTAGTCTTGCTCGTCTGCCAATTCCGACATTTCCGCATATTCTCTTTGCTGTCTGACTCATCTGCCTGACAACAGAATTTACTATAGCAGAGTATTCCCCTCACGTCAACAATTATTTTCGCCTTGGGTTCAAGTCCCCTCTCCGTCACACATGAAAGAAGCAGGTCGTATCGACCTGCTTCTTAACTGTTATGCGGAAAGTGGCGCTGAACGTCCGGGGGACGTTCGCTTAGCGCCGACCGGAGCGAAGCGTAGACCTTGAACCGGAGCCCGCAGGGCTCTTGGGTTCAAGTCCCCTCTCCGTCACACATGAAAAAAGCAGGTCGTATCGACCTGCTTCTTAACTGTTATGCGGAAAGTGGGACTTGAACCCACACGGTATAACTACCACAAGATCCTTAGTCTTGCTCGTCTGCCAATTCCGACATTTCCGCATATTCTGTTTTTGCTGCCTGAACTTACTGCCCTGACAACAAAAACAACTATATCAGATGATTCCGTATCCGTCAACAAAATTTTTCGTTTTTGCCTGTTTTTTTCGAACAAAAATATACGATCTGACTGACGATCAGTGCAAGCAGGAATCCGAAGATAACATCTGTCGGGTAATGTACGCCCAGATAAAGTCTCGAAAGACCGATCAGCACGGCCAGGATCACCAGCGGCACTCCCGCTCTCTTGTCAAGCATGCGGACCAGAACGAGCGCATAGGCAAACGAATTTGCTGTATGGCCGGACGGGCAGGAATAACCGTGCGGTGCCGGAATGAGGCGTGTGATCTCCGGATACGCGACAAAAGGCCTCGGTCTGCAGATCAGATGATTCAGCAGATAGTACAGAATAAAGGTTATGGCTATGGAAACAAAAGCAGTAATTCCTGCCTTCCGTGTCTTCCTGCGAATGATCAGCAGAACACAAAGAGCCAGCCCGAACCAGCCGGCATTGCCGAGAAATGAAATTCCCTTCATGATCGGTGTGAGAAAATCGTTGCGGATATAATTCTGGATAAACAAAAGTATCGATACATCAATTCCCGTAATCAGTTCCAAGCCATGTACCTCCCTTAATTTGAATTCGTACGTAGTGATGACAACAATATCATGCCCATCGGGCAGAATCCGGTCATTCAGAAAAGTTTGAAAATATCATGCGCGGTGATATAGACCATCAATGCCATAAGGACAACGAAGCTGACAAAGTTGACCCGTGCCTCGATCTCGCGGTTTGACGGTTTTCTGCGGATCGCTTCCACGATCAGCATCACGATTCTTCCGCCGTCGAGTGCCGGAATCGGAATCAGATTCATTACACCGAGGTTGGCGGACAACAGAATAATGATATTCAGCAGCGTCATCACGACGGTTTCCACGCCAATCGCACTTGCCTCCTGGTATGCGTCACCGACGACTTTTACCACACCGACAGGTCCCTGCATATCTGTGATCGTGAAGGTTCCCTTAAACAGGCTCAGAATCGACTGCACCGTCACGTGGATCCAGTATCCGACCTCCCCCAGCGCGTTCTTCAGTACACCGGGAAGAGAAGTTTTTTCCCGCATCAGATTATAACTGAAGCCGATATCCGCGGTCGTTTCCATGACCGGGCGCACGCCCTCCACGGTTTTCTCATGTCCGTTTCGCTCATATGTCAGATCAACCGGCTCCTCGGATAATGGGTTCTTTTCCAGATAGGCAGCCAGATCTTCGTAGCTCGCGATCGCATTGCCGTTGATGCCGACGATGACGTCGCCGGTCTGTATGCCGACGCTCTTCAGGTTGCTCCCCTGCATGATCCGGGATATTTCAAGTCCTTCCCCCGTATCATTGAAATAAAAACCAAGCTTATAGCTTGTCGTTGTTTCCGGCGCATAGGTTACGGAATATGTTCTGCCGTCCCGCTTATACGATATATGGATCTCATCGGTCGGTACTTCGTTGAGGATCATATCCGTGTACAGTTCTCTGGCATTGGCAATGCCGTTTTCTTCATATCTTGTAATGATATCCCCGGCTTCGATGCCTGCCTCCTGCGCGGGCGAGCCGTCGTAGACTTCCACGACTCTTGCCGGATCGATGCCCGCAAAGGCGATCAGAATAGCCGATGCAATGAAGGCCATCAGAAAATTGAAAAAAGGGCCCGCAAGAATTACGGGAATCCGCTTCCGGACCGGTGCCTCATTGAAGCCCGCGCCGGGGATGATCTCCACGTCGCTGTCCCTGCCCTCTTCGCCTTCTTCCGTCGGGTCAGCAGAAGGTTCCGTATCCGTGATCTCATCCTGCATCGCGCAGTAACCGCCGAAAGGAATCAAGCGCAGCGAGTATCTCGTGCTCCCGCGTTTGATCGAGAAGAGCTTCGGTCCCATACCGACCGCAAACTCAAGGACGTGGATCCCCATCGTTTTTGCCACGATAAAATGTCCGAACTCGTGAAAAATGATCACGAGTCCGAGAATTAATATTGCAATGATAAATCTCAAAAGTTAATACCTTCCTTCGATCCATTCTGTCGCTTCTTTTTCCGCCGAGAGGATCTGCTCCAGATCCGGATGCGGAATGACGGTATGATTGTTCATTGCCTCTTCAATGATCGCGTAAATGTCAAGAAAACGGATCTTATTTTCAAGGAAGAGAGCCACCGCTTTCTCATTGGCAGCGTTAAAAACGGTCGGCATGGAGCCGCCGATCTGCGCCGCCCTGATCGCCAGAGGAAGCCCCTTGAACGTCTCCGTATCCGGCACCTCAATATCGATCTTGGTGATCTCCGTGAAATCAAGGCGCTTCCCGGGCAGAAATCTCCGCTCCGGATAATACAGGGCGTACTGGATCGGCAGACGCATATCCGGAGATCCGAGCTGCGCCATGACCGCGCCGTCTGTAAACTCCACCATCGAGTGGATGATGCTCTGCGGCTGAACAACGACCTGGATCTGATCCAGTGTCACGCCGAACAGCCAGTGTGCTTCCATCACCTCAAGCCCTTTGTTTACAAGACTTGCCGAATCGATCGTGATCTTGCGCCCCATGCTCCAGTTCGGGTGCTTCAAAGCATCTTCCGGACGGATATCGGCAAGATCCGCGGTCTTTCTGCCGCGGAACGGTCCGCCGGAAGCGGTGATCAAAAGCTTCGCGATCTGCTTTCTGTCCTCGCCGTGGAGGCACTGGAAGATTGCGCTGTGCTCACTGTCGACGGGAAGGATCTGCACTCCCTTTTCCGCCGCGAGCGGCATGATCAGATGACCGGCCGTAACGAGCGTTTCCTTATTCGCGAGCGCAATGTCTTTTCCCGCTTCGATCGCTGCCAGCGTCGGTCTGATACCGATCATTCCGACGATCGCGGTTACCAGAATATCCGCTTCGGGCATCGTCGCCAGTTCGAGCAGTCCGTCCATTCCGGTCAAGACCTTCGTGCCTGTATCCGCGATCCTTACAGACAGCTCTTTCGCGGCTGTCTCTTCATACAGTACCGCAAGACGCGGTTTAAATTCGCGGATCTGTTTTTCCAGCAGATCAACGCTCTTTCCCGCGGAAAGCGCAACCACTTCGATATCGCCGTTATTTCTTACAACATCCAGGGTCTGCGTTCCGATGGAACCCGTGGACCCGAGAATCGCGATTTTCTTCATAACATTTTCCTCCCCGCTCTCGCCTCTTCCGTAAAATGCGGTCTGCGTGCGCGGTTGATCAGATAAGATGATTATACGTATGCTCTAGCGGATCAGACTGACAGCCAGTGTGTAGATGATCGGTGCCGTGAAGATCACGCTGTCAAAGCGATCCAGTATGCCGCCGTGTCCCGGGATCAGATGACCGTAATCCTTGATCTCCATATTGCGCTTGATCGCGGATGCGGCCAGATCACCGACCATGGAGATCAGTGCGCCGACCAGACAGATAATGATATACTCGATCACAGGCCCCTGCGTCAGCAGACCGTAGATGAGCCCCAGAAGTCCCGCTCCGATCACGCCGCCGACTGCACCCTCCACCGTTTTTTTCGGACTCAGGATCGGTGCCATTTTGTGCTTTCCGAAGAGTCTTCCCGCACAGTACGCGCAGGTATCACAGCCCCAGGAGCAGAGGAAAATAAGCCATACTATAAATTCACCGTCTTCCAGCATTCTGGTCTGGTAGACAAACGAAAGCATGACGCCGACATACACGATGCCGAGAAGTGTGCCGGCAACTTTATTTACATGATATTTCGGAAAGGTAAAAACGTATACCGCCATCACGATGACAAGACCGATCAGAATGACCGGCAGCTGCAGAATGCCCCAGTTAAACGCGATGCTCAGATAATACAGAATGATCGCGAAATAACCGGCTGCCTCCAGAAGGCCGATCGTTTTTCCCTCTTCACGGATCCCAAGAAGCCTGTACAGCTCAAAGGCTCCGATCAGAGACAGGATCAATGCCGTCGCGTAAAGCACCCAGCCTCCCGCGACAATGGTCATAAGGGCGATAAGAAGCAGAATAACTCCGCTGATCAGACGTGTAAGAAAGGAATTGTCGACCTTTCTGGTGAGATACTGAATGACGAGCATCACACCGGTTAAAATCAGACCAATCAGATAAATTGAAAACATTACTTTGCACCTCCGAATCGGCGGTCACGGCTGCTGTATTTCTCAAGTGCCCTGACCAGTTCTTTTTTGTCAAATGCGGGCCACGGAACATCTGTAAAGTAGAATTCCGTATATGCCAGCTGCCAGAGCAGGAAGTTTGAGATCCGCAGCTCCCCGCTCGTCCGGATGCACAGATCCGGATCCGGAACACCGGCAGTATCCAGATAGGACTCGATCGTTTCTTCTGTAATACGCTCCTCTGTCAATGCTCCGCTTCTTACATCGTCTGCCAATTTGTTGACGGCACGGGTAATTTCATCACGACCGCCGTAATTGAGCGCGATCTGGAAGACCATCTTGTCAAAATTCTTCGACAGACTCTCAAGATCCTTGATCTCCTCCTGGATGTCTTCGGCCAGTCCCGTCTTGTCCCCGATGATCTTTACACGCATCTGCCGCTTCACCGCAGTCTTCTGCAGACGTTTCAGATATCGGCGGAACAGGTTCATAAGTCCCGTAACCTCTTCCTCGGAGCGCTTCCAGTTCTCTGTGGAAAATGCATAGACGGTCAGGTATTCGACACCCATGTCACCGATGATGTTGCACATTTTTTCCAGTGTTTCGCAACCGACGATATGACCGTAGCTCCGCGGCATTCCCTTTGCTTTCGCCCAGCGACCGTTTCCGTCCAGGATCAGCGCGATATGTCTGGGAATAATGAGCTTACCCGGCTCTTTGTTATCTGCCATAATCTTCTCCTAAAATAGAATGGTTAACGCATAGAAAAGGACTGCCGCCGGGCTTTTCTGCCCGGGGCGGCAGCCCCTGACTTTTCCGGATCAGACGGTCATGATCTCTTTGGATTTCTCTTCTACGTCTTTGTCGATCTCTTTGATATGCTTATCGGTCAGCTTCTGTACAGACTCCTCAAGTTCCTTGATCGTGTCTTCGGAAATATCCTCTGCCTTTTCAAGTTTTTTGAACGCTTCATTTGCGTCACGGCGGATATTTCTGGTTGCTACCTTCGCCTCTTCGCCTTTTTTCTTAACGTCCTTGACAAGCTCTTTACGGCGCTCCTCGGTAAGCTCCGGGAATACCAGGCGGACTACTTTGCCGTCCGTGCTCGGATTGATGCCGAGTTCGGACACCTGGATCGCCTTGATGATCCCTTTTACAAGGGATGCCTCCCACGGCTGGATCTGAATGATTCTGGCCTCGGGAACGGTGATGTTCGCAACCTGCTGCAGCGGCGTCTGCGCTCCGTAGTAATCGACAGTGATTCTGTCAAGAACATGCGGATTTGCGCGTCCCGCGCGAATCGTGCTGAGCTCGCTCTTAAGGTTCGCGATGGTCTTGTTCATCTTCTCTTCGTAAACCTTCACTCTTTCATCCATTAGTAAAACCTCCTCTTATTGACATTTATACGGTAACTCTTGTACCGGTGATGATTCCGTGTGCCGCGTTGATAATGCTGTTCTCTTCGTTCAGACCGAAGACGATCATAGGCATCTTGTTCTCCATCGCGAGAACAGAAGCAGTCATATCAACGACCTGCAGTTTCTTTGCGATAACTTCATCGATGGAAACTTCATCGTATTTCTTTGCGTCGGGATTTGTCTTCGGATCGCTGTCGTAAACACCGTCGACTGCCTTTGCCAGAAGAAGCGCATCCGCGTCGATCTCGATCGCTCTTAATACAGCGGTCGTGTCGGTGGAGAAATACGGACTTCCCGTGCCGCCGCCATAGAATACGACCATGTTGTGCGCGAAATATTTATTGCTTCTGTCCTTGGAGAAGGTCTTTGTGATGTCTCCGCATGTAAACGGTGTCAGAACCGAGGTCATCATCCCCTGCGAACGGAAGATCTCCGATACGTAGAGGCAGTTCATGACAGTTGCCAGCATACCGATCTGATCCGCTTTGGTACGATCGATGTTTTTGCTGGAACGGCCTCTCCAGAAGTTGCCGCCGCCGATAACGATGCCTACCTGTACTCCCTCGTCAACGAGGACCTTAACCTGCTTCGCTACACCGATAACCGTCTCTTCGTCAAATCCGGTCTTCTTTCCGCCGGCAAGTGCCTCGCCGCTGAGCTTCAGCAATACACGTTTCATCTGTTTGTCTCCTTATTCATTTGAAAATAAAACTTCTATTTCTGCAAGTATGCGCGCTCCCCGGGAACGCGCATACAGTTCTGAATCTATTATAGCATAGGAGCTTGTGATTGTAACGGAAAAAATTACAGCTGTGCCAGAACGAAGATATCGTAGATCGCCTTGATCGCCGTCTCAAAATCGCGGTTCTCGACACCGATAATGATATTCAACTCCGAAGAACCCTGATCAATCATCTTGACGTTGACATGGGCATGCGCCAGCGCGGAGAAGATCCTTCCCGCAGTACCTCTCTGTCTCTTCATACCGCGGCCTACAACGGCGATCAGCGCCAGATCGGACTCAAGTTCGATCATATCCGGTTTTACCGTTCTGTGCAGGCCGGCAATGATCTGCTGCTCATGTGCTTCAAAGTCATGCTGGTTTACAAGAACCGTGAAGGTATCAATACCGGAAGGCGTATGCTCGAAAGTCATATTCTCATTCTCGAACACCTGCAGTACCTTGCGGCCGAAGCCGACCTCGGCATTCATCATTGCCTTCTCGATCGTTACGGATGCAAAGCCCTTCTTGCCGCCGATACCGGTGATGACAAACTTCGGTTTATTGCATGTGCTTTCAACGACCATCGTACCGGGATCATCCGGGCAGTTGGTGTTGCGCACATTGATCGGAATTCCCTCTTTACGGAGTGGAAAAACGGCGTCCTCATGAAGAACGGTCGCACCCATATAGGAAAGCTCTCGCATCTCACGATAGGTGATCGTGCTGATCGGAACAGGATCCTTGATGATTCTGGGATCGGCCATCAGGAAACCGGATACATCCGTCCAGTTCTCATACAGATCCGCATGAACGGCCTTTGCAACGAGGGAACCGGTGATATCGGAACCGCCTCTGGAGAAGGTCACGATGCTGCCGTCCGCCTTTGCACCGAAAAAGCCAGGAATAACCGCTCTCTCGGATTTTTTGAGACGCGCGGACAGGAGTTTGTCCGTCTCCGCGTCATTAAAGCTTCCATCGTCATTAAAGCGCACGACCTCCGCAGCATCCACGAAATCATAGCCGAGGAACTCCGCCATTACGATACCGTTCAGGTACTCACCTCTGGACGCAGCATAATCGGCACCTGCAAGATTTTTGAACTTTTCTCTGATCTTTTCGAATTCCTCATCGAGAGAAAGTTTCAGGCCGAGGCCCGTGATGATCTCGTCATAACGGCTCTTGATATTGGAAAGTGTATCTTCAAAATCCACGCCGGCTTCCGCCTGATGGTATGCGCCGTAGAGCATATCGGTTACCTTCGTGTCACTGCTGAAACGTCTTCCCGGCGCAGACGGAACCACATATCTTCTGCCTTCGTCCGCATGAATGATCTCGCCGACCTTCTTGAACTGTTCCGCATTGGCAAGTGAGCTTCCGCCAAACTTAACTACTTTCTTCATTTTCGATCTCCTTTACCTTTCCTTTTTCAGATAGACGTTTCGTATATAACGAATCGTGGTTTCTTCGCCTTTTTCCGCAAGCATCTTCAACAGGATGTCGAGATGCTTTTTTACCTGCGGATGGACAAACCAGAGTTTATCAATGCCGCCCTTGAAATATTCATACGGCGCGCTGTCCGTATACTTATCGCCCAGATAGACGCGGGAAGCGCTGATCCTGTCGGCAACCATCTCCGCAATATATTTTCTGGGGATCGGCACTCCACGAAGGACGGTCTCACCTTTGTCCACCTGACCGTAATCGATCCAGTATTCAAAGTGATGCTTATTGCGCCCCTTGTGGTGAAGCCAGGCAAGCGAAACGCCGGTTGCCTCTCTTTCCGCATTGTTGGGGCTGCGGTTGCCCTGCCAGTATTTCGCTCCCTCGGAAAACTCCGTCCAGGAATACTTGGACAGATCATGGGTAAGTCCCTGCCTGATCAGTCCCATCCGGAAGCAATACCGCATGACCAGTAATTTATGCGTTGTAATCGTCTTGAAATGTTGTTTTGCGTACATTTTCTGCCCTTACTTTGCAATCAGAATCATAATACTTCTGGGAGCGACCTGCACTCCTTTTTTTCCGTTTTCCCGGATAAGCGGTTCCGCTCCGTCTTCGACAAAAACGGTCTCAACGGTCGTATCCGCTTTTACATACCATTTTTTGCCTTCCGGAAGATGCGGAAGCGCAAAGCTCTGCTCTTTCCAGTACATATTATAGGCAATGTAAAGCATATCATCCGTCTCGTTATTCTGAGAAGCTACATACTGCCCGTTATAGAGGGCGCCGATGCCGTTGCGCATCTCACTTCCCGTTTCCACCCAGGCAATACTTGTATGATAGGACAGATCCGGGAGCCCCAGCGTACGATAATCGGACATGCGGAAGTTTTTGCCGGTATGAAGAACCGGATGTTTCTTCCTGAACTTCACGGCCTTCTTTATCAGATCAAGCTGCGCTCTGGCGGCCTTCGCACGGTTCCATGTGACCCAGCCGGTCTCATTGTCCTGGCACCAGGCATTATTATTACCCTGCTGTGAATTGAGGACCTCATCACCAGCCAGAAGCATCGGAGACCCCTGGCTCGTCATCAGCATGAGAACGGCATTGCGAAGCTGCTGCGCGCGAAGCGCCTTGACCGCGTTTTTTCGGCTGCTGCCTTCCTCTCCGCAGTTCCATGTAAAGTTCTGCTGAGCGCCGTCACGATTTCCTTCGCCGTTCTGTTCATTATGCCGTTCCTCATAAGATACCATATCCGCCATGGTAAAACCATCCTGATCGGCAAAATAATTGATAATTCCGGCATAGGGAGATGTGCGACGCATAAACTGCGCTGCTTCGGAAGGATGGACATCCGTATCTCCTTTCAGGAAACGCCGCATTAAATATTCATAGCCAAGGTTGATCTCACCGAGATATTTCTTCTTTGGTGCTTTGCCGTCCGCGTATACTTCATGATAATCGAAACCGGTAAATAAAAGTTTCGAACGTTTCAGTACCGGATCGGCTTGTACCGCATGGCTCCAATTTCCTCCGCCGATCAGACGGAATCCGTCGACATGGAATTGAATTCTCCAGTAGCGCAAAACTTCCGCGGCAAAGGCGCCGCTTACACGGCTGTCAAAATAGAATTCAAGGATACATTCAATGCCTGCCGCGTGGAGGGCATCGACCATTGCGGCAAATTCCCTGCCCGGATCCTTCAGACTATATGATTCCTTCGGTGCGAAATAAAGGCCGCCGGCATATCCCCAGTAATTTTTCCTTACGGTTTGCTCCTGTTTCTTCGGTTCCAGCACACGAATGGAGGAATCAAGCACATAAACTCTCCCGGGATCCGTCTCCTCGGTAAATTCATAAACAGGCATCAGAATCAAGGCATTGACTCCCAGATCCTTCAGATAAGGGATCTTCTCCTTCACACCTGTAAAGGTGCCGGGGTGCTTTACGCCAGCCCCCTTCCCCATCGTCAGGCCGCGTACATGCGCCTTATAGAAGAAGCAGTCCTCATACGGAATCTCCAGCGGGTCGGAATGACTCTGTTCCGCTTTTGTCAGCGCGCAGCGGATCTGCTTCCCATTTCCTGTGGAAGAGTTCTTCGCGTCCACGAGGCGCACGACACGCGCGTACGGATCGGGAACGATCCTGTTATTGATCCGATAGTTATATTCATACTTCCCGCCATCAGGAATCCTGACGCTGACACAACTAACTTCACCGATCCGTTCCTCTGCCGGAAGTTCGATCACCCGACAGGGTTCTTCTTCATCTCTTCGATACAGGAGCAGTTCAGCCGTCTCATCCTCCGGCACTGCGACGGCAAAAACATACCCGTCTTTTTCACATCTGACCCCAAGGCGTTCGGGATCGGCAGGTGCTGCATGAAAATCCGTTTTTGCTGTCATAATCTTCTCTCCTACTGTAATATTGTAAATGATACTTCTGTAATGACACTAGTGTATACTGCACTTACACCGGCAGATATTTCCATGATTATTTCCATGATTATTCCATGATTATTTCCCGGCTGTTAGCCGCAGTAAGGCCATATATACGGCTCTTTACAAATCCATATCCAGCTCGACCGGACAATGATCCGAGCCGAACACATCGGTATGGATCGATGCATCCTGCACTTTATCTCGCAGAGCCTCGGAAACCACAAAATAATCGATTCTCCACCCTGCGTTTTTCTCACGTGCCTTAAAGCGATAAGACCACCAGGAGTATTCGACCTTCTCCGGATAAAGGGTCCGGTAGGTGTCGATGAATCCGTCAGCAAGAAGCTCCGTGAATTTTCCTCTTTCCTCATCGGTGAATCCGGCATTCCGTCGATTCGTCTTCGGATTCTTGATATCGATCTCCTCATGCGCAACGTTCATATCACCGCAGACAATAACAGGTGCCGTCTGCTCAAGCTCCTTTAAGTATGCGCGGAAGGCATCTTCCCATTCCATCCGGTAATCCAGCCGAAGCAGTCCGTCCTTGGAATTCGGCGTATAAACCGTCACCAGAAAGAAATCCGGATATTGCAGGGTGATCACGCGGCCTTCCTGATCATGCTCTTCGATCCCGAGCCCGTAACGGACGGAAATCGGCTCATATTTCGCAAAGATCGCCGTACCGGAATACCCTTTCTTCTGCGCGTAATTCCAGTAGCTGTGATAGCCTTCCGGCGCAAAATCGATCTGGCCTTCCTGAAGCTTGCTCTCCTGAATACAGAAGAAATCGGCATCCTCCGAAGTAAAATACTCGTCGAAACCCTTCTTTACGCAGGCACGCAGCCCATTGACATTCCAGGAAATAAATTTCATATTGACGCTTTCCTTTTCTTATTTCTCATCGGCCGCCAAAAAACGTACCGGTTACTCATCGATCACTTTAAATTCCGTAAGGTCCCTGCTGGCCGGTCCGTGGATCGGAAGCCCGGCTTTTCGGAATTGCTCGATTGCCTCAAAGATCTCCTTCGTCACTCTTTCTCCCGGACACAAAAGCGGGATGCCCGGCGGGTACGGTATCACGCTCTCACCCGCGATCCTGCCGACCGCATCCTTCCATGCGACCGTCCTTCGATTCGCGTACCAGGCTTCTCGCGGCGTCAGGATGACAGGCGGAAGCTCGGGCAGCCGGAAATTGCCGGCTGTAAGGCGAGCCATTTTGCCGGATTTCCATACTCTGCTGACGATCGTATGAACGGCATTGATGAGGCGGCTGATATCGTCCTCGGTATTGGCCCAGGTGATGACGGCCACAACATTTTCGAAATCCGCAAGTTCGCAGCTGACACCGAACTCATCATAAAGTTTTTCCTGCAGCGCATATCCGGTGATCCCGGCATCTCTCGCTGAGAAGGTGACGCGAAGCGGGTCGAGCACCGCTTTGGTATCAACGGCATCGAGCACACGTACGCAAAGGATCCGGCCGAGTCCCTCTCTTGCCATATTGGCGAGTTTTGACGCACGTTCCATCATAGAAGTCCCGTGCATGGCGAAAGCGTGGCGCGCACCGTCCAGAGAAGCCATCAAAAGGTAATTGGGGCTCGTGCTCATCACCAGCTTCAGGTTCTCATCGACCCGGTCCTCACTGATGAAACTGCTGTTAAAATGAAGAATCGAACTCTGCGTGAAGCTTCCCGCCGTCTTGTGCGTAGACTGCGATACAAGATCCGCGCCCTGACGGATCGCGCTTTTCGGCATATTCCCGAAGGAAAAATGGGCGCCGTGCGCTTCATCGACAAGAAGCGGGATCTGATAACGATGACAGGTCTCCGCGAGCTCATCGATCCGGCTTGTGATCCCGTAATACGTCGGACTTACAACGAAAGCGGCCCTGGCATCGGGATTCCTGTGCCAGGCATCATCCAGGACGGATAATGACAGATCACCATAGATCCCAAATTCCTGTACATACCTCGGCATCATCCAGACAGGTTCCGCACCCGAGAGGATCAACCCCATCAGGATCGATTTATGCGCATTTCGCGGAACCAGAATCTTCTCTCCCGGCTTCACGGCAGAAAGGACCATCGCTTCATTGCCGCAGGTCGTCCCGTTAACGAGAAACCAGCAGCGCCTGGAACCGTAGAGTGAGGCAGCAAGCTTCTCCGCCTCGAGGATCGGGCCCTTCGGGTCATGCAGATCATCAAGCCCTTCTGCTTCGGTCAGATCACTTTGATATGCCTTTTCGCCGAGCACTTCCAGTGCCCGTGGATCGGCCCCTCTCTCAAAGCGGTGCGCCGGAATACGGAAAAACGCCGGCTCTGTTTTGTGAAATTTTTCGATGGCATCAAGGATCGGTGTCGCGTTCTGATTCATATCGGTTCCTCATCGCTATCCATACAAACGCAGCGTAACCGTTTGCCGTTTACGATTTATTTACCAGAGTTTCATTTACTTAAAAAAGGGTGTTCTTCTTCAAGAACACCCCAATCATAACATTTTCATTTCGTTAATTCAACGAAACAGCGGAAACAGACTTCCTTGTTCAATCTACCTTGATCTCGTGGATCCAGCCTTCCGGAGCCTCGATGCGGCCCATCTGAATTCCGGTCAGTGTATCATACAATTTCTTGATCGTCGGTCCCATCTCATCCATTCCGCTCGGGAAGCAGATCTCGTTGCCGTGATCATAGATCTTGCCGACCGGGGAGATAACAGCAGCGGTTCCGCAGAGACCGGCCTCCGCAAAGTCAGCGACTTCGCTGAAGAGGACCTCTCTGTGCTCTACCGTCATGCCGAGAATATGCTCTGCGATATAGCAGATCGAACGTCTGGTGATGGACGGAAGGATCGAATCGGACTTCGGTGTAACAAGCTTGCCATCCTTTGTAATGAAGATGATATTGGCTCCGCCAGTTTCTTCAACTTTTGTTCTGGAAGCAGGATCGAGATACAGATTCTCGGAAAATCCTTCTCTGTGAGCTTCCATGATCGGATGAAGGCTCATCGCATAGTTCAGGCCGGCCTTGATTCCGCCTGTTCCGTGAGGAGCCGCGCGGTCAAAGTCCGGAATTCTGACAACAACAGGCTTCGCGCCGCCCTTGAAGTACGGGCCGACCGGTGTTACCAGAATACGGAACTGATACTCATCAGCCGGTTTTACACCGATGACCGGGTTGCTTCCGAACATATACGGACGGATATACAGTGTTGCGCCCGAGCCGTAAGGCGGGATCCAATCGGCATTTGCCTTTACGACCTTCTCAACGGCATCCAGAAATCGCTCTTTCGGGAATACCGGCATTTCCAGTCTCTTCGCGGAATCGATCATACGCTCCGCGTTCAGATCCGGACGGAAGGTTACGACTCTGCCGTCTTCCGTTCTGTAAGCCTTCAGTCCTTCGAAACAGGTCTGCGCATACTGCAGAACACCGGCACATTCTGACAACACTACTTTATCGTCGGTCGTAACAGTGCCGTCATCCCATGCACCGTTTGTGAAATTCGATACATATCTGTAATCAGTTTTGACATATCCGAAGCCAAGGCTTCCCCAGTCAATATCTTTTGCCATCGGTTCATCCTCCAAAAAATTTTATTCTAAACTGTAATTATACGCCTGTTTTTTGATTTGTGAACCAAAAAATAGAAATATTTTTACTTCTGAACGAGATTAACGATCTTGCCCGGTACGTAGATCTCTTTGATGATCGTTCCTGTCAGCTTGTCCTGAACGGCCTCTTTGCCCAGTCTGATCGCCTCTTCCTTGGAGATCTCACGCGGGATCGTGATCTTTGCGCGTGGTTTTCCGTTAATGGAAACCGGGATCTCGATCGTATCTTCCTTCATCGCCTCTTCATCATAAACAGGCCACTCGGAATGGAAAATGCTGTCGGTATGTCCGCACCGCTCCCAGATCTCTTCCGCCACGTGCGGTACGAACGGTGCAAGGAGCTGCGTGAATACTTCGATGGTCTCTTTATCGATTCCGCCGGTCTTCTTCGCCAGATCGATCAGCTTGTTATTGTATTCCATGAATTTGGATACCGCTGTGTTCAGGCTGAACGACTCCAGACGGCTGGTAATGTCGTAGATCAGCTGATGTCTGATCTGTACCATTTCCTTAGTTTCAGCTACATTGGCTTCCAGAGAATCCGTAGCCATGGTCCAGAAACGGCGGATGAAGCGGTTTACACCGTCGATGCCGCGGTCATCCCACTCCGCATCGAGTTCCGGCGGTCCTACGAACATCTCGTACATACGCAGGGAGTCGCAGCCGTAATCTTCAACCAGATCATCCGGAGAAACGACGTTGCCCTTGGATTTACTCATCTTGATACCGTTTTTACCGGTGATCATACCCTGGTTAAAGAGCTTGATGAAAGGCTCATCGAAATCAATAACTCCGATATCATACAGGAACTTTGTCCAGAAACGGGAGTACAGCAGATGCAGAACGGCATGCTCGACACCGCCGATATACATATCGACCGGAAGATACTTGTCGGCCTTTTCTCTGGAAACAAGCTCATTATCGTTTTTGTTGTCCACATAACGGAGGAAATACCAGGATGAACCGGCCCACTGCGGCATCGTATTTGTCTCACGCTTGGAATCGGCACCGCATACCGGGCACTTGCAGTTTACCCAGCTGTCAATGGCAGCCAGCGGTGATTCGCCGGTACCTGTCGGCTCGTATTTCTCAACATCCGGCAGCTCAAGCGGAAGCTGATCTTCCGGAACCGGAACGTTTCCGCAGTTCGGGCAGTGAATGATCGGGATCGGCTCGCCCCAATATCTCTGACGGGAGAATACCCAGTCACGAAGCTTATAATTGGTGGTCTTCCTGCCCCAGCCTTTCATCTGAATGAAATCCGGTGCGGATTTCTTCAGTTCCGCGGACTCCTGTCCGTTCCATTCACCGGAATTGATCATTGTACCGACAGCGTCTGTGTAAGCTTCTGTCATATCTTCGATCTCTTTGCCATCCTTTGCGATGACCTGAACGATCGGCAGATCAAATTTCTTCGCGAATTCGAAATCACGGTCGTCATGTGCCGGTACGCACATGATCGCGCCGGTACCGTAATCAGCCAGAACATAGTCGGACAGCCAGATCGGAATACGCTTGTTGTTCAGCGGATTTACCGCATAGCTTCCTGTAAATACGCCCGTTTTTTCCTTGGCCTGCATACGGTCAACGTTGGATTTCATCGACGCATCGAGAATATATTTTTCAACAGCTTCTCTGTTTTCGTCTGTGGCAAGGCTCTTTGCCAGCGCATGCTCCGGGCTCATTACCAGGAAGGTCGCGCCGTGCAGTGTGTCCGGTCTCGTCGTGTAAACGGTGATCGACTCATCGCGTCCGTCGATCTTGAAGTTTACTTCTGCACCGTTGGATTTGCCGATCCAGTCGGTCTGCATCTTCTTGACCTTCTCCGGCCAGTCGAGTTTATCCAGATCGGAAAGCAGACGATCCGCGTAAGCGGTGATCTTCAGCATCCACTGACGAAGATTTTTCTTCGTTACCGGCGTACCGCAACGCTCACATTTGCCGTCTACGACTTCCTCGTTGGCAAGACCTGTCTTGCAGGACGGGCACCAGTTGATCGGGAATTCCTTCTCGTACGCAAGACCCTTCTTGAACATCTGCACAAAGATCCACTGCGTCCATTTGTAGAATTTCGGATCCGTGGTATTTACTTCCATATCCCAGTCATAGATCGAACCGATCTGATTGATCTGGCGCTTGATATTCGCGACATTGGCCGCGGTAGAGATCGACGGATGCTGGCCGGTCTTAATCGCGTAGTTCTCAGCCGGCAGACCGAAAGCGTCCCATCCCATCGGATGGATCACATAATGACCGTGCATCATTTTATAGCGGCTCCATACATCGGAGATTACATAGCCTCTCCAGTGACCTACATGAAGTCCGTTTCCTGACGGATACGGGAACATATCCAGACAATAATATTTCGGTTTCTTCCCGTCATTAACATTAACGGGATTCTTTTCCCAGTTCTCACGCCACTTCTTCTCAATGGCTTTGTGATTGAATGGAACTGCCATTTTCATCCTCCTGCTTTCGCTTGATCAGCGTATTTGAAGCCTTTTTCGGGCCAAAACTCATTCTCTTAATTATATTTTTCCTATGTATAAATGTCAAGGCGCGAATCCCGGGCGTCTAAACATGCCCTCCTCTTGTAACCAATCTTTTTGATCTCGTTCATGTACGAGATCCTGTATGAATCATCTTGCATCGAAAAAAGCACCTCCGAACCCAATGGTCCGAAGGTGCCTGATTTGATAATGTAATGCTGTTTGAATGCTGCGTCGGAATTTTTCCGTAAAGGTAAAAACTTACTCTTCGATCTCTTTGATCTTGGATGCGCGGGTTTCGATCTGTTTCGCCTGTACATCACTCGGCGCCTGCTCATATCTTGCGAAGGCGTACTCGAAGACGCCGGCTCCGCCCGTCATGGAGCGCAGATTATTCGAATATCCGTACAGTTCAAGCTGCGGAACATCTGCCTCGATAACCGTATTGCCGTTTTTATCCGGATTCATGCCGAGTACACGGCCGCGGCGCTTGTTCAGATCGCCCATGATGTCACCTGTGAATTTATCCGGTGCGGTAACCTTGAGGTTTACGATCGGCTCAAGGAGTACCGGGCTGGCTTCCATAAAGCCCTTCTTGAAGGCCATTCTGGTTGCGGTCTTGAATGCCATTTCGGAGGAATCTACCGGATGATAAGATCCATCGTAGAGTACAGCTTTCACGCCGACTACCGGGTATGCTGCCAGAGGGCCGGAATCAACGGAATCTGCAAGTCCTTTTTCTACTGCCGGGAAGAAGTTCTTCGGAACCGCTCCGCCTACGACCTCTTCTTCGAATACGTATGGCTTCTCCATGTCACCGGACGGCTCGAAGCGCATCTTGACATGACCGTACTGACCGTGACCACCGGACTGTTTCTTGTACTTGGAATCAACATCCGCCGTCTTGCGGATCGTCTCACGGAAAGCAACCTTCGGCTCTGAGAGTTCAACGTCGACTTTGTATCGATTCTGCAGTTTCGAGGTGATCACATCGATATGCATGTCGCCGATACCGTAGATCAGGGACTGATGCATAGCGGAATCATTAACGACCTTCATGGTAAGATCTTCCTGCTGCAGTCTTGCGAGACCCTGCGCGATCTTATCGATATCCTGTTTATTAACCGGTTTATATCTCTTCGCGGTATAAGGTTTGGACAGAGCGATCTGACCGTAATCGACCGGACGGGCCTTTGTGGAGAGCGAATCACCGGTATTGGCGCTCGTAAGTTTGGCAATGGCACCGATATCGCCTGCGTGAAGTTCCGGTACTTCGATCGGTTTTGCTCCGCAAAGCACATAGAGTTTTCCGATCTTTTCCTCGGTGTCGCGGGTAACATTGTAAAGCACATCATCACTCTTGATGACACCGGAGCAGACCTTGATCAGCGAATATTTGCCGAGGAATGGATCCGCGATCGTCTTGAATACCTGTGCGCTCTTTGCGGATGTAAAGTCATAGTTCGCGTGGAAGATATCATTACTGTTCTTGTCGAGGCCGGCACGCTCTCTCTTGGACGGATCCGGGAAGTAACCGACGATATCATCAAGCAGGATCTTTACGCCCTGAAGATTGATTGGGGAACCCATGCATACCGGAACCATGCTGCCGTCGCCTACATTGACTGAAAGGGCTGCGCCGATCTCGGCAACGGAGAATTCCTCGCCGTTGAAATAACGATCCATCATCTCCTCACTGGACTCCGCAACGGATTCCAGAAGGGAATCGCGGTACTCTGCCAGATAATCCAGTACGTAATCCGGCGTCTCGATCTCTTCCTTCTCATTCTTGTTGATATAACGACGAGATTTATTTTTTACGATGTTTACGTATCCGATGAATTTGCCGTTTTCACGAATCGGCATGTGCAGCGGAGCGATCCTCTTGCCATAGAGCTCCTGCAGTTTCTGCACGACATCACGATAGCTGACATCGTCAATATCCATATCCGTAACAAAAAACATACGCGGAAGGTTGTATCTCTCACAGAGATCCCATGCCTTCTGTGTGCCGACCTGTACGCCGGCTTTTCCGGAAACCACAATAACCGCAGCATCGGCTGCTGCAGCTGCTTCTTCTGCCTCACCTACAAAATCGAAAAATCCCGGCGTATCCAGAATATTAATTTTGCATTTTTCCCATTCTACAGGAACAACGGACGTATTGATTGAGAATTTACGTTTAATCTCTTCTTTGTCATAATCGCTGACTGTGTTGCCGTCGTCAACCTTACCTAACCGGCTGGTCATGCCGGAAAGATATGCCATACCCTCGACCAGAGTAGTTTTTCCCGAACCACCGTGACCGAGTATAGCGACGTTTCTGATCCTGTCTGTTCTGTAAACCTCCATGATGCAATACCTCCCAAAGTTTTTATATTTTGCCCGGAAATGCATTCCGCATAATTCATCCAAGCATGCTATGGATATATTCTACTAAAAAAACTGAATTTTATCAAGGTTTTCGTGTATTTTATCCAAATATTCCGTCGTGTTTTTTGTTTTCGTCTGTTTTATTGACCGCATCCGGCACGTTTTGTATACTTATAGCCATGAAAATCTTAATATTTTATCTTATTATCATGAACATTCTCTCGTTTTCAGTCTACGCGGCAGATAAGAAAAAAGCACAGAGGCACAAATGGAGGGTGCCGGAGGCGCAATTGATCATGCTCGCGGTCGTCGGAGGCAGTATCGGGGCACTGCTTGCCATGTACCTTCTGCGACACAAGACAAAACACGCGAAATTCACGATCGGCGTGCCGCTGATTCTCGCTGCACAGATACTGCTGATCGGTTTGATAATTTTTAAATTATCTCATTGAAAACCGGCATCATTTGTACTAAAGTAATACAGTAAAATTGTTTGCTTATTATATAAGGAGAATCGCATGAAGATCGGTTTTGATAATGACAAATACCTGAAGACACAGTCCGAGCATATCCGTGAACGAATCGCGCAGTTCGGAGGTAAGCTCTACCTGGAATTCGGCGGAAAGTTATTCGATGATTTCCACGCGTCCCGCGTACTGCCGGGCTTCCATCCGGATTCCAAGATCACCATGCTGAAAGAGCTGAAGGATCAGGCCGAAATCGTCATTGCGATCAATGCAGCCGATATTGAGAAAAATAAAGTACGCGGCGATCTTGGCATCACCTATGACATGGATCTGCTTCGTCTCGTAGACGCGTTCACCAGCAACGGCCTATTCGTAGGAAGTGTCGTTCTGACACGCTTCGCGGAGCAGCCGTCGGCGATCGCCTATGAGAAAAAGCTGAAAACGCTCGGTCTCAAGGTATATCGTCACTATCCCATCGACGGGTATCCGTCCAACATCGCGCATATCGTCAGCGATGAGGGCTTCGGCAAAAACGATTACATCGAGACAACACGTCCGCTCGTTGTCGTAACCGCACCGGGACCGGGTAGCGGTAAAATGGCCACCTGCCTGTCCCAGCTGTATCATGAGAACAAACGCGGCATCAAGGCAGGATACGCGAAATTCGAGACCTTCCCTGTCTGGAACATTCCGCTGAATCATCCGGTGAACCTCGCTTATGAGGCAGCAACCGCCGACCTCGATGATGTCAATATGATCGACCCGTTCCATCTGGAAGCCTATGGTAAGACCTGCATCAACTACAACCGCGATGTCGACGTTTTTCCGGTACTCAACGCGATCTTCGAGAAGATCCAGGGCGAATCCCCGTATAAATCACCGACGGATATGGGCGTCAATATGGTCGGTTTCTGTATCTCTGATGATGAAGCCTGCCGTGAAGCATCCAAACAGGAGATCATCCGCCGCTATTATCAGGCGCTCTGTGAGCAGAGAAAAGGCAACGCCGGCACGGCTCCGATCTTTAAAATCGAACTTCTGATGAAGAAATGCAACCTTACCGTTGCCGATCGTCCGGTAGTGCGCGCAGCCAATGTCAAAGCCGATCAGACCGGTGCTCCGGCTGCAGCGATGGAAATGCCCGACGGAACGATCCTTACCGGCAAGACCTCTCCGCTTCTCGGTGCTTCCTCTTCCCTTCTGCTCAACGCACTAAAGTATCTGGGCGGAATCGAAGAAAATGTCCATCTTCTGGCACCGTCCATCATCGAGCCGATCATGACTATGAAGAAAGCGCATCTTGGCGGTGACGAAACAAGTCTTCTTCATCTGAATGAGATCCTGATTGCTCTGTCCGTAGCCGGAACGACCGATGCGAACGCGAAGAAGGCTCTCGAGCAGCTGTCAAATCTCAAGGGACTTGAGGTTCATTCCTCCGTCATTCTGTCGCAGATCGACGAAGGTGTCTTCAAGAAGCTCGGCGTAAATCTTACCTGCGAGCCAAAATACGAAAGTTCAAAGCTGTATCATAAATAATCCCGAGTGAGGACTCCGAGCGGATGTTCTATCGGGAATCAGTATGTTTTTTATTCTGCCTCCGGGTTGCTCATCAGCTTCGGAGGCAATTTTTCATAGACCATTTTTACGTAAATACTAAGAAAAGGGGAAACTCGTATGACTACTGTCGGATTTATCGGATTGGGTCTGATCGGCGGCTCACTTGCCCGCTCGATCCGCAAATTTCATCCGGATTACCGGATTATCGCCTATTCCCATTCCCCCTCAACTCTTGAAGAAGCACTGAAGGCAGGGGCTATCGACAAAGCACTCACGCAGAATGATCCTCTCTTTGGGAGCTGCGACTATATCTTTCTCTGTGCACCGGTTCAGACAAACATCTCCTATCTTCCGTTTCTGAAGGATGTGATCAAGTCCGATTGCATTCTGAGTGATGTAGGAAGTGTAAAAAGCGAAATGAACGAAGCGGCTGTCGCTGCCGGTCTTGCCGGAAATTTCATCGGCGGCCATCCGATGGCCGGCACCGAAAAAACCGGCTTTGCCAACTCCACCGACTACCTGCTGGAAAATGCTTATTATTTCATTACGCCGACCGGTAAAAACAAAGATTCCGATATCCAACGGTATGTGGAGCTGATCCGTTCGATCCGTGCGCTTCCGCTGGTCATTCCGCCGGAGGAACATGATTTTGTCGTGGCGGGCGTAAGTCATTTACCGCACATTGTTGCATCCTCTCTCGTCAACACCCTGAAGGATCTTGATACCTCCGATGAACTGATGAGACTTGTGGCCGCCGGCGGTTTCCGCGACATCACGCGGATCGCTTCCTCATCTCCCGTCATGTGGCAGCAGATCTGTCTGGCCAACCGCAAAGAGATCCTGCGTGTTCTCGATGGCTATATGTCGATTCTCGATCGCGCAAGAGTTCTGGTCGATGAGGCGGATGCCGACCAGCTGCTGAACATGTTCACATCTTCCAGGAATTACCGGGACTCCATGGATGACACGAAGAACGGCTCTGTTCCGAGACAGTACATCCTCTACGTGGACATCTATGATGAAGCAGGCGGTATTGCGACGATCACAACGCTGCTGGCTATGAACCAGATCAGTATCCAGAACATCGGCATCATTCACAACCGTGAATTTGAAGAAGGCGTTCTTCGCATTGAGTTCTATGACGAAGAATCCAGAGATCATTCCGAAGAGATCCTGAAAAAACGCAACTACATCGTTCGTAAGAAAAAATAAGCATTTGAAGTTTTGCACAAGAATTTGTGAAAAAAACTTGAGGAATAAAAGATGAAATTTCATTCAGTAAACGGCCCTCTTCACGGTGATATCACCGTTCCGGGCGATAAATCTATCTCTCACCGCGCGGTCATGTTCGGAAGTCTGGCAGAAGGAACAACTGAGATCACGCATTTCCTTCCCGGCGCCGACTGCCTTTCGACGATCAACTGTTTTCGTTCCATGGGTATCGACATTGAAACACAAGGTGAAAATATGGAAACCGTCCTTGTCCACGGGAAAGGCATTCATGGATTAACAGCACCGGATCGCGTACTGGACTGCGGCAACTCGGGAACGACGACACGTCTCATCTCCGGTATCCTGGCCGGTCAGAATTTTGATTCCATATTGACCGGCGATGCTTCCATCCAAAAACGGCCAATGGGAAGAATCATTGATCCGCTGACCCGGATGGGTGCTTCGATCACCGGAAAGAACGGAACCGGCTGCGCGCCGCTCACGATTCACGGAACAAAGCTGCACGGAATTTCTTATCAATCACCGGTTGCGTCAGCACAGGTCAAATCGTGCGTTCTTCTGGCCGGACTCTATGCAGACGGGCCGACAAGCGTGACAGAACCGGCACTTTCCAGAAATCATACCGAGCTTATGCTGCGGCACTTCGGCGCGCAGATCACTTCTGACGGCAATACCGCTACGATCCTTCCGGAACCGAAACTTGTCGGCACAAAGATCCGTGTACCGGGAGATATCTCTTCGGCCGCATATTTTCTAACTGCCGCGCTTCTCGTACCCGGATCGGAGATCGTGCTGCGCCATGTCGGTACGAATGAGACACGTGATGGCATTCTTCGTGTCATCAATGCCATGGGCGGATCCGTTTCCTATCGGAAACTCAGTGCTTCCGGCGGAGAATCCACCGCGGATCTGGAGATCCGCTACACAAAGCTGCACGGTACCGTAATTGAAGGTGACCTGATCCCGACCCTGATCGATGAAATTCCGATCATTGCGGTCCTCGCGTCTGCCGTGGAGGGAGAAACGATCATCAGAAATGCCGAGGAACTCAAGGTCAAGGAATCAAACCGCCTGGATATCATGGTTGACGGCCTGTCCCGCATGGGCGTCGATATCGAAGCTACCCCGGACGGAATGATCATCCGTGGTGGCAGGAAGCTCCACGGAGCTGTGATCGACAGTCATAAGGATCATCGCATCGCCATGAGCTTCGCGATCGCTTCTCTCATTGCCGAAGGCGAGACGGAAATTCTCGATGCGGACTGCGTAGATATTTCCTATCCGCAATTTTATAACGACCTTGCAACACTATGTCGCTAGAGAAAACAAGAAAAGAGGAGGACACCCAGGGGTGTCCTCCTTTCTTCTCTGTCAGATGTTGCCATCGCTCGAGGATGAGGAAGTGTCACTATTGTCCTCATTGTCAAGTTCTGCCTTCACATCTCCGACCGATTTCATTGTAATATCATATTTGGATTCTACAAAAGATCCGTTGAACTGCCGTTTGATCGTAAATCTTGTCTTCTCTCCGACTTCCAGCTTGGAAATAGCTTCCTTCAGTTCATCAACAGAAGAGATATCCGTATCGCCGACCGCAACGATCAGATCGCCCGCCTGAAGGCCCGCGTCTTCCGCGCTTCCACCGGAAAGAACCGATGCGATAACCGCTCCTTCGTCCGGATATCCGTCAACATCAGCCGCATCTACTGTGGTGATTCCAAGGAATGGATCATCCTCATTCATCTGATCGAGCTGATCGCGAAGGGAAGCCTCCGGATCCGATGACTGCTGTGAATCATTATTCCCGCTGTTTCCCTCGTTCTGTTCTCCGAAATCAGGCAGCTGCGGATTTTCTGTATTTCCACTATTTCCGCCGTTATCACCGCCATTCTCGACGTGGCTGCCGTTCTCCGTTGCTGCCGGAAGTTTGCTGTAGGCATTACGCAGGATGGACGGCATGGCAAGCGAACCGATCAGCAGAAAAACGAGCGCGGCCACGCCGCCGGTGATGGCTCCATGAATAACAGATCCGACTACTTTTGCGGACTGCTCATGATTTCTGCCGAAGTGACGGATGCCGGATTTCCGATTTCCACCTTGCGGATTGTACGCATCATTCTGTGCATTCCCCTGCGGCCCGTATTGCGGCCCGTACTGCGATCCGTACTGCGTATTCCCCTGCTGACCGAACTGCGGACCGTACTGTGCGTTCCCCTGCGGGCCGTACTGTGGACCGTACTGTGCATTCCCCTGAGGGCCGTACTGCGCATTTCCCTGGGAACCATACTGAGGGTTGTATGGGTATCCATACAGCTGCTCAAACTGCGGACCGCTGTTACGTTCTGTCCAGCTCCAGCCATTGGAACCGGTGTTCGTGTTCTGTCCTGCAGTATTTCCCGTACCCTGTCCTGCGTTCACTCCGGAAGCATTATCTGTGCTCTGATTAACATTTACATTTTGATCAGAACTCATGTTTACACTCTGGTTTGTATTCTGCTCTGCATTCTGATTCTCGTCCATGCTTCTATCCTCCTGATTGAAAGTAAGCGGCGCTAATATTCCGCCTGCTTTTCATTTCTTATATAGCACAGTATAGAGGATAATTGTGTTCAGTCCGTGAATCGTGAAAAGCTTTTTTCGACATTTTTCTTGAAGAAAAACTCGGGGATCATTGCGGCAAAAAGGGCCCCGCACCTTCAAAAGTGCGGGGCCCTGCACATATTTACTCTCTTAGAAGATCAAGCCTTTTTTGCTTTTTCTGCTTTGATCATCTCAGTCAGCTTCGGAACGATCTTGTTCAGATCGCCGACGATGCCGTAGTCGGCAACATCGAAGATCGGAGCGGTCTCATCTTTGTTGATCGCAATGATAAGATCAGACTCTTCCATTCCGGCAACATGCTGAATCGCACCGGAGATACCGATTGCAAAGTAGATCTGCGGACGAACGGTTTTTCCGGTCTGTCCTACCTGGAGATCCTTCGGCTTCCAGCCGTTATCTACAACTGCACGAGAGCAGGAAACTTCGCCGCCGATCGCAGCTGCGAGATCTTCAAGGATCTTGAAGTTCTCCGGGCTTCCTACGCCACGGCCGCCGGATACCAGGATCTTTGCTTTCTGGATATCAACGGTATTCTTAACTGCTTTAACAACTTCCTGGATCTCAACGTATCTGTTGTTCGGAGTAAATCCCGGATTGTACTCGATAACCTCAGCCTTAGCACCTGCAACCTTCGGAAGCTTCTGCATTACACCCGGACGAACGGTAGACATCTGCGGTCTGTGATCCGGGCAGGCAATTGTTGCGATGGTGTTGCCGCCGAATGCCGGACGGGTCATGAGCAGCTGATTATGCTTCTGCTCCTGTCCCTCTTTTGCAACAAGCGGGAAATCACCGATGTCAAGGGATGTGCAGTCTGCGGTAAGACCGGTATGTACACGAGCGGATACGGTCGGTCCGAGATCACGGCCGATTGCCGTAGCACCTACGAGCACGATCTCCGGTTTGTACTCATTGATTACGGAAGCCAGCGCATGTGCGTACGGCTCTGTACGGTACTCTTTGAGCTCCGGATCATCAACAACGATAACTCTGTCTGCGCCATACTCAGCGAGCTTATCAGCGAGATCTTTTACCTGATATCCGATCAGGACTGCAGTAACCGGTGTCTCCAGCGGTTTTGCAAGGTCTTTTGCCTTTCCGAGCAACTCGAAGGCAATGTTGTCAATATGGTTATCTACCTGCTGTGCATAGATAAATACACCTTTATATTCTTCTAAACTCATTCTCTTTCACCGCCTTCGTATTAAATATAATGTTTCTCAACTAATGTGTTGCAGATCGCAGCTGCAGCTCCGTCAGCATCCAGATCCTTCAGAATCGTTCCTGCACCCTTACGAACTTTATCGGATGCTTTTGCGATCTTCGTCGGAGATCCTGCCAGACCGATATTCTCATCGGACAGATCCTTGAGATCATCACGACCCCAAACGGTAACCTCGGCATCACATGCCTCCCAGATTCCCTTCGGTGTCATATAACGCGGCTCATTCAGCTCGGCAAGAGCTGTGATAAGTACCGGCATTTTTGCTTTCAGTACATGATAGCGATCATCATACTGACGCTGAACGATGACACTGTCGCCATCGACCTTGATATCCTGTGCGTAAGAGATGACCGGAAGGCCGAGATGCTCGGCGATCTGCGGTCCTACCTGAGCGGTATCACCATCAATAGCCTGACGGCCGGTAATGATCATATCGTACTCGAGATTTCTGATTCCTGCTGCGATCGTGGAGGATGTAGCCCAGGTATCAGCGCCGCCGAGGCGACGATCTGTGATCAGGATCGCTTTATCAGCGCCCATTGCGAGAGCCTCACGAAGAACGGCATCCGCCTTCGGAAGTCCCATGGTTACTACAGTTACTTCTGCGCCGTACTGATCTTTCAGTCTCAGTGCAGCTTCCAGTCCGGCTTTGTCATCCGGGTTCATGATAGCGAGCATGGCAGCACGATCCAGAGTTCCGTCCGGTTTAAATTTAACACCGCCTGCTGTATCAGGTACCTGCTTTACACATACAACGATTTTCACGGTAAATTCCTCCTGTTATTTCAATAATGCGGCAGAGATAACCATGCGCATAACTTCCGATGTTCCCTCGTAGATCTCGGTGATCTTCGCATCACGCATCATACGCTCAATATCATACTCTCTGATATATCCGTATCCACCGAAGAGCTGTACGCACTTTGTGGTAACTTCCATAGCGGTTTCCGCAGCGAAGAGCTTAGCTTCTGCTGCTGCAATGCCGTAAGAAGATGCGGAACCGAAACCAACCTGATCCTTAGCTGCTGCAGCTTTGTAAACCATAAGCTGTGCGGCATCAACACGTGCCTTCATATTGGCAAGCTGGAACTGGGTGTTCTGGAACGCTGCGATCGCGCGGCCGAACTGTTTTCTCTCTTTTACGTAATCAACGGTAATGTCAAGAGCGCCCTCTGCGATGCCGAGTGCCTGTGTAGCGATACCGATACGTCCGCCGTCCAGGGTATGCATTGCGATTGCGAAGCCCTTACCGATCTGTCCGAGCAGATTTTCCTTCGGGATACGGCAGTCTGTGAAGATCAGCTCGTATGTGGAGGATCCGCGGATACCCATCTTCTTCTCTTTCGTTCCGAAAGTGAAGCCCGGTGTACCTTTTTCTACGATGAAAGCAGAGATCTCTTTCATCTTTCTGCCGCGTTTTTCAACGGTTCCGGTTACAGCGATAATGATGTATACATTAGCTTCTTTACCGTTGGTGATGAAACATTTGGATCCGTTCAGAACCCACTCATCGCCGTCAAGAACAGCCTTGGTCTGCTGTCCCTGCGCATCGGTACCGGCGCCCGGCTCTGTAAGGCCGAAAGCACCGATCCATTCGCCGGCAGCGAGCTTCGGAATATATTTCTGTTTCTGCTCTTCTGTACCGAATGTCATGATCGGGTCAATACACAGAGATGTGTGACCGGACAGAACAACGGCTGTGGTTCCGCAAACTTTTGCGATCTCTTCCATAGCGAGTACATAGGTGAGCTCATCGCAGCCCTGGCCGCCGTACTCCTTCGGTACGGTAATGCCCATCATGCCGCATTTTGCCATTTTTTCAACTGTCTCGCGCGGGAATCTTTCTTCTTCATCAAGCTCCTGTGCAAGCGGTTTTACTTCATTCTGCGCGAAGTCATGAAAGAGACTTCTCGCCATCTCATGTTTCTTATCCAAAGTAAAATCCATGATATCCCTCCGTTAATAAAAATTACTGTTTGTCGGTCGGAACTTTTCCGCCGTTAGAATAATCGTAGAAACCAATTCCGGTCTTCACACCGAGTCTCTTACCGCGCACCATCTTGCGAAGTGTCGGGCATGCGCGATATTTGGAATCACCGGTCTCGTGATAGATAACATCCATAACAGCCAGAACGATATCCAGTCCGATATAATCGCCGAGTTCAAGCGGTCCCATCGGATGGTTGCATCCAAGCTTCATAGCTGCATCGATACCTGCGATATCGGCAACACCGGACTCATATACGAAGATTCCCTCATTGATCATCGGGATCAGAATACGGTTAACTACGAAACCTGCTGCTTCATTGACCTGTACCGGAACCTTTCCGAGTTTCTCGGAGATTTCCTTAACCTGTGCTACGATCTCATCCGGTGTATTGATTCCTGCGATAACCTCGACAAGCTTCATTACCGGAGCCGGATTGAAGAAGTGCATACCGATAATCGGCTTTGCGAGTCCGGATCCGATCTCTGTTACGGACAGAGAGGATGTATTTGTAGCAAAGATGCAGTTCTCATTCTTAACAATGTTGTCCTGCAGTTCTTTGAAGCATGCTTTCTTAATTTCCATATTCTCAAGAGCAGCCTCTACGATCAGATCCGCGTCAACACAGATCTCGTTCAGACCGGTCTGGATCTTTGCTGTAATAGCGTCTGCAGCAGCCTGCTCCATTTTGCCGCGTGCAACTTTCTTATCAAGAGCTTTTTTGATCTTCGCGAAGCCGCCGTCAGCGAACTCCTGCTTGATGTCGCAAAGGTAAACCTTCTCAACTTCCGCGCACTGTGCAAATGCCTGTGCGATTCCGGATCCCATTGTACCGGCACCGATAATACCAACCTTCATTTTGATATCCTCCTGTATATTAAATAATATTGTATCGCATGATTATGGAGATGCCTGTCGGAATCGACCGGCACCTCCTCATAGCTGCTTTTATCTGTTCTTGAAATCTACAACTTTGACTTTTTTCGGATCGTCTTTCTTACGAAGGAAGTTTGCCATTCCTTCTCTCTGATCCTCAGTCTCAAAACATTTGCCGAAGAAGTCTTCTTCGGTAGCTACCGCATCGGCGATACCCTGCTCAATACCGATGCTCATAGCAGCCTTGCAGTTGCGAACCGCGATCGGCGCGTTCTTTGCGATCTTGCCTGCCAGTTTCTTTGCGGCCGGAAGAAGCTCTTCCTGTGTATAGACCGCATTTACAAGACCGATGCGAAGTGCCTCATCCGCTTTGATGTTGAGTGCGGAATAAACGAGCTGTTTAGCCATACCCATACCAACAAGGCGTGCGAGTCTCTGTGTGCCGCCGAATCCCGGTGTGATGCCAAGGCCGACCTCCGGCTGACCGAAGATAGCATTGTCCGCACAGATACGAATATCACAGGACATAGCCAGCTCATTGCCGCCGCCCAGAGCGAAACCGTTGACAGCTGCGATTACCGGAATCGGGAAGCTCTCGATCTTCAGGAACAGGTCGTTTCCGAGTTTGGAGAAAGCAGCTCCTTCCGCGATGGAAAGTGTGCTCATCTGGCCGATATCCGCGCCGGCAACGAAGGATTTATCTCCTGCACCGGTAAGGATCAGACATCTTACTGTTTCCAGGTCAACGCCGTCAAAAACGGCTTCCAGATCGTTCAGAACTTCCGAGTTCAGAGCATTCAGTGCCTTCGGACGATTGATGGTAATAATACCGACAGCGCCTTCTACTTCATAATCTACAAATCCCATTTTATTTCTCCTTCAAAATCAATTGAATTCGCGTTGATCAGCCTTCGTATTTCTCAACGATCGTGGAGCATCCCATACCGCCGCCGATGCAGAGGGTCGCAAGACCTTTCTTTGCGTCGGAATGTTTCATGTTGTACAGAAGAGTGGTCAGGATACGGGCACCGGAAGCACCTACCGGATGACCGATCGCAATTGCGCCGCCGTTTACGTTCAGCTTCTTCATATCGAACTTCAGATCCTTGCCTACAGCAACAGACTGTGCTGCGAATGCCTCATTCGCCTCGTAGATATCAAGATCATCAATGGTGAGGCCTGTTTTTGCCAGAACTTTTCTGGTGGAAGCAACCGGTCCGACACCCATGATGGACGGATCTACGCCGCCGAGGGCTCCGCCGATCCATGTAGCCATCGGTGTAACGCCGAGCTCTTTTGCTTTTTCTTCGCTCATAATAACGAGTGCAGCTGCACCGTCATTGATACCGGAAGCATTTGCCGCTGTGGTAACGCCGTCCGGATTGATCGGACGCATCTTCGCGATATCGGCAGCTGTCTGTCTGCCGCGCGGGCCCTCATCGGTATCGAATACAACGGTCTGCTTTTTCATTTTAACTTCAACCGGAACGATCTCCTCTTTGAAGGCACCCTTCTCGATCGCTTCAGCGGTTTTTGTCTGGGACCATGCTGCGAACTCATCGAGTTCTTCTCTGGTAAGTCCCCACTGCTCTGCTACGTTGTCAGCGGTCTTGATCATATGGTAGTCATTGAAGGCATCCCACAGTGCATCATTAACCATGGTATCAACGATCTTGTCATTGTTCATTCTGTATCCGAAACGTGCTTTTGTAAGTGCGTACGGAGCCATGGACATGTTCTCGGTACCACCCGCAACAACGACGTCAGCCTCACCTGCTTTGATCAGAGCTGCAGCAAGGTTTACTGCGTACAGACCGGAACCGCAGACAACGTTCAGTGTAACAGCCGGTGTCTCATTCGGGAGACCTGCGCCGATGGAGCACTGTCTGGCAACGTTCTGTCCCTGTGCAGCCTGGATAACGCAGCCCATGAATACCTGATCTACATCCTCCGGTTTGATTCCTGCACGGTTTACGGCCTCTTTGATAACGATGGAACCAAGCTTTGCAGCCGGTGTTGTGGAGAGTGCTCCACCCATTTTACCAACAGCGGTACGACAAGCACTTGCAATAACGACCTTCTTAGACATTTCTTTCCTCCTTATTGTGAAAAACTATTGAATACTGTTGTTTTTCCTTGTGTATCATTCTCACTTTGTTAATAATACAACAATCTTTAAAGCATGTCAAATATTTATCAATACTTTGTGCTAAAAAATTAACAAGAAAATTTGTGCACAATCTACAGACATTTTCCGCAGGCATTTGCAGCAATGTTATCTCTTATTGCTGCGGCGCCAGATGTGCATTTTGTCCGCTTCGCGGATCAGCTCGTCACGAAAATCCGGATGCGCGATATTGATCAGCTGCTCTGCTCTCTGCCAGGTAGTGAGTCCCTTCAGCAGGACCTTGCCATACTCCGTGACAATATACATGCCGTTCGCGCGGGTATCGGTAATAATACTGCCCTCTGTCAGTGTCGGACGGATGCGGCTCTTCAGTTCTCCGCTCTTCTTATCCTTGAATGTGGATGACAGGCAGATAAAGCTCTTGCCGCCTTTGGACAGATACGCGCCGAGCACGAAGTCAAGCTGACCGCCTGCTCCGGAGATATGTTTTGTTCCGGAACTCTCGGCATTGATCTGACCGAACAAGTCGATATCTACCGCGTTATTGATCGAGATAAAGTTGTCCAGCGCGGCGATCGTTGTAATTCCGTTTACGTAGTCAACGGTCGTACTCATGCAGCCGGGATTGTTGTCCAGGTAATCATACATTTCCTGTGAGCCCGCACCGAAAGCGTATACCTGGCGGCCACGGTCGATGTTCTTTCTCTTGCCGGTGATTTTTCCTGCCTTTGCCATTTTCACAAAAGCATCAACATACATCTCTGTATGAACACCCAGATCCTTCAGGTCACTCTCCGCGATCTGTTCGCCGATCGCATTCGGCATTCCGCCGATACCAAGCTGCAGGCAGGCACCGTCGGGGATCTCCGGAACGACAAGATTCGCTACGGCAATGTCGATATCTGTAGCAGCAGCTGCCGCACCGAGAGCATCGATCGGCGGATTGTCTCCCTCGATGATCATATCGATCTGATCGATATGAGCCGCGCAATCGGAGCCGCCGAGGCAGACCGGCATATTCCGGTTTACTTCTACAATGACCACGTCTGCCGTCTCAACGACCGCCGCCATATGGCTTGCGCATGGGCCGAAGTTAAAATAGCCGTGCTTATCCATCGGAGCCGCCTGGAAGACAGCAACATTCAGCGGATCCTTACTTTCTCTGTAAAGTCTCGGAAGTTCGGAATAACGAAGCGGTGCATAAAAACTAAAGCCCCTCGCTACCGCTCTTCTCTCCACCGGATTCATATGCCAGCTGTTCCATGTGAAATGGTCTGCCGCATCCTCCATCTTGAAGATCTCCGGCTCGTGGATCAGAATTCCGCCGCGAATATTGATATCATGCAGATCAGGCATTCTCTTCGCCAGTTCCCGATCAAAGGCAACGGTCGTTCCGACGCACCAGCCGTAATCGATCCAGTCTCCATCCTTCACAACCGACGCAGCCTTCGCTGCTGTTACAAGTTTGTTTTTGTACTGTTCACGATAATCCATGTCATCCTCCCAAAGCTCAACTATGTGAATCTTTTGACGATCTATTGACATAGTAAAACATAATACAAACTTTGTAAAGGACTAAATTGCGTACGATATATTTCCATTTTTGCTGTGTAATGTGTATAATAGAAATAGAAAATACGGTGCAGTCAGATAGATCGTATGAGAAAGGAAGTTTTTATGAAAGAGATCCTGATTACCACAGAAAGCGGCTCCGATCTCCCGGAGAATCTCATCCGTAAATATGATTTCCACGTAATTCCGATGCATGTGATCATGGATGGACAATCCTACGACGACGGAACGATCCCGGTGGAACGTGTGTACGAATATTATGAAAGTACCAAAAAAGTCCCGACAACATCCTGTGTCAATGTACATGAGTACATTGAGTTTTTCACACAGATGAGAAGCGAACATCCGGACTCCGTGATCTATCACTTCTCCTACTCTTCCAACGCATCCGCAACGTATCAGAATGCGCATACGGCGATCGAGCAGGGAGAATTTGAGGATATTTATCTCATCGATACGAAATCCGTTTCCGGCGGCTGCACCGCACACATGGTTGCCGCAAAGAAGCTGATCGATGCAAAGAAGGATACCATCACCGATTACGCGGCACTTGCTGCCGAGATCCAGGATATTGCGGACCGCGTGGAATGTCATTTTATTCCGGGCACGCTGGAATATCTGCGTGCCGGCGGACGCGTATCCAATGCCGCATATATCGCAGCAAATATTCTGCATCTGAAGCCTCTTATCGAGATCGACGGACCGGGATACCTGCAGGCGACAAAGAAATACCGCGGATCCATTCCGAAGATCGCCGGAAAATTCATAGATGAATTCTTCACGCGCTATGATCTCGACCGCGAAAACATTTACCTGATGTACTCCAGCGGTCTCGATCAGAAGACGCTTGACTACATGAAGGATCGGGCAGTTGAAGCGGGCTTTAAGGAATACGATTATGTAATGACCGGCTGCGTCATCTCCTGTCACGGAGGCAAAGGCGCGATCGGACTTGCCGGCATCCGCCGCGAGTAGATTCGAATATAGCACGAGTCATCCCAAGGGGACTGATTCCGACGGACACAGAAAAAGCTGCGGCAGAGACGCAAATCTCTGCCGCAGCTTTTTCCGTTCAAAGACATATATTAACTCGTTAAAGAAATAATATTGCAGGTGTGAGCGGAAAGCCTGCTGGCTCCGTTTCCCTCGCTTCGCTCAGTCCAACTGTCGCTGCGCAGGTATTTCCGCTCACACCTGCAGTCGCTGTTCCCTCTCTCCGGTCAATCAAACTGTCGCTGCGCAGGTATTTCCGCTCACACCTGCAGTCGCAGTTTCCTCTCTCCGCTCAGTCCAAATGTCGCTGCGCAGGTATTTCCGCTCGCACCTGCAGTCGCTGTTTCCTCTCTCCGGTCAATCAAACGTTCAGACGATCATCATCGCGTCTCCGAACGAGAAGAAACGATAACGCTCTTTTACCGCCTCTTCGTAGGCGCGCATCACATTTTCCTTCCCCGCGAAGGCGGATACGAGCATGATCAGTGTCGATTCCGGTAGATGGAAATTCGTAATCAGCCCATCCATGATCTTAAATTGATATCCGGGGTAGATAAAGATCTCCGTCCAGCCGCTTCCGGCCTTCAGGATGCCATCCTCCCCCGTGGCGGATTCCAGTGTACGGCAGCTTGTCGTGCCGACGCAGATCACTCTTCCGCCTGCCGCTTTGGTATCGTTGATCAGCTTTGCCTGATCCTCTTCTACCACGTAAAATTCAGAGTGCATATGATGCTTGGTGACATCCTCGACCTTGACCGGACGGAATGTTCCGAGTCCCACGTGCAGTGTCACATGCGCGATCTTTACACCTTTATCACGGATCTGCTGCAGCAGCTCCTTTGTAAAGTGAAGCCCCGCTGTCGGCGCCGCCGCGCTTCCCTCATTTTTCGCGTATACCGTCTGGTAGCGGTTACGATCCTTGAGCTTATGCGTGATATACGGAGGTAGCGGCATCTCGCCGAGTTTGTCAAGAATCTCCTCAAAGATCCCTTCATACTCGAATTTGATCAACCGGTTGCCTTCATCGATAATGTCCACGACCGTGCCCTTTAGCAGGCCGTCTCCGAATTCGATCTCACAGCCGATCCTGCACTTCTTGCCGGGACGAACCAGCGTCTCCCAGATATTGTCCTGCCTGCGCTTGAGCAGAAGGATCTCGATCAGAGCGCCGGTGCCGACTCTGGTACCGTACAGTCTGGCAGGAATGACCTTTGTATCATTCACGACGAGCACATCTTTATCCGTCAGATGATCGATCACCTGACGAAAATGCTCATGTGTATACGCACCGGTCTGTCTGTTCATGACCAGCAGACGAGACGCGCTGCGGTCCTCCAGCGGATCCTGCGCGATCAGTTCTTCCGGAAGATCGTAGTAAAAATCACTCGTTTTCATAGAAAATCACTCCTTGTCTGTCCGGGCCGTTTTTCTGCCCGGAACATTTACGTTTCCGGCATTTCACGCCTGCTCATCGGAACTTTCTTCCGACGCCGTATAAAAACTTCGGAAGTATTTCTTCGGGTAGTACACCTTATCACTCTCAACAAGGCGGGCTTTTCCGTCGTGTGCCTCCACGATGCTGACGGCGCAGTTCATCGGTACACCGCCCTGCCAGAAGTCATCCTTACTTTCATATAGATCATGAAGAATGGCTCTTGTCGCGCAGCCGTGCGTGGACACGAGGATCGTCTTGTCCTGCAGCTCGGGATTCGCGACGATCTCCCGCAAAAAAGCTGTGCATCGTGCGATCACTTCCTGTATCGTCTCTCCGCCTGTCGGCGGTACATAGTGATAGGTATCACGGAAGAAGGTCCCGTACATCTTCATCGAGATCTCACCGTGCTCCTCATCCACATGTTTTCCTTCCCATTCACCGAACCCGATCTCCTGGATCCTTTCATCTTCGATGATTGGAATATTTCTGTCCCCGACCATGATGTCGGCCGTATGCCGTGCCCGAAGAAGCGGGCTCGAATAGCAGACATCAAAGGGAACCTCTTTTAGAGCACCGGCGGTGATCTCAGCCAGCAGAACACCTTCTGCCGTCAGATCACTGCCCAGGTGTCCCTGAAGTCGTCTGGTTTCATTCCACGAGGTAATCCCGTGGCGCATTACATATATTTTCAATCCGAATCACACCTTACTGTCTTAATTCAATACCGAGGCTTGACAGTCCGTTCAGAACCTTCTTCATAGCTGCCGTGATATCCGCGTCTTCCAGAGTCTTCTCCTTGGAACGGAATACCAGCGAATATGCCATGGACTTATGTCCTTCCTGAACCTGCTCCCCCTCGTAAATATCGAAGAGTTTCAGATCTTCGAGGATCTTACCCGCTCTCTGACGGATCATCTTCTCGATAACAGCTGCTTCGATCTTTTTCGGAACGACCATGGAGAGATCACGGGTAACAGACGGGAACTTTGCGATTCCCTCGAACTTACGCTCGAAGCCGGCGAACGGAAGGATCTCCGGGAGATCCAGAACCGCTACATAGGTTCTCTCACCGATTCCGTAGTTTTTCATAACGATCGGATGTACCTCTCCGAGGTAACCGATCACTTTGCCGTCGTATTTTACAAGAGCCTGACGTCCCGGATGAAGGAATGTTTTTCCTGCCTTGGAATCATACTCCAGAAGATCGTGCATACCGATCTGTCCCAGGAACTCCTCGATCACACCCTTCATCTCGTAGAAATCACCCTTGCCGTAGAAGCCGAGAGTGATCTGCATTCTCTCCTCCGGAAGATCCGTGAGCGGAAGTTCCTTAGCAAGGTAGATATTGCCCATTTCGTAGAGGCGTACGTCCTTGTTGCGGCGATTATAGTTGGTCGCAAGAGACGTAAGAATTCCGTTCAGCGATGTTGTTCTCATGATCGAGAAATCCTCACCGAGCGGATTGGAGATCTGGATCGCCTTTCTGCACGGATCATCGGCAGCCATCAGCAGTTTATCGAACACCTTCGGACTCTCGAAGGAATAGCACATTCCCTGAGAGAAGCCGCAATACTCCGCGACGTCTCTTGCCTTATCTTCCACGTACATCTTGAAAGATTTCTTACCGGTGGTAGCTTCACCGCTCGGCAGCGTCATCGGAATCTTGTTGTAGCCGTAAAAACGTGCTACTTCCTCCGCAATATCACAGGTCCGGTGGATATCCTGACGGAAAGTCGGCGCTACGATCTCGTTTGTCTTCTCATCATAACGAAGCTCCACTTTTGCCAGATAGGCAAGCTGTTCTTCCGGTGTCAGGTCAAAGCCGATCAGCGCGTTGATCTTCTCCGGCTCGAACGGAACGCGGGATTCCTCTCTCTTTACCGGATAGATATCGATCGCTCCACCTACCACTTCACCTGCGCCGAACTCCTCGATGAGCTGGCATGCGCGATTCATCGCCTCCAGAGCGGTATTCGGATCAAGTCCCTTATCGAATTTTCTGGAAGCATCGGTCTGGTTTCCGACCTTCTTGGAGGACAGACGAATATTGGTGCCGTCAAAGCAAGCAGCCTCGAAAAGCATTGTCTGCACGTTATCCGTGATCATGGAGTTTTCTCCACCCATGATGCCGGCAAGGCCGACAGCCTTCTCCGCGTCGCGGATCGTAAGAACAGAAGAATCCAGAGTATATTCTTTGCCGTCGAGCGTGGTGAATTTCTCACCGTCAGCCGCTCTCTTTACGATGATCTGTCTGCCGGCAATGGTATCCAGATCGTAGGCATGCATCGGCTGTCCATATTCTTCCATGATATAGTTCGTGATATCGACTACATTGTTGATCGGACGGATTCCGTTTGAAGCAAGGCATCTCTGCATCCACTTCGGTGAAGGAGCCAGCTTGATATTCTTGACGACTCTTGCCGTATAACGGGAGCACAGATCGGCATCTTCTACACTTACCTTTACATAGTCGTTGACATCCTCGTCATTTCCCGTTTCCGGTACGACCGGAGCATGGAATTCCTTACCGAAGGTAGCCGCGGCTTCTCTCGCAATACCGATAACGCTGTAGCAGTCTACACGATTGGAAGTGATCTCGTATTCAAAGTTGGTGTCGTGAAGGCCGAGTGCCTCAATTGCGTCGTCACCCGGTTTTACACCGTCATTTTCACCGAAGATATACAGTCCGCTTTCCGGAGCTTCCGGATAAAACTCGCGGGTGCTGCCCAGTTCCTCGATGGAGCACATCATGCCGTAGGAATCGACGCCGCGAAGCTTTCCTGCCTTGATCTCGATGCCGCCCTCTGTCAGGGAGCCGTCATGTCCGCCGGCAACTTTTCCACCCGGAAGAACGACCGGAACGAGCGCACCTTCGAAGGCGTTCGGCGCGCCGGTAACGATCTGCGTTGTCTCGCTTCCCACATTTACCTGGCAGATCACCAGATGGTCGGAATCCGGATGCTTAACGATGCTCTCAATGCGGCCGACAACGATCTTTGCCAGGTCGCGGTCAAGCTGCTCATATCCTTCTGTTTTGGTTCCGGAAAGGGTCATTCCGTCCATATACTCCTGCGGAGTAACGTCGAGATCCGGAACATACATTTTGATCCAAGATAAAGATGTATTCATTGTTTTTCTCTCCTCACCTAATTAGAACTGTTTCAGGAAACGGTCGTCATTCTCATACAGAAGACGCATGTCATCGATCTCATATTTCAGCAGCGCGATACGCTCAAGGCCGACGCCGAAAGCGAAGCCTGTGTACTGTTCAGGATCGATGCCGCACATTTCAAATACATGAGGATGAACCATTCCGCAGCCGAGGATCTCGATCCAGCCCTCACCCTTGCAGAAACGGCAGCCCTTGCCGCCGCACTTGAAGCAGCTCACGTCCATCTCGGCGCTCGGCTCGGTGAACGGGAAATGATGCGGACGGAACTTGGTTTTTGTATCCGGTCCGAAGATCTCCTTCGCGAAGCCTTCCAGTGTTCCCTTCAGATCGGCGAAGGTAATGTTTTTGTCAACGACCAGTCCCTCGATCTGATGGAAGGACGGGGAATGTGTCGCGTCGACCTCATCGGCACGGAATACGCGTCCCGGGGAGATCATACGGATCGGCAGCTTACCCTCTTCCATGACACGGGCCTGGCACGGGGAGGTCTGGGTACGCAGTACGATATCTTTATTGATATAGAAGGTATCCTGCTCATCCTTTGCCGGATGGTTTGCCGGAATATTCAGCTTGGTGAAATTGTAGTCATCCCATTCCACTTCCGGGCCTTCCACGACTTCATAGCCCATACCGATGAAGATGCGTTCTACTTCCTCCAGTGCGATCTGGTTCGGATGTCTGTGGCCGATCTCAGCTTTCTTCGCAGGAAGCGTTACGTCGATCGTCTCGGTCGCCAGACGAAGATTCATCTGCTCCTCCTCGATCTTTGCCTTAACTTCCGCGATTTTGCTCTCGATCTGATCACGTGCCTCATTGACCATCTGACCGACCTTCGGACGATCTTCCGGCGCAACATCCTTCATTGCCTTCATAAGGTCCTTCAGTTCTCCTTTTTTGCCGAGAACGTTGACGCGAATGTCATTGAGTACATCCGGTGTTTTTGCTTCGGACAGATTCTTCACCGCTTTCGCAACAATAGAATCCAGTTTTTCTTTCATTCCTGAATCGCTCATTTTTTCTCTCCTTTTCGTGGCTTAATGATACGAGGCCGACGTGCATTTTCATCGGCGCAAAAATGGCTTTCTGCGCCTTTTTGCTCATAAAAAAACTCCGTCTCCTCATCTGAGGGACGAAGTAACTTCGCGGTACCACCCTGATTCCCGAACGACCTGTCCGGACACTCATTCCTGCTGTAACGTGCAGTCACGTCGACATCTACTGTTAGTTCGAAGTCGAAGCTCCGGCGCGAATCTCGGAAAAGTCCTGAACCTGAGAAGATTTACAGCCGACGGTCTTCTCTCTCTGAAGGAAAAACTTTTCTTACTGACGCCATCACGGCTTTTACCTTTTCATATTCTAGCGACTGACGCCCGTTCTGTCAAGAGGGAGGGCGACGCAAACCTATTGTTAATTGAAACCGATGGTGCAGGTCTCCTGCGGACTCTCTCTCCGGAAGCTAACCGGCTCTAAGCCGTTTTTCATGCCATACTTTGCTGCTGCGGAACTCCTCAGCACTGCGTGCTTCGTCAGACAGTCCTCGCTTTGCACTTCAACGCAAGTGCGGCATGCAAACCGGCAAGATCCGATAGGCTTCCTGCGAATATCGTCCTTCAGGAGAGCCTGCACATCCCGTTCCAGCTGTAGATACATGTAAAACAGGAATGCGATTCCGATGAAAAGAGAAGCTGCCGTCCGACTGATCTCTCAGCCGGGACGACAGCTTCAGCCCGAAATGTCGTTCCTGCACTTTGACTCCTAGACGTTGTCCAGGTGGGTAACCGCAAGTCTGCATCTGTCTTCCTCTGCGCAATGAAGGCCTGACATCAACAGAGTAATATAGGAATCCCGTTTTAAAGTAAATGTAGGTTCAATATGAACAGGTGATCGATCACCCCAGGAAATGGTTTATCCTTTTTTGTCTGACCACATTATACTACGCCCCGGGATATTTTTCAATCGGGGAAGGTATTATCTGGTGCCTTTTATATTCTTTATATTTCTGTCAATTTCCTGCTGGTATTTGTTGATGTCTCTCACGGCATCACCGATCCGCTCGAAGAGGTCGGTATATTCCATCGGGATCTCTTCCCCGCAGGCACTGTAATATGCCGCGCCGAGTTCCGCGAAAGCGTCCTGCAGTTCTTTTTTTCTAAGCTCCAGTTTTGCCTTGGTCGTTGCCGTGCCGCCGACCGTTTCTACGCCGCCCTTCAGTGTGCCGCCTACGGTTTCCACGCCGCCTTTCAGCGTACTGCCGAGGCTTCCCGCGCTGTCTTTAATGCTGTTGCCCAGATTTTCCGCGTTTCCTTTGATCGTTGTTCCGATGTCCGTGATTTTGTTTCCGATATTCTCAAGCATTTTTATTCCTCCGCATCATTCTCTCCGCAGCCTCAACCACATGGCTGATCAATACCGACGTTGTTACACCGCCGACGCCGCCCGGTACGGGCGTTATGGCGCCGACGACCGGTTCGGCACTTCCGTAATCGACATCACCGCAGAGTTTTCCCTCTTCGGTCACATGGATGCCGACATCGATCACCGTCTGTCCCTCCGAAAGATAAGAAGCATCCACGATTCCGGCTTTTCCGGCGGCCGCAATGACGATATCCGCGTTTTTCGTGATCTCCTTCATATTTCTTGTATGGGTATGGCAGATCGTAACGGTCGCGTTTTTCCGCAGAAGCATCATGGAGACCGGTTTACCGATGACCTGGCTTCGTCCGATGACGACGGCGTTCATGCCATCGGGATCGATGTCGTAATGATCCAGGATCTGAATGACCGCCTCCGCCGTACAGGGCGGAAAACCATGGTCGCTTCCCGAATAGATTCCCTCCATGGAACCATCCGTAATACCGTCGATGTCTTTTTCCGGGTCGAGGGCCGCAATGACCGCCTTCTCGTCGATCGTTTTCGGCAGAGGACGGAAAATAAGGATGCCGTGTACCGCATCATCGTTGTTGGCCTCCCGGATCACGTCCAATACCGCCTCCTGTGACGCATCGGCAGGCAGTATATATTGTTTGTATGCCGCGCCCAGTGTTTCGCAGCGCTTGATCGCGCCGCGCTCGTAAGAGAGATCGGAATCCTTTTCTCCCACGCGGATGATTCCGAGCGTTGGAATGATGTCCTGCTCCTTTAACGCCTCGATGCGCGCTTTCGTCCGCGCGTTGAGATCCGCATTTACTTCCTTCGCAGTCAGCCTTTCCGCCATTATTCCTGTCCCTCCGTCATTCTCTTATGGACCGCTTCATAAACAGAATCCGCTTTCGGTCCGAACTTCTCCAGCATTTCTCTGCACTCGGCATTCATTGCCTCCGCATATTCGCGATCCTTCATCATCCGTGTATTTACAAAAACGTTCAGACTCGCTCCTCGAAGTGCCGCCGCGCAGACGGTTGCGGATACTCCCGCATCACTGACGGCGATAACCGAACCCTTTTCCGCAAAAATGCGGATCATCGGAATGATCATGCAGATCTTCCGCATGATCTCCAGCGGCGCGTGAGCAGCGTTTCGGAGTGACTCTTCCATGATTTGTTCCTTATAAGCTGCCTCCTCGGGTGTACTCTTCGGCAGACGATAAGCACGGGAAAGCGGCTCGAAAGATCTGGCATCCTCTTCCACCAGTTCCATCAGCTGCTCCCGGACCTCGGTCATACGTGCCATCAGTACACGGATCTCTTCTTCCACATCGGCATATTTCTTTTTGCCGATGGTCAGATTACCGACCATATTGGAAAGGGATGCGCCGAGGACGGCTACGAGCGCCGATGTTCCGCCGCCGCCGGGGACAGGTTCGCGGGAACCAAGAAGCTCCGCAAACTGCCTGCAGGAAAGCTCCATATATGTGATCTCGTTTACGCTTCCCTGTTTTACCTCGGGATATACAGCTTGTTTCTCCATTTTTATCACCTGCTTTTGTGGTATTATCCGCTCCCGTTCCTTTCATTAATAAATGAATATGCAGACGGATTTTGCAAAAGAGCTGCCGCACGGGATCCTGCAGCAGCTCACGTTTTTCCTATTTGCCGAAATGTTTTGAACTTCTCCGTCCGATCAGAACAGACCTGTAATATTGCCGTTCTCATCGACATCGATATCGACTGCCGCCGGATGCTTCGGAAGACCCGGCATGGTCATGATATCGCCGGTCAGCGCAACGATAAAACCTGCACCGGCAGAAATCTTCAGATTTCGTACAGTAACGGTAAAATCTATCGGAGCTCCCAGTCTGGTCTGGTCATCGGTAAGGCTGTACTGCGTTTTTGCCACGCAGATCGGAACATTTCCGTAGCCTGCGGCTTCGAGCTTCTTGAGCTGTTTTGCCGCATTCGCGGTGAACTGCACGCCTGCGCCGCCGTAGATCTTACGAACGATCGCATTCAGTTTATCTTCGATGCCGCCCTCTTCCAGTTCATAGCTGTAAGTGAAACCGGAATTGTCCTGCTCGCAGAGGCGAACGACTTCCTCAGCAAGAGCTACACCGCCTTCGCTGCCCTTCGCCCATACTTCGGACAGGCATACATTAACGCCAAGCTCGCTGCATTTTTTCTCTACCAGTTCGAGTTCCGCCTTTGTATCGGTCGGGAACGCATTGATCACAACAACACACGGAAGGTGATATACATCCGTAATGTTACTTACATGCTTCAGGAGGTTCGGAAGGCCCTTCTCCAAAGCCTCGAGATTCTCGTTATTGAGATCTGCTTTTGCGACACCGCCGTTATATTTCAGTGCGCGAACGGTCGCAACGATAACAACGGCATTCGGTTTGATGCCTGCCATGCGGCATTTGATATCGAGGAATTTCTCAGCGCCCAGGTCCGCACCGAAGCCAGCCTCCGTGACGCAGTAATCACCGAGCTTCAGTGCGGTTCGCGTAGCCAGCACGGAGTTGCAGCCGTGCGCGATATTCGCGAAAGGTCCGCCGTGAACGATGACCGGTGTGTGCTCCAGCGTCTGTACAAGGTTCGGTTTGATCGCGTCCTTCAGGATAGCGGTCATAGCGCCTGCCGCTTTCAGATCGCCTGCTGTAACCGGTTTTTCCTCGGACGGTTTTCCGTAGGTGTAGCCGATGATCATGCGGGAAAGTCGCTTCTTGAGATCCTGCAGATCGCTTGCCAGACAGAACGCTGCCATTACTTCGGAGGCAACGGTGATATCGAAGCCGTCCTCTCTCGGCGTACCGTTCGGCTTGCCGCCAAGGCCGTCGATCACGTTTCGCAGCTGACGGTCATTCATGTCGACACATCTTCTCCAGATGATTTTACGCGGATCGATATTCAGCTCATTACCCTGCTGAATGTGGTTATCGATCATAGCCGCAAGCAGGTTATTCGCAGCCCCGATCGCATGGAAGTCACCGGTGAAATGCAGATTGATATCCTCCATCGGAACGACCTGCGCGTATCCGCCGCCTGCAGCTCCTCCCTTAACACCGAATACCGGTCCCATGGACGGCTCACGAAGCGCTCCTACCGGATGCTTGCCGATCCGCTGCAGCGCATCGATCAGGCCGATCGAGGTCGTTGTCTTGCCTTCGCCGGCCGGTGTCGGGTTGATGGCGGTCACAAGTACCAGCTTGCCGTCGGTATTCTTGCTGTCTCTTAAGAGTTTGTCATCGATCTTTGCTTTGTACTTGCCATACTGCTCCAGATATTTCTCATCGATGCCGGCCTTGTCCGCGACCTTCACGATCGGTTCCATAACACATTCCTGAGCGATTTCAATATCTGACTTGAATCCCATTTTACAAACCTCCGCTTTTCATTCTGCTTTCATTCTGCTTGTTAATCGGTGTCTATTGCTTATGCTGCGATCTTCTCAGATCAGTGTACGGATTCCGGCACGATCCAGAATATCCGAAACATCTTCCCATTTATTCAGCGCGTACAGATGAATTCCGTCAACGCCGAGAGCCATATACTCATGGATCTGCTTTACGGTATATTCCTTGCCCTCTTCCTTGAATGCCTCTCTGACCTCTGGACGGATATTTCCATCGGGATCCTTATCGAACCAGTTATGCGACAGAAGCCTTGCCAGATCTCCCGGAATCGCACAGCCGTTTCTGGAAAAGCACTGATTGATAACCGCATCCTTGGAAAGGACCGGCATAACACCCGCATCGACCGGAAGATAGATCCCCGCGGTCCGAATCGCGTCCAGCCAGCGCTTGAACTGCTCCATATCATAGGTGAGCTGGGTCATGATATAATCCGCGCCCTCATCCTGCTTCTGTCGAAGGTGTGCAATGTCCTCTTTGATATCACTACTTTCGATGTGACCTTCCGGAAGTCCGGAAACAGCGATCTCAAAGGAATCGCCGAACTCCTTTCGAATGAATGCCACAAGGTCGGTCGCGTAGCGGAAATCTCCGTTCGTGCCGGAGGCGCCTACCGGGATATCACCGCGCAAAGCGAGAACATGCTCAATTCCGTTATCCAGATAATTCTGCAGCCGCTCTTTTGCCTGCGTTCTCGTCTGTCCGATACAGGTAAAATGCGTAACAGGGATCGTACCGTTGCCGGCATCCCTGATCATCCCGAGGACCTCTAAGTTTTTGCCGACATTGGAGCCGCCTGCGCCGTAGGTGCAGGAAATATAATCCGGCCGGTACTTATACAGATGATCCAGTGTATCGGGCATCTTTTCCATACCCTTTTCGGTCTTCGGCGGAAAAACTTCGAACGATACCGCGAAGCGCTCGTCCATCAGCTCGGAAATTTTCTTCATGATCACTTACCTCTTTCTGAGTCAATAGAATAATTATAATAAAATTCTTCCGACTGTTCAACTGACAAATGGCGAAGGCTGCCGAAACGTTGAGTATTTTGCCCTTTTGTGGTAAAATCTGAGTAATTACAGTCAAAAGGAGGTTCAGCAGCATGGCAGGACAGCCAATCCCCACCATCAAATTGAATGACGGGAATTCTCTTCCGCTTGCGGGAACAGGAACATACAAGATGACGGATCCCCTGCAGATGGAGCAGGCCATTATGACAGCCTACAAAAACGGCTGCCGCCTGATCGATACCGCATCCTTTTATAAAAACGAAGAAATCCTCGGTAAAGTTCTGCGTAGATCCGGAATCGACCGCAATGAACTGTTTATCACAACGAAAGTATGGAACACTGCACAGAGAATGGGCGATATACGCGGCTCTCTCGAACGGAGTCTGGAACGTCTCCGCCTTGACCATGTCGACATGTACATGATTCACTGGCCCGTTCCGAATCTGTATCTCCGGACCTGGGAGGAACTCATCCGAATCCGCGATGACGGCCTTGCCCGCTCCATTGGCGTATGCAACTTCGACATCACGCATCTGGAAAATCTCTTTGCACATTCCGGTGTAATCCCGGCGGTCAATCAGATCGAATGTCATCCGCTTTGGAACCGCTCCGAGCTTGTCAATTACTGTCAGAATCACGGAATAGCCGTACAGGCCTACTCGCCTCTTGCAAGAGGAGGCTACCGCGATCGCGAGATTCTTCTCCGCATCGGGCAGAAGTACGGCAAAACGGCTTCCCAGATCGGTCTTCGCTGGCTCGTCCAGCAGAACATTTCGGTCATTCCGAAATCCGTGCATCCGGATCGGATCGCCGAGAACTTTGACCTCTTTGATTTCACTCTGACCGAATCCGAGATGGCCTCGATCAGTCTGCTCGACGAACAGCTTCGCATCAGTCACATTCCGGACGATATCACGCCGGGTGATTTGTAAGCGACTGCGATGAAGGAACGGAGAGCAGCGGCGTGAAGGCCTGCCAATAAGCAAAGCTTATGAGGCCGCCGGCACGTAATGCACCGTATTTTGGTGCATTACAATACGAACATGCAGAAGATCCGCGCAGCCGGCGCGCAAAGCGTCCGGAAGCGCGGATCTTTTTTATCTTACCACTCTTCTATTTCATCCTTGCCGACTCTCTGCATCAGATCGTCAACAGCCTGTCTGGCGTTTTTGCCGTTAAAGAGCACATCGTTCACCGCATCAATGATCGGCATCTCCACATGATATTTCTCGCCGAGGATCTTTCCTGCGCGGGCGGAGTAGACACCTTCTACGACCTGATGAACCGTCTCCATGGCTTCTTCCATCGATTTGCCCTGCCCCATCAGAAAACCGGCCTTACGGTTGCGGCTGTGCACACTGGCACAGGTAACGATCAGATCGCCGATTCCGGAAAGGCCGTAAAGCGTTCTCTTGTGTACGCCCATGGCATCCGCAAGACGGGCAAGCTCGGCGCTGCCTCTGGTGATCAGAGCCGCCTTGGTATTGTCACCGTAACCGAGGCCGTCGGCAACACCTGCCGCGAGCGCAATGACGTTTTTCAAAGCAGCTCCAAGCTGAATTCCCGCCATATCCGGGCTTGTGTATACGCGGAAGACCGGCGACATGAAATACTTCTGAACACGTTCTGCGGTAGCCTTGTCGTGCGCGCCGGCAACGATCGCTGTCGGAAGTCCTTTTCCTACCTCTTCTGCATGGCTCGGTCCGGAAAGAACGGCTACATTTGCCTGCGGGCATTCCTCTTCTACAATATCGCTCATTGTCTGCAGAGTCTGCTCATCAATTCCCTTCGCCACACTGCAGATCAGCTGTCCCTCTTTCACGAAGGCTTTCATTTTCTTTGCCGTGCTGCGGACTGCCGGTGACGGAACGGCCAGCACGATCATGTCCTTGTCGCGGCAGCTCAATTCCAGATCTCCCGTATAGACAACGCTGTCCGGCAGGATGACACCGGGAAGCTTGTCGGTGTTCTGGTGATATTTCTTATACATTTCTGTCTCTTCCGGAAGAAATGACCAGATGGTAACTCTGTGACCGTTATTGCACAGCAGCCACGCAAGAGCCGTACCCCAGCTTCCGGAACCCACTACACTGATATTTGCCATATTGAATCTCCTTCTGAAAAAACGGTGATGATTATTGATCGCTCTTTTTGGAAAGATACGTTTTTCTCTCACAACCGCGAGCCAGTCTGCCGATATTGCCGCGATGGCCGTAGAAAGCCAGCGCTGTGAGCAGAATGATAATGATATACATCTCGATCAGCGCCTGCTGCGTCATGCCGTAACTTCCCATCTGTCCGAAGACAAGCACGCCGATCAGAAATGAAGTGGATAACAGCAGCGAACATAAGGATACGTAATGCGTAAGGAACAGGCAGCCGAAAAAGACAACAATGCCGACGGCGATGAGCCGCAGATCACCGAAGGCGATGATCATGCCTGCCGTTGCGGCGATACCTTTTCCTCCCTTGAAGCCCATATAAAACGGAAAATCATGGCCGAGAACAACACCGGCAGCCGTCCAGATCTTAAGGAGCGGAACGATATCCGGATGTGATCCCCTGAAGATCAGCCAGGTCAGGATCACGGCAAGGATGCATTTGGAGACATCCCCTGCCATCGTGATCAATCCCGCCTTGAGACCGAGCGTTCGCAGTGCGTTCGTTGTACCCGCATTGCCGCTTCCCTGCTTCCGGATATCGATGCCCTTTGACCTGCCGTAGAAATAGGAGGTCTGAAACAGGCCGAAGCAGTAGCCGATGATCAGACAAATAATTCTAGCAATCATATTAAGAGTCCTTTTCCTGTCTTTCCCTTACAATGAAGTGAAGAGCCGTACCCTTGAATCCAAAGGAATCACGAATGCGGTTTTCCAGATATCTTGTATAGGAAAAGTGCATCAGTTTCTTATCATTTACGAAGATCACAAACGTCGGCGGCTTTACGGCAACCTGCGTCATATAGAAGATCTTCAGGCGGCGTCCCTTATCCGACGGCGGCTGCTGCATCGCAACGGCCTCCATAAGGATCTCATTGAGTACACCCGTGCCGATACGCTGCGTCTGGCTGTCGAGGATCGCATCGATCGTCTCGAACATCTTCGGAAGTCTCTGCCCGGTCACAGCGGAGATAAAAATAATTTCCGCGTAATACGCGAAGGAAAGTGTCTGATGGATCTTCTCCGTGAACTCTTTCTGTGATTTGTCGTCCTTCTCGATCGCATCCCATTTATTGACGGCGATGATCAGTCCCTTACCGCGCTCGTGCGCAATGCCGGCAATCTTCGCGTCCTGCTCGGTGATTCCCTCCGTTGCATCGATGACGATCACGGCTACATCACACCGCTCTACGGCCGCTACGGTACGGATAATGCTGTAGCGCTCGAGTTCTTCCTTGATCTTGCTCTTGCGCCGTAAGCCTGCCGTATCGATAAAAACGTAGTCCTGTCCGTTGCGTCTGATCACCGTATCGATCGCATCGCGCGTCGTTCCGGCGATATCCGATACGATCACACGTCTCTCACCGAGCAGCTTATTTATTATAGAAGATTTACCTACATTCGGCTTACCGACAACGGCAACCTTCGGGCGGTCATCCTCCTCTTCTTTAGCACTGTTCTCCGGGAAAAGTCCGACTACGATATCGAGCAGATCGCCGATGCCCTGTTTGCCTTCCGCGGAGATCGGGTGCGGATCGCCGATGCCGAGATTGTAGAATTCATAGACATCCATCTCCTGCGTTTTGAAATTGTCGACTTTATTAACGGCCAGGACAACCGGTTTCCTGCTCTTACGCAGCATGGATGCGACCTGCATATCCGCATCCACAAGTCCCTGCCGTACATCTGTCATAAAAATAATGACATCCGCTGTCTCGATCGCAATCAGCGCCTGTTCGCGCATCTGTGAGAGGATGATGTCACTGCTGTCCGGCTCTATTCCGCCGGTATCAATTACTGTAAAGTTATTATCAAGCCATGTCGCATCGGCATAGATACGGTCACGGGTAACACCCGGCGTATCTTTTACGATCGAGATTTTCTCTCCAGCAAGCGCATTGAATAATGTTGATTTGCCGACATTCGGTCGACCGACGATAGCTAAGATCGGTTTACTCATAAAGTTCTCCTTTTCTTAATAATCGTATCCATCATAGCAAGCGAACCCTTAAAATGCAAGCGTTGACACCCGTTTTTGCACATGATAAGATAAGTTCGCCGATATAGAATATTTGCTCTATAAAAAAATAATTGGAGGCATTCATGGTAAATACAAGTTTTCTGGAACACTCCACACCGGTAGCACCGCTGAAGATCATCGCGCTTCCCGGTTGTGAAGAGATGGCAAAAACAATTGATGACTTTCTTCTGCAATTCCGCAAAGACATGCTGAAAACAGATCCGACAAAAAAGGACATCTATGGTTACAATGAAGACAGCTTTCTTCTCAAAGTAGATTGTCCGCGTTTTGGCAGCGGCGAAGCAAAGGGCGTCATCAGTGAGTCAGTCCGCGGTGCCGATCTTTTCCTCATTGTCGATGTCTGCAACTACAGCATCACCTATAAGGAATTCGGCTACGAGAATCACATGTCTCCGGATGATCATTACCAGAACCTGAAAAGAATCATTGCAGCGGTCAACGGCAAGGCACATCGAATCAATGTCATGATGCCGTTCCTGTATGAAGGCAGACAGCATAAGAGAACAGGCAGAGAATCTCTCGACTGCGCGCTTGCACTCCAGGAGCTCTCCGGTATGGGTGTGACCAATATTATTACTTTTGATGCGCATGATCCGCGTGTCATGAACGCGATCCCGCTTCACGGCTTTGACAACTTCTTCCCGACTTATCAGTTCCTGAAGGCAATGCTGAAGACGGAAACAGATCTTAAGCTCGATAACGAACACCTGATGATCATCAGCCCGGATGAAGGTGCCATGTCCAGAGCCGTATACTTCTCCAATGTCCTCGGCGTAGATATGGGTATGTTCTACAAACGCCGTGATTATTCTACGATCGTAAACGGCAAGAACCCGATCGTCGCTCATGAATTCCTCGGCGATTCCGTAGAGGGCAAGGACTGTATCGTAATCGACGATATGATTTCCTCCGGCGGATCGATGCTCGACTGCGCGGCACAGCTTAAGGCTCGCGGCGCCAAGAATGTCTATGTTGCCTGCACCTTCGGCCTGTTCACCGACGGTCTCGAGAAATTTGACGAATATTACAGCAAGGGCCTGATCAAGAAGGTCATCACAACGAACCTGATCTACCAGGCGCCGGAGCTTCTCTCCAGAAGCTGGTATTCTACCGCGAAGATGGGTAAATACATGGCCGGCATCATCGATACACTGAACCATGATGTTTCCATCAACAAGGTAAGAGACAATACCTTAAAGATCAATAAACTGCTGAAGCGCAACAAGAAACAGTAAAGTGCTGCAGGGCACCGAAAAAGAGAGTATGTACATCCGAAAGGGTGCGCGTACTCTCTTTTCGTATCCGGCAATTTGTTAATAAGTCGACATGTGGGGGAAGATGCCTCTTGCTCCGTTTCCCTCGTAACCTGGAATTCTTCGCAGAACCTACGCGACGAGTTACTCAGTCCAAATGTCGCTGCGAGGCATCTTTCCCCGCATGCGACATGCTTAATCTCACGTACCGCGTACCTCAAATCCGGATGTCGCTGCGAGGTTATCTTTCCCCGCATGCGACATGCCAAATCTCGACGTACCGCGTACCTCAAATCGGGATGTCGCGGCGAGGTTATCTTCGCCCACCCGCGTTTTGCTGCATAATCAAAGTGCCGCGTACCTTAAATCCGGGTGTCGCTGCGAGGCATCTTCGCCCACCCGCGTTTTGCTGCATAATCAACGTGCCGCGTACCTCAAATCCGGGTGTCGCGGCGAGGTTATCTCGGACGGTACGGAAATGCGTCGCGGATGTAGCGGAGCCGCGTTCCTTCGAACGCCGCTACATCATAGCGGCGCGGGACGTTGTCGGGGATCTGCCTTATGAGGCAGTAATAATCCGAAACGAGACAGATCGTTCTCTGCTTGGGCAGGGTGACCGCTTCTTCCGGCTTTCCCGAATGGTTATTGCTTCGATATTTGACTTCGGTGAAGACGAGCGCTGCCCCGTCGAGGGCAACCAGGTCGATCTCCCCGAAGCGGTTTCGGAAGTTGCGCTCGATGATCCGCGCGCCGTTTTCTTCCAGATATTGTGCGGCAAGTGCTTCGTATGCCGCGCCTGTTTTTCTCTTATTCACATCTTTCTCTTCCACCGGAAATGCAGACGGGGAATTTTAGACGAAATGTGTGATGAAGGATCTTCGATGGATCGGGGTCGGCCCGAAGAGCTTCAGTGCCGCGATATGTTTTGCCGTTCCATAGCCCTTGTTGGAGGCAAAATCGTATTCCGGGAACATCAGATCATACTCTTCCATCAGGCGGTCTCTGGTAACCTTGGCGATGATGCTCGCAGCGGCAATACTCTGCGACTTGGCATCCCCCTTGATGATCGATACCTGTTCGATCGGCAGATCGGGAATATGGACGGCATCTACCAGAAGGAGATCGGGTCTTACTTTGAGTCCGTTTACCGCTTCCCGCATCGCCTCATAGGTTGCCTGCAGGATATTGATCTCATCGATGCGTTCCGGCGAATTGATCCCGATGCTGACAGCAACGGCTTTCTCCATGATGACCTCGTAGAGCTCCTCACGCCTCTTGGCAGAAAGTTTTTTCGAATCATTGATATAAGGAATGCGAAGATCCTTCGGAAGGATCACGGCTGCCGTCATGACGGGACCAGCCAGGGGACCGCGTCCGACCTCATCGATTCCCGCAATGTATTCTGCCTCCGCGTGCTGCTTTTCATATTCACAGAGAGACTCCACCCGCTCCATCTCCAACCGGAATTTCTCGGCTCTCTTCTGTTCTGCCAGTTCTTTCTTCGTCATTTACTCCGCCTCCGTTTTTTCCGGAAGCTCCATGGTGATCCGACCGATCGTGCTGCTGCGAAATTCATCCAGAAGAATGAGCGCTGCCTTCTCATACGAAACGGCGCCGCCTTTATCCAGGCATTTTCTGTTAATCGCCACACGCTCCAGAACCTCGACTTCCGTTCCCTCTTCCTCTACCTCGTAACGCGCGCGCAGGCTGCCCGGATACTGTTCGCGGAGGAAGGTGATCAGGCGAAGAGCCAGCTCCTCGGTATTGAGGATCTCATCCTTGACCGAACCGATCAGGGCAAGGCGTGTTCCGATCATCTGGTCGTCAAAACGCGGCCAGAGAATGCCGGGAGTATCGAGAAGATCAAGGTTTTTGCCCAGATGGATCCACTGTTTGCCTTTGGTAACGCCAGGCTTGTTGCCGGTCTTCGCGGATGCTCTTCCTGCGATCGAATTGATGAAGGTCGACTTCCCCACGTTCGGGATCCCGCAGACCATTGCGCGGATCGGACGATTTTTGATCCCTCGTCTTCTGTCGCGCTCGATTTTTTCCTTGCAGGCCTCCAGGATGAGAGGCTGCACCTGTTTCAAAGAAGCGCGCTTTCTGGAATCTGCCAGAAGGACCTGATATCCCTGCTTCTTGTAATAACTGAGCCAGATCTGGTTTCTTGACTCATCCGCCAGATCAGCCTTGTTCAGAATGATCAGGCGCGCTTTTCCGGCTCCCATCGTCTGGATGTCGGGATTTCTTCCCGAGAAGGGGACTCTCGCGTCAACAAGCTCGATAATAAGGTCGATCAGCTTCAGATCTTCCTGCATCTGGCGCCTTGCCTTGGTCATATGACCCGGGTACCACTGAATATCCATATATTAATTAAACTCCTATTCCAAATCTTCCATGATGAACGAACGCTTTATCGCAAATAGACATTCGATCAGCGTATGATGCCGAAACTGCCCAGCGGTTTTACTTTCAGCCAGACGAGACCGACGATCTGTTCCCTGCGGATATTGCCGACAGTTGCGTAGCGGCTGTCCTCACTTCCGTTCCGGTTATCTCCCAGCACGAAATATTCGCCCTCATCAAGTTCAATCTCCATTTCCGCGATACCGGGATCGATGATCTCCGGAAAATCCTGTCTTTCCTTGTATTCCTTACCGTTGATCAGAATCTTGCCGTCATCGATGCGGATCGTCTCTCCCGGAAGGCCGATCACACGCTTCACGTGCAGACTCCTGTCATTCTCGTTATCGGTCCGAAATGCGATCACATCCCCGCGGCCCGGTGAACTGATCGCATAGGCGGACGTGTGGATCAGAACAGTCTGTCCTGCGGAGATTGTCGGGTCCATGGACCCTTCGTTCACTGTCATTTCTTTGCAATAATTAACCGAAAAAAGAAAAGCCAGCAGAATGACTGCGGCTATCGAAACGACCCAGAAAACCGCCGTCCTGTGCTTTCTGAACTTTTTGAGTATTGCTTTTCTACCTGCCATATTTCCTGGAATCTCCCGCGATTTTATTTCATCCTCAACTGCGAATGCGAAAAAACTACGCTTAATTATACACTAAAATCTCTCTTCATAAAACCTAAAACGCGTTTTCACGATATCCATTATTGCAGAAAAAAAGGACTCAGGCATTGCCTGAGTCCTTTCGGGTATTCCGATTATTTTACAGCAGCTTTTACCTTTGCGGCTTTGCCTACGCGGCCTCTGAGGTAATTCAGTTTTGCACGTCTTACTTTACCCTCACGAACAACCTCTACCTTCTCTACGTTCGGAGAATGCAGCGGCCATGTCTTCTCAACACCGATGCCGTTGGATGTCTTACGTACTGTGAATGTAGCACGGTTGCTTCCGCCCTGCTTCTTCAGTACTACGCCTTCGAATACCTGTACTCTTTCACGGTTTCCCTCTTTGATCTTACCGTATACACGTACGGTATCGCCAACGCGGAACTCCGGAACTTCGCTCTTTAACTGTTCCTGCTCGATTTTCTTGATGATGTCGTTCATTTCTATCTCTCCTTATATAAGTAAAATGGATGTTCATACCACCGATAAGCGTGACAGCGGACCATCATCCCAAGCTTCATTGCTCGCAGACTTATTGAGTATACACTATCAATTTGCAAAATGCAAGACTTTTTCTCTTATTTCAAGAGCATCCTTTGTCTGCTCTTCCTCCCCCGTACGTCCCAGAGAATGCATCGATTCCAGCAGGCAAAAACCGCGCTTCTCGAAGAAGTTTTTCTCTTCATCGGAAAGCTCTTCCACCTCCGGAAGGATCGGAATAAGCGGTGTTCCCTTCCCGAACAGATTGCGGAACGGTTCCGAGAGATTTCCAGCATCCGCACCACTATTCTTATCCGTAAACAGAAGGAGCAGATCTCTTTCCGAAAGAGTCCGTCTCGTCTTCTGCAATTTGCGGCGATTGTAATCAAACATTTCCCCATAGCGGGTAATGTGACCGGTCAATGACTCCGCATACGCCGGGTCGACACCGCCGTACGTGACAGCCGACACCCGATAGCTTTTCTTCAACAGATCGGGGCGTCTCTCTCGCGTTCGGATCAGCGACTGTTCATGGCGCCATGCCTCGATCTTCTTGTGATCGCCGCTTAAGAGGACCTGCGGAACCTTCTCGCCGTGCCACTCCTCCGGTCTGGTAAATTGAGGATACTCCAGCAGATTATCCTGGAGCGATTCAAACTGCGACGATTCCTCGTTACTCAGCACGCCGGGGACAAAACGCGATACGGCATCGATCAGAACGGCTGCGCCAAGTTCTCCTCCCGTCAGCACGTAATCGCCGATGGAAATATAATCGGTTACGACCTCCTGCAGCACCCGTTCATCGATTCCCTCGTAATGTCCGCACAGGAGGATCAGGTCCTTCTCCTGCGCCAGTGATTCGACCTTCGTCTGGTTCAGAACCTCCGCCTGTGGTGTCATATAGACAACGCGCGGCTTCGTGCCGGCCTTTTCCTCGACAGATCGAACGGCGCGATAGACCGGTTCCGCTTCCATGACCATCCCGGCACCGCCGCCGTAAGGATAATCATCGACGCGATTTGTTTTTCTCACGGAAAAGTCACGAATGTTGATCGTCTCTACATGCAGCGACCCGTTCCTGACGGCACGGCCGGTTATACTTGTATTGACGATCGTGTCGATCAATTCCGGAAACAAAGTCAGTACATAAAAATTCATGTGTCATCACTTTCCTTACAGAATCGGCAGATGCATCGAGAGCAGGTGGATCCCATAGCCCATGTCTTCCATATACTGCTCGAACTGCTGCATGAAATCCGGATTATTCAGCATCTCTCCGGCAAGTGCGATTGCCGCGACAAAAACAAAGATATAGAAGACCGTAACGATGATCCCGATAATCAGTCCGGCAATCCCCATTCCTTTACCCGAATATTCCGGGTTCTTATTGCACTGCACAATGCCGACGATCGCCAGAATGATCGCAACGATCGACGGAATCATCAGCAGAGAGTCCAGGAGGATCCCTGCACATGCGAAGATCAGAGACAGCATGCAGCAGATATTGGTTCTCGTGCCGCGCCCCGGCTGATTGTAGTTGTTGTAATTGTTATAATTATTATAGTTGTTGTAATTCGAATTGCCGAAATCACGATATCCGTTATTCGCCTCGCTCCAGCCACCATTGCCGCTTCTTCCCGGCTCGTTCCAGCCGCTGTTTCCGTTTCTTCCCGGCTCGTTCCAGCCGCTGTTTCCGTTTCTTCCCGGCTCGTTCCAGCCGGCGCTGCCGTTCGTATTGTTCCACGTGCCGCTGTTTCCGTTTCCGCTGTTCCGGTCATTCTGTGCCGGATCGCGATTCTCCCATCCGTTATTCCGGTTGTTCGTGGTATCGCTGCCGGCATCGTTGTTCAGCGAAACATTGTCACAGGGTCTGCCGCAGTTGCTGCAGGCTCTTGCGTCATCGGCAAGCTGTGCTCCGCAATATCTACAAGTCTTCATAAAACCGCCTTTCCCATCACCGAAAAACCGTACCGGACATGAACCTTGCGGAAGCACCGGCACGCTCTTTCCTTTGCCTCCGGATCAGAGATCCAGAAGTCCCGGAAGAAGGTGAACGATCATTTTATTTTCAGCTACATCAACATTTATGATACACGCTTTAATGGCCGGAATCAACACTTCGCCGTTTGCCTCGGTCGTGACCGAGTAGACATCATTGGCTCCGGTCTGCAGAATATCCGACAATGTGCCGAAGCGCGAACCGTCTTCGAGATAGACATCCATTCCGATCAGATCGGCGGTGTAATACTCATCCTTTTTCAGCCGTACACCTTGCTCACGGGGCACAAAGAGGTCGAATCCGCGGTGTGCGGCCGCTTCATCCATCGTTTCGATCCCCTCGACCTTCAGAATGACCATTCCCTTAAAAAACTTGGCCGACTGCACTTTCCTGGTCTCGGTGACACTGCCCTTCTGCATGATCACTTCTTTCAGTTTTCTGAAACGCACCGGATCATCGGTCGTCGGAAAAACCTTCATCTCCCCGCGCACACCGTGTGTCGTTGTCACGGAACCTACCTGCAGCAATTTCTGCATATCTTCTCCTTTACAACAGGTGATAAAAGGGAGTCTAACGCGGCTGCGCTAAACCCCCTAATATTTACTCAATAATGTCTACAATAACTTTTTTATCGATTCTGGTAGAGGCTGCCTTCACGACGGAGCGAATTGCTTTAGCGATCCGACCCTGTCTACCGATGACCTTTCCCATATCGTCAGGAGCGACCTTCAGCTCGATCTTGATCTCTTTTCCGTTATCAGTCTCATTAACCACAACAGCGTCAGGATTTTCGACAAGAGCTTTGGCGATCACTTCAACCAACTCTTTCATTCAAAATACCCCCGCTGAATATTATTTCTCGATACCGGCGAGTTTGAAGATCTTACCAACGACCTGTGTCGGCTGAGCGCCATTCTGAAGCCATCTCTTAGCTGCTTCCTCGTCAACTTTGTATACGGACGGATCCTGGTTCGGATCGTAGGTTCCGATCTCCTCGATGAATCTTCCATCTCTCGGAGAGTTAGCATCTGCTACTACGATTCTATAGAAAGGTGCTTTCTTCTGTCCCATTCTTCTCAGACGAATTTTAACTGCCATTTTTCATTACCTCCATGAAATTGAATAATGTAAGATTGTACGTTCTGTACCTGTAAATAATATATGAGAACAATCCGGTTCCTTATCAGAACGGCAGATTGAAACCTCCCAAACCGCCCGGCATCATGCCGCGGCCCTTCCGGCCTTTTCCCTTGAGCATTCCCGGCATCTGCTTCATCATCTTGCGCGTCTGGTCAAACTGCTTGATAAAACGGTTGACCTCGCTGATGTCCACGCCGGCGCCCTTTGCGATACGCTGCTTTCTCGAAATATTGATCAGATCAGGATTCGCGCGCTCCTTCGGTGTCATCGAATGGATGATCGCCTCTTTTCTGGCAAGATCCTTCTCATCGATCATATTCTCGATGTCCTTCATCTTGCCGCTCATTCCCGGCATCATTCCGAGGATCCCGGTAATGCCGCCCATTTTTCTCATCTGATCCATACTGGTCAGATAATCGTCAAAGGTGAATTTGGCTTTTCTCACCCTTGCTTCCATCTCACGGGCCTTCTCTTCATCAACGTTGGCCTGTGCCTTCTCAATCAGGCTGAGCACATCACCCATGCCGAGGATTCGGGACGCCATGCGGTCCGGATAGAACTGTTCCAGATCGGAAAGTTTCTCGCCCATGCCGACAAAAAGGATCGGCTTGCCGCAGATGGCACGGATGGAAAGTGCGGCACCGCCTCGTGTGTCGCCGTCTAATTTGGTAAGGATAACGCCGTCGATACCGACCTTATCCTGGAATGCCTTCGATACATTGACCGCTTCCTGACCGGTCATCGCGTCGACCACAAGGATCGATGCGTCCACACGGACAGCTTCGCGGATCTCAACGAGCTCCTGCATCATGCTCTCATCGATCTGCAGACGACCTGCGGTATCGAGGAGCACAACGTTGGCTCCTGTCTTCTGTGCATGCTCAATCGCGGCTTTCGCGATCTGCACCGGGCTCTTCTTGTCGCCCATAGCAAAAACTTCAACGCCCTGCTTCTCGCCGTTTACCTGCAGCTGTTTGATCGCAGCCGGACGGTAAACGTCACAGGCAACCAGCAGTGGCTTGCGGCCTTTCGCCTTCAGCTTGCCGGCAAGCTTTGCCGCGGTCGTCGTTTTTCCGGCACCCTGAAGACCGATCATCATCAGTACGGTGATCTGTGAGGTGGGACGAAGCGGAAGTTCCGTTGTCTCCGAGCCCATCAACGTGATCAGTTCTTCATGCACGATCTTAACGACCATCTGTCCCGGATTCAGACCGCTCATGACATTCTGTCCGATGGCCTTCTCCTGAACCGTATTTACAAACTGCTTAACGACTTTGAAATTAACATCCGCCTCCAGCAGTGCCATCTTGACCTGCTTCATGGCAGTCTTTACATCGGTCTCCGTCAGAGTGCCTTTGCTTCGAAGGCTTTTAAAGACATCTGTCAGTTTTTCGGTTAAGCTATCAAATGCCATACTATAACTCCTCCAGAATCGATGACGAGATCTCGCGGATCTGTTTCATACGATCCTCGGCTGTTCCTTCCGCCGTTTCTGTTGTCAGCGTCTGGATCTGCCTTATGTTATCCCGAATATGTACAAACTTGTCGACCAGATGAAGTCTGGATTCATAATCCTCCAGCAGCCTGTCACAGCGCTTCATCAGATCGTGTACGCCCTGCCGGCTGATTCCCTCATCGGCAGCCACCTCCGCCGCGGAATAATCGTTAAAAACGATCTCCGTATAGATGCGGCGCTGATGCTCTGTCAGCAGTTCGCCGTAAAAATCAAATAATAATGATTTTTCAACAAAGACTTCCATTCTCTACCCATCAGCCGAAATCGCACAAAAAGAGCGAGTATTTTTTACGTACTCGCTCATAATATACCATTCATTTTCCCGTGTCAAGGTTTTTTACTTGACGCAAGTGTTTTTATTTATCTCTGCGCTCTTCAAGCGGGATATATCTGCGGTGATGACCGACATACTTGTAAGCAGGACGAATGATCTTGCCGCCGTTTACCATCTCCTCGATACGGTGCGCGGACCAGCCTGAAATACGGGCGATCGCGAAGATCGGGGTAAAGAGTTCTCTCGGGAAATCGAGCATAGAATAAATAAAACCACTGTAAAAATCTACATTCGCGCAGATCGGCTTCACAAGGCGGCGTTTCTGCATCATACATTCCTTACCGATCTTCTCGACCGCCTCATAGAGCCGGTACTCATCTTCCACGTCTTTTTCGATGGAAAGCTTTTTCGCGTACTCCTTCAGGATAACGCATCGGGGATCGGACAAGGTATAAACTGCGTGGCCCATGCCGTAGATGAGGCCCGAATTGTCAAAGGCCTTCTTATCGAGGATCTTGTTCATGTAGGCACGGATCTCATCCTCGTTTTCCCAGTTGTGAACGTTTTCCTTAATGTCCTCAAACATCTCAAGGACTTTGAGGTTCGCACCGCCGTGTTTGGGGCCCTTTAAGGAGCCGAGGGAGGCGGCAACCGCCGAATAAGAATCGGTTCCCGTGGAGGATACGACATGCGTCGTGAAGGTCGAGTTGTTACCACCGCCGTGCTCCGCGTGAAGGATCAGCGCGGTATCCAGTACCTTGGCCTCCAGCTGGGTGTACTGTCCATCCGGATGAAGCATCTGCAGCAGATTCTCCGCCAGGGATAATTCCGGCTTCGGATTGCGGATGATCAGATTCTGTCCCAGATGGTAGTGACGATGTGTATGATAACTGTAGACCGCCAGCAGCGGCATCTTTGCGATCATGCTGAGCGACTGCTTCAGGATGTTCTTGATCGTGGTATCGTCCGCATTCTCATCATAGGAATACAGGGTCAGGATACATTTCTGAAGGGAATTCATCATATTCTGGCTCGGCGCCTTCATGATGACATCGCGCGTGAATTCTTCGGGGAGTTCCCGGAACTCGCTGAGGACTTCGATGAATTCCTTCAGCTGCTGATCCGTCGGAAGCGAACCGAATAAAAGAAGATATGTGATCTCCTCAAAGCCGAACCGGCGGGTCTGCATACCGCCGATCAGATCCTTTACGTTGTAGCCCTGGTAATACAAACGGCCGTCGGCCGGAACACGCTCTCCCTTGTCACTGACGGTAATACCGGTTACATCAGAGATCTCCGTCAGACCGGTCAGAACGCCTTTTCCGCTCGAATCACGAAGGCCTCTCTTTACATCATATTCCTGGTACAGCGTCAGATCGATCTTGCCCGACTTTCTGCTGTACTCTACAAGCTGGCTGATTTTGCTGTCTAATTCTTCAGGATTCATACTCATAAATAAGTCCTCCTAAAAATAAAGCGATTAACCGGGAACGAAACCGTTCCGGTTAATCGCATGAGCCGGAAATCAGACTCGAACTGACGACCCCTTCATTACGAGTGAAGTGCTCTACCAACTGAGCTATTCCGGCAATTGCAATAGCACAATGTTCATTATACATATTTTCAACAAAATTTCAACAATATTTTTTGAACATGTGCTGAGGATATCGCGAGAAGCAGTGACAGGAGGGGATATCTCCCCTCCTGTCACATACTTTTCCCGCTTTTAGAATCCTCTGAACACAGAATTAAAAGTTAATGCTCCGGATACTCCGAGAATAATAACCAGGATCAGAATGATCAGAAGCCAGCAGAACTGGGATCTGGCATAGTTGCGAAGGTTGATATTTCCGGATCCGCCCAAAGAGAAAATGATCGCGCAGATCAGTCCGACGATCGGGATCGAGAACAGCAGTGTATACCCGAAATATCCCCACGCACCGATCGGTTTGTACTGCGGCGGAAGCTGAGACTCATTTACTACCGGTTGGTAATACGTGGTCTGCGGCTGCGGATTGTATCCCTGCGGCTGTGCCTGACGGTACTGAGACTCCTGATACTGCTGGCTGGTATTCTGATACTGCTGATTGGCATTCTGATACTGCTGGTTCGAGCTGCCTGCATCCTGCTGGGTATAAGAATACTCGTTCGTCTGCTGTGCTTCCTGCAGCGGAGATCCGCAGCGAACACAGAACTTTGCGCCGTCTTTGTTATCGGCGCCACACTGACTGCATTTCATAATGTTGCCCTCCTCAATTGGTTTGTTCTTTATTCTCAGGATCGCTTCGTACCCTTGCCGTCCCTCTTGCTGAGCTTCAGACGATTCAACGAAACTTCCTTACCTTTGTATTCCACGGTGAACTCGTTCCCCGATGCGATCACCCATGCCCCTTCGACATAGTCCTTATCATCCAGACGCATGCCTCTGACACCGATCGCGTTCTTCTTCTTCTCCGGTACCTCGCTCAATGCGAAGCGAATAAAGAATCCCCGATTGCTCTGCATGACTGCAAAATCACCGGCATCGGCAGGCGCGACCAGGAGCAGCTTGTCTTCAACACTGTTCAGCTTTGTCGCGGCGATCAGCTTCTTCGAGACATCGAATTCCGATCCATCGACAATTTTAATTATACCACTTCTGGTAGCAAAAACAAATTTTTTTTCTTTTACATCTGCCATTGCCGCAGCAAAAACGATCTGCTCGTTTTCCGTCGAGTAATTGCAGAGATTATCGATCGGCGTACCCTTGTCCTTGAACTTGCGGAAAGGAATATCGCGGACACGCACGCTGTGCATCGCGCCGATATCGGTGAAGATCACGACCTTGTCGGTACTCATGCAGCGGAACAGGTACTTTCCTTCCGCATCGGCCGCCTCCTTGTTTCGCTCGTAATTGGCTGCGTCGATCATCTTCGTGTAACCGAAGCGGTCCATAAGGAATACCATCTCGGTCTCCTCTTCCTTCGGTTCCTCCACGATAGCCGCGGCTGCATTGGTAATAACCGTCCTTCTGTCACGGCCGTACTCTTTTCCGATCGCCGTCAGATCCTCCAGAATAACATCGGACATCGTATCGTAATCATTCAGGATATTCTCATATCGTTCGATCTTCCTGACAGTCTCATCGTTTTCTTTATACAGCGCATCGAGTTCGAGACCGATCAGCTTTGCCAGTCTCATTTCGAGGATCGCGGTCGCCTGTCTCTGTGTGAAGCAGAGCTCCTCCGCCATCGCCTTGCTCGCTTTGTGCTTGAATTTGATCCCTTCTGTAACGCCCATGGTCAGACATTCGCGCACCTGCTTCTGTGTTTTTGACCCACGCAGGATCTCGATGATCAGATCGATGACATCGACAGCCTTGATAAGTCCTTCCTGGATCTCTTTCTTCTCCAGTTCCTTGGACAGGAGCGTCTGATACTTTCTCGTTGTGAGATCAAACTGGAAATCCACAAAATTATCCAGGATCTCGCGAAGGCCGAGCGTCTCCGGACGTCCGTTGCAGACAGCCAGCATATTGACGCCGAAGGTATCTTCGAGTCTGGTCTTCTTGTACAGAAGATTCTTCAGGCGTTCAACATCCGCTCCCTTCTTCAGCTCCAGAACGATGCGGATACCTTCCTTCGAGGACTGGTTCGAAATATCGGTGATCTCGGGAGCCTGGCGGCTTTCCACCAGATCCGCCACATCACAGAGGAATTTGCCGATATTGGCACCGATCATCGTGTACGGGATCTCGGTGATAACGAGCGACTGCTTGCCGTTTTTTCCTTTTTCAACGGTAACTTTGCCGCGCACACGGATCTTGCCCACGCCGGTCCGGTAGATCTCCGGAAGTTCATCCTTATTGACAACGATACCGCCGGTAGGAAAATCCGGTCCCTGGACATATTTCATCAGGTCGTCGGAGGTCAGATCCTTGTTCTTGATATAGGCTTTGACCGCTTCTGCCACCTCGCGAAGATTGTGCGGCGGGATGCTGGTCGCCATGCCGACGGCGATACCGTCGGAACCGTTCACAAGGAGGTTCGGAATGCGGACGGGAAGGACCTCCGGTTCCTTCTCTGTTTCATCGAAGTTCGGAACAAAATCGACGATGTTTTTGTCCAGGTCCTTCAGATATACTTCCTGGGTGATCTTCGCGAGTCTCGCCTCGGTATAACGCATTGCCGCGGCGCCGTCACCTTCGATCGATCCGAAGTTTCCGTGGCCGTCCACAAGGATCTGGCCCTTCTTGAAATCCTGTGCCATGACAACGAGGGCATCGTAGATCGAGCTGTCGCCGTGCGGATGGTATTTACCCATCGTATCGCCGACGATCCTCGCCGATTTACGATACGGTTTGTCATAGGCGGTGCCGAGTTCCATCATATCGTACAGGGTTCTTCTCTGTACGGGTTTTAAGCCGTCCCTTACATCGGGAAGAGCTCGTGCCACGATGACACTCATCGCGTAATCGATATAGGATTTCTGCATTAGCTCCGAATATTCGGTTCTGATAATCTCTTCCATTTACGACTCCTTATTTATATATCAAGCTCCGCGTCGGTCGCGTGCTCATAGATGAAGGCTTTTCGCGGCGGAACGTTGGTTCCCATCAGGATCTCCGTCATCTCGGAGGCCATGCGTGCGTCTTCGATCTCTACTCTCCTTAACTTTCGTGTCTCCGGATTCAGCGTGGTCTCCCAGAGCTGTTCCGGATCCATTTCGCCGAGACCTTTGTAACGCTGCAGTGTAAATTTCTTGCCGGCGTTTTTCTTACGATACTTCTCCAGTGCCTTATCATCATACAGATATTCGCCCTCGCCCTTGGTCGGAATGGTCTTGTACAGAGGAGGCATCGCGATATAGACATGCCCCTCGAAGATCAGATCCGGCATGAAGCGGTAGAAAAGTGTCAGAAGAAGCGTGGAAATATGTGCGCCGTCGACATCCGCATCGGCCATGATAATGATCTTGTTGTAGCGAAGCTTCTGGATATCGAAGTCGTTGCCGTACCCCTCGGAGAAGCCGCAGCCGAACGCGTTGATCATTCCTTTGATCTCCGCGTTTGCCAGCACCTTGTCGATGCTTGCCTTTTCGACGTTCAGGATCTTACCGCGGATCGGAAAGATCGCCTGAAAGTTTCTGTCACGGGCCATCTTCGCTGAACCGCCCGCGGAATCACCCTCTACGATAAAGATCTCACAGCGCTCCGGATCTCTCTTCTCGCAGTTTGCCAGTTTTCCGTTGGAATCAAAGGAATATTTCTGGCGGGAAAGCATATTTGTCTTCGAACGCTCTTCGCTCTTTCTGATCTTTGCGGATCTCTCGGCACACTCCAGAACTGCTTTCAGCGTCGGGAGATTCCGGTCAAAGTAACGGGTGATCTCATCACCGGTGACCTTGGCCGTTGCTCTCGATGCATCCGGATTGTCGAGCTTCGTTTTTGTCTGGCCCTCAAAACGCGGATCCGGATGTTTGATGGAAATAACCGCAGTCATGCCGTTTCTGATATCGGCACCGGTGAAATTCGGATCCTTTTCCTTCAGGACGCCGAGTTCCCGCGCGTAGTTATTCATGATCGTCGTAAACTGCGTCTTGAAACCGGTGATGTGCGTGCCGCCTTCCGCGTTGTAGATGTTGTTGCAGAAGCCCAGTACATTCTCCTGGAAATCGCGGATATACTGGATCGCTCCCTCTACGACGATGCCGTCCGCCTCACCCTTGAAATAGATCGGCTCATGCAGGACTTCCTGATTCTTATTCATCTCACGCACGAAGCCGATGATGCCCTCCGGCTCATGATAGACCACGGTATCCGTGCGACCGTCGCGAAGATCGGTAAATGTGATCGTCAGTTCCGGATTCAGGTATGCGGTTTCATGCAGCCGGCTCTTCAGATCCGACGAGGAGAATCTGGTTTTTTCGAAGATCTCACCATCCGGAAGGAAATTGATCTTGGTTCCCGTCTCCTTAGTTTTTCCCAGTTTGGGAAGAAGGCCGTTCTCCAGATCGATGACCGGAACGCCCTTCTCGAAGCGGTCGTGATGGACAAAACCGTCACGGCTGATCTCTACATCCATATAAACGGAAAGCGCGTTGACGACCGAAGATCCTACGCCGTGAAGGCCGCCGCTCGTCTTGTACACCTCGTTATCGAACTTGCCGCCCGCGTGAAGCGTCGTAAAGACCAGACGCTCCGCCGGCATTCCCTTTTCGTGCATGCCGACCGGAATGCCTCGTCCGTTATCGACGACCGTACAGGATCCGTCTGCTTCGAGCGTAACGCTTATCTTCGAACAAAAACCTGCCAGATGCTCATCGACCGCGTTATCCACGATCTCATAGATCAGATGATTCAGACCTTTTCGTCCGGTACTGCCGATATACATACCGGGACGCATGCGGACCGCTTCAAGTCCTTCGAGGACATGAATACTGCTCTCATCGTAATCGTTCTTTTTTGCCATCATTTGACTCCTCTTCCAATATATTCAGCGCGTCCCGAAATGACATGATATGCAGATCGGAATTTTCCCGCATTTCCTTAACCGTCGACAAGGCAAGCTTATCATAAACCGCGACTGTTGCAAACCCGCCGGATGCCGCTCCTGTAATTCCCTCGATAATATCTTCAAAAACGACGCTGTCGGGGATTCCTGTACCGATCCTTGCTGCTGCTTCGACATACACGTCCGGAAAGCCCTTTCCCCGTTCAACTTCATTCGTGGTAACGACCGCATCCAGGTAATCGAGGACTCCCGTTCGCCGCAGCGCCGGGATCGCAAGTTCCGCGTCCGACGAGGTTGCCACCGCCGTCTTCTTCCCCATTGCCTTCAGCTTCTTCACAAAAGCGAGCGCCCATGGCTTCAGCTCCAGTGTATTGCTGTAGAGTTCGATCGCCATCTCGAACCATTCGCGCATCAGATCCTCCGGATCCTCATTGAGACCGAAGCGTTCGATCGTATAGGCCGCGCCGTCCCTGGCATTCATCGTGCCGATGCACTTCTGATAATCAGAGGGGAGCTCAAAGCCCCGCCTTGCGAGAAAATCGATGTCGATCTGCTTCCAGATCCAGAGCGAATCCAGAAGTGTGCCGTCCATATCGAAAATAAACCCCTGATAATCCGATAATTTCTTCATAATACCCCGGTAATAAATGAAGTCCTGCGAGTGCCGTTTGTAATTGAGTATACAAACATGTGTTCGAAATGTCAACTTGACACATAAAACAAGAGCTGCTTTCGAAAAAGCAGCTCTTGCGCAGTCGATAAGGGAATCGAACCCTTGTTTCCGCCGTGAGAGGGCGGCGTCTTAACCGCTTGACCAATCGACCATATAAAGTTTTGCAAAAAATTAGAGTCACTTATTTGAAAGCGACTCTGCGCAGTCGATAAGGGAATCGAACCCTTGTTTTCGCCGTGAGAGGGCGACGTCTTAACCGCTTGACCAATCGACCAAGTAGAACTATACCAAAGCTCTCCGGAAAAAGCAAGCACTTTTTTGAAAAATTTTTCAAGGACGTTTTTTGCGATGCAGGCAGTGCTCTCCTGTGCTATAATCAAGTCCATTCGACACGCGTTTTCGCGGAACTTTACCGGCGTTTCGACATGCCGTCATAAAGTTCCGGCCGAACCATAATATTCATAATAGTAACGGAGGTAACCATGAATAAAAAAGAAGTACTTGAGATCCGCAAACTTTTCGCCAAGGACGACTGCCGTCTCGACCGCATCGCTGCCTGCTATGTTGATGGACACAAGAATAAAGTTTTTCGCATGAAAGAAGCTTTTCTCTCCCTGCCGGATGAGGAAATGTTCAAATACACGGAGATCCTGAAGAAGGCTCTCTCCGGCACTGTCGGAAAAAATCTGCTGAACCTGGAATTCCCGCTTGCCGAAGAGGCGCCCGGCGGCCACCAGGCCGATCTGCTCGCTCTGCGCGACAGCGAGCTCAAGGATGATGCCATGATCGACAGCTTTTTCGATAAGATCGTAGAAACCTATCTCTATGCCGAAAATTATCTGATCCTGCTTGTGCACGGAAACTATGATGTTCCCGGCAAAGCATCGGACAACGCGGAGATGTTCGACTCCTCCGAATATGTATACAACTTCGTCCTCTGCTGTATCTGCCCGGTATCTCTGAACAAGGCAGGCCTTTGCTACAACGCGGAGGTCAATACCTTCGTAGACAAGGTACAGGACTGGATGCTGCAGAACCCCGAGGTCTCCTTCCTCTTCCCGGCCTTCAACGACCGGAACTCCGACATCCACAGTCTGCTCTACTACTCCAAGAATCCGGAGATCCTTCATCCGGAGATCACAGATGACCTGCTCGGCTGCACACTTCCGCTTCCGGCAAGCGACCAGCTCGACACCTTTAATACGATCATTGAAGAGACCTTCAGCAATCATTGTGATTTCGAAGTGGCAAAAACGGTCCACGAGGAATTGAACGCTCTTCTCGAGGGCAAAAAAGAAGAACCGGAACCGACTCCCCTGGAAAAAGCGGATATCCGCCGTTTCCTGGAAAGATGCGGTGCCGATTCCGAACAGATCGAGCACTTTGATGAAGTCTACGATGATGACCGACATGAAGACGTGCATCTGCTCGCCTCCAACCTTGCCAATCCGAAGAAATTCGAAGTAAAATCCCCGGATGTGAAGATCAGTGTATCCGGATCCCGCACCGACCTGATCGAGACGCGTATGATCGACGGTGTCGAATATATCATGATCCCGGTCACGGATACCGTAGAAGTAAACGGTATCAAGATCCGCGCAGGCAGATCAGATCAGGCCCAGCCTTTTGAAACCGAGAGCTAAACCATCTCTGTCCACACGTTCTGTCACATAATCGGCATGTGCCTTTAATTCATCGGCGGCGTTGCCCATGGCAACGCTGACCGCCGCGAAATCCAGCATCTCATAATCGTTCGGTCCGTCTCCGAATGCGACCGAATCTTCTCTCAACGCACCAACTGCCTCCAGAAACTTCTCCATGCCGAATCCCTTGTCATAGCCGGTAACGGTCACCTCACCGTCGGAACTTCCGTCCTGCAATTTATAGCTGGACTCCGCTACCGTGAACTCTTCCCCAAGTGCTTCCCGAATCTCTTCGATCGAAGCCTTTGCCGAGTAATAGCAGGCCTTCTCAATATCCTCGTGAGAATAGATATCATCGGATGTCTGAATCTCACCGAAGAGCTCCTTCCGTTTTTCCTTATCGACCGGATCCCCCGGGAATAATGCTCCTTCTCTCTCCATGATCTCGCGCTTCGCATAGCAGCCATTTGCTCCCTGCAGAATATAGGTTGCCTCCGTTCTCTCACAGAGATCGATCAGCTTATAGCGCATCTCCCTGGTCATGGTATGCTGATAGACGGCTTTTCCGTCGACCCGCACGTCACAGCCGGTACTGCAGACGACCCCGTCAAAGAGACCGCTGTCCATCAGAAATGAATAGATCTGGTTATGTGCCCTGCCCGTGCAGATGACCATTCTATGACCGTTGGCTCTGGCCTTTGCAAGTGCTTCTGCCGCCGAATCCGGCAGCTCTCCGTTGAAATTCGTCAATGTTCCGTCAATATCCAAAAAAACTACTTTTCTGCTCACTTTTTCACTCTCCTGACCGGTACGGCTTTCGCACGAACAGCCTCACTGAAAACCCTCTCTTCGTTCGCTTTCTTTAAGGCAGCCATGATGCGTTCATAATTCTCAGCCCTGTGCGGGAACGTACATCCCGAACAGTCTTTGATAATTTTACCATCGATGTCAAGATACGCGGGATGTCCCGGACAATTTTCCGTCAGATAAAAAGGGCAATAGCAGAACAGACAGTTAAAATCCTCCAGTCCCTTATGACAGGGAAAATATTTACATGCCTTATTTTCAAAATAACGATACGAATTATCCATGGGCACCTCCCGCTTCCTGGTTCACCGGTTCTTCTGCTTCTGTCCGTATGTTTACGCATTATAGCATAATGTTCCGACTCCCGCTATACCAACCGGAATTCCGAGGGCCTATCTTCGCACGGCCGATCTCGGCAGGAAAAAAGCTGCCCTTCCCGTTAGGGACAGGCAGCTGTGTGCTTTAGTGTACATGTACTTTTTCGTGCATTCCCGACGCAAGTCGTTCCGTCATCTGCTCCCTGCTTTCTCCGCAGGCGAGAGCCAGCTCGCTGCATACCATGTCAACGGCGTCTCTCAGGTAACGTTCATCGATCGTTGTAAACTTACGCCCCTGTTCCAGCCTGGCTCTTCTCTTCTTGAAGAGAAGTTTGATCATGGCAACACATTCATTCAGATCGCACCTCTTCAGGATGTCCTTGAACTGTTCCTCCCGGAACTTCTCACTTTCCACAACAAGGGGTTTGATCTCCGCAAGATTGTCAATAAGTGCCTCTGCTTCCGTCCTTTCAATGGCATAGCGCATTGTGACCTTAACGTTGTCAACGGGCGAATAGATCGTGCTTTTCCCTGTGTTCACCGGATGCAGGATATAGTACTTCCGCTTCCTGTCGCAGCCCGGTATGGTCAGGTTTGTTACATCTTCTACGAGGCATGGTCCGGTAGTTCCATAAACGACAAATTCACCTTTCTGATACATTCTTTGCCTCTACTTTCTATTCAGTTCCAACTAAGCCAATTTATATATCTCATTATAGCAGATTTCGCGACCAATTGTATGACCAATTTTTCTTCGGATTTTAGGGCACTCTGCACACTGCTTATGGTTTTGTCTTTACACGTTATCCTCTGCATCCCTGACTCTGCTTTTCCGAAACTTCCGAACTTTTCGGCATTTATAAAAAGTGGTATCGATTCCGTCAATTTATACGCTCTATATCGTGTATTATTTAGTATACATTTCTACCATATATATGATATAATCTACAAATGTGTAATCATAAATAATTTAGCAGCAATGAATCAATAATGAGGTGAATCCCAATGGCCAACGCAGCTCTCCCCAGGAGCACAAATAAAAGTATGACCAAGCAAGTAAAACAAAAGCAGGTCAAGCCGGCAAAATCCAAAAATAAACCGAAAGGCGCGATTATCGGTCTGATCATCATGGGTATCGTTATCGTCATTCTTGCGATCGGTGCTCTCGTCTATTCCCGTTACCAGCAGGTAAAAACGGATTTCACCGGAAAGTTTTTCTCCGGGACGACGATCAACGGCATCGATGCCGGCGGACTTAACGTCGATGAAGTCGAGGCAAAAATCGCCGAATCCATCGATGATTTTAACCTTGCCGTCAAGTTCCGTGAAGACAAGACCGAGACGATTACAGGCGCGGACATCGATTATCACTATGAGTCAGACGGTTCCGTACAGCGAATGATGGACGCCCGCACGGACGGCGATTATCTGAAAGCAGCGCTCACCGGTGGCAAAGTTTCCACAACCGTCACGGTCGGCAATGAAGCCGTCTATGATAAAGATAAGCTCAATGCTGTCATTGCGGCTCTTCCGGAACTGCAGGATGAGAACATGGTCCCGCCGAGTGACGCGCATCTGGAATATCAGGAGAACAAATTCGTTGTTGTTCCGGAATCCGCCGGCACACAGCTGAACAAAGACCTTGTCATTGAAGCGATCACCAAGGCGGCAGAGGACACTGAATCCGAGATCGACATTACGACGCTGGAGGGTGCCTACTCCTCTCCCACTGTCCTGGCAGCCGATGTCGGTGAGCAGCTTCAGGCGCAGGCCGATCAGTTGAATACCTATACGACAGCATCAATCACCTACCAGCTTCTCGGCGGCGATCAGGTTCTTGACGGCAACACAACAAAGGACTGGCTCTCTGTGGATGAGAACGGAAACTACTACAAGGATGATGCCGTCTGGAATCAGCATATTCAGGACTACGTCAGCGCGCTTGCCGAGCGCGTAAACAGCATCGGCTCCACCCGTCCCTTCAACGCTACGGGAATCGGACGCATCGAAGTATCCGGAGGAAGCTACGGTAATCTGCTGAACGGTGAAAAAGAGATCGCACAGCTCACGGAAGAGCTCAATACCGGCGCGGTCGTTACCAGACAGCCGAATTACACGTACTGGGATGTGTCTCTGGATAATGACGGATTCGGCAATACCTATGTAGAGATCGACCTCAGCCGCCAGCATCTGTGGATCTACACAGACGGTCAGCTCTCTCTGGAAACGGATATCGTATCCGGAACGATGGACGAAGGCAACTATACGCCGCCGGGAGTCTTCCTTCTGCAGAACAAACAGCAGAACGCGATCCTTCGAGGAAAGAAAGATCCGGAGACCGGAAAATACGAATACGAATCTCCTGTAAAATACTGGATGCCGTTCAACGGCGGTATCGGCCTTCACGATGCGGATTGGAAATGGGCATTCGGCGGAACTGAGTATCTGTACAACGGTTCCCACGGCTGCATTAATCTGCCGCCGGAAGTAGCCGGTCAGGTATACGATCTCGTTCATTACGAGATGCCGATCATCGTCTACTACTCTCAGCCGTACGAGCTGCGCCCGTCCAGTGACGGTTCTCAGCAGATCGTGAACGCAACGGGAATTGCCAACGAATAAAAATAAAGATGCGATTCGGACAATATCACCTTAATAATCCTGTTGTGATATCGTCCGGATCGCATTTCTTATTCCGCTAATTGTTTAATGTCATCGGATCAAACCATCGGATCAAAGAAAGAAAAATGCTCATGTTACGGGAAAATTTGCTTCGGGAATTTGAACTTCATAAAGACATCCCCCTGTCCGGCCAGGCGCTTGCCGATCAGTTCCATGTCTCGCGAAATGCCGTCTGGAAAGCCATCAACTCTCTGAAGGAGGAAGGCTACCCTATCCTGACGCAGGGACGTAAGGGATATCTGCTGGCTCACGGAAGCGATATCGTCACGGAGGACGGTCTTCGCTCTCTCCTGTCCCCTTCCCTTTCCGATCTGCGGATCCTCGCTATGAAGGAAGTCGATTCCACAAACATGGAAGCGCGCCGTCACCTCGCAAGAGGATACAGCGGACGCATGCTGATCGTCAGTGAGAGCCAGACAAACGGCAGAGGCCATGAGGGAACTTCCTTTCTGTCTCCGCCCAAAGAAGGCGTTTATATCTCCCTTGCGATCCCGGTCTCCATTCCTTTCGATAAGGCACGTTACGCAGGCCACGGCGCTGCTGTAGCAGCGATCCGGGCTCTTCATTCCACCGGAACGGAAGCTTCGATCCGCAAGGTCAATGAGCTCTGGACCACCGCAAAGATCGGCGGGATCCTTACCGAGGCACATACGACCGATCTGGAATCCGGCCGGATCACCAGTCTCATTATCGGTGCCGGGATCTACCGCACCGCCTTTGCGGACGGTATCACCCGATCTCAGATCGCGGCAGCCTTCACGAACGAACTCTTCTCTCTCGATCTGACTGAACCGGTGACCTTCCTTGACGAATATCATCTACTGCATAAATAAACATCCCCTTATCCGACACAGAAAATCCGCAGCGATGATCCATAACGGTAATTGCGTAACGAAGAAACACGCCCGCACGAAAGCTATCTTTCATGCGGGCGTGTTTTTTCGTTATTTTTTTATTACAGTTCGATCTTGCTCTCCAGCGTGAAGGAGAAGGCAACTCCGTTTTCGTAGTTCTCTGCGTAGCATTTCTGACCGTGAGAGTCCATGATCGCTTTGACGATCGACAGGCCGATGCCGCTTCCTCCGTATGCGCGGGTCCTTGCCTTGTCTACCTTAAAGAATTTGATCCAGATCTTGTCCAGATCCTCCTCGGGAATCCGTTCTCCGGTATTGAAGACGGTCGTTGTAACGATGCCGTTTTCCTCCTTCATCCGAATGTCGATGACCTTCTCACCGTCCAGATGATTCAACGCATTGGTCAGGTAATTGGTGACGACCTCTTCGATCTTGAATTCATCTCCCCAGACAGGGAATGCTTTCGACTCATCGAAAATAATTTTTGCTTCCTTCTGCTCGATCAAAAGCTTCGATGCCTGCAGAACGCCCTTGATCAGCGCGGTCAGATCGAAGCGCTCCATTCTGGCTTCGTCATTTCCGAATTCCAGCTGGTTCAGTGTGAGCAGCTGCTTGACCATCTTGTTCATTTTTGCGGACTCGTCCATGATCACGTCGCAGTAGAAATCACGGCTTTCCGGATCCTCGTTGACATTGTCCTTCAGGCCTTCCGCGTATCCCTGGATCAGTGCGATCGGCGTCTTCAGCTCATGCGAAACGTTGGAAATAAACTCCTTACGCATTTCGTCGATCTGGTTTTTCTCATCGATATCCTTCTGGAGGCGCATATTTGCACTCTTAAGGTCACTGACAGCGCTTTCCAGCTTATCAGACATGACGTTGAAGTTCTCGCCGAGCTGCCCGATCTCGTCCTCTCCGCCGCTCTCATAGCGCACACCGAAGTCAAGGTCGGCCATTCTCTTGGAAAGCGCCGAAAGCTCCTGCAGCGGCTCTACAACGCGTCTCGTGACAAGCCAGATGATCACGGCACCTGCCGCAACGGCGATCAGGCCGACATACACATAGAAACGCATCGATACTGATGCCGCTCCGGAAATACTCTCGATCGGACAGGTCACCAGATAGTAATTGCCATTATCGAGAACACCCCATAATTCCAGATAATCCATGCCGGAGAACCGGTCCTGCATGCGGATCATCTTGTAGGAAGTATTTTCCTTGATGATGCTCGTATGCATATCCTCTTTTCCAAGGACAATACCGATCAATCGTCCCGTCATGGTGATGTCATTCGTTGAGTTTGTTGCCAGGCAGGTCAGCTGCGAATCCGTCAGGACGTACGTGAGGCCGTTGACCGAACAGAATTTCTCGAAGTCATCCGAAACCTGCGTCTCCTTGCCAGTTCCGTCATTACTCCCGGAATTACTCATCTCTGCCATCATATCCCAGCTAGAAAGGAGCTTCTTCTGTTTGTTTTGCAGATAGAAATCATCGATGAAGAAATACTGGAACACACCAATGGCAACCAGGATCAGCGCGGAAACAGCGATAAAAATGCATGCAATCTTTTTGCGGATCGACTTCTTCATCATTGCGCGTCCACCTCGAACTTATAGCCCATTCCCCAGACCGTGTGAATATAACTTCCCTTCTCGCCGATCTTGCTGCGCAGCTTCTTCACATGAGTATCGATCGTTCTGGCATCCCCGAAATAGTCGTAGTTCCACACATTATTCAGGATCTTCTCACGGGAAAGCGCGATACCGCGGTTCTCCAGAAAGTAGGTAAGCAATTCGAATTCTTTATAAGAGAGGTCGATCGGCGTACCGTCAACAAACGCCTGGTGAGCGGCCTTGTTGATGGTGATCCCGCCCGCTTCGAGCGTATCGTCTCCGCCCAGCTGGTTCGTCCGGCGAAGGATCGCCTCGACTCTCGCAACGAGGATCTTCGGGCTGAACGGCTTGGAGATGTACTCATCCACTCCCAGATTGAAGCCGAGAAGCTCATCTCTCTCATCACCCCTTGCCGTCAGCATAATGATCGGCACGCGGGACCCCTGCGCACGGATCTCCCGGCACACCTCCCAGCCGTCCAGCTTCGGCATCATCACATCCAGAATGATCAGAGCTACATTTTTATCCTCATAAAAAACGTTCAGCGCTTCCTCACCGTCTCCCGCCTCAACGACGTCGAAGTCCTTCTTCACCAGGAAATCCCTGACCAGCTTCCGCATTCTTGCTTCATCATCAACAACCAAAACCTTTAATTTATCCATAAACACACCTCACGCAATGTCATACACTTTCTTTATAGAGTAATTGTAAAAAACGAATGTGTCAACATTGTGAACCACGCAAAGATACCCCGCGAATTCCGCGGGGTATCCTGTCATTATTCCTGCATATTACGAATCACGCATCTGGTGAAAAACTTATCCCCTGTGACTGCTTTACCTGCCGTGTACGTTGTATTCTTGACCGGGATGATCCGTCACCTCATTATACTGCACATCTTCGCCGTTTACGTTTTTCGTTACAACGGTATAGTTGAAGTCACTTCCTTCTGCCGCATCGCAGACAGAGACAAAAACGGTGCAGAGCAGGAAGAAGTCACCGAGAAACTGCGGACGTGCGCCGCTAGCGTAAATCGTCGGAGAAAAACCGATCGCCGTCATCGTCGCAAGGCCGCCGAAGAAAGTAATAAACGGCAGAATATTCGTTTTTCCAGGTCTCAGATAAAGAAGCGACGCGCCGAGGAGCGCATACATCGCGATATGGATCGTCTCGCACAGCGCTTCCCGAAGGTTCAGTCCGAAGGTAACGTTATCGACGGTGATCATGGTATAGATGAAACCGAGCGGATGTGCGTTTCCCGAGATCACCGATCCGGTGCGGACGATCCAGCAGAGGCCGAAATAGACAAACAGAACGATGCCGATCAGACGAAAGATTTTATCTTCCTTTCGATATCGGAAGGCACAGTACGCGACGATTCCCGAAAGAGCCAGGAAGACAAGCGGCATGAACTGCTCAGTATTTTCGACCGCATACCAGAGTCCCCAGAGAAGCTTGTCCGGTGCGGAATACATATCATATTTCGGCATCTGGCCGTAGACCTCGATCTGCGAGCGGAGCGCGTTGCCGGGCAGCTTGTAGAAGAATGCCGTAAGGATAATTCCGGCAGCAGTCAGGATCATCATATGCTTATCAAAGTGCTTCTTCACAAAGCTGTTGAATAAGAACAAAAGGATGAGCGCGCCGCTCATAAACGCCGCTCCCTGTTCAAAGCTAGCCGTGTAGATGCACGCGATCCACGCCAGGATCAGATCCTTCCTCGTGTAGGAAGAATTCCGTGCCTGGCAGACCAGCGGATAGATCGCAACAAGGATACCCGCCGTTCCCCACAGATACATGATATTCGCGCACTTCCAGAAAACAGCTCCCGTGAGGACTGCGGCGGGAATCAGCGTGAAGATACCGATCGCCAGAAGGACCGTCTCGATCCGATGGTCAAAGCGTTTCCCGAAGTCACAGATCCTGCAGGCGTAGATCAGAAGAATGACCCACATGGCCGCGTCGACTGCGGTAAAAACAAATCCCGGAAGCTGCAGCAGCAGAACGAGGATGCCCTGCGGAATGATCCTCCCTCCCCAGTTGTTCACAAAGAAGGACGCCCATCCGGTGAACGATCCGAACTGTTCGATCCCCTTCATAAAGACAAAGTCATCGTTCTTATTTACAATGACGGAACTCATGAGGAAAAAGCAGATGTAGAGAAGGGTATAAAAAGCAAGGGTATGCTTGCTCTTGCCGGTCATTTTTTCAGCTCTGGTCATCATCTCCGTCACTCCTCTATGTACAAGGTTTCATTACCATCCGGATCGCGGGTCAGAAAACCGATCTTCCCGTTTTCCATCGTCTCGCTGCACGCCGGCGGCACAAAGGACTGAAAACCGCAATCGCGATAGTCGATCCCGTCATCCATTACATCTGTAACATCCGGCCTGTCTTCAAGCTTGGTCGGCAGCACATATACTTTGCCTTCATTCAGAAGGCAGAGCCGCATGTTCGCATAGACGCCGCTGTCATGCCGGTCATTTCCGTAATTGTAATATTCATAGGTAAGCCCCGGGATCAGGAACCAGCCGCTGATGAGCGTTCCGTTTTCTCCCGTATTAACTGCCTCTATGTTAAAGGCTGTCTGCTCAATATCGCCTTTGTCAAATTCCTCTTCGGCAAAAACGGTGACCTCCGTGTTCTCCTGTCTGTATCTGACGAGCAGGCCGAAGATCAGAAGGCAGGCCGCAATGACTATAAGGCCGATCACCATCAACTCTCGCGTGCGTTTTTCCATCTGCCCTTCCCTTCCTTTACTTTTATCGCAAAACCACGCTTACAGTTTATTTCCGTTAAGATATCTCGCGATGATATTCGATGAGTTACCGATATAACAGAACCGCTCTGCCATCTGCGCAGGAGTAAGCGGTCTGGCTTTATCGTCCATTCCGTCAATGACAAGCGCGTCAAAAACGCAGCCCGTTTCAAAGGAACCGGTATTGCCGAACAGGGAACCGCTCTGCCTCGTAGCCATCCAGAACGCTTCCGGAAAACCGATCTGCCGATTGCCTTCCGGTTCATAGAAATTCTTGAGCTTTGACAGCTGTACCGCTCTGGCTGCCTGTGTATATACACCGATGTGATGTCCTGCGGAAATATCACTGCCAAGGCAGATATTCATGCCGCGGTCCAGCAGCGCGCCGGTCTGCATGATGCCGGCAATGACACTGATCGTAGCATCCGGACACTGTACGGCATACCCGTCGTGCTTTTGCAGGATCTCGATATCCTCCTTTTCCGGGAATATGAAATGCGCGCCGATGACAGGACCGTTATCCATGAGACCCGCGCGCTCATAGATCTCCGTATCACATGTACAGTCAGGGTAAAGGATCCTTGCCTGCTCCGCTTCCCATTTGGATTCCACCAGATGGGTCTGCACGCCGACGCCGTATTTTTTGCCGAGAAGTCCCAGCCCGTTTATCAGTTCGGGCGAACAGGACGGGGCAAATCTCGGAGTCAAAATCGGCTTCATATACCGGTTCGCTGTGAATCTCTCCAGAAATTCCTCTGTTTCCTTCAGGGAGACCTCCGTATTTTCCTCCAGATCGGATCCGGAAGCACGATCCATATTGACCTTGCCGACAAATCCCTTCATTCCCTTCTCTTCCATTCTCTCAAGAAGATACGATGTCGCCGGAAGGTGGATCGTCCCGAAGACGCAGGCATGCATCGTGCCGTTCGCGATCATATCATCGACGAAGGCATCGTATGCCAGACGGGCAAACTCAATGTCCGCATATCTTGCTTCCATGGGGAACGTACAGTTCGCCAGCCAGTCCGGAAGGAGAAGATCCATTTCGAGACCGCGGTTTAGATATTGCGGCGCATGTACATGCAGATCGGAAAAAGCCGGGATCAGAACCTTGTCACCATATTCCGTAACCTGCAGTCCGCGGTATTCGTGCGGGATCTCCGGCCAGATTCCTTTTACCAGCCCATTCTCCACGCCGATATAGCTGTCGGCATATACCGCCAGATTATTCCTATCCTTTGAATAAACAATGTTTGAATGAATCAGTAACACTTTTCTATCCTCCGATCATACCACTCATTTTTGTTCAATATTCCTGCATCCGTCATGCGAGATCTCATGCAGGCGTGATCCCGCATGCATTCTATTACAGCAAAAAACCGCATCCCGAGCGAACTCAGGTGCGGTCTTCCTGCAGGAAAAATTTCCACCTAACAGGCAAGCGAGCCCTCAAAAGCGTCTCGCTGCAAATAGTGGAGACGAGGGGAGTCGAACCCCTGTCTTGAAAAACATCACAGACCCTTCTACATGCTTATCTCGTTTTCGTAGACCCTGTACTATCCAAACGGGCAAACTTGGCACAGGTCGCTGGCAAGGTTATCTTAGCATCATCTCTCGGCAGCTTGCTTAATGACGAGCAGCCGCTTCTTTTGAAGTCTGAGGAGTACAGCGGCGATATCCACAGACCTTAAACCCGCTTACGCGGGCCCGCAAAGACTGCGATCAGGCAGCCAGAGCGTATTCGCTATTGTTGTTAGCAATTATTGTTTGGTGTCGGATTTAAGAGGTGTCCACCATCCTCTGCATGCTTCTGTCTGATCGGCCTCCCAATCGAAACCAGTACGTCCCCTTTCGGGTCGGAAGCCATAGCGGCATCCGCTATGCGGATCTGTACTTCTGTACCGATCCGTCCGCTTGGTTCGTTCTCTGATCAGAACATAGTAAATATATTACAAAAACTCCTGCCTGTCAAATAGCCGCGGTCGCGCGGTCTGCCATATCAGAGATTTTTGACCTTGAAGCTTCTCTCCGCCTCCCGGCGCATATCCTTCTTCGCGATATCCGCGCGCTTGTCGTAGAGTTTTTTACCTTTGGCCAGGCCGATCTCGACCTTGATCAAAGCTTCCTTGAAATAGACCTGCAGCGGCACCAGCGTATACCCGCGCTCCGCGATCTTTCCTTCGAGCTTTACGATCTCCTTCCTGTGCATCAGGAGCCGCCGCGGCCGAAGCGGATCTTTGTTGAAGATATTGCCCTTCTCATAGGGACTTACATGCATCCCGTAGATAAAAAGCTCACCCTTGTCGATGCGGATGAAGGATTCTTTGATCGAGCACTTTCCCATACGCATCGATTTTACTTCAGTGCCAACAAGTTCGATGCCGGCCTCGTATTTTTCTTCGATAAAGTAGTCATGATACGCCTTCTTGTTGTTGGCGATCAGACGGCTTTCCTTTCCCTTATCCATCGTTTATTCCTCCGAAATATTCGAAATATTCCTTATGTCTCTTCTTCCGCAAGCCGGAAGTCGATCGTACGGTTGCCGACATCGGCTTTTACCGCGCACACACGCACTTTCTGACCCAGACGGAAGCTTCTGCCGTGTCTTCTGCCGCTGATCGACATCGTTTCCTCGTCATACTCATAGAAATCGTCCGTAAGCGTCATGACATGCACCAGACCCTCCACGGTATTGGGAATCTGTACATAGAAGCCCCATTCGGTCACACCGGTGATAACAGCATCCCATTCCTCGCCGATATGGTTCAGAATATACTCGGCCATCTTCATCTTGTTCGTCTCCCGCTCGACTTCTACAGAGCGGCGTTCCAGTGCCGAGGTCTTCCAGGCAACTTCGTCAAGGTTCTTCGCATAAGTGGTGATCCGTTTTCCGTCCAGTCTTCCCCGCAGATCATCCTTGATAATGCGATGGATCTGGAGATCCGGATACCGTCGGATCGGTGACGTAAAATGACAGTAATATTCCGCGGCCAGCCCGAAATGGCCGGTGCACTCGGCGCTGTAGCGGGCCTGCTTCATCGACCGCAGGATCATCGTACTGATCATCGGTTCTTCCGGAGAACCTTTGATCGACTTTAATATCTTCTGTACTTCCTTTGGCGAGATCTCATGAAGTTTCTTCTCCACCGGAAAGCCCATGGAGCGGATCATGCTGAGCGCGCTTTCCATCTTCTCTTCATCCGGATTCTCGTGCGTCCGGTACAGGAAAGGAACGTGCTTATCGTAATATGTTTTTGCCACGACTTCATTAGCTGTCAGCATGAACTGTTCGATCAGGCGCGTCGCGGTATTGGGCATCGCGCCGTAGATCTTCTCGGGATGTCCCTCCGCGTCGAGAATGATTTTTGTCTCCGGGAAATCAAAATCGATCATACCGCGGTCCGACCTGTTTTTTCGAAGGATCGCCGCCAGCTCTCCCATATCGGAAAGCATCGGAACGATATCCGCATAACGGGCACGAAGTTCGGGATCTTTGTCAACAAGGATCTTCTCTACATCCGGATAGTTCATGCGATGCGCGACGCAGATCACGGTCTCGGCGATCCTGCTCTTCAGAATCTTGCCGTTTTTGTCCAGATGGACGATGCAGGAAAGAGCCAGACGATCTTCTCCTTCATTGAGGGAGCAGACACCGTTCGACAGCTTCTTCGGAAGCATCGGGATCACACGATCCGCCAGGTAGACGGAAGTGCCGCGCTTCAGCGCCTCCCGGTCGAGTGCGCTGTTGCTCTGCACGTAGTTGCTGACATCGGCGATATGAACGCCGAGGATCCAGCCGGAGCCTTCTCTTTCGAGAGAAACGGCATCGTCGAGATCTTTGGAATCGACACCGTCGATCGTGATCAGTACCTCGTTTCGAAGGTCCAGACGTCCGTTGAAATCACCTACCACAGGGCCGTCAGGACAACGATCTGCCTGCGCCAGGACACGTGCCGGAAATTCGGTCGGTACACCGTAAGCAAGAACGATCGATGTAATATCCGCGCCCGGTTCATCGGAGACCGGCTTTACATTTCTCGGCTTCTTTGCCGGCATGATCTCACCGTTCTCCGGTTTTGCCGGCTTCGGTGCCTGTGCTTTGGCGTGAACGCGCTGGTAGCAGCCGCGCCTCGTGATCTCGATTTTCTTGTCCGCCTCGAGAAGGTCAAGGATCTGCATCAGTTCCCTCCGTCTCTCCTTGGGAATTTCCAGAAGAACGGCAATATCCTTGGCTCTCATCGGAACATAGTTCTTCGAGCAGATCAGATCGTAGACCGTGCGCATGCGATTCTTCAGTTGTTTGGCTTTATAGTTCTGTTTCATATTCCTCGATTCTTATAGTTGCTATATTAGCGAAGTGAAGCCTCCGATGCTTCGCATCTCCGGCTTTCGCGCTGTCGCGCTATCCATCCGAGCGTAACAAGCCGGGTCTGCATGCAAGCATGCGCCCGGCTTGTTACGCTCGGATGCACTTCGCTCGTAGAACGCGAAAAAAGCTGCTGCAAAGGAACTTTGCAACAGCTTTGTGTATCAGAAGTTTACGTTCAGGAGAACGGCCAGCGCAACAAAGATGACCGCGCAGATTCGCGTCACGGTGATCAGACGTCCTTCTGCGGATCGACGCTTATTGCGGCTCCAGTATGTATCGGAGCTCGTCATTCCGCCGATTGCTCCAAGGCCTGCATCCTTTCCCTGCTGCATCATGATTACGACGATCAGGGCTACACTATCTATTGCAAAAAGTACTGTTAAAATGGTTCTGATGACAACTGCCAACTCAAGTTACCTCCCACAGGTTCTTAAAAACTCACAAAGTAGATGTTACCATAGTGTCTGCGGAATTACAACACTTTTTTCAATAAACAGACGATTCCGTTCTTCTATGCTTTTGCGGTTCTCGGCTTCTCACAGATCTTCCAGAATGATTGTAAAAGGGCCGTCGTTTTCCAGAGAAACTTTCATATCCGCGCCGAAGACACCGGTCTGAACAACCGCTACGCGCTTCTTTGCTTCTTCCACGATATAGTCGTAAAGCGCTTCCGCTTCCTTCGGATCGCCGGCTTCGACGAAGCTCGGACGATTCCCCTTCTTGCAATTCGCATAGAGCGTGAACTGAGATACGAGAAGAAGTTCGCCGCCGACATCGGCCAGTGACAGGTTCGTCTTGCCGTTCTCATCTTCGAAGATCCGAAGACCGAGCAGCTTCTTCAGATACTTGTCCGCCGTCGCTTTATCGTCTCCGTGACCTACGCCGATGAGAACCAGGAATCCCTTCCCGATCTCACCATTCACCTGCCCGTCGATCTTTACATCTGCGTGGTTCACACGCTGAATAACAAATTTCATCTTTCTTTCCGAATCTTATTTCCCGGCTTATTTCTCGATGAGGAGGGATTTACCGGTCATCTCTGCCGGTTTCTCCATACCCATGAGGTCGATCAGTGTCGGAATGATATCGCAGAGTGCGCCGCCCTCTCTCAGGCCGTATTTCGGATCCGCGTTTACAAGGATAAACGGAACCGGATTGGTGGTATGCGCGGTCCACGGATCGCCTGTTGTCTCATCGACCATCAGCTCCGCATTTCCGTGGTCCGCGCAGATGAACATCTGGCCGCCGACTTCCTTCAGAGCTTCTACGGCCTTGCCGACACACTCATCTACCGCTTCGACTGCTTTGATCGCCGCGTCCTCGTTTCCGGTGTGGCCAACCATATCCGGGTTCGCGAAGTTCGTTACGATCACATCATATTTGCCGGAACGAATGGCATCGGTCAGCTTGTCACATACCTCGTACGCGCTCATCTCCGGCTGCAGATCGTAGGTCGGAACCTTCGGGGACAGAACCAGGATGCGGTCCTCACCTTCATTCGGTTCCTCAACGCCGCCGTTGAAGAAGAAGGTAACGTGCGCGTATTTCTCGGTCTCGGCGATACGAGCCTGTGTCATATGGTTTGCGGCGAGCCACTCACCGAAGGTATTGGTGATCTCTTCTTTCTTGAAGGCAACATACTTGTTCGGGATGGTCTCATCATAGTCCTTGAAGCAGACAAAAGTCAGATCCAGGAGTTTCTTTCTCTCAAATCCGCTGAATGCCGGATCACAGAAAGCTCTGGTGATCTGACGCGCACGGTCCGGACGGAAGTTAAAGAAGATCACGGAATCGCCGTCCTTGATCGTGGTAACCGGTGTGCCGTCCTCATTCTTCATAACGGTCGGAAGGATGAACTCATCGGTAACGCCCTCCGCATAGGAAGCCTTTACAGCCTCAACCGGGTCTGTGCCGCCGTCAACGCCTTCACCCTCGGTCAGAGCCACATATGCTTTTTCCTGACGATCCCAGCGATTATCACGGTCCATCGCGTAGTAACGGCCGGAGATCACGCCGACCTTACCTACACCGATCTCATTCATCTTGTCAACGAGCTGCTGCATATAGGTCTTGCCGGAATCCGGCGGAGTGTCACGGCCGTCCATGAAGGTATGGACAAAAACGTTCTCAACGCCGTTTTTCTTTGCCATCTCAAGAAGTGCGAACAGATGGGTGATGTGGCTGTGCACACCGCCGTCGGAGAACAGGCCGAACAGATGCAGGGAGCTGTTCTTCTCCTTGGCATTGTTCATGGCTCTTAAAAGCTCTTCATTCTCGAAGAAATCACCGTCCTTGATGGCCTTGGTGATACGGGTAAGATCCTGGTATACGATGCGGCCTGCGCCCATATTCATGTGGCCGACCTCGGAGTTACCCATCTGGCCGTCCGGCAGACCTACGAACATGCCGCTCGCCTGTCCCTGTACATACGGGCACTCTGCCTTCAGCTGGTCTACGACCGGTGTCTTTGCCTCGCAAACGGCGTTGTGCTCGCACTTTGCTCTCTCACCATATCCGTCAAGAATCATCAATACGGTAGTTTTTTTACTCATTACGCTCTCCTTATCTGGAATTTTTCTTTGAAAAACATAGTTATCGATTCAACATTCTTAATAATACTGAATTCCGCCCCGAAATTCAATACGCAATACGCCAGAAAAAAGCACCGCCGCTCCGCGCCAATTAGGCGTTTTTGAGCGGCAGTGCTTCGAAAATCAAATAAGTACTTTGGACAGGAATTCCTGCAGACGCGGATCCTTCGGATGCTCGAAGAAATCCTTCGGATTGTTCTCTTCCTTTATCTGTCCGTCATCGACGAACAGCACACGTGTCGCTACTTCACGTGCAAAGCCCATCTCATGTGTAACAACGGCCATGGTCATGCCGTCCTCGGCAAGTTCCTTCATTACTTCCAGAACTTCGCCTACCATCTCAGGATCCAGCGCGCTGGTCGGCTCATCGAAGAGCATCATCTTCGGATTCATGGCAAGAGAACGGACGATCGCGATTCGCTGCTTCTGTCCGCCGGAAAGCTGTGACGGATAAGAATCGATTTTGTCCAGCAGGCCGACGCGGTCGAGAAGCCTCTTCGCGTTCTCATCGGCTTCCTCCTGTGTCTGCAATTTCAGAAGGACCGGAGCCATTGTGATATTCTGGCGGATCGACATGTGCGGGAAGAGATTGAAATGCTGGAATACCATTCCCATCTGACTTCTTACCTTGTCCACGTCGACGCCCGGCGCGTTGATCCGTTCGCCGTCGAACCAGATCTCACCCTCTGTCGGTGTCTCAAGCAGATTGAGGCAGCGAAGAAAGGTGCTCTTTCCGGAACCGGAAGGTCCGATAATAACGACCTTCTCCCCTTTTTTGATATCAGTCGTGATCCCTTTCAGGATCTCAACGGTACCGTTCACGGTATTAAAAGATTTGTGGAGGTTTTTAACGGAGATCACTCTTTGCCAGCCTCCTTTCGATTACATGCAGGATCTGCGTAAGGATAATTACGATCACCAGGTAGATCGCAGCCACCGCGATCAGCGGCGGGAATGCGTCATAGGTCTGAGAACGAATGATATCACCGGCCTTGGTAAGATCCGCGATACCGACGTAGCCGACTACAGACGTTTCTTTTACCAGGGCAATAAACTCATTGAAGATCGCCGGCGCAACGTTTTTGAATGCCTGCGGAAGAATGATCTTCGTCAGAGTCTGCCTCTCGTTAAGGCCCAGTGACCGGCCGGCTTCGGTCTGTCCTCTGTCAACGGACTGGATACCGCTTCGGATGACCTCTGCCACATAAGCACCGGAGTTGATACCGAAGGATACGATCGCGACCGCGACCGGATTGCCGCTTGCCCAGATAACGAAATACATGATCATGAGCTGTACTACCATAGGTGTTCCGCGGATGATCGTCAGGTAAAGATTGACGATCACATTAAGAACACTGACAATGCCTCTCTTGCCGTTGTTATGATTCACACGTACAAGAGCTGCCAGCACACCGAGGATCACACCGAGGACAAGCGCGCCCGCGGTGATCACAACCGTGTTGCCAAGGCCCTTGACCAGATACATATAACGATCTTTAGCTATGAAGTCTTCAAATAGACGCGTAAGTAAATCCATTCCTGTACTCCTGTGGGACGCTGATTATTCAGCGGAGATATATTTGCCGACGATCTCGTCAAGCTCGCCGCTCTCTTCCATCTCGTCAATAACACCGTTGATCTCGTCGGTCAGATCACTTCCCTTCGGGCAGGCGATCGCATATTCCTCGGTCGTCATCTGCTCATCAAGCATGTGCACCTTATCCGGGTTCTTCTCAGTCAGCTTCTCAGCCGGGAAGTTATCGATAACAACAGCGTCGATACGGCCTGCGATCAGATCGGATACCGCATCCATTCCCTTCGGGTATCTCTTTACTTCTTTTACATTGATATCGCTGCTTCCGTCATCATTGGTGCAGTAGATATCACCGGTCGTTCCGGTCTGTACACCGACAACCTTGTCGTTAAGATCCTCACGGGAAGTGATATCGCTGCCTTCAGCGACGATGATGGACTGGCCGGCATCAAAGTATTTCTCAGTGAAATCAACGTTTTTCGCACGATCCTCTGTAGCGGTCATTCCTGCCGCAACGAAATCCGCTTTTCCTGTTGTCAGCGCGGAGATCAGGGAATCGAAAGCGATATCTTCGATCTGAAGCTCTACACCGAGCTTATCTGCGATTGCCTGAGCGATCTCAACATCGATACCGACGATCTGATCACCGTCCTTGTACTCGAACGGCTCGAACTCAGCGTTCGTATACATTACGATCGTGCCCTTCTCCTTGATCGCGTCTACGGCATTTCCCTCAGCGGCTGCGGAAGTAGCTGCTGCAGAACTTGCGCTTGCTGCCTGTGTGTCGGCGGTAGATGCGGAGCTTCCGCATGCAGCAAGAGAAGCTGCGCAAACAACAGACAGAACTGCTGCGGTAATTTTCTTCATGTTCATGATTTTTCTCCTTTATCCTTTATATATTTACAGTTTATTGATTAAAGATTCAAAAATTATTATAATCATGAATGGAGCGAAAAACAAGTGCCTATTATTGAGTAAGTCATGTCCGTATGGTATACTTTTACGGTATTAATGTCTGATCATCAAGGAGGCAAAGCTTTGATCGAGTCATCCTACTCTCTATATAAACTGATCATTCTGTACATGATGAAGAAAGTGACCTTTCCTCTTACCAATGCGCAGATCTCGGATCTGATTCTGAGCCAGAATTATACAACGTATTTCCATCTGCAGGAGGTCATTGCGGAGATGGTCGATACCGGTCTCATCACGACCGAGCAGATGAACCACACGACTTACTATCACTGTTCCGAACAGGGAGCGAAAACGCTGGAATACTTCGAAAACGAGATCTCTCCGGAGATCAAACGCGAGATCGCGAACTACCTGGTCCTGCACTCCTATGAGATGCGCAACGATTCCTCGACCCTCGCCGATTACTTCCGCACTTCCAACCAGGATTACACCGTGAACTGCATCATCCGCGAAGGAAAAACGAACCTTCTCGAACTGCGCTTCAGCGTGCCGTCCGAGAGCTCAGCCGCGGCTCTTGCGGAAAACTGGAAAAACAAGTCGCAGGAGGTCTACGCCGAGATCATGAAGATCCTCATGTGATGCCCCGCAATGTGCAGCCCAAATGTCACTGCTCAGTCCAAATGTCGCTGTTAGGTGCAATCATGAGGTTGAGATGCAGCCGCGGGAATTCCTCTGGCTCCGTTTCCCTCGCAGGATCGAACAGCTACATACAAATCTACACGATGACCTGCTCAGTCCAAATGTCGCTGCGAGGAAGCTCCCGCGGCTGCATTTGCCGGAACAGACAGCAAAAAATCCCGCAGAGATCGCAAAATAACGGTCTCTGCGGGATTTTTTATAAGATGTATGTTGTAAATCTGATGTCTTCCCAGATGGCTGCAATGACTCCTCATATGTTTGCTTATTGGCAGTCTTTCGCCAAGGTCACACATGTTCGAATGTTACCGATTATTGGCAATGTCTGCATCGATGCAGGCAGGAAAATGGTTCCTCGCAGCGACATTTGGACTGAACGGCTCGTAAATTATCGCCCGAGATGATCATGAGGCCGTGAGGGAAACGGAGCAAGAGGAACATTTTCCTGCCCCCATTTTCATATTCCCATCCCACTGCGTGGTCCTTGCAGCCCTCCTACCGTGTGTTCTTCTCGCGTCCGATTTTCCGGAAGTACTCGCGGATCGTCTCCTCATATCCGTTTTCTGTCGGATGGTAGTACGTATCCTCCCGGATCTCGTCCGGAAGGTACTGCTGATCGACATAGTGATTCGGATAGTCATGCGCGTACTTGTACCCGATGCCGTGTCCGAGCTGTTCATGTGCCTTGTAGTGCGCATCCTGCAGATGGACGGGAACGGTCGTTTTCTTTGTCTTCACCGACTGCATGGCATCGAAGATCGCGTTCGTGCAGGCGTTGCTCTTCGGTGCGGATGCCACGTAGATGGCAGCCTGCGCCAGGATCAGCTGTGACTCCGGCATACCGATCCTTTCGACCTCCTGCGCTGCGGACGAGGCAACGACCATGGCCATCGGGTCGGCATTCCCCACGTCCTCCGAGGCGCAGATGCAGATCCGTCTGGCGATAAATTTGATATCTTCTCCGGCATAGAGCATTTTCGCCAGGTAATAGACGGCCGCGTCCGGATCGGAGCCGCGCATGCTCTTGATAAACGCGGAGATCGTATCATAATGCTGGTCTCCTGTCTTATCATAACGGACAACGCGCTTCTGGATGCACTGTTCCGCTGTCTCCAGATCGATATGGATCCATCCGTCCGCCGACCGCTCGGTCGTCAGAACGCCCAGTTCAATGGCATTTAATGCCGATCTGGCATCGCCGCCGGCAATATCCGCAAGGAAGTCACAGGCGTCATCATCAAGAACCGCCCGGTAACTGCCGAGTCCCCTCTCCGGGTCGGTCACAGCCCGCATCAGTAGCTTCTTGATATCTTCTTTTTCCAAAGCATGCAGTTCAAAAACGATCGAGCGCGAGATCAGCGCCGAGTTTACCTCGAAATAGGGATTCTCGGTCGTTGCGCCGATGAGAATGATCGTTCCATCTTCCACGTACGGAAGGAGGAAATCCTGCTGACCCTTGTTGAAGCGATGGATCTCATCGATGAAGAGGATCGTTTTTCTCCCGTACATTCCCATGCGGCTCTCAGCGTCTTTGACCGCTTCTTCCATGTCTTTCTTTCCGGAAGTCGTCGCGTTGAGCTGCTTGAATTCGGCACTCGTCGTATTGGCGATCACGCGGGCCAGCGTCGTTTTTCCCGTTCCCGGAGGGCCGTAGAAAATGATCGAGCTGAGTTTATCCGCCATGATGGCACGATACAGGAGTTTCCCCTTCCCGATGATGTGCTGCTGCCCCACCACCTCATCGAGCGTGCGCGGACGCATTCTCGACGCAAGCGGTGATTCCTTCTCCATCTTCTGTTCTTTCATGTAATCAAATAAATCCATGATCAGTCATTGACCTCAATGATGTATGTGTCACCGTCCTGATAAATCACCTGTCCGAGTGAATGAAGCGTATCATGATTCAGTTCCGGATAGGTTGCTCTCTCACACGATCCCACAAAAATATACTGAATATGATATTCATCAACCAGAACTTTTGCATTCTCCGCATATTCGGTCGTGTAGATCGCCGCGATATCGGCATCCTTCTGGTTCAGGTCGGTTGGGTTGCCCCGCCACAGCCATTCGTGTACATACCAGCCCAGCACAGTCGGAAGTCCCGTGTAAGCCGACACGCGGCAGTTATCGGAATAGCTGTTCCCGTTGGCTTCCAGAATAAGCGGCTGCCCTTTGATATTCTCATCCATCCAGCGGATAGCCGCAGCATCTTCGGGATATTTTTGTTCCAGAAATTCCAGACAGTTCAGGCCGATCTGGTTTTCCTTCGTCAGTTTCTTCCCGAACCACGCCCTCACGGAATAGCCGAAATAGCCGAGTGTCATGGCAAAAAGCGCGCAAAGGACAATGCAGAAGATCCGTGTCGCCTTCGCTCTTGCCTCTGCCAGGATGACAGTAAGCGCATAGGCCATCATCAGCGCAAACAGAATGTATGCCTGATAGGTCAGCTTGAACATCGTATTGGAACGGGCAAAACCGTTCTCATAGATATCCTTGACATAGACGATCTCCGGAACCATGACGAGCCCGAACGCGCAGATCCCCAGAATGAGCGCAAAACGGTCCGACTGCGGGATCATGCGGAAAAAGCCGAGAAAACGGTTCGGTTTATCCTCCGCCGTCTCATTCTCATAAACAACATGATATTTGTACAGCACAAGGCAGACAAAGAACACGAAGACAGCAAAGGGAAGTCCCCAAAGCACCGCCAGCTGGTAAGGTGCTGTGTGATATTTTGAAAATGCTACGCTCGATACCATGGGCGTGAAGGTCACACTGAACGGCAGTGCCGCGATCGTAGCCAGGATCATCACGACGGCCACATGGACGATCACCGAACCGAGTCCCCGCAGCACGTCCTCCTGATAACGGTAAAAGGCCGCAAAAACAATGCAGAACAGAGCGACGGTAAAATAGATCGCCGCGTCCCAGTAGTTTGTCCACTTGAAAATGCCGATAAAGAAGGCAGCCATCAAGAGTCTCGGCTCCCAGATCTCATGAAGAAGAAAGCGGAAAACGCGGACCGCAACAGACTCTTTCCGGTATTTCTCCGGGCGGCGTCTTTGCCTCTCGTCGCGAAGTTTTTTCTTCTTGATACGGTCCAGTTCTTTATAACGCACTTCCCGGATCCAGGCATAGAGAAGCCCCACGCAGGTCAATACGAAAATGATATTGATCATGTGCGCGTGCAGATCTCCCAGCACGTAGGAATAGGACGGGAATTCATGGATGCAGGCATCATCCGTTGCCGGATTATGACCGATATACCGGGTCGAATCGGTGAACCAGTAGGTCTCGTACCCCGAGAGCTTGAACACCTTGCCGAAGAGCTTGTAAAGCACATAGTGCATGTTGCCGGCGAGTGACACGGCAGCTCCTGCCGCCAGACCGCCGATCCCTGCCAAGTATCTTCGAAACCGGTGACTTTCGAGCCTCGAATAGACCATCTGGAAGACGATCGAAAACGGCAGAATATACGCAAAGGCCGCGATCATCGCACGCATCAGATTGTAGCTTACTTCCGGCTTCAGATAGGTCAGCCGCGTCAGATATACCGCGTAATACTGCCCGCCATAATAATAGTTGATATCGGCAAGTCCGTACCAGATATCCTTCGCGGGTAGCGTCGTGCTTCGCATCATGGCTGCCATGAAGCCATAATCCATCGGTTTTTCCGTACCGGTAACATCGGGACGAAACGTGATAAAATACGTCCACAGCAGAAAAACGGCCAGGAAAATAACTTCTTCCAAAAGGATCAGCGACACAGACGGGATCCTCTTCTTCTCTTTCGTCATGAAGAGAGCCCAGCAGACACCGAAGCAGATGACCGTAACAACGAGCGTCCTTCGGTTCGTGAACTTGAGAAGTCCGCCGCAGACGAGCACCCAGACCGCGTATCCGCCGACCGTCAGGCCGAGGATCTTCGAGAACATCCACCCCTGATCACGGAAGCCCTTGAAAAGAAGCGATGCGAGCGGATAAAATCCCATACCCAGAATGAGGATCGCCATATACCATCGGAAAAACGGCACGAAATCCTTCCCGAGCAGGAACCCTGCCAGAAGAAGCAGCGCCGCCAGTACCGCCGAATATAGAATGATCGGCTTTTTTTGCTGCATGATCCACCCCCAACTATGGTCACGCGTCCAGAAGTGTCTCCGGATACATGCCGTTTTTTCTCATTTCCGCAAGCGCGCCGACTACCTGCGGCTTGTCTTCGCGGTAGGTAACGCCGTACCATTTGTCCGGTGTCGCCTTTACCGTGACATCGGCCTTTCCTTCGCGCAGAAGTTCTTCCACGACAAAGGGAAGGAAAAATTCGCATTTGAGCGGGTTCTCCGCAAGGCCTTTCTTCAGGAAGAGCGGGAAGCGTTCCTTCAGTTCCGTCAGAATGCTGCCTGTAAAGCCCCAGAGATTCATGGAAACGATCGTATCATCATCGAGACCGACCCAGGTCTTCCCGTCATCCTCCGTATAGGCGATTCCATCCGGACGCACCTCGATCCGCGTGCGCTCATTGATCTCCGTCAGGAAGCCGTTTTCATCGGTCCGGCAGACGCCGCGCGAAACAGAGCCGTTTTCCGTCACCGTATTTTTCAGGCGGTAACCGATCATCGCGTAGTGATACTTTCCGTCGTTCACCGGCTCCTTTGCCAAATAGTCATAGACCAGACGGAAAGCTTCTCTTCCGTAGTAGTCATCCGCGTTGATGACCGCGAACGGCGCATCCCCGATCGTATCGATACAGGACAGGATCGCATGCCCCGTTCCCCAGGGTTTCACGCGTCCTTCCGGTACAGTGAACTCCGCCGGAACAGCGCTCAGTTCCTGGTGCACATAGGTCACATGCACTCTGCCGCTGATGCGGTCTCCGATCCTCTCACGGAAATCCGCTTCATTCTCTTTGCGAATGATAAAAACGATCTCCTCAAAGCCGGCCTGAACCGCATCATAGATCGAATAATCGATGATCAGATGGCTTTTTTCATCCATCGGATCCATCTGTTTCAGCCCGCCGTAGCGGCTGCCCATTCCGGCAGCCATGATTACAAGTACCGGTTTTTTCATATCAGTTATCCTCGTTTTCTTCCTCGGTAAGGGTATATACGGAGCGTTTTCTGGCCATCTCATCGGATGCCAGATACTCATCGTAGGTCGTGATCTTGTCGATCAGTTTGCCGTCCGGTGTGAATTCCATGATGCGGTTCGCGGTCGTCTGCACGAACTGGTGGTCATGACAGGTGAACAGCAGAACACCCGGGAACTTGATCAGGCCGTTGTTCAGCGCCGTAATACTTTCCATGTCCAGATGGTTGGTCGGCTGATCGAGGATCAGGACATTGGATGCGGAGATCATCATCTTCGACAGAAGGCATCTCACCTTCTCTCCTCCGGAGAGGACTCTTACCTTCTTGACACCGTCTTCACCGGCAAAAAGCATTCTTCCGAGGAAGCCGCGGACATAGGTCGCATCCTTGATCTCGGAATACTGGGTAAGCCAGTCGGCGATCGTCAGGTCACTGTCAAACTCCGCGGTATAGTCATGCGGAAAATATGCCTGGGATGTTGTGATGCCCCATTTGTAGAATCCTTCGTCCGGTTCCAGTTCTCCGGCAATAATGCGGAACAGCGTGGATGCCGCCAGCTCATTGGAACCGACGAAAGCGACCTTATCTTCACGGCGCAGAGTGAAGGAGATATTATCGAGGACTTTTACACCATCGATCGTCTTCGAGAGATTGGATACCTCGATGACCTCGTTTCCGATCTCACGCTCCGGGCGGAAATCGATATACGGATATTTACGGCTGGACGGCTTGATATCATCCAGCTCGATCTTCTCCAGCGCACGCTTTCTGGAGGTAGCCTGCTTGGACTTGGAAGCATTTGCCGCGAAACGGGAAATGAAGTCCTGGAGTTCTTTGATCTTCTCTTCCTTCTTCTTGTTTGCTTCTTTTCTCTGCTTCAGGATCAGCTGGCTGGACTCGAACCAGAAATCATAGTTGCCGGCGTACAGCTGAATCTTGCTGTAGTCGATGTCCGCGATCTGTGTGCAGACCTTGTTCAGGAAGTAACGGTCATGGGAAACGACGATGACGGTATTCTCGAAGTTGATCAGGAATTCCTCGAGCCAGTTGATCGCGTCAAGATCCAGATGGTTCGTCGGCTCGTCGAGAAGCAGGATATCCGGATTACCGAACAGTGCTCTTGCCAGCAGGACCTTGACCTTCTGCGGGCCGTCCAGGGATCCCATCGGCGCATAATGAAGCTCTGTCTCGATACCGAGGCCGTTCAGAAGCTGCTCCGCGTCTGTCTCGGCATCCCAGCCGTTCATTTCCGCGAATTCACCCTCCAGCTCGGATGCCCGGATGCCGTCTTCATCCGTGAAATCCTCCTTGGCATAGAGCGCGTCCTTTTCCTTCATGATGTCATAGAGGCGCTGGTTGCCCATGATAACGGTATCCAGAACATTGAAGTTATCGTATTTGAAATGGTCCTGTTCCAGGAAGGACAGTCGCTGCCCCGGTGTGATCGTGACATCGCCGTTCGTCGGTTCGAGCTGTCCGGACAGGATCTTCAGGAAGGTTGATTTTCCGGCGCCGTTGGCACCGATCACGCCGTAGCAGTTTCCCTCCGTAAACTTGATATTTACATTCTCGAATAACGCTTTCTTGCCCACACGCAGTGTTACATTGTTTGCTGCAATCATATTCTCTTACCTTTCTTTACTCTGCAATATTCTTACTATTTTCCGTCAGCCGGTTCATTATCCCGGCAGGTTCATTATCCCATCCGGTTCATTGTCATCGCATTTTTTCCTGCTATCATGATCCATCGAGTCCGAAGAACCAGTCGAGCCGCGTTCGGTCTTTCTCCAGGTTGTTATACTGGAGGCACTCGTACTCCCATTCCAGATCGGCGTCCTCCTCTGTGGCATCCGCCCATTTTCGGAATACGCCATCCTCGTCCATATATCCCAAATGGTTAAGCGCCGGGATCTCCTTCTGCAGGTTCTGCAGATAGTAGTTATAATCCGGCATCTGAAGGCCCGTCTGCTGCAGTGTCATGGTTCCCAGGAAGTTCGTGCTGGTGAGCACATCCGTCTCCTCCGGAATATCGTAATTGGCCCAGATGAAAAACGGCGTCGCGTAGTAGTGCTCCTGCTGCTCGAAGGGCAGGTCATCGTAATTCGCACCGGAAATATACTCGGTAAAGCCGTCTGGAAGCGTAGGGTAATGATCTCCGAACATCACGATCAGCGTCGGTTCCTCGACCTTCTTGAAATACTCAATCAGATATTCCAGCGCGTTGTCGCTCTCCTTCTCCAGAGAGAGGAAGCGGTTGACCTGCGGATCGTTATATCCTTCCACCGTGATATCACCGGTAAAGTCATTCGCGGAATAGCCCCCATGGTTCTGCATCGTGATATCAAAGAGGAAAAACGGTTCGTCCGCGCTTTCCTTGTTCTCGATCACGTCGACGATCTTCTCATAGTTCGCCTGATCGGAAATATGACTGTGCAGCTGCTCCGCGTCCGGATCGAAATCATCGATCGTCAGGAAGGAGTCGAAGCCGAGCAGATCATAAGCCGATGTCCTCTTCCAGTTGCTTCCTTTGTTCGGGTGCATCGCCATCGTCTCATAGCCCTGCGCCTTCATCGTCGAAACGAGGGAATACTGGTCATGTGTGAAGTAACTGACATACGGCACCATCGAAGGAAACCGCTTGACAGAGTTTCCGGTAAGAAATTCGTACTCCGTTTTTGCCGTGCCGCCGCCCGTAATGCAGACAAGGGTATGTCCTTTGATCGTATTTTCCGTCATCGAGTCGTAGTACGGCATGACATCCTGATTCGTCTGCAGATCGCCGATATAGCGGTAATCCGCCCAGGACTCATTCATGATGGCGATGACATTGACCGGTTTGACATCGGTCGTCCGCTCATCCGTTTTGTTCTCTGACGCTTCCTTCGCGATCTCCTCCGTCTCCTGATCCGAATAGCCTTCGGGCGGAGTGACACGCATGTATTTTGCTACGCAGAAAAACCCGACGGTCGTGCCGTATTCGGCATACGTTTTTGCCGGCCGGTACAGATCGGTCAGAATGCCGAGATTGCCGTTCCAGTTCACATTCAGATAAAAGAAGTATCCGAAAATCATGAAGCCGACGGTTGCCGCGCGAAGCAGGATCTTTGTCAGAAGCTTCGTTGCCGGCGCATACTCCTTCATGTGCAGAAGAATTGCGATCAGGCAGCAGCTGCAGATGATCATGATCACAACGCTTGCCGGAATGCTGTAGGAATACCCACCCGCAACTTCCGCCGCCGTGCCGAGGCTGAAGAAATCGATCAGCTGGAGCGGCTCTCCGCGGAATTTCATGACATAGTAGAATGCCGCGCTCATCGATGACCAGATGACGACGACCGCAATAAGAGAACGCTTCAGATTGTTCAGCCATCCGAGAAGAATCAGATTCATGATACAGATCCCCGCCAGATTCAGAAGCTTGTAGGGGATCGTCATCTCCAAAAACGTGTCGTTATTGATATATTCAATGATCAAAAACGCATAGACATCGACCGCCGCCATGATCGGCAGATGCCATAGCCGCATTCGCAGGATCACTTTCCTGCCGTGCTGATCTCTCCTCTGCCGCGGCTTCATGACAAAGGTACAGATGATCGCCGAACCGATGATCGCCGCGAGAAGTCCGGGAAAAACGAATCTTCCCTTGTCTCCCGTGCCGAACGCCTCTGTTACTGTCTTGCGGAAGATCAGCAGCAGCACGACCAGTGCGGCCCAGTAGATCGCCCAGAAGATCTTGTACTTCCGGCTCAGGCCGTTTCTTTCATAATCCATGATAATATGCCTCCGGCGTACTGTGCTTATGCACAGATAGCCGATAATATTGTACTAGCTTTACCTTGCTTTTGCAAACCGAATCGCAAAAAGAGGGAACGCATGCGTCCCCTCTTTATCGGTTCTGTATTTATTTCTCGATCTCGTGGATGAAGAGTCCGCTCCGAAGCTTCGGCTCGAACCAGGTGGATTTCGGCGGCATCAGAAGATCCGCGTCTGCCACAGCGAAGAGTTCCCCGATCGATGTCGGATACATCGCGAAGGCTGCCTTGCAGTCCTCACTGCACCGCTTCTCCAGTTCGGAAAGGCCGCGTATTCCGCCGACAAAGTCGATGCGGCTGTCCGTCTTCGGATCCAGGATCCCCCAGATCGGCTCCAGTGCTTCTCTCTGCAGATACTGCACATCCAGATTTCCGACCGGATCGTTCTGCACCCGTTCTGCCTTCACCGTAAGGCGATACCATCTGCCATCCAGATACAGCCCCATCTCGCCCTTCTTCGCTGGCTGATACGGTGCCTGCGTTGCCTCCTCAACAGAGAATACATCCGCCAGCTTCTGCAGGATCTCTTCCTTCGTATTGCCGTTCAGATCCTTCAGGACGCGATTGTAATCCATGATCTTTAACTCATCATCCGGGAACAGGACAGACAGGAAATAGTTAAACTCTTCCTCGCCCGTGTAATCCGGATGTTCTTCGCGGCGCATCAGAGATACCGAAACAGCGGATGCCGCGCGATGATGACCGTCCGCAATATAGGTGTGATCAAGCTTTCCGAAAGCACCGGTGAATTTCCGGATCTCGTCTGCTTCGTCAATACGCCATGCTCTGTGCCCGATTCCGTCCTCCGCCGTATAATCGTAGAGCGGCTTCTGTGACTTAACCTCACGGATCATTTCCCGGATCTCTTCTTTTGCGCGGTACGCCAGGAAGATCGGGCCTGTCTGGGCGCTCGTGATATCCACGTGTCGCGTTCGATCCAGTTCCTTATCCTTGCGGGTGTTCTCGTGCTTCTTTACGACATTATTCAGGTAATCATCCACGGCGGAGCAGGCAACGAGTCCTGTCTGGGCGCGGCCGTCCATAGTGAGTTCCCACACATAGTAGCACGGACTCTCTTCCTTGACAAAAATACCCTTTTCCTTCCATTCACGGATCATGGAAGCGGCCTTCTCATAAACTTCCGGCGCATACATATCCGCATCTGCCGGGAACTGCGTCTCCGCGCGATCGATCGCAAGAAAAGATTCCGGATTTGCTTCAACGACCTCACGGGCTTCTTTACGGTTGTAGACGTCATACGGAAGCGCCGCTACCCTTTCCACCTTCTCTGCTGCGGGACGAACTGCTCGAAACGGTCTGATTACTGCCATGTTTTCCCTCCTGTCTGGCTTCACTTATCCTTTGATGCAAAGAGGACCCGCCCTGCAGCGGATCCTCCGAAGAATCTTATTTGACGATGCGGGCACGAAGGACCGCGTCGACCGCATTGATCTTCTCCATAAGTTCCGCGGTTACCGGGGAACCGAGATCGATCATCGTGTATGCGTAGTCGCCTCTCGACTTGTTCGTCATGTTGGCGATGTTCAATCCTGCATCGGAGATGATGCGGGTGAACTGACGGATCATATCCGGGATATTCTTGTGGCAGATGGTGATACGCGCCGCGTCGGTGCAGACACCCATGTCACAGTTCGGATAGTTTACGGAATTCTTAATATTACCGTTTTCCGCAAAGTCGCGAAGTTCGCGAACAGCCATAACGGCACAGTTATCTTCCGCCTCCTGTGTGGACGCTCCGAGATGAGGAGTGATCACGACGTTCGGGCAGCCGCAGACGGTCGGATTTGCGAAATCGGTCATATACTTTCTGATCTTGCCTGCTTTGAGTGCTTCTACGAGAGCCGGCTCATCAAAGAGGATGTCACGGGCATAGTTCAGAAGAACAACGCCGTCCTTCATCATATCGATGGCTTCCTTGTTGATCATGCCCTTTGTGCTGTCCATCGCCGGTACATGAACGGTGATGAAGTCACAGTTTTTGTAGATCTCGGTAACATCCTTGATATGATGGATCGTTCTGGAGAGGTTCCAGGCCGCATCGACGCTGAGGTAAGGATCGTAGCCGTACACATCCATACCGAGATGAGTGGCCGCGTTCGCAACCAGCTGACCGATCGCGCCCAGTCCGATGATACCGAGCTTTTTGCCGGAGATCTCGCTGCCCGCAAACTGCTTCTTCTGCTTCTCGGCAAGCTTTCCGACTTCCGGATTGGTCTCTTCACTCTTGACCCACTCGATACCGCCGACGATATCACGGGAAGCGAGGAGCATGCCCGCAAGGACGAGTTCCTTTACGCCGTTGGCATTTGCGCCCGGTGTATTGAAGACAACGATACCTTCCTCCGCGCATTTATCCAGCGGAATATTATTGACACCGGCACCTGCGCGGCCGATGGCAAGAAGCTTCTTATCGAAGTCCATGTCATGCATCTTCGCGCTGCGGACGAGGATCAGCTCCGCGTCCTCTGTGTTCTCTGTCTTCTTGTAATCTTCTGTAAAAATATCCAGACCCAGATCCGAGATCGGGTTTAAGCAATTATACTGAAACATTATTTGAGATTCTCCTTCTCGAATTCGCCCATAAATTTAACGAGTGCCTCTACACCTTCGATCGGCATTGCGTTGTAGATACTTGCGCGCATACCGCCTACGGTACGATGGCCCTTCAGGTTCTCCAGTCCGGCTTCCTTAGCCTCGGCAACGAATTTCGCGTCGAGATCCTTGTCACCCGTTACGAACGGAACGTTCATGAGCGAACGGTCTTCTTTTCTTACGGTTCCCTTGAAGAGTGTGCTCTGATCCAGATAATCATAGAGGATCTTCGCCTTCTTCTCGTTGCGCTCTTTCATCTTCTCCAGACCGCCGATCTCGTTCTTGATCCACTTGAAGACCTTGCCGCAGATGTAGATATCATAGCAGTTCGGCGTGTTGAAGAGAGATTTCGCGTCAGCCTGAGTCTTGTACTTGAGCATGGTCGGTGTGCCCGGAAGGACATCATCGGTGATCAGATCGTCACGAATGACCGTTACGACCATACCTGCCGGTCCGATATTCTTCTGAACACCGCCGAAGAACAGGCCGTATTTCTCAACATCGATCGGCTGAGACAGGTAGTTGGAGGAAACATCCGCTACGAGGAGCTTGCCCTTGGTATTCGGAAGCTGTTTGTATTCGGTACCGTAAATTGTATTATTCTGGCAGATGTATACATAATCCGCGTCATCGCTGATCGGCAGATCGGAGCAATCCGGAATGTAGGTGAAGTTCTTGTCCTCGGAAGACGCGATCTTGTTTGCCTTTCCGTAGATGGAAGCTTCCTGCCATGCCTTCTTTGCCCAGTTGCCGGTAACGATATAGTCGGCTACGCGATTCTTCATCAGGTTCATCGGAACCTGTGCGAACTGCATGAAGCCGCCGCCCTGCAGGAACAGAACTTTGTAGTTCTCCGGAACGCCTACGAGTTCACGGAAATCCTGCTCTGCTTCCTGAATGATGTTATCGAACATTTTGGAACGATGGCTCATCTCCATGACAGACATACCGCAGCCGCGGTAATCCAGCATTTCCTCCTGCGCCTCTTTCAGAACCTCGATCGGCAGGCAAGCCGGGCCTGCGGAAAAGTTGTATACTCTACCCATTATTGTGTTTCCTCCGTATATTTTGTTACATCATCGCAAAAACTTCGCGCACGGGTCACGACAAAGTATATTGCCGGGCGGTCATGCGCTCCGCTTTATTGAGTTAAAGTTATATTACGCCAGTGATATTTTTTTGTCAATGGCTGTTTTGAACCGTTTTTGCTGATTCTTCCCTTAGAAATCTCATGCATTACGCCTCAAACGGCCGCTCTTTACAGATCGGTCTCGTCAAAAACGTCTCCGTTGCCCTTGCCGGCCGGTACCATCGGGAATACCTTGTCATCCGAATCGATGATACAATCGAGCACCGTCGGCTCGTTCTTCTCGATCGCATTCTTCAGAGCCGCTTCAAATTCCGCGGGCGTCGTTACACGTACGCCGGTTGCGCCGAGTGCTTCGGCAACCTTTGCGAAATCGACCTTGTCATCCAGTGTTGTCTGGGAATAACGCTGTCCGTAGAACAGGTTCTGCCACTGACGTACCATACCGAGAACGTGGTTGTTAATGACGACCTCGATCACCGGAATGCCGCTTCTGGTCATCGTTGCGATCTCATTCATATTCATACGGAAGCATCCGTCTCCCGCGATATTGATCACGATCTTCTCCGGTCTGCCGCACTTCGCGCCGATCGCCGCGCCGAGACCGTAGCCCATCGTTCCGAGGCCGCCCGAAGTCATGAGTGTACGCGGTTCTGTGTATTTGTAATACTGTGCAGCCCACATCTGGTGCTGGCCGACATCGGTACAGATCAGCGCTTTACCGTCTGTCAGGCGATAGATCGCATCGATGATTCCCGGGCCGTTCAGAACATTGGCTTCTACCTGGCAGTGATTCAGCGCTTTTTTCGCGGTCATCTCTTCCATCCAGGCTTCATGATTCTTCTGCTCGATGAGCGGAAGGAGTCGCTGAAGGACTGCCTTCAGATCACCGGTAATACTCGCTGTGACAGGAACGTTTTTGTTGATCTCGGCAGCATCGACATCGATCTGCAGGATCTTTGCCTGCTTCGCGAAGTTCTTCGGTGTTCCTGCCGTACGGTCGGAAAAACGCGCGCCGAGCGTGATAAACAGGTCGCAGACACCTACGCCGAGGTTCGCGGATTTGGTTCCGTGCATACCGAGCATACCCATGTATCTCGGATCGGTTCCCGGAAAAACGCCCTTGCCCATGAGGGTATCACAGACCGGTGCGTCGATCTTCGCGGCAAATTCACGTACCTCTTTCCAGGATTCGGAAATAACGGCGCCGCCGCCGACGAAGATAAAAGGCTTCTTCGATTTCTCGATCATCTTGACTGCCTTTTCGATATCCTCCTCGCGGATGGTATCGGTGACCGGCTTGATCTCTTCCGGCTTAACCGCTTTGTATTCGGTTACCGCAGCGGTGACATCCTTTGTGACATCGACCAGAACAGGTCCCGGACGTCCGCTCTTCGCGATGGTGAACGCGCGGCGGATCGTATCGGCCAGCTTATTGACATCCTTGACGATCGTGCTGTATTTCGTGATCGGCATGGTGATTCCGGCGATATCGACCTCCTGGAAGCTGTCCTTACCGAGGAGAGCGCGTCCGACGTTTGCGGTGATAGCAACGATCGGTACGGAATCCATAAAGGCCGTCGCGATACCGGTAACGAGGTTCGTCGCTCCAGGGCCGCTTGTCGCGAAGCAGACACCGGTCTTGCCGGTCGCTCTCGCATAGCCGTCAGCGGCATGGGAAGCACCCTGCTCATGAGATGTAAGAATATGCTTGATCTCCGGATGCTTGTAGAGTTCATCATACAGGTTCAGGATCGCACCGCCCGGATAACCGAAAACAGTATCAACGCCCTGCTCCTTCAGACATTCAATGATAATTTCAGATCCGTTTAACTGCATATCAGTCCTCCTTGGCTACCTGAAGAATGGCACCTCTGTTCGCGCTTGTTACGAGGGAAGCGTATCTTGCGAGGTATCCCGTGGTAACATTTGGTTTTCTCGGTGTCCAGTTTGCTTTTCTTCTGGCAAGTTCTTCGTCACTTACTTTCAGCTCAAGCTTGTATTCCGGGATATTGATACTGATGATATCACCTTCCTCTACAAGCGCGATCGGGCCGCCGACAGCAGCCTCCGGACTTACATGGCCGATAGCGGCTCCGCGGCTGGCGCCGGAGAAGCGTCCGTCGGTGATCAGCGCAACGGTCTTGTCCAGACCCATTCCTACGATCGCGGAAGTCGGGTTGAGCATCTCTCTCATTCCCGGACCGCCCTTCGGTCCCTCGTAACGGATGACAACAACATCGCCGGAAACGATCTTGCCGCCCTTGATCGCGGCGATCGCATCCTCTTCGCAGTCGAAGACACGTGCCGGTCCTTCGTGTACCATCATCTCCGGAAGAACGGCGGAGCGTTTTACAACACCGGTATCCGGTGCCAGATTACCCTTCAGAACGGCGATACCGCCGGTCTTCATATACGGATCCTCGACCGGACGAATGATCTCCGGATTGAGATTGCGTGCGTATTTGATATTCTCGCCGACTGTCTTGCCTGTGACGGTCATGCAGTCGAGATGCAGAAGGCCGAGTTTGGAGATCTCATGCATAACGGCGTAGATACCGCCCGCCTCGTTGAGTTCTTCCATGTAATGATGTCCGGCCGGTGCCAGGTGGCAGAGGTTCGGTGTCTTCGCGCTCAGCTCATTGGCCATTTCTACCTCGAAATCAAAGCCCGCTTCATGCGCGATCGCCGGCAGATGAAGCATACTGTTGGTAGAACAGCCGAGCGCCATATCCATGGTGAGCGCGTTCAGGAACGCTTCCTTTGTCATAATGTCGCGCGGACGAATGTTTTTCTCGATACAGTTCATGACTGCGTATCCGGCTTCCTTCGCAAGGCGGAGTCTGTCGGAGTAAACGGCCGGGATCGTTCCGTTGCCGCGAAGGCCCATGCCGAGAACCTCCGTCAGGCAGTTCATGCTGTTGGCGGTATACATACCGGAGCAGGAACCGCAGGTCGGGCAGGCATGCTGCTCGAAATCCAGAACGTCATCTTCCGTCATTGTTCCGGCAGCATAGGAACCAACTGCCTCGAACATGGAAGAAAGGCTGGTCTTCCTGCCGCGTACGTGACCGGCAAGCATCGGGCCGCCGCTTACAAAAACGGTCGGGATGTTCAGACGTGCCGCTGCCATCAGAAGGCCCGGTACGTTTTTATCACAGTTCGGGATCATGACAAGGCCGTCGAACTGGTGCGCGATCGCCAGACACTCGGTGGAATCCGCTATCAGATCTCTGGTGACAAGAGAATATTTCATACCGATATGTCCCATCGCGATACCGTCGCAGACAGCGATCGCAGGAACCATGACCGGCATACCGCCTGCCTCGGCTACGCCGAGCTTAACGGCATTTGTGATCTTGTCCAGATTCATGTGACCCGGTACGATCTCATTGTAGGAAGATACGATACCGATCAGCGGTTTCTTCATTTCCGCACCGGTGAATCCCAGCGCGTTAAATAAACTTCTATGCGGTGCCTGCTGCATGCCTGCCTTTACATTATCACTCTTCATGGTTATTTCCCCTTTCGAACCTCTCTGTGCAGGTTCCTGAAAACCTTATATTCTATCGTCTTTATTTCCGATTTTCCGGTCAGATGCGGTCTGCGACAAGCGATCCCATTTCATCGGTGCCGACCTTCTTCGTACCCTCGGACCAGATATCGCCGGTGCGGTAACCGTCCTCAAGGACTTTCTTGACCGCCTCTTCCACTGCGTCCGCCTCATTATCCAGATCAAGTGAATAGCGGAGCATCATGGCCGCGGAAAGGATCGTCGCGATCGGGTTGGCAATATTCATTCCCGCAATGTCCGGCGCGGATCCGTGGCTCGGCTCATACAGGCCGAACTTGGTTTCGTTCAGACTTGCGGAAGAAAGCATGCCGATCGAACCGGTAACCATACTTGCTTCATCCGACAGGATATCGCCGAACATGTTCTCCGTAAGAATAACATCGAACTGCTTCGGATCGCGGACAAGCTGCATCGCGCAGTTGTCTACCAGCATATTTTCGTAGGTGACTTCCGGATAATCCTTTGCCACCTCCGCTGTGATCTTTCTCCAGAGTCTGGAGGAATCCAGTACGTTGGCTTTATCAACTTCCGTTACTTTTTTGCGTCTCTTCATCGCGATGTCAAAAGCACGCTTTGCGATGCGGCGGATCTCATTTTCATTATAAGAAAGAGAATCCTCTGCTGTCTCCACACCGTCAACGACTTCCGTTTTGCGCGCGCCGAAGTAAAGGCCTCCGGTCAGCTCGCGGACAATGATCATATCAAAGCCCTGTTCTCCGATGATCTCATCACGAAGCGGGCAGGCCTCGCGAAGCTCATTGTAGAGATAGGCCGGGCGAAGATTCGCGAAGAGTCCGAGTTCTTTCCGGATCTTTAACAAACCGGCTTCCGGTCTCTTGGACGGCTCCAGTTTATACCACGGAGATGTTGCCGCGTTGCCGCCGATCGATCCCATCAGAACCGCGTCGCAGGTTTTTGCCTCGGCTACCGTCTCGTCGGTGAGCGGAAGTCCCGTCGCATCGATAGACGCGCCGCCAAGGAGCAGCTTTGAATAGGTAAAGCTGTGGCCGAATTTCTCTGCCACTTTATCCAGCACTTTTGTAGCCTCATTTACGATCTCCGGACCGATTCCGTCGCCATGGATCAAACCGATTTTGTAATTCATGATATCCCTCGATTCTTTTTCTCAAACTTGCATTATTACCGTTACTATTTGACCGAAAACAATGTTTTTCCGCATAGTATAAGGCATTTAACAAATATCATATCTCAAACAGGGTCTCTTTTCAAGAAAAAAAGACTGCCGCACCGCTTAATCTGCAGTGTGACAGTCTCTCAGTTTTCATAAAACGCTCAGGCTTTCTTGTTCTCTTCAGCTTTCTCGGTCTTCTCTTCCGCCTTTTTCTCGACAGCTTTCACTGCCTGCTCCGGCTTCTCGACCTGTGCGATCGCTTCCTTACGCATCGGGATACGGCAGTTCTTATTGTTGCCGAACTCAACGATTACTTCGTCATCGCCCATAGCGATTACGATACCGTAGAAGCCGCTTGTTGTAACAACGGAATCACCGACTTCCAGGCTGCCGAGCATATCCTGCATTCTCTTCTGCTCTTTCTTCTGCGGACGGATCATCATGAAGTACATCAGAGCTACGAGAGCTACCATAAGAACAATCATGCTGACGGTGCTGCCGCCTGCTGCGGAACCACTTGCAAAAATCATTTTACTTCCTCCTGTTTCTTGTTAAAACGTTATTACTATAATACACAAAAAAGGGTTGTCCTGTCAATGAAAAACGGGGACCGGCCAATCACTTCTCGGCGTGATCGAGGGAATGCTCCCGGTTCATGTACAGGCGCACATCCGCCAGATCCCGCGCGAATTCTTTGCTGTGTGTGGCAACGATCAGCAGGCGCTCCGGCGATTTCAATTCCGTCAGAAACTTTCTTACCCATTCCTGACCGTCTTCATCGAGCCCGCTTTCCGGCTCGTCGAGAATGACGACCTCCGGCTCCATAGCGAGGACAGAGGCCAGCGCGCAGCGCTTCTGTTCACCGCCGCTCAGATTTACGGGCATCCGGTACCGCACATTTTCAAGTGATAACTGCCGGAGGTATTCCTCGGTTCTTCGATGAACCTCTTCCTCGGAAAGGCCGAGCTGCCACAGGCCGAAAGCGATCTCCTCCTCCACGGTGCTGCAGAAGAGCTGGATCTCGGAGCGCTGGAACGCAAAGCCGATCCGTCGGTGAAAATCATAGGCATGCTGTTTGTCTCGCAGGTACTTCTCCGTGATCTCCTCGCCGTCGAACAGATACTTCCCCCTGCTCGCAAAGGATAAACCGTTCAGTATGCGGAAAAGCGTCGATTTCCCGCATCCGTTCGGTCCCTGGATCACGTAGCACTTTCCTTTTTCAAAAGAATAGGAAAAATCTTTCAATGCGGTCTCGCCGCCATATCCGTAGGATACATTCTGTAATTCGATCATTGTTCCCTCAGTTTCCGTGTCTTCGCTTCACCGAATTTCGTTTAACCCCGAACGGGAAAGCGCACAAGCACACATCTTATGAAGCGCCGCTGCGGACATTTATGAAGCTTTCGCCGCGAGCACGCAGGTATAGATAAAGAATGCCGTAACCAGCGCCATCAGCGCGATCATTCCGGCATCACGGATGCCGAAACGGTATTTCCTGTAGTTTTTGTATTCTCCGCGAAAGCACCTGCAGGTCTGCGCCTCCGATGTCCCTTCCGCTGCCCGGACAGCATGCAGATAGGTGGATCCGAGTACGCCTCCCGTTCCGGCGTTTTTCCAGGTCTTCTTACCGATACGCCGAAGGGATACGGCTTCCAGGATCTCGTTGCTGTACCTCCCCAGAATAACCAGGAAGCGCATCGTCATATCCAGGGTGAATACGAAGATCTGCGGCATCCCCAGCGTTCCGAAAGCCGCCGTCATCTCCTGCCACCGCAAATGATTATTCAGTAGAGCGAGAATCAGTACTGAGGTAAATACTTTCATCGTTACGGTCAGCATCGTTGCCGGTGATCCGAGAAAAACGGCCGGTAGCGTTATGAGAAGAGACAGCAGTGATGCCGCCGCGGGCGCTTTCAGCAGCTCCGGAATCTCCCGTGCTTTCTTCATCGCCGTCATCAGAAGCGCGCCGGCCAGAACAGCGATCGTGAAGATAGCGTTCACGGAGACCGCCGAAAGAATCACGAAAAGAAACGCAGCTGCCATCCGAAGTGCCGGATGGACCTGCGTTTCTTTCCCTCTGCTTCTGTTCAATTCCGCATCGCTCCGCAATAGCCTGCGGAGCATCTTCATAATCTGCAGATTCATAAATTCAACGAGAAAATATTGTTTTTCTCTTTCCTTTCAGCCGACGTATCATGACTGGTCAAATATGCCGACAGGCCGGTCTGCTTAGCGGGAATATACCTCGTCCGCTCCGTTTTTTCCCACAATACCGGCAATCAGCTTGAACACAATGACGAGAACGGCAACGCCGATCACCGCGGACAGGATATAACCGATCCACTCCGGCATACCCGAAACCGCGTAATCCGGGATGAGCGTCTTCCACTCAAAGCCATTCAGCATACCGGCAGGCGTATAACCGATACCGGTAGCCGCGATCTCATCAGCGCCCCACTCGCCCCATGCCGTACCTTCCGCCAGAAGGCCGAGAGGCGTCGCAACGATCAGCGCCGCAAGAAACAGCTTCACGGCAGGCGAAGTCTTCTTCTTTGCTTTGATTCCCGTATCTGCCAGCATCGACGGCTGCGCCTTCCGCATGAATGCGTAGACCGCAACGGTGTAGACCACTTCAGCAATGCCGAACAGTGTCAGATGGCCGAGCATCATGACCGGAATGGAAATATTTAATCCGTACGGGCAGTAAAGCGCACTTCCCGAAGAATCCCGGAAAAGCATCGGCTGAATACCGAACTCCACAGCCGCGCAGAATGCCGCGGCGTTGATTCCCGCATAAGAACCGACGGCCGCGCCGATAAATCTGCCCTTTTCAGATTTTACATGCTTCGCGATCAGCGAAGAGATCGCATAGCCGACAAACGGAAGGACAAAGGCCATATTAAAGCAGTTTGCTCCAAAACTCAGAATGCCTCCGTCCCCGAAGATCAGCGCCTGCAGAAGCAGAGCCACGCTGACGGCTATGCACGAGGCATAAGGTCCTATGAGCAGCGAGATCAGGGTACCGCCGACCGCGTGTCCCGTTGTGCCGCCCGGAAGCGGAATATTGAACATCATACCGAGGAAGGAAAACGCCGCGCCCACACCGAGCATCGGGATCTTCTCCTTCGGAAGCTCTTTACTTACTTTCCTGACAGACATGATCCACACAGGAACCATTACCGCTGTCATCACCGCGCAAGTCTGCGGGCTGAGATAATTCTCCGGAATATGCATAAAAATACCCCCATTGGCTTGTTTGATAGATTCAGTATACAGGCTGCACCGATCCGAAAGAAGCCCTGCAGGGGGTTATTTTTTCATAATTTGGACAATTCAGAAACAACAGACCGAATCGATGTGCTTTCTGAATAAACCGTGTCACTTGTCGTTTTCTTCGAACCCGGCAAGCTTCGCTTTCTTATACTCCGCAAAGCGTCCCGCATCGATCGCGTCACGGATCTCCTCCATCATGTGATTATAGAAATACAGATTATGGAGTGTGCACAGGCGCAGTCCGAGCATTTCCTTCGCCTTCAGTAAATGGCGGATATATGCCCTGCTGTAACGCTGACAAGCCGGGCACTGACAGCCTTCCTCGATCGGGCTGTCATCGAGCTCGTATTTCTGATTAAACAGATTCAGATGGCCTTTCGCCGTATAGACATGGCCGTGGCGGCCGTTGCGGCTCGGATATACGCAGTCAAAGAAATCGATGCCGCGCTCTACTCCCTCCAGGATATTTGCCGGCGTTCCGACACCCATGAGGTAGGTGGGTTTATCCTGCGGAAGATACGGAACGACCTGATCCAGAATATCATACATCTGCTCGTGCGTCTCGCCGACAGCCAGACCTCCGACCGCGTAACCGTCGCAATCCATCTCCCGGATCGCTTTTGCGTGTTCGATACGGATATCCGGGTAGATCGCGCCCTGGTTAATACCGAAGAGAAGCTGGTTCTTATTGACGGTATCCTCTCTCGCATTGAGTTCCGCCATCTTTGTCCGGCAGCGCGCGAGCCACCTGGTCGTGCGTTCCACCGACTTCTGTACATAATCGCGCTCCGCCATGGAAGACGGGCACTCATCAAAGGCCATGGCGATCGTAGATCCCAGATTGGACTGGATCTGCATGCTTTCTTCTGGTCCCATGAAGATCCGGTGACCGTCGATATGCGAGCGGAAGGTAACGCCTTCTTCCTTGATTTTGCGGATATTTGCCAGTGAATAGACCTGGAAGCCGCCGGAATCGGTCAGGATCGGCTTGTTCCAGGACATAAACTTGTGGAGACCGCCCATCTTCTTGACGATCTCATCGCCCGGCCGAACGTGCAGATGGTAGGTATTGGAAAGCTCCACCTGTGTGCCTATCCTCTCAAGATCTTCCGTGGAAACGGCTCCCTTGATCGCGCCGATCGTTCCTACGTTCATGAATACCGGCGTCTGGATCGTTCCGTGCACCGTTTTGAACTGCGCGCGCTTGGCGCGTCCTTCCGTTTTGATCAATGTATATTCCGCCAATGTTTTTACTCCTTATATATTATGCGAATACGCAAAGGTATGTCTTCTGTCGAAACAACTATACTTAATTTTTGTTTCTTCTGCAAGTTCACTTTATATATTTTTAATACGTCCCGTAACGGATTTGAGTTGTTTTTCACGTACAATTGGCGTATAATCCATTAAATTAGGGTGACTTTTCGAAAAAATATCCACCTATTAAAAAGGAGTATTGAATTCTATATGTCAGACAACATGTATACTCTCGGAATCGACATCGGTTCCACGACTGTAAAAATCGCGCTCATGGACGAGGCACAGAATCTTCTGTTCTCCGACTACCAGAGACATTTTGCAAGGATCCAGGAGACCTTGGCCGACCTTCTAGGCAAAGCCGATGAAAAGCTCGGTGATCTTCAGGTCCGCCCGGTCATCACCGGAAGCGGCGGCCTGACCCTTGCCAAGAATATTAATGTACCGTTCGTTCAGGAGGTTATCGCGGTATCTTCCGCGCTGATGTTCCAGGCTCCGCAGACCGACGTCGCGATCGAGCTCGGCGGAGAGGACGCAAAGATCATCTATTTCGAAAATGGCAATATCGAACAGCGTATGAACGGTGTCTGCGCCGGCGGTACGGGTTCCTTCATCGACCAGATGGCTTCCCTTCTGCAGACAGACGCAACCGGCCTTAACGAATACGCGAAAAACTACCAGGCGATCTATCCGATCGCTGCCCGCTGCGGCGTTTTTGCAAAAACGGACATACAGCCGCTGATCAATGACGGTGCTACGAAGGAAGACCTCTCTGTATCGATCTTCCAGGCCGTTGTAAACCAGACGATCTCCGGACTTGCCTGCGGTAAACCGATCAAGGGTCATGTGGCTTTCCTCGGCGGTCCGCTCCACTTCCTCTCCGAGCTTCGTCAGTGCTTCATCCGTACGCTGAATCTCGATGACGAGCATGCGATCGTTCCGAACAACTCGCACCTCTTTGCGGCGATGGGCTCGGCTCTCAACGCGAAGCCGGAGGATGCGCCTGTATCCCTTCGCGTCATGAAGGAACAGCTCAAATCTGGTGTCAAGATGGAGATCGAAGTTGCCCGCATGGATCCGCTCTTCAAGGATGAGGCGGACTATCGGGAATTCCTGGATCGCCAGAAAACAAATAATGTCAAAACCGCCGACTTCTCGACCTATGAAGGCAACTGCTACCTGGGAATTGATGCCGGCTCCACAACGACGAAAGCCGCCGTTGTCAGCGAGGACGGGTCTCTCCTGTATTCCTTCTACGACAATAACCACGGTAATCCGCTCGCGACAACGATCCGCGCGATCAAGGACATCTACTCGAAGATGCCGGAGACCGCGAAGATCGTCTACTCCTGTTCGACCGGATACGGTGAGCAGCTGATCAAATCCGCTCTCATGCTCGATGAGGGTGAGGTCGAGACGATCGCGCATTATACCGCTGCAGCCTTCTTCGATCCGGAGGTAGACTGCATCATCGATATCGGCGGTCAGGATATGAAATGTATCAAGATCCGCGACGGCGCCGTCGACAGCGTTCAGCTGAATGAGGCCTGCTCCTCCGGCTGCGGTTCCTTCATCGAGAACTTCGCGCAGTCCCTCGGTTATGAGGTCAAGGACTTTGCCAGGGAAGGCCTTTTCGCAAAGCAGCCGATCGACCTCGGTACCCGCTGTACCGTATTTATGAACTCCAAGGTAAAGCAGGCGCAGAAGGAAGGCGCGTCCGTTGCCGATATCTCCGCCGGCCTTGCTTATTCCGTCATCAAAAACGCGCTCTACAAGGTTATCAAGGTATCGGATGCCAGAGAGCTCGGCGAGCATATCGTCGTACAGGGCGGTACCTTCTACAATGATGCCGTTCTCCGCAGCTTTGAGCGCATCGCCGAATGCGAAGCGATCCGCCCGGACATTGCCGGTATCATGGGTGCCTTCGGTGCCGCGCTGATCGCCCGCAACCGTCACGAGAACAAAGAGACCACGATGCTTTCCATCGAGAAGATCAATGCTCTCAAGTATTCCACGAAAATGGCCTACTGCAAGGGCTGCACCAACCACTGCCGTCTGACCATCAACCGCTTCTCCGGCGGCCGTCAGTATATCAGCGGCAACCGCTGCGAACGCGGTCTAGGCAAGGAGAAAAACGCCGATCATATTCCGAACCTGTATGAATACAAGTACGACCGTATCTTCGGATACGAATCGCTTCCGGAAGATGAGGCACCGCGCGGAACCGTCGGTATCCCGCGTATTCTGAACATGTATGAGAACTATCCGCTGTGGCATACCTTCTTCACGAAGCTCGGCTACCGCGTCGTTCTCTCCCCGACTTCCACGCGTAAGATCTACGAGCTGGGTATCGAGTCCATTCCGAGTGATACCGCCTGCTACCCGGCGAAGATCTCGCACGGACATATCGAGTGGCTGATCCGGCAGGGTCTGAACTTCATCTTCTACCCGTGCATTCCATACGAGAGACAGGAGTTCAAGGAGTCCGTCAATCACTACAACTGCCCGATCGTTACCTCCTATGCGGAAAATATCAAGAACAACGTCGACGCTCTGAAGGATCCGTCGATCAAATTCATGAATCCGTTCCTGAACATGTCCAACGAAAAGGCACTTGCCGACGAGCTGGTCAACGTTTTTGCCGATCTTCCGGAAAAAGAGGTCCGCGAGGCTGTCCACGCCGGCTGGGAAGAAATGGGACAGGCAAGGATCGATGTACAGAAGAAGGGTGAAGAAGTCCTCAAGTGGATGGAGGAGACCGGACATCACGGTATCGTTCTTGCCGGCCGTCCGTACCACATCGATCCGGAGATCCACCATGGCATCCCGGATATGATCACCTCCTATGGGGTCGCTGTTCTCTCCGAGGACGCCGTATCCCACCTGGCGCCGATCGAGCGTCCGCTCCGTGTCAACGACCAGTGGATGTACCACTCCAGATTATACGCGGCAGCAAACTTCGTAAAAACCAGAGAGGATATGGATCTGATCCAGCTCAACTCCTTCGGCTGCGGCCTTGATGCCGTAACGACCGATCAGGTATATGAGATCCTCAATTCGGCCGGAAAGGTCTATACCGTTCTGAAGATCGACGAGGTCAACAACCTCGGTGCCGCAAGGATCCGTGTGCGTTCCCTTCTGGCAGCGATCCGCGAGCGCCTGAAAAAAACGGAAAAACGTACGATCAACAGTTCCGCGGAGCCGCGCGTGCCCTTCACCGAAGAGATGCGTGATCAGGGTTATACGATCCTCTGCCCGCAGATGTCTCCGATCCACTTCTCTCTCATCGAGAAGGCAATGCAGGCATCCGGCTACAACATGGTCGTTCTTCCGAATGACAACAAGCATGCCGTCGATGTCGGCCTGCGCTATGTAAATAATGATGCATGCTATCCGTCCCTCCTCGTTGTCGGACAGATCATGGATGCCGTCATGTCCGGAAAATATGATACCAACAAGCTGGCGATCATCATGAGCCAGACCGGCGGCGGCTGCCGTGCTTCGAACTATATTGCCTTTATCCGCCGCGCGCTGAAGAAGGCCGGATACGAGCATATCCCGGTCATCTCCGCAAACCTTGTCGGTCTCGAGGGCAATCCGGGCTTCAAGATCACGGCTGGCGTGGCTCTCCGCCTCGTCTACGCGGCTCTGCTCGGTGATGTCATGATGAAATGTCTGTACCGCATGCGTCCGTATGAGAAGGTTCCGGGCTCCGCGAACCGTCTGCATGAGAAATGGGAAAAGATCTGCATCGACTACCTGACAAAGCATAAGCTGCCGCCGTATCACAAATACACGCAGCTCTGCCGCGCGATCATTCGCGACTTCGACCGTCTGCCGATCACCGATGAGCGTAAGCCCCGTGTCGGTATCGTCGGCGAGATCCTTGTCAAATACGCGCCGGCAGCAAACAACCATCTGGTTGACCTGCTTGAGCATGAAGGTGCCGAAGCTGTCGTACCGGAGTTCGTAGACTTCTTCATGTACAGCTTCTACAACGCGAAGTTCAAGTACAAACACTACGGTATTCCGAGAAAATCCTATGTACTGACCAGTGCGGCTATCAAGGCCGTCAACTTTGTCAGACGCGCAACCAACGATGAGTACACCAGAAGTTCCCACTTCGTACCGACCGTTCCGATCGAGAAACTCGCGGAATACGCTTCCCCGATCGTTTCCGTCGGAAACCAGACCGGTGAAGGATGGTTCCTGACCGGCGAAATGATGGAGCTGATCCACAACGGCGTAGACAATATCGTCTGCATTCAGCCGTTCGGATGCCTGCCGAACCACATCGTAGGTAAGGGTGTCATCAAGGAGATCCGTGCTGATTATCCGAAGGCGAACATCGTAGCAATCGACTACGATCCGGGTGCTTCCGAGGTAAACCAGCTCAACCGAATCAAGCTGATGCTCTCCACCGCATACAAGAATATGCGGGGAAACAACGAGTAAGGTGTCGCTCAGTCCAAATGTAACAGCATAAAGAAACTGCTGCCGGAACGGAACACCCTCTGGCTCCGTTTCCCTCGCGACTTGAAGGTATACAAAAGTGAATACTAATAAGTCGCTCAGTCCAAATGTCGCTGCGAGGGTGATTCCGTTCCGGCTGTTGATAAAGAACCTTGTTCAATAATATAAAATCTCAGATTGCCGCAAGGGCATGAAAAAACTCCGCAAGTTTGCGGAGTTTTTTCATGCCCTATGTGTCCTATGTTCGTAAACGAACTGGATTGCCGATCCGGATCGCAACTGGTTTGCCAAATTTATTCGTGCACAAATCATACTGTTAATGACAGGATCTGCGAGGCGGCAGTTGTTGTCTTGTCAAAGAAGTGTACGTATCCTTCGAGGGATCTTGCCTTCTCCCGCAGCGCGCTGGATTTCTCCCAGATGAGAATCCGTGCCTTTCCTTTTCCGTTTTTGGCTTCCTGGATCAGATTCGCGCCGGCAGAGTTGCCGTCAAATCCCAGGAGGACCGAGGGGCGTCTCTCAAAGATCTCGTAGTTGAAGCTCTTGTAGATTCCCATTCCTTCACTCTCCGTTGATACGCGGATCGATACGCCGGCTTCTGTCAGCCTTTGAATATTCCGGGTAGGAAGAAGTGCAGGTACGAAGGCAAAGATGCGGAAGCGCCCGTTGTTCATCTCTGTGAGGTATTTCTCATAGCCCTGCAGCTTATGGCCGATCACGAAGAAATGCTCTTCCGGATCGAGACGCTCCAGCAGCTCGTCGATCTGCGCTCTGCCCTCTTCCGTCATATGGGTAGCACGTTTTTCCGTATTGAAAGAGCCGCCCATGAGGATGACCGGAAGGCGGTCCCACGGAAGCTCCCGAATATGATCCTTCAGTTCGGCATTCGCGTCGAGCATCCGTACCTTCTTCAGCTTTAAGCCGGCCCCGGAAGGCGCGGCATTCATTTCATTCAGGAGCACGTCTTCGAGTGGTCTGCCTGCAAGCAGCAGCTCGAATTCACGTTTTTTCCGGGAGTAAGCTGCCCTGCTTTCTTCAATGATCTTCGACTCCGCGCTCTTCATCTGCATCATTTCTTCCGGTGTCAACTCCAGAAGCTTCTCCAACGCCAGCTCTTCATCGATCGAATTCGAACCGTACAGGGCGCCGCCGTCCGTACCCTGTACACAGGAGATCCCCTCTGCCAGGTACTGTCGAAGCGGATGATTCTCCAGAGCGTTGAGGTTGTTGAGCCGCACATTCGATGTGATCTGGAATTCCAGGATCACATGGTAGTCTTTCAGTTCCTTCAGGACACTGCGCCCCTTCGCGGAGCGCAGATTGTGCATATAGAGGCCGTGTCCGAGCCGGATCTTCGGCATCTGCTGCCCGGGTGCGAGCGAATCACGGACACATTCGATACTGTGCGCGATATTATCTTTCTGGCTGTCATTTTCTCCCGCATGGATACGGATCACGAAATCCGGATCCTTCGCGCAGATCTTCACGATCTCCGAAAAGAGCGGCTTCAGCGTGATAATATCGTTGATCTCCTCTCCGACAAAGTCGCACCCGGCCACATAGGGATCCTGCGCCACGACTCTCAGCACCTCAAGATTCCGAAGCAGATAATCCTCCGGCGTCACCTGATCCTTCACGATCGTCAGCGGAATGCGTCGAATGGCAGCCAGGAAGCGCAGCATGACGCCCGTCTCCCGATAAACTTCCGGAAGGATCTCGTGCACCTCCTGCAGCATCTGCAGAGATTCATACTTCTTTACGAGCGTCGTGTCGCTGATCTCCGCGTATTGAATCCCCTGCTTTTGATAACCGCGGGCGATCCACAGCAGCTTATCCTGAAAAACGGAGTTGCCGTGATAAACGGGATTTTCCCCATCCTTTAACATCTGCCGGAGCGCGTTCCTGACGTCGTCATCCGGTATCCGGTCGATCCCCGTAAGGCGGATCTTCTCCTCCGATTCCTTTCCCTTGGCAAAAACGTAGCGATACAGGTAGACCTTCTCAAGGTTTGTGAAGACCGCCTGCCCGTCCTTTAATATCACCAGCGAAATGCGGATCTTCACGATATTCATCTCCGCGTTTGCCGGATTGTTCAGGATCAGGTCCGCAAAATTGATAAAAGTATTGTCATCGATCTTCCGATCCAGATATTTGCCGGTAAGCCCCGAATTGATAAATTGCTTCTCAACCTTCGAGCGGTGCGCCGCCAGACGGGTCTTCTGCGAATCTGTGAGCTCCAGCCCCAGCTTTTTCACATAATAAAGCGGATAACGGATCTGGTGGTAGATGCCGAGAGCGATCAGCACATCCGGTGACAGGTTACCGTTCATGTGCGTGTGGAGATCGGCACGGAACTTGTACTCGCGGGGAATGAAGGTCTTGAAAATCGTTTTTGACAGATCGAGTGTATAATCCTTCGTCTGACTCATCAAAGTCTTTGAGATCGAAGGAATCGAAGCCTTCAGTTCGATCCTTCCGTCCGGATAGATGTTGGCCACCTTCGTATTGCCCAGGCGGAAAATGTAGACTTCCTCATTATTTCCGTCGATATAGCACGGAACTTCCCCACGAATGACAAGCAGCCCGCTCTCATTTTCGGTGAGGGGCAGGCTGCACATTTTTGCAAGATTGCGGATCAAGTTTCCGGAATGATGATTCGGTGTCTCCAGTTCATAATAGAGCCGGCCCAGATCCTGATACAGATTTACGATAATATCTTTCTCGTTATCGAGAAAAAAACAGGTGAAATATGTCATGAATTCCTTTCGTTTCCTGTAATAAGCATCACTTAGAGCATCTTTTTCTTATGCAGATAGATCGCGATTGCCACGCAGATCGCGATCATGACCATGGCCAGGATCCCGAAACCGTGTGCCGTACGGGCAAGCGGCATCCAATCCGCATTTACATTCATACCGTAAAGTCCCGAGATCATCGTCGGTACCGCCGCGATCAGAGTGATAGACGTGAGTCTCTTCATGACTTCGTTGAGTCGGTTATCCATGACCGACGAGATCAGCGTTCTCGTACCATCAATGATATCCCTGTAGATCTGCGTCATTTCGATCGCCTGCTGGTTCTCGGTGATCGCGTCCTCGAGGAGCTCCGCGTCCTCCGGATACTGCTTCAGCCGCTCGTAGCGCGTCAGACGATTGAGCACGTTGCCGTTGCCTCTGAGAGATGTCGCAAAGTAGACAAGCGTCGATTCAAGCTCGTGCAGGTTAATCAGCGATTCCTCATCGGTTCCCTTATCGATATGTTCCTCGAACTCAACTCGCTTGTTGTCAATGTTGGTCAGCGCTCTCTGGTACAGGATCGCCGTACGAAGGAGGATCTGGTATACGAACCGAAGCTTCTTGGCTGTCGAAAAATCTTTTCCGTGACTGTGATGATAGTAGGCGAGGACCGGCGTTCCCTTGGCACAGACCGTCACGATGTGATCCTGCGTAAGAATAATACCAAGAGGAATTGTCGTATAACGCTCGTCACCGTGACGATTTTCCTTCGCGGGAATATCGATCAGAATCAGCGTATAGCCGTCATGCAGTTCGATTCGGTTCTTCTCTTCGAGGTCGACAGCGGCCAGGATATCATCTTCATCGATATCGAGCGCCTGCGAGATCCTCTGGGTCTCCTTATTGGTCGGTGCCGTCATCTCGATCCAGGTTCCGTCGCAAAGATCCTCGATCTCATCAGAACGGCTGAGAACACCGTCATTAGTCTTGTAAAAACGAATCATATCGAACCTCCTTATCTCGCATCGGAGTTTTTTCTTCCGTAAGTATAACAGCCTTTTGCGTTAATTAACAGTCTTTTTCGGTCTTAACAAGGAGCCACGCAAGTACATGGATCGCCTGCTGGAATTTCCCCTCCCGGATCAGAGCGTCGATCTCCTCCGGGGTTTTCTTCTCGATCTGCAAAAACTCTGTCGAATCGAGCTCCTGCGTTCCTACCTTGCGGCAATTTTTGGCCCGGAACAAAAAAGCGTAATTGTCTGCCTTTGTCGCGTTGGAAGGAACAGACAGCAGATGCGTCCACTCGTCGGAAACATAACCGGTCTCTTCAAGAAGCTCCCGCTTCGCGGCGGCAAGCGCGTCCTCAACCGGGATCTCCTTTCCGGGGATCAGGCTGATCTTCTGCCCTCCCACCGTCTCGATACCGCCTGCCGGAAATTCATTCGTGATCTCGCGGATCCCATGCCTGTATTGCTTCTCGGTCAGGAAGTTTCCTTCTTCATCGGACGCGGCGATCACCACATAACTGTGGCAGCTGTAATTGTAATATGGGCCGAACTTCGTACCATCGGGCATCTCATATTCGACCGCCCGAAAATCCATCCAGGAATCCTGTACGAGATGTTCCGTATGAACCGGTTTCCATGTAAGTTCCTCAAATTTCTCCTCTGCCATATATTTTCATCCTGTCCTATCCGCGTCTTATCCGCTTGCAATATTTGTTTTTCGTACAGCAATCTGCACTTGTAATAGTTAAGATTTTCCACGCGCTGCCTTCAACGCCCTCTTGCAGCCGCCCTGTTTATCTCCTGCGGCGAACGCGTTTTCTCATCCTGCCCGGCCGCCCTGCTTACCTTCTTCGGCGAACGCGTTTCCTCTTCCTGCCCGGCCGCCCTGCTTACCTTCTGCGGCGAACGCGTTTCCTCTTCCTGCCCGGCCGCCCTGCTTCTTTGCGGAAAGCGTTCAGGGTCTCCTCGATCGTATTGTAATCACGCTCAAAAAGTTCCGCGCTGATCTCCCTGTCCAGAACCTCCTGCAGCAATGCCTCACAGAGCTTATCCGCGACGAACTTTTTGCTCTTCTGCCTGTATGCCGGAAGCTGATTTCTTTCCTGGATATGCGCGAGCTCCGGTCTCCAGAGGATGCGGATCTTGCGATGCATATCCTTCTTCGGATTCGCTTTCGGCTCGCGGAGAATATAAAAATCCGGCGTACCGTCCCCTTCTTCACAGGTAATGATTCCCCAGTAATCCGGTACATGTTCCTCGATGTGCATGGCGTGCTTCGTTCCGACAACAACCATATTGCGATCGAAATTCAGATCGTAATCCTTAACCTGCCCGGCGAGGCGCGTATAGGTATCCGCATCGCTCTTGATCTCGATGCCGGTTATTCCGTCTTCCGTGATCATCAGCACATCGGCACGGCTTCTGCCCATCGTTTTTTCCTCGATCACACGGATCTTGCCGTATTTCTCTTCCAGAAAATCAAAGAGCGGTTCCCGGATATCCGCGTCACGCAGAACCGTCTCGCTCATTTCACAAGGTCTCCCTTATAATCCAGGATCCCGCCCATGTTGATGACCTTCCTGTAGCCCATCTCGCGGATCATCGATGTCGCCTGTCCTGCGCGGGCACCGCTCCTGCAATAGACATAGACCGGCGCATCCAGCGTTTTGACATAGTTGACGGTCTGGTGTATATCCGCCAGGGGAATATTGATGCTGCCCTCGATATGGCCCGCGGCATATTCTCCCGTCGTCCGCACATCGATCAGGTACGCGTTGTTCTCCGCGCGGCACTTTGCCAGCAGACTGTTAATGTCCTCATTATTATGAAACAGCTTATGGATCAGTCCCATTTTGCCCTCCGTTCGCTTACATTGCGAATCCGGTATGCTCGCCTTCCATTATTTTTTTCAGACCCGCATCCGTTTACTTTCATCAAGCTCATGCTCATTCTATCACACTGTCTCGATTCTGTGAAATGATTGAATATTAATTTCCTTTCCGTCTACTTTTACCGGTTCCTTTGTGTCTTTATTCATCAGTGTCGCGTTCAGCGTATACTCTTTGCCAACCACGAGTCCTGTGTAGCTGACCGTATCGACAAAAACGGTTTCTCCAAGCGCTGCGGTATGGGTTCCGGTCTGGCGGTCTACTGCCATCGTCGAGATATCCTCCGTGGGCTGCTCAAGCACGGTCACCGCTGCTCTTCTTGCCATGCGTCTCGGGGACGCTGCAGATGTTCCGGTCTGTCCCGCATAGATTGCGGACTGACCATAGTAGTAGAGCATCGGATCGGTATAGGTGTTTCCTTCCGTATCCGTATAGATCTTGCCGGAAGTCTGCTCTGTTTCCGCAGGCTCCTCTTTTGTCTCATCCTTGGTCTCTTCCTTTGTTTCCTCTTTGTCCTTTACAAAGGAAACGGAAAGTTTGACCGGATCCTCAGCGATCGTAACACTTTCCGAATACTCGGAAGATCCCGTCAGATCCTTGTCCTCTGTCCCGTCCGCTGTTGTCAGTGTATAATCAGCCACGGAATAGCCGTCATCACTTTTCGCGGTAACGGTAACGGAAGTACCGATCC